>JABAOF010001115.1_pt3 | contig 22824 bp, 30 predicted proteins | sample 7062171 | NCBI WGS metagenome assembly JABAOF01 (sample SAMN14538628, study PRJNA623070) | marine sediment metagenome | biome: marine biome [ENVO:00000428]; feature: marine pelagic biome [ENVO:01000023]; material: deep marine sediment [ENVO:00002113] | place: India: Gulf of Khambhat ...
AACCAGTGGATAACGTCACAGAATTAGTGGGTAGATCTCGTTCGCTACGTCTGCTGGCGATGTCTCCCGCACACTCCTTTTTTTCTTAGCGCGCGCAAACGCATCCATGAGGAAATGTTAAATGTTTTCCCGATTCAGCGTTTCTTAGGGTTTTGCGTGAAGTATCTGAGCATTGCACAACTCTACACCCTGGTAGCGTTTGGCGCGTCGGTGTATTTCTGGGGAAGCCAGAGCAAGATTCCCCTTCCCGCTGGGATGCCTCTCTACTCAATACATCCTCTTTTCATGCTGGAACTCTTATTGTCACTGTCTACTGTGATTGTATGGTTCGTTGCATTTCTGGTCTCACTATATGGGCAACGCGAAGAAGTGATGACCTTGACCGACGTTGTGAAAAAGAACCTGCTCACAATCTCTTTGGCGGCCTTCACAGTAGTCGTTGCTCTGTCGGGATGCGTGGTTTACTCTCGGAGTGTTCCTCACTTTGAAGAATACGATGGAGACGGATTGTGGGCTCTTCAAGGTCTTACTCCCCCAAGCCCCTTTGCACTTCTTCACGGTTATGGCGTTCTACTCTGCGAAGCCTTATGGATAATCCAAGCTCTGTCGAAATATCTGCGCACGAAGTGAATGGTTACAGGAGTCTCTTTGCATGATTGCGAATCATATGTTTCGTTCGTGCGCGTGCGTATTCACTCCTCCTTTGAGACGACTTCAAACTGGTGAACCCAGACTGCTGTCTGCGGATTCCACGGACCTATGCATGCATGCATGAAAACTGGGCAATCCATGACTCCTACGGATTGGTCTCCACACATTCAGACACTGGAAGGCCACCATGCTCTACCATGAAACCCATGATCCGGTGCTGGTGCAGGAGTTCTTGGGGCACAGAACCATCGACACCACGCTGCTCTACATCCAACTGGAGAAAGCCCTGTTCACCGCGGATTCCGACGAGTTCACCGTGAAAGCCACCAACGACACGGAAGAGGTCCAAGCGTTACTGGAAGTCGGCTTTGAATACGTCTGCACCAAAGAGGATCTCATGTTCTTCAAGAAGCGAAAATGAACCAGTAATGCCGAATATGAATTACTAATCCATATTTTTCATTCATAAGTTAGTTAAATACGACTGGCAAACTACGCAGTCAGAATCGGAAGGAGACCTATAAATGAAGAATATCTTGCTCCAAACAGACCGCAAACGTCTCGAAGCAAAGGTACTAGAAACATTCGGGGAAGAAATGAAAGGTCTTGCCAGAGATCTCCAAGAAACGTTGGCAGATGATCTAGTCACCGCCTTTCAGAACCGGCTAGCAGTGTTCCTGAGAATACAGTCAAAGCAAGCCTACTAGTCGAAATGACGTATAGTAAGAATCCATAAATAATAAATATCAAACGAACAAAAATCCACACAAGGTAAGAAAGAGGAGCTGAATATGCGCAGATCCAAACTCGAGATGTATGTTGATGTGCTCAAGGTCCTAAGCCACAAGGGGCCTCTAAAACTAACTCACATCATGTACAAGGCCAACGTCAACTGCAGCGTCCTGAAAGAGTATCTGGATTTCCTGATCGAGCAAGAGCTGGTCGAGGAGCAAACGGTAGGGAAGAACAGAAAAGTCTATGCCATCACCGACAGAGGGATCACTGTCCTCAAATACTTCCGAGAACTTAAGACACTCCTACCGGCCACAGAAGAGGGCGGCGTCAGAATCCCACCATCACTTTACTAAGCAAGCCCCAAAACTCCGGCTTCCTGCCAAATCTCTTCTTCCCCATCCACTTTTTGGGACAGTTTCATAGTCTACCGAAATCGGTGCGCATTCTGAGATAGTCGTCTCGGACAATATATAGTCACTCGAAACATGGCTTGAGAATGCTGTCTTCCACCAGTTCTAGTGGATGCTTCAGACTTGTTCGAAGAACTCACAAGATCTGCTGCTCAATCGCTCACCGTTGTCTTCCTAGCCTCTCTTCTTCATTATATTCTTTGGAGCTTTGTGGGTTAAAGCGACCCAGTCCAGGTCCTAATACGTTAAACGTGAACATGTCTCCTTCTGCCCATCGTGGATGAACATCTATTATACCGTTTAGTAAGACTTAATAGATACTTCACCCACTTTTCAATTGTAGATGCGTCAAACAACTCGAGGATGCCCACGGTGACTATGTATGAGAGTCTACAGAAAAAGGCCCCAACGATTCTACACCAGATCAAAAAGAGCCTCGACGAGCTCAACGAGAAAATGGATGTCATAATTGAGATTCAAAGGCACCATCAGGAAAAGATCCCGTCTATACCCGAAGGCACCTTGGACGTAATGACTCTCTTGTCTCTGCCTGATCATCTGCGGAAGACAGCGATAACCCTTTGCAGGCTTGGTGAAGCCACTGCTGACGAGATTGCCGAGCAGACAAGACGGGCGCGAGCGGTCGAGAGTGGCTATTTGAATCAGCTAGTGCTGATGGGCTACCTGAAGAAGGAACGAAGAGGTCGCAAAGCCTACTTCTACACAGAAGGCCAAAGCTGAGGTGGTGGACATGGGCAAGATTATAGCTATTCACTCTTACAAAGGCGGAACCGGCAAGACTCTAATTTCTGTCAACTTAGCCTCAATGTATGCCAGAAAAGGAAGAGACATCTGCCTTTTTGATCTGGATTTCCGTGCCCCCAGCCTACATGCCTTCTTCAAAGCAGACAATGTCGAACACTGGTTAAACGACTATTTGAACGGGCTTTGTGATATCGAAAAGGTCGTAACCGACTTCACCCCGAAGAATCCTGGAAAAGGGAAACTCTTGGTTGGCCTCGCAAATCCCTCGACTGAAGCCATCCGAGAGATGTCGGCGAAGGACCGGAAGTGGGAAATGAGAGCCCTCGGACGCCTTTTGTCGTTGAAGAACTCCCTGCTCAATGATATGCATATGGACTACCTCATTCTGGATGCGAGTCCTGGACTCCAATACTCATCCATAAATGCAATAGTGAGCGCAGATACCGCTCTGGTAATCACAGGTATCGACAAATCCGATATTCAGGGCACTCAGAGAATGATTCAAGAACTCTACGAACTTTTCGAGAAAAAGACGGCAATCATAATGAATAAGGTACCTTGCGAATTGATGCCCTCCAAAAACCAAGCTGCAATCCTTCGAAACCAGTTTGACATGAAACACAACTTGCCCATACTGGAGGTTATACCCTGCTCCTGCGATATACTAAGCGCTGGCGGGACATACATATTCACCGAGGAGAAGCCTGAACATCTATTCTCAAAGACTCTGGAGAAAGTAGCCTCAAAGATAGAACGCTTCTAAACCTCAACGCCTTTGCATGTGTTTGCGGTGCTGTAATCGGTCAGTAGAATCATTCCAAGTTTGTGTCTTACGCCAGGGGCCAGCTCTAGTTCTCAGCGTTTTCTCCTGAATATTTTTCGCTAATCTTCTTCGCCTTCTCCACATACTTTCTAAGTCGCCGAAGCTCAATCTTCTTTTCAGGCAAGGTTTCTGGAGCATACATGAGAGGCAAGACTGCGAAAAACAAGAGAAAGGTGGCCAAGGAGAAAGTGGCATACTCTGGAATTTGCGTGACATATGGTGCTGCTGCTACTTTTATGAGATCAGTGACAAAAAAGGGGATGCTTCCGATCATGTAGTAAGCTTCTGCCAGCCCCGTTGGGGCTAGGTCGCCCCAAATTATTAGAACAAAAGCTACCATGAATAGTCCCCAAGCAACGCCGTCAACAGCGGCGTAGAAATACCCAGAAACGGGGTTCCCTGGAAAGAGTCCTATCAAGGCGTAGGAAATACCCATCGAGATGAATCCATAAATCACAATACGTTTTCTTCCTATCCAGTCACATAGCAAACCACCCACCAAGGCTGAAGCGCCAGAGACAAACGGCGCCGTTGTGACTATCAAGCTGGTGATGTTCTCTCCAAAAGAACTTCGAAGAACGGGTTCATTTAATCGATCAACGAAACAGAACACGCTCCAAGCAAGCAAGTAGAGGACGAAAGCTCTATTCTCGAATAGTGACCTGAATGGTGTTTTGCGCTCCTCTTTGGAAGAAGCGGGGTTGCTTGATCCTGATAAGAAAAAGGCGATGATCCCTAATCCTCTCCACAATGCCAAGCCAACAGAGCCCAAGGCCAAATCGAGAATTCCAAAAGACACGTAGAAGAGAGGAGCACTTACATTCGCAAAAAAGAAGATTGTTCCACCTCCTCTTCCGCGAGCTTCTATTGATGTATGCTCAGCGAAGTAGGCTAGACTGGAAGGTATGCCAATTCCAAACGACAACCCTAGGAAAAGACAAACACCTAGGACTTGGGCGAAAGACGTGTTCAATAGACCCGGCAACAGGGAAGCAATCACTCCCAACCCCATCCAGTAATAGATGATGTGGTCTCTGCAGCGTCCACGTAACAGAAAAGAACCAGCAATACCAGAACCAATTGTCGAAATGTAGAAGGTCGTAAGCAAGCCTAGATTCTCTACTTCTGTCGCCTGTATGTTATCACTCAGTATACCCACTATTCCGAATGCTACGTACCACCACACTAGGGTATTTAGCAGGAGGAAAAAAACCCTGAAGGCCCTCTTTTTAGTAGTTTTAGATTCAGGGAAAATAGAATCTTCAGATGCGTTTGCTTGGTTCAATCTTGTCGGAATTAGTTACTGGTGAATGAAATAAAAACTTTCGTCGAAGTGTAGAGGTGTACAACAAGACTTTTAAGTGCATGTGTTGAACGCTACTACAGTTAACTAGAGGTTGAATGATACATGAATGCCAAACGTCTAAGAAAGCTGATCATGCGCCCGGCAAGATTCTGGAACTGGCGCTAGGAGAGAAATCAGTCCCTCTACTCATACGGCAGACGAATTGCTTGTACGAGTAGTAATAGGTTTTTCTTCTGATTTTCTAGGTTCCTTACGATCCTACCTGCCTTTTCTATTAGTTTTTCCATAAGTTCTCCATGTTGACGAATTCCTTTCGCCTTGTAAGCAAGATTGAAGATTTTCTCTGCTTCTTTTTCGGACAATTCTTCTCTCGAGAGAAGATCTCGCAGTTCTGACTTAGATTTCGAAGATTGTAGGGCGTAAAGTATGGGAAGCGGAAGGTGCTCCTTTCTAGCTCTGTGTGAAAGCTCGTCACGGTCTGCGGTGTCCACCAGATCATCCCTGAGTATCAGAAGCTCTCCTAGCAGTCTACCGTAAAGGCCTAGCGTCTCAACTTCACTCTTTGATCCACCGCCAAGAATTGCGCCTACTCTAGTATAAGATTCTACATCCGCAGCTTTCTTCCTCACCACCGAAAGGTATTGCTCAGGAGTCAAGTCTATCTTTCCTCGAAATTGAAGCTCCAGGGCTTCCGCGTCGCCAAGCTCGAAGAACGCATCTTTAATTGTGTCAATAACCGAACGCACAGAAGGTAAAACCTTTTTTCTATACACCTTAGCTAGTAACGCAAAGCCTCTGAAAAGAAGGGCGTCACCAACAAGTAACGCCATATCTTTTCCAAATTTTCCCAAGACTGTCGGCCGGTTTCTTTTCATTTCGGACTGGTCGATAATGTCATCATGTATGTCGATTGCTCCGCTGATCAATATCATGGGAACCGCTATGGGAGTTGTTATGTCAGGATCTCCTCCAACAGCTTCACATGCCAGAGAAAGCAGAGCTGGTCTTGCTAAATCATGCCAGTATTCAGTCATGAAATAGTGGAGTGCTTCACGAATTTCTTTGCATTCAATTCTTTCCTGCAAGATCGTTTTTCTGGCAATTTCAAGGGCTTCTGTCCCTCTTTTTTCTATGATCTCTTGCGTTTGTTTCGCTATTTTCTCAGAGGTATCTTCAGGTTTTTCTTGAATGCGTTTCATCTTTCCGTTCCTCCAGCATTGATGTCTATCTTCTGTAGTTGCTCTCTTAGAGAGTCGTAGTAGGATTCGATGAGTTGTATTCCTTTTGACGTGATTTCGTATACTTTTCTCACTCTTCCTTTTCGAGTCTGTCTTTCGCTCCTGAGGAAGCCTTCTGCTTCCAAAGAATTGAGGAGTGGATATAGCGCTCCGTGCCTGATTTTTATTCCAAAAAGCTTCTTCATCCTTTTTATTATCTTGTATCCCCATAGAGGTTCGTTTTGGATGAGCCTGAGTGTATGTATGTCAAGGAAGTTTCTGACTATGCGTTGAACAAGTTCCTCTTTGAAGGTTTTGGCCAAGTCTTCACTTTCCACTTCCTTCTATCTTCCGGTTTTTTCTAAAAGATTTTGGCTTTTTCAGCGGATTTTCCTGGTTTTCGTATGCTTCGGTATGCTTCTTTATGTGTGCGCTACGCGGAAACCTTTATATCGGATGTCGTGTATAGAATGTCTTGATATGTCCTAAAACGGACATATTGTATATGCGTAAAACGGGAGAACTGTTCGACGCATCTACATAATGGGTGTAGTGTCGGTATGGAGCAAAAGAAGATACGCGAGGTTCAGGTCAAGCTTATGCGAGGTTTGCTAGATCTCGTTGTCCTCCAATTTCTAAAGTCGCGGCCAATGCATGGCTACAAGATCATCACCACTATCCGCAAAAATTTCGGTGTTTACTTCGGTCCGAGTACGATCTATCCTCTGCTCGGAAGCTTGGAGGAAAAGGGCTATATCCAGAGTGAGTGGGATTTGAACAATGATAGGCCTCGTAAGATCTACGCTTTGACGCCCTCTGGAGATGGCCTCTTGAATTGCACCGAGGAGTCTCTAACCCACATCTGCCGTCGACTCTTCACGATGGGGGCAGACAAGCTCTGGCTCAACAATCATGGTGCTAGGCAACACTTGGAGAAGCTTCGTAAAAACGTCAAAGAACCTTAACTGGCGCCAACCCTCCAAACCTGAACCCCTTTTTTCTCTGTCGATGTTAGTTCTATGTCTACCTCTGAATCGGGCTGGACGTCAATAAAGCGTTCTATGTGGAGGTAGCTGTGAGGTCTTTGCTTCTATGTTGCGAAGTGACAAACGAGGGGTCTACGTAAGATGGGTTCATTTGCCTGGCGATTCCGTTTGATCAATCACACTTCGCTAAGTCTACTTGGTTGCAGCTGTAAATCCAATGTTTCTTGCTGACATTAGGGGGGTCCATACGGATGGAGTGTCAAATTCCATCCACCAATGGCTTGTCTGGATAGCTTCTTTGGACAACGCGGTTACGTTTCGAAGTATGTGTAGAATATTGTCGCTTAGTCTCAAGCCTTTAACTGAATCTGTGATTTCACCGTTCTCGATTTTGAACAATCCGTCTCGGATTATGCCGGAGAAGTCTCCCGTTCTGTAGTCCTGGAATCTGACGTAAGTTATGTTGTTGACAAAGAGCCCATCTTTAATTCCTTCAAGGAGCTCTTCGTCGTTGTGGTTTCCTTCCTTTACCATGATGTTCCATGGTAGGGGCATCCATGTGCGGTACAGCTTTGTTCTAGTAGCATTTGCCGTTGATTGTGTCTTGTGCTTTTCAGCAGTTAGAGTGTTGTGTAGATGCGTTTGAAGGACCCCATTCTCAATGATTGTTGTCCTGCCAGTCGGCTTTCCTTCATCGTCAAAGGGTGTGCTGCCAATTCCTCCGGCTGCCAAAGCATCATCGTAGAGCGTAATTTTTTCAGACGCCACCTTCTCTCCCACTTTCTTTCCAAAGCACGAGATTCCTGCGTCAACGTAGAAAGCGGAGTTCATGCCGGCGATTATGTCGAAAAGCACAGCGTTGGCAACTCTGCTGAACACGACATCATACCTACTGGGCTTCCCGAGTTTTGGGTGCAAGGATTTCTTGGCAAACGTTCCAGCTTTTTCGCCTGCCTCCTTGGGGTTGAAATCGTCCAGGTTTGTTCCGCACGTTATGCCTATCCCTGAGGCTTCTCCATCTGCAAGGGAGCGTATAGATAGGTTGATCATTGTTTTGCTCCGTTGGCCCTCAACATCTTTTGATGATATGAGCTTTGAGGTAGACTCCTCCACAAGCAATGTGCCCGCCGATCTGTCTGCTCCCGTTTTCAGTGCTGAATCCACTGCTGCAATCACGTAGTCTGCGCTTTTTTCCTCAAGTTTTGAGATTCTACTGTCATAGAGCGTTGGGATTGTCATGTATTGAAAGGGTCCTTTAGGTAATGGCGCGTAACTCTCGTGCGGCTTCATGACGTTTGTCACGCTTACGAGATCTTTCAGAGTTTTCCGCAGGGAGTCTCTTTGGATGTCCGTGGTCGTTGCGGTTAACATTCTTCTGTTTCTTCCAAGCAAAACCTCTGCGATCACTTCATCCCACGTCTTGCCTATTGCGATTTCGTTGTTTCCGAATCTGATCTGTCGTCGTGCCTTGACGGTTGTTAACGCGACAATCTCATCTGCACCGAATGTCAGCCCTTCGTCAACCAGAAACTGTGATATGTCCAGGGAGTCCATTATTCGATTCCTCCCAGTCTCACGTCTCTTACTCTAGCGTTTGGTCCTCCGTGCCAGACCGGTATTCCTTGTGCTGGATCACTCTTCCCACAAATTGCTCCTTCAAATTTCAGATTTTTGTCCATAGCATCGATGCTACCAAAGAATCCTGGTGTCGTAATCTCCAGGATGGGACGCCGAATCATTCGACCTAGTTCTCCATCCTCTATAGAGTGGCATTCTCTTCCGACAAATCTCATATTGTATCTTCGATCATCAATGTTCCACTCTCCAAAGGTCTTCATGAAGACTCCTTGCTTGATGTCCTCCACGAGTTCCTCAAAAGTCGAATCTCCAGGAAGCATGAACGTGTTGGCCATCCGAACAATGGGCTCTCTATCGAAAAATTCGGCGCGAGCTGCACCATTGCTCCCTGCTCCCATCTCAAACGCTGTCTCTCGATTGTGAAGAAACTCGTTGATGATGCCGTTTTTTATGAGAAATCTCCGTCTCGTTGGGACTCCTTCGTCATCGTAGAGATAGTGACCGAAACTGTGCTCGACCGTAGGGTCATCAACAACTGTCACGATTTCGGGTCCGATTTCCTGTCCAATCATATCTTTTGTTATGAAAGATTCTCCTGCTTGAGCTGCTTCTCGGCCCATAATCCTGTCGGCTTCGTAGGGATGCCCCGCCGATTCGTGCATCATCAATCCCACGACTTCGCTTCCCAAAACAATGTCAAGTTTTCCTTTTGGCGCCTTTTGGGCGGTTTTCAAGATTCTTCCTAGGGTCTGTGCCTTTTCCTGGGCGTAGTCAACCAAGTTCCATTGTTTTGCGGCTTCCCACCCTCGGCTTTCACCTTTGTAGAGGCTATCTTGTTCGGTTCCTTTCCCTGACTCGGAAGCCGTTAGTAGACCATAGAACAAGAGTCTGGGAAGAGAACCTGAGATTTCAGTTCCTTCGCTATTCAGAAAGTGTTTCTTAGTCTCGTACTCAAGAAAGTAGAGATACCTGCTTGGAATTTTGACACCCACGTCTTTTGCAGAAGAGATCGCGTTATCTATGTCCAAGAGGAGGCTCATCTTGTCTTTTACCGAGATGTCCGCAAAGGGGATTTCCGGTCTGACTTCCCATTCTTCCTGGACTGTCTTCTCAGATGATAGCTGTATACTTCTTTGCATAGTCTTGGCAGATGAACGTGCTATTTTCATGGTTTCTCTAACCCGCTTTCTCAGCCTCTTTTTGTCCGGTCTATTCAGTGAAAGGAACCCTAGTCCCCCATCGACCAAGATTCTGATGCCTATCCCGGACGATCGTACGAATCTGCCGACATCTGGTTTTCCATCTACCAGCAGATACATGTTCTTGAGATCGCTTTGAAATCTAGCCTCAGCATAATCAGCTCCCAACTTTTCGGCGTGCTCTACAGCAAGATTGACTAGCTCCTGCATCTACTTCACCAACGTATTTCTACAGTTGAGGACGTTGCTTTTTTGAAGTTTTCCGTAATCGACATCGATGTTCCTGTAACTCAGTGAGGATTGACCGTGAGAGAGCTCACTCACAGAGTTGTGATCTGTACAGCGCAGAGAGGGTCAGATTAGTCTTCTTTCTTTCTGAAAAACAGCCAGTTGTTCTTGCCCTTGAATCTGATTAGACAATAGACGCCTTCAAGTCTACACCCTTTAATCTGAAAGATCAGCTCACTTTCCTTTTTGTTCATAAGTGTATACTCCCCTCTGTCCCAGATCTCGACTGTGCCCGCGCCATATTGCCCTTCGGGAATTGTTCCATCAAAATCTGCGTATTTGAGTGGATGATCCTCGACTTGGATTGCGAGTCTCCGTATTCCACTCGCTGTAGGTGGAGTCTTCGGAATTGCCCAGCTTCTCAGGACCCCATCCATTTCTAGCCTCAAGTCATAATGCAGACGCGTGGCAGCATGCTTTTGGATGACATAAAGCGTCCCTCTAGTTCGCTCTTCTCTACTTGAGGGCTCATTTGTCTTCTTGAAATCTCCTTTGTGCCAGTGATCTTTCGGGGCCATCAGGCTCGACCCTTCACTTACCACGCGGTCTTCACAGCGAAGATCCATCCAAACAGAACGAACAGCTTTCAACATCAATCAGTGGGTCAGAACGCTTGCAGAGCTCACACATCAGCCCCTTTTTTCTTGCGATTCTGCAGACCCTGCACACGTTGCTCAAGAGCTCAGATCTTGACATATTTCCATTGGTCAGCGAGACTGCGATTTCCTTGACCGCAAGTTGGATTTCTTCAACATTCTCGAGATCAATAACACTTCCTCTGACGTGTCCAAGGTACTTACTGACGGCTGTCTGGGTTACGCCTAATAGGCTCGCAACATCAGTCTGGTTCAGTTTATAGGTGTATGTCAACTCCTTGGCTACGAGCGCTCTCACAGCTGGCACAACAGACTTCACTGCAACTTCGCAGGGCATTATCATGAGCGTGTCTCACCGACAACAATTGATCATTAGATTATTTAAGTATGACGCGAGTCATAGGAATCATCTGGAATCAGCTAGATTCTGAGTTTTCGCTTAGTGATAGCTTAAAAGGTGAGGGCGTGATCTTACTTTTGGAGTTTGGAATTGGCTGACGTTTCAAAGATCACGAAAAGAGACGGTAGAATCGTCGATTTTGATCAAAACAAGGTCGCCAATGCCATTTTGAAAGCGGTCGCTGCCGTCGGGCAAAAGGATGGCGAGATCGCGGAGAAAATATCGGACCAAGTTGTAGGAGTCATCAACAGAAGATTTGAAGGTCGGATTCCGAGCGTAGAAGATGTTCAGAACGCAGTCGAGGAGACCCTTATCAAGAATGGTTATGCCGATGTAGCTAAGGCTTACATTCTGTATCGTCAGAAGCGTACTGAAATCCGAGAAGTCAAGAAGTTCTTTGGTGTTGTCGACGATCTGAAGATGGGAGTCAATGCAATCAAGGTGCTGAAGAATAGATACCTAATGAAAGACAGAGAAGGTGACATAATTGAGACTCCGAGTGAGTTGCTTCACAGGGTCGCCCAGACGATCGCGGTGGCTGACCGTCTCTACGACAATAAGATAAACACCACAGAAACGGAGGCCGAGTTCTACCGAATCATGGCAAACCGTGAGTTTTTGCCGAATTCTCCCACCTTGATGAATGCGGGCACCCGACTTGGTCAGCTATCCGCTTGCTTCGTCTTGCCTGTTGAGGATTCAATAGAGGGGATATTCACAACCCTGAAGCATATGGCACTGATCCATCAGTCAGGAGGAGGAACGGGCTTCTCATTCTCCGAGTTGAGACCTGCCGGAGATATTGTGGGATCTACCAAAGGCGTCGCTTCTGGCCCCGTTTCATTTATGACTATCTATGACGCGGCAACCAACGTCATCAAACAAGGCGGCCGTAGAAGGGGCGCCAATATGGCAATCTTGGACGTCACTCATCCCGACATCCTGAAATTTATCGAAGTCAAGTCCAGAGAAGGAATTCTGACAAACTTCAACATTTCCGTAGCAGTCACAGATGAGTATATGAATGCTGTGAAGCATGACAAAGACCACGAGCTCATAAACCCCCGCACTGGAGAAATTGAAGAAAAACTGCGGGCCAAACATGTTTTCGATTTGATTGTTTCCAATGCTTGGAGGAGTGGAGACCCGGGACTCGTGTTCATTGACGAGGTCAATCGACACAATCCAACGCCCCAAGTGGGCGAGATTCGGAGCACGAATCCGTGTGGCGAACAACCTTTGTTGCCCAACGAGTCGTGTAATCTGGGCTCTATCAACTTGTCTTGCCTGATTAGGAATGGCGATGTAGACTGGGAGCGATTGAGAAGTGTCACTCGGACTGCAGTTCATTTCTTGGACAATGTGATTGACGTAAACAAGTATCCCATACAAGAGATCGCTGAAATCACCAAGGCCAACAGAAAGATCGGTCTTGGAGTAATGGGCTGGGCGGACATGCTCATCGAGTTAGGTATTCCCTATGATTCAGAAAGGGCCTTGACCATGGCCGAGGAAGTCATGAAGTTTATTGGCCAAGAGGCTACAAGGAAATCCGTTGAAATAGGAGAAGAGAAAGGGTCATTCCTGAACTTTGAGGGCAGCCTCTGGGAGGAGAGAGGCTACAAGACCCTGCGCAATGCAACAGTCACCACAGTTGCACCAACTGGAACCATCAGCATAATCGCTGGGTGCTCAAGTGGGATAGAGCCAATCTTTGCGGTAGCTTTTGTGCGCAATGTCATGGAAGGCACCCGGTTATTGGAGGTGCAGCCTACCTTCGAGAGGGTGGCCAGGGAAAGAGGATTCTATAGTCGGGATCTCATGCTGCGAATTGCGAAGACTGGGTCGATACAGGATCTGGAGGAGATTCCTCGAGAAGTTCGCAGGGTCTTCGTTACAGCGCTTGACATAGCCCCTGAATGGCATGTAAGGATGCAGGCGGCTTTTCAAAAGTATGTGGACAACGCCGTATCTAAGACTGTGAACCTACAGCCGGATGCTACTGTTGACGATGTTAGAAGAGTCTACTGGATGGCCTATGATCTCAAGTGTAAGGGCATAACTGTGTATAGATATGGGAGCCGCGAGGAACAGGTTCTCTACGTCGGTCCGCTGTTGGCTAGGGAGTTGGCCACCGACAAGCATGTAAGCGCTGACTCTGAATTTGCTGGAGGATGTCCGACAGGCGAGTGCATCTTCTAGTCATCGCGTGTCCTCCACCAACAGGCAAGGAGGAATTGCCAGTCAGGCTCTCGTAGCCGCCCTTTCCAAGGCGACGACGCCGGGCAATTCTTTTCCCATGAGAAACTCGATGAGGGCTCCTCCGGCGGTACTAACGTATGACATTTTCTTGGCTAGTCCTAGTTCTTCCACAGCAGCGACGGTATGTCCTCCTCCAATTAGTGAGAATGCTTCCGAAGCTGCGACAGCTTCAAGGATTCCCTTAGTGCCTTGCACAAATTCCTCGTTTTCGAAGACTCCAACGGGGCCGCTGACCACTATAGACTTTGCTCTGCGAATGATGGCTCCATACTTCCTGATGGTTTCTGTGCCGAGGTCGTAGATGGAATGAACTGATGGTAGTCTGCTGACCAAGATTTCTTTTCGTTTCTTGTCCACTTCTATGGCTACATCGATGGGAGCCTCGACATTGTCTGGATATTCCTTCATCAAGTCCTTTACGCCCGGAACCAAACTCACGAGGTCTTTCTTCTTCAGCAGTTGCGTGTTTGGTTCTCCTAGGTTGAATCCCTTGGCAGCAAGGAAGACATGGCCGGCGACTCCTCCAGTCAGTATGTGGTCGGCGATGTTATTGTCTAGGACGTATCGTGATATCTCCAGGGCATCATCGGCTTTGGCCCCGCCCAGAATGAAGACGCATGGTTTTTCTGGGGCTTCCAAGACTTTTCCTAGGGCGTTGAGTTCTTTTTCCATTATGCGTCCAGCCGTGCTGGGCAGGAGGGCAGTGAACCCAACTATTGAGACATGAGCTCTGTGAGCTGCAGCGAAAGCGTCATTCACAAAAACATCTGCTAGTGGGGCGAGTTTCTGGACTAGGTCTCGCTTTGAGTGTTCCTCTGGTGTTCCTTTTTTCCTTTCTTCAGGGAAGGCACGCACGTTGTCAAGGACCAGGACTTCCCCGTCCTGCAATCTTTGGATGGCGTTTTGTGCCTTTTCGCCGTATAAGTCTGGAACGTACTTTACTGGTCCATCTACAACTTTGTCGAGGATGTCGGCGTGTTGTTTGAGAGGGATGAAGTCTGGTTCTCCAGGTCTGCCTTGGTGGGCTAGGACAACGACTCTTGCTCCTTTGTTGACAAGTTCTTGGATGGTTTCGGCGTGGACGCGTATTCTGGTTTCATCGAGGATTCTTTTGGTTTGAGGATCGATGGGTGAATTGAAGTCGACTCTAATCAGTGTTGTCTTGCCTTTGAAGTCGAAATCGTCCATGGTTAGGAATTTCGGCATGCTCTCACCTGATCTTAGAAAGGAAGTTGATTGCGGATGAGTCGGGTGCTTTGTCAGCGTCACAACGGATGGCTAGGCGGCGTACTTGCAGATTTTTTCTATCATTCGCACCATTTTCACAGAGTAGCCCCATTCGTTGTCGTACCACACTAAGACCTTGACTAGATTTCCTATGACCATTGTTGAGAGGCCGTCTACGATGGCTGAGTAGGGATTGTGTATCAAGTCCGAGGAGACCAATGGTTCTTCAGAGTAGTCCAGAACACCCTTGAGTTTTCCTTTAGCGGCTTCCTTAAAGGCGGCGTTCACTTCCTCTTTTGTTACTTCTTTCTTCAGTGTGGCTACGAAGTCGACTATTGATACGTCTGGTATGGGAACTCTCAAGGCGAGACCGTTCATTCGTCCTTCTAGTTCTGGCAGTGTGAGTGTGGCGGCTACTGCTGCGCCTGTTGTGGTTGGTATCATGTTGAACGCGGCTGATCGAGCTCTCCTGAGGTCTCCATGTTGCATGTCGAGTAAGCGTTGATCATTCGTAACTGCGTGGACTGTGGTCATGAGTCCTGCTTTGATGCCGAATGTGTCGTTCAGGACTTTGGCTACCGGTGCTACGCAATTCGTGGTGCATGATGCCAGAGAGATTACGTGGTGTTTCTGTGGATTGTATTTGTCGTCGTTTACCCCGTAAACTACGGTCAGGTCAGCGCTGGGTGCTGGTTTCATGGGTGCTGAGACTAGCACTTTCTTGGCTCCGGCTTTGAGGTGTTTCGCTGCGGCTTCTTTTGTCCTGAATCTTCCGGTTGATTCTACGGCGAGGTAGACGTCCATATCTTTCCATGGCAGCTTTTCGGGGTCTGGTTGTGCTAGAACTTTTAGTTCTTGCCCGCCTACGATTAGCGTGCTGTCTTCTACTTTGACGTCGAAGGGGAGTGGTCCATGGGTTGTGTCCCGTTTCAGCAGGTGCGCCAGCGTCTTTGCGTCAGTTAGGTCGTTAACTACGGCGAAGTCGATTTTTGTCTTTGTTTCGCGGGCTGCTCTGTACAAGAGGCGTCCAATTCTTCCGAATCCGTTTATTGCAACTTTTACCATTCTACTTCCACCTTATGTTTGTGTCAGTGTAGTCTGAGAGTTTTTCCTAAAAAGCTTATGGTTGCGGAAGTTCTACGATGCACAATGGTGCTTCAAGGCATGTCACAACGTGCCGATACTAAGTCTTAAATAATCTGGCTTGACAAGAGAGTTGATATGAAAGAGGAAGCTGGCAGGATTACTCGGCTCTGGTTGACAATGATCCGCGTGTCTGACATGGATAGAGCGTTGGAGTTTTACCACGAAACCCTCGGCCTGCCTATAGCTCTTGTTGCTAAGATGTTTAATCATGCAGAGGTTGGCCCAGAGGAACCTCTGGCCAAGATCGGCTTGCACACGGATGGGAAGAAGTCTGAGAGGAGGCGGCGAACTGGAATCGTTTTCGATACGGACGATATCTATGCCCTCTACGAACGGCTTAGAAAACGGGGCGTGAAATTTACTTCAAAGCCTACGAAAATGCCTTGGGGCGGCATAGTTGCGGACTTTCTTGACCCTGACAACAATGAGTTAGAGGTTGTTCAAGACCCGGAACACTACCAGAGAAAGTACCCGCCCTAGGAATCAATCTTCGCACGTGCGCCACATATGGGGCGGAAGGGGTCGAATCTCTTCAGGCTGATTGAGGAATGTGTACAGGTTAGGCCATAGGGACTTTCAGGATATCGATATTGCAGGTCATTTCTGTTTCCCACCTCCCGTCATTCCCGGAGTAATCCATATTTCAGAATTCTGAGCACAAGTCGTGTGTGTCAATCAAGGAGGTAGCTTCGACGTTTCCCGCGTCCGAAGATGAGCGGTTGAGTGTGGACGTCTAATCCTTCTTGAAGAATATCTCTTGTTTGGGATAGTCAATGATTACTCTGTAGTCCTTCATGAAGTTGTATCCTATGATGCCTGCAAGCTCTTCTATGAAATCCAATTTCGACAAATTCGGCAAATCCAAAACACCTACTTGGATGTCTTTTGCTTCAGTGTTATCAACTCGAATTGACTCAACATTCAGCAGGCTTGCACATGCAAGAGCACCACCCGCGCCATGAGCCTCTCGTGTTGCCAATCCTTCGTCGAGAAGACCGAGTTTCTCCGCCGTTTGCCTTTCGATGATCGTCATAGAAGCTCCCGTGTCCAAAACAAAGTTGAAAGGGCCTTTCCCATTGATTGTGGCCTTGACGGCGATGATTGGTCTTTCAGGGTTTGATATGTAGAACTTTGTCAGGCGCTACACATCCTTAAGGTTTTCTCGCCAAAACGCTAATGCTTGCCGTTGAAGTCAGTATATCTTTGACGATCTCTCTTTCTCCTTTTTCTAGTTCAGATACGTGTTTCAATTCTTGGGTGTCTCTGTTGGGGCTCGCGATAATCACTCTTGCCGTAGGATCCTCGGTAGCATCTTCAAACGATTGCTGTGTTTCCTCTGTAACCTCTACGTCGTGAAAACCTGCTTGCCTCAATGTTTCCAGGTATTCGTCTTTCAATATTGCTCCGCGGACGCAACTTGCTGGATGCGCTCTTTCTTTTGCGACTTCTGGGAGGGCTTTCAGCAAAACTATGTCTGAAACCATTAACCTTCCACCGGCTTTTAGCGCTCTGAAAGCCTCTTCGAAGACTCTCTTTTTGTTTGGTGAGAGGTTGATCACACAGTTTGAAATGATCACATCCGCGGTGTTGTCTGCAACGGGCAGATTCTCAATCTCGCCAAGTCTGAACTCCACGTTTTGATAGTTGTCCTTTTCGGCGTTTTCCCTTGCTTTGTCAATCATTTCAGCTGTCATGTCCACTCCAATGACTTTCCCTTTTTCCCCAACCTTCTTTGCTGCAATGAAGCAGTCAATACCCGCGCCCGAGCCCAGATCGATAACGGTTTCACCTTCCTTCAGAGATGCAAGTGCGACAGGGTTCCCGCATCCAAGGCTGAGATTGGCACCTTCAGGAATAGATTGAAGCTCCTTGTCGGTGTAACCCATCTTCTTGCTCAGTTCTTGCGTGGAGGAACTGTCGCAGCACGAAGTTGTGGAGCTGCAGCATAGTCCTTGTTTGGCGATTCTAGCGTATCCTTTTCTAACTTCTTTCCTTATCGTTTCTTCCTTCACACTAACACCTCAGTCTATTGGTCATCCAGTCGTTCCTTGGCTGAGTGATTTCTTGGCCTGTTCCTTAAGCTCTCTAATCTTGTCTACTGTCGGCATGACCTTTTGAAAGAGGTCATTGCGGGCTTGAACTCCCTCTTTGATAAAGAACGCTGCCGCTTCAGACCGGCTTTTGAAGACTTCCACCTCAACTAGGGCATCGATCTGGTGCAGGTCTTTGTCGCTGAGTCTCGTCATCACTACGTTGCCCCTGCCCTCTAGCCCTTCGCCCAGTTTCAGGAGGACTTTCTCTTTGATTCCCTCAGCCCCCTTGCCCTCTGGGCAACACATCGCCATCACGACTTCCTCCCTTTTTTCGACCTTTTCTTCGTTCTTCCCCTTCTCCACGTTTTTCACCACAAGTAATGCTGTGTCTCGTATTTTGTAATTCGTAACTACAATACTTAAACTTTTCGGCGTCGCTCTTCGCGATACACGCATAAACAGGTAACTCGGCCTTGTGTACGCAAACGATCGATCACTAGGTATTCATCATTTCTTTGAGAATCCGTATACACCTATTTTCTTGTGAAGGCTCCAGTATTCTCCATCGTTGTAGGTGAAAGGTGCTACTTTTGTGAAGTCGATTTCTCCCTTGTCATCTAGAATATCTTCGTCGAGATGAACACTCACAATCTCGCCGAGAAACAAGTGATGGGTACCTAACGAAATTCTCTTTCTCAAAACACATTCCATATTTACTGGGCATTCTCGGATGAGTGGAGGTCTAACCTTTTCTGCCAGGTCACCTGTGAGTCCAGTTTCGGAGAACTTGTCTACATCTTTGCCTGAAACCATTCCGCAGAAGTCCGCCTTCTCCAGGAGATCCTTGTTTGGGATATTCACGACGAACTCCCTAGAATCTTCAATTAGCTTGTAGGAATGTCGGTGGGGACGGATGCCCAAACTCAGTGTCGGCGGGTCAGAACAAACCGTTCCAGCCCATGCTAGAGTGATTATGTTGGGTTTTCCGTTAGAATCTACACAGGTCACGAGTACAACAGGGCAAGGAAACAGGGTAGCCCACGGTTTCTTTTTCACTTTCATAAACGACTCTGCTCCTAGTAATCGAATTTTGATCCTTCGAGTGCGCTCTCTATGGTTAGGTTCATCGTGTTGTAGCCACTCTCTGATATATATGGATGCAGGTTACGAATTCACAGTTCACAAAGTATAAGACATTTTCTTGGGGCATCATCTAGCATCGAAAAAAGGAGGAATGAGATCAAAATGGGAGAATACCTGCTGCTCTTGAAAGTCAGTCCAGGGAAAGTAATTGACGTACTGGACAACTTGCGAAACCTTCCCAGCAAACCCAGCGAAGGAATAGACCTTGACTACACGATGAACATTTTCGGAACTTGGGATGTTGGCATCTGGTTCAAAGCCAACAAACATGAAGATGCTGTGGACTTCCTGCAAAGAAAAATCGGCGATATTTCTGGTGTCACAGAGACGTATACTGTGCCGACTTTCCCGAATCAGAAATAATCTGTTGCCCGCCTAGCGAAGAGGGAAGGTCGGTCTACAGATGTCACCAACGGTTGCGGACGTCATGGTTGCGGACGTCATAGCAGTGAACCCAGAGACAGACGCCAAAGAAGCAGCAGAGCTAATGAAGAAACACGGGATCGGTTGTTTGATCGTAGTCAAGAAAGCCGAACCTGTCGGAATCGTGACTGAAAGAGACATGCTGAACAGGCTCGTAATCGAACTTAGAGACCCTGAGAGCACAAACGTAAGCGAAATAATGTCAACACCCTTAGTTACTGTGCCACCGCACACGGACATTCATGCCGCCGCAGAAATCATGCTAGAACAAAAAATCAAGAAACTTCCCGTGGTTGAGAAAGGGCATCTTGCTGGTCTAGTAACCCTGACAGACCTCGTGTTCTTCTACTACTACAAGAAAACGTCCCAACCAGTTAGGGTGATAGACTACCTCGAAGGCATGGTTACAGAGCCGGCTTGAAAGAAATCGCGCCGGACGCTTCAAGACATCGATGAGAGACTGCACAGTCTCTCATCAGTCGATGACAAAGCTGAGAATGTAGTCGACAACTCGACAGCGTGGGCACCTGAGCAGTTCCAACACTTCTGAAAGACCCTGACCGCGAGCTTCAGCTTCTAAAAGAACGTACTCCTCATTCTCAAGTTGGATGTCTACAGATTCGGGGAACTTCCCCCTGAACCCTTCTGCCGAGAGTGCGGATTGTGCACACCATGCCCAGATGGTGTCGAGATAGCGAGAATCCTGAAGTGGGACACGTACTCCCACTTCTATAACATAAAGAAATGGACTCGGGAGCAGTACCCCAAGCTCCCTACAAGGGTGAACAGCTGCACAGAATGTGGCCAGTGCGAGGAAAAGTGTCCCTATTATCTTCCCGTGATGAACATGCTCAAAGAGGCAGAAAAGAGATTAGGGCAAACGGGCACCTACAGTTAAAGTAAATAAGTACACGGATAAAGGCAAAAGCTTATAGTATTCGTTGGCGCACATAGCAAACTCTCAAAGGAGGAACGAGAAGTCATGCCTGAAGCCTATATCCTGGTCAATACTGAAGTGGGCGCGGAAGATGATGTTTTGGAAAGGTTGAAGAAGCTGGGATGTGTGAACGAAGCTCACTGCGTCTATGGAACCTATGACATAGTAGCCAAAGTCGAAGCAGATAGCATGGATAAGCTCAAAGAGATCACTACCTGGAAAGTGCGAAAGTTAGATGAAGTTCGTGACACTCTCACAATGATAATTACCAAATGACGACATTCCTTAACTTGCGCGCGCGAAAAATAAATACTTAAATCCAAAGCAAAGGATCTTACTATTCTCAAAAGCGGACGCCGGACTGCGCATTTAATAACTTGGATTGGTTATTCGAAGTAAGTACGGAGAGGTTAGTTTTGGTGGTGACCAAACTCGATCCCAAGTTCAAAGACCAGGTCTCAAAAGTTCCTGGAGGACAGAATATAAAGAGGTGCTATCAGTGTGGAACCTGCAACGTCGGATGCCCAGTTAGGGAGATAGAGGAGAAATACAATCCTAGAAAGATCATAAGAATGACCGTTCTCGGCATGAGAGAACGGGTTCTTTCAAGCGACTTCATATGGCTGTGTTCTGCATGTTATACCTGTACGGAACGTTGTCCTCAGGACGTTAGAATAGCTGACGTGATGAACGCTCTAAAGAATCTAGCTGTCAGAGAAGGTTATATTCACAGGTCGTTTGCAAAGCGAGTGGAGCTCATAGGGGCCGAGGGTAGACTGTTCCCCGTGAGCCAGTTTGACAACACTAAACGGAAGGAAATTGGGTTGCCAGAAATTCCACCCAAGAACGAAGAGGTTCAAGAACTCTTTCGACTAACGGGTCTGAACAAACTGTCAAACACTGGAGGAGAATGAAGTGAAGTACGCCTTCTTCCCAGGATGCCTTGCACCAGTGATGGCTAGACAGTTTGAACTGTCCGCCAGGAAGGTCGCCAAGAAACTTGGAGTGGAACTCATAGGCATAGAAGACTTCGCCTGTTGCGGCTTCCCGATAAGATCCGTGGATCAAGAAACAGCCTTGCTCCTAGCCGCCAGAGACCTGAGCCTCGCTGAGGATGCGGGACTAGACATATGCACTATCTGCACAGGTTGCGCCTCCACGCTGGCAGAAGCTAGCAAAGAGCTGACGCACAATGAGGTTTTGAGGAAGAAGGTCAACAAGAAACTGCAGAAAATAGGTCGGGTTTACAAGGGAGAATCCCAAGTCAAACATTTTGTGCGAGTGTTACACGAAGACATTGGTCCTAAAAAGATCAAAAACAAGGTCAAGAACGACTTGGATGGACTTAAAGTGGCCTCACATTACGGATGTCACTATCTTAAGCCCTCCGATGTTTTTGACAAATTTGACAACCCCGAGTTTCCGAGAACTTTAGACGACCTTGTCTCTGCACTGGGCGCGGAGCCGGTAGAATATGAGGATAAGACACAGTGTTGTGGCGGAGTGATTCTGGACGTTGACGACAATATTGCGTTGGCGATGGCTCAGAGGAAACTTGATCATATTAAAGCTGTGGGCGCTAATGCAATGGTTCTGATGTGTCCCTTATGTGGGTCCATGTATGACAGAAATCAGAGAGTGATAGAGAGAAGGTTTGATGCTGCCTATAATCTGCCTGTACTATACTACCCGCAAATCCTTGGGCTTGCTCTCGGAATGAATCCAAAGGAGTTGGGGCTAGCGATGAACCGTGTGAAGACGTCTGATTTGCTAAGTAAGCTTGGTGTCCAAGCTTAGACCGTTTTATTCATCCAGTTTTTCCTCTTGTCCCTTTTTCCATCTGTGAATCAATAAAGTCTCGTCGATTTTGATAAGCTCTTTGATGTGCTCTGCGTAAAGCTCTGGTTTCAGTAATTTGCCCATTTCATTGTCAAGGTTTGTGGGACGGATGATTGCTATCCAACCATTGCCATAGGGGTCGCTGTTTATGATACTTGGGGTGTCAAGTAGTCCGTTGTTAAATCTGAGAACCACGCCCGAAAGGGGACTTAGTACGTCGGCAACACACTTCACGGATTCGATTTTGCAGATAGTCTCCATCCGTTTGACTTCGGTATCTCTCTTTCCCTCGTAAAAGTATGTGATCTCCCTCAACGCTTTCTGACCATAGTCTGTGATGCCGACTTTCGCGGATCCAGCGGCTTCCACTAAGATCCACTCGTGTTCTTTGACGTAGTAATAACTTTCGGGAATGTCGTACGTGCCAACTTTCATTCGTTCAACCTTCTAGAGTTTCTTGCGTTCGCCAGGCGTAATCAGCCCTCAACCTGAAGTCTAGCATCTAGCGACGGTTCTTATCTACGCCGCCGGATCTTCTTTGCAACAATTTCCGCAGCTGTGGCTACGGGTTCTACAGTCTCAGCTACTGGAGGAGCATAACTAGTATCTGCCGTCGAAAGCTCCAACGCCGTCATTTCCTTTTGTATCGCAACGGACAACATGTTGATTCGCTGCGCTACGTCTTCTCCACCAACTATCTGGGCCCCCATAATTCTTCCCAAAACTGGCTCAGCAACGATCTTTACTCTGACTTCTTTTCCCCCAGGGAAATAATGTGCCCGAGTCTTTCCCGTGATGCTTGCGCTGAGTGTTTGGAAACCCACCTTGGCAGCTTGAAACTCTGAGAGTCCCACTGCACC
>JABAOF010001181.1_pt10 | contig 22788 bp, 19 predicted proteins | sample 7062171 | NCBI WGS metagenome assembly JABAOF01 (sample SAMN14538628, study PRJNA623070) | marine sediment metagenome | biome: marine biome [ENVO:00000428]; feature: marine pelagic biome [ENVO:01000023]; material: deep marine sediment [ENVO:00002113] | place: India: Gulf of Khambhat ...
AAATGCCAGTGCCCACAACAATCTTGGTTCGGTCTATTTGGAAATGAACAAGAGTGACCTGGCGCGAACACAGTTTGAAAAAGCGATTAAACATGATCCCACATTAGGAGGCCCTTACAATGGACTGGGAGTTATATATGCCAGAGAGGGAAAGATGGAATTGGCCGTGGAGAATTGGAGGAAAGCCGTCGAGAACGATGATGAACAATTCGATGCTATGTTTAATTTAGGCATTCTCTTGACACAAATGAATCGATTCCAAGAAGCCCTAAAATACTTAGAACAGTTTGTGAATAATGCACCCCAAGATAAGTATGCAAAAGATAAGGAAAAGGTCAAAGAACTCATAGCCCGCATAAAAAGGGCTATCCGCTAGTGCCGCTCAAAAGACAAAGTGTCTCTAAATCCGTGATTAACTTACTGTTGGATGAAATCCTTAAAGGCAAGGCTCAATCCGTCTTCGCCGAAAACCCCCCCACCCACCATCCGGCTCTGACGGATAGAACCTGGCTTTCATTGCAGCTATCCATACTTTTTTTTAGAAAGAAGTGGAAACGCTTGCACCAAACAACAGCATTTAAACTCTTACCTCAGTTTGTTATACTAAATACGTAAGTGTGATATTAAAGAAGGCGCATGGCTAAGAAAAAAAGAAAAAAACGGAAGAAAAAACCTGTCGCAACAGCTCAAGTTAAAAAGGAGTCTTTTCAGGAAAAACCAGAGGTCAAAGAAAAAACACCCCTTAAAAGACAGAAAAAATTCATTTTATATGCTATTCCTTTCCTGGTCGTTTTGGTCGGCCTCCTGTTCTTTATTATTTTGCGCCCCAAGAGCGAAGTTCAAAGAGCAGATAGCCTCAACGTTATCATCATCACTCTTGATACTTTAAGAGCGGATAGAGTGGCCTGTTATGGATATGACAAGGCCAAGACGCCGCGTTTGGATGAATTGGCAGAAAAGGGGGTAAGATTCGAGAATGCAGTCTGTCAAGCACCGTTGACTCTTCCTTCGCACGCTTCAATTTTTACCGGTCTCTATCCCCCAAGCCATCTAATCAGGGATAACGGAGCATATTATTTAGATCAAAGGTTCCAGACTCTTGCCGAGATTTTTAAAGAAAAAGAATATAACACAGCCGCTTTCATAGGTGCTTTTCCTGTGGACTCCCGTTTTGGCTTGGACCAGGGATTCGATGTTTATGATGATAAATTTAAAGAGGATGAAAAGTTCAAGGCCTTCAATTCGGAAAGAAGGGCTGAGCAAGTGTTTAACTCCTTTCAGGAATGGTTTTTAGGAAATTTTCAGAGCCAGTTTTTTGTCTGGGTTCATTATTATGATCCCCACCTTCCGTATGACCCTCCTTCTCCTTATAGAGAAGAGTTCTCTGATCCCTATGATGGAGAGGTGGCTTACACGGATTTCTATGTGGGTGAAATTATCAATCTGCTGGAAGAAAAGAATATTGTTGATAATACATTGGTTATCGCTGTTGGTGACCATGGGGAGGGATTGGGAGACCATAAAGAAATAGACCACGGCCTTTTCTTGTACAACTCGACTTTAAAAGTCCCTCTCATTTTCTTTGCTCCCAAGAATCTTCCATCTCAAAAGATCATAACCTCTCAGGTGAGGTTGATCGATATTTTCCCGACTGTTCTAAATCTTTTAAATATGCCCATTCCCGAAGAGGTTCAGGGGGAAAGTTTAATTCCCTACATAGATGGGAAGCGGAAGGATAATTTGGTGTCCTACATCGAAACATTCCATCCTCGAGAGATGTTTCGTTGGGCTGCTTTAAGAGGAATCGTGGATGGGAGGATGAAGTATATCGATGCCCCTAAGCCGGAATTGTATGATATGAAGATGGACCCAGAGGAAGAGCATAATATATACCAGGAAGAGAAACAGGCGGCATCGAGATTGAAGAAAGATTTAGACGGTTTAATCGAAAGATACTCTTCGAAATCCAGTTCAAGAAGAGGATTGTCCTCCGAAGAGAGGGAGAGATTGATGTCTTTAGGGTACGTCGTCGACAGTTCTCCGAGTGAAGGAGAATCTAGCGATTTTCCAGACCCTAAAGATAAAATAGATGTATGGTATACCTTACAGGTAGCACGGGGCTTACAGCGAAGAGGCGAAGACGAAAAGGCCGAAAAACTCTACAAAAAAGGGATTGAGATGGATCCCGGCTGTTCTCTTCATTATCTGTTTTTAGGAGGATTATACTTGAAGGCTTATAGGCTTCAAGAGGCATATGACGTATTCAAGATGGGAACAAAAGCCTTACCTGAAAGCATCCCCCTTCACGATGGCTTGGCCAAAACTTCAGTCCAGATGGGAAAGTATCAGGAAGCCTTGAAAGAGTGCGAAGCCATATTAATCTTGAATGATAAATATTTTAATGCCATAAGCTTGGCAGGATTAGTATATAACCGCCTGGGAGAGAATGAAAAGGCTATTGAATATTTACAACGAGCGGCTCGCATTGAACCGGAAAATAAGCTCTTATTGTTAGATTATGCACGTGTTTTAGCCACTTCTGGTAGAGCAGAAGAAGCTATAGATGTTTATAGCAGTTTGAAAGTTCATTACCCAAAAGATTTCAGGATATACCAAAACCTTGGAATAACATACGGGAATACAGGAGACTTAGAAAAATCCATAGAAAACCTGAAGAAATCAATTGAACTGCGTCCTACGGCATTGGCTTTTTTCAATCTGGGAGTCGCTCTGGAAAAGATAGGGAGAATAGAGGAAGCCTTTGGCTATCTGAAAGCCTATTTGAGGACAACTTCTGAGGGCGATACAGCCCGAAAAAGAATAATTCAAGAAAAAGTGGCCCGCTGGGAAAAAGAGATAAATAGATAAGGTCGGTTCTTGTCCTGTTTTACCAGATCAAGCAAAAATAATCGGGTTTATCACTTATAGATAAAAGGGGATGATGTCGATATGGTTTGTTGTGCGAGTGAATCCGTGAGCGTGACTTTTAATCGATAATGACCGGGGGGCATATCTTTGATTTCGTATTCAAAAAGGAGCTCGTAGAGATTGGGATTGGTTTGGAAAGGTTTAATTGATAGGATCTGAACAGCCCGATAGGAAACACCGTTATCATCGACGACCTCGAATTTCATATCTGTTTGAGGCACTTTAGCCGTTGGATGAAGTTTTAAGTTATGGATTCTTAATAGGAATTCACCTTGCGTATGGGCAAAATATGTCGGGAGGACGCCCGGGAAAAATATTTCTTTTCCGATCAGGAAAGGATAACCAACGGGAAGTCCTTCTCCCTTCTTCCGTCCGGTTGGTTTTTGGGGATCATATCCTGGGATGGACAGCCAGCCTGGGTCTTTGTCGATGAATATAGGAGAGCTGACGATTAGTTTCTGGTCCTCGTATCTTGGCACTGAGAGCTCTTGAGAAATGACTCCTGTCTCTCCTGTTTCGCTATCGATTATGATACATTTTATCCTGTAATCTCCAGGCGGAACCAGGAGAAGATCAAAATATTTAATGCCGTGGGTTTTTAGCTTATTCTTGACTTTATTGATATCGATATTAAGGCAATTATAGAAGAAATCTCTAAACTTGCCGTTGCCGTCAACAGCATAACCGTATATTTCAAGCTGCGTTTGTTTTCTTTTTTTTTCAAGAAACTGTTTTCCTGAGAGCTGGAGAAACAATGGTATTCTCGCGATATCCTCGGTCCCCTCAAAGGCCGAGATAAAATACTCTGCCTTTATGTCGTCTCTATAAATGTCTTTGGTCACAAGCTCAGCGAGCTGCAATCTTTTCTCAAAATCCGTGCAATCTTTATAAGGCTTTTCCTCGTAATAACCTTTACGGTATGAAACCTCGAGATTTGATCTTTTAACTGTTACCTTGATTTTTCGGAATTTCCCTTTAGTTTTTTTATTTTCAGGATAATATCCCAATAAATAGTATGAATTCGTAAGGTTGAGAAGTTCAGCAAGGGGTTTATCCAGATTATTCAGGTTGCGGTAGGCCTGGCCCCCCGTATCAGCGGCAAGGAGATGGAGAGTATCCTGTCCTCGCCGACGAGAAAAATAGAGGTCTTTGTCTTTATTGTCGATGATATCGCCTGGGGCTCTTAGCCCACCGACATCCATGGTATGGATAAGGCAATCCGAAGCTGATATATTCTGAAGTGCCTGGGTTAAACCTAATCTCAGGGTAGCATCACCAAAGCGGTCCTTATCCGCTTTGGAAACAGCCATCCTATCAACTGCAATGGCTTCTGTCTCATCGCTTAATTCTTTCAAGGTTTTTCCGGTTAATACTTTGATGTCAAAACCTTCAGAGAAGAGTATCAGGTGTTTTCTTCCTTTGATGATGTTCAGTGCCTGCCCTAACGTTTTAAGTGCGCCCACATAGTCTTGGACATATCCCTTATAGTCCTGCAATTGAGCCTGCTGGATTTGTATGGCCTGGCTAATGAGTTGATCCTCAAGCATTCCAGCTTTTTCCTTTGCTTTTTCAATATCAAGCGCTTGAATCTGAGAAGGAACCACAGGGCCGAACATAAATCCGACGGGTCCTCTTGCGATTTGAGTCTGAGGAACTAATCCCAGAGATTCCACTGCTCCTATGAGTTGGGCCTTATCATTGGTGAAATTGGTTATTATTTGGATGCCTTTTGTTACTGAGGAAGTCGCAACAGCCACCAAATCGTGTGAAAGAATATTGTCCTTCAAGAATTTTAGGCCAGCTTCCCGGGCTCTCAGTATTCCTTTTGGTGAAGAAAATGAGAGGTCGAAGAGAAGGAAAAACTGCCTTCTGGCCGCTGGATAACGACGGGCAAGACTGGCTATTTCAGGTGAATCATTCTGGATAAGAACAAAGTGGGATATTTTTTGTTCTTTGCCGTCTTCAAAGATTTGAAAATCTTCGGGTATGAGGTCAAGAACCGAATTTCCCTTTTTATCCACCACATACACAGGAATCTCGATGAGGAACACTTCCACCGTGTATTCAAGAGGTTTTTCTTGAGTTTGTGGAAAAGAGAGCAGGGACAAGCTCCAACCGAGAAAAATTGTCAGGAGGACTATAAATGCGGCGACACTCATTCGATTTAGGAGTTTATGCTTCATTATATCCTCCTCTCTGATAGCTGAGAGTGTAAGAAATCTATTTGGGAAAAAATGATCAGACTTTAATCTGGAATGTCTTGGAAACTTTTTTGTCTCCGGTCTTATTGGTTAAAGTGGCCTGTACAGAGTATTCTCCATTGGCTAAGATGACAGGTATCTGTATGATAAGATCTTCTTCTTGCTTGTCTTTCAAAGATTTTTCTGTCATGGAAACATGGTAATCATCGTTGTGTCGGAGCACTGTCTTTTTGTTGCTGTCAAGGATTTTTAGCTCTAAGGATAAGGTGGTCTCCAGCATCTCTTTATCGGGTTTGTAATTAAGCCAAATTTTACCATAAGGAATCTTGACGAGAATTATAGGAATGTTGGATGCCTTACTGAGTTCCAGATTAAAATCCAGAATAAACGAGTGTTCAGTTCTTTGTTCTACTAAATCTTCATGGTCTTCTCTTGACTTTCTCAGGGCATAGTTGATCTCCCCGAGATGACCAAGATTCGTGGATAGCAATCTAAAAACGCCGTTGCTTTTCTCATCCACGAAGATAATAGGAAAATTTCCGTAATACCAGACTTCCCTGGCTCTCTGGATTCCTCCTTGGACCTCGGTAGGATAGTATTTCCGGCTAAACGGGGGACCAAACAGGATATAGACCCGTCCTCTATCCGTTAACCAGCCAGGGGTGCCTTCGCCTCGGAACATTCTGTTAGCGCTTTCAATCCTAGCATAATATTCTATTTTAAATTCGTTCTCTTCTGTGAAAGGATCAGGGTCTCTTTTTGCCCAGAATTCCTGGATAAAAGCCTCTCTCTCGGACTCTTGTAAGCGGAGGAATACTTTACGTTCTTCTTTGGTGATTATGAACCGGACTTTGGAGAAAAATTCCCTCATATCGGGGCTGAGTTTTTTTTCCAGTTGGTAGGATTTGCAAGAAGCAAGGATAACAAGGCAAGAGAGGAAAATCAGAAAGCGGGTAGCTCCAGACGTGTTCATTATTTTTTCCTTAGTAAGCGGATTTTTTCTTTAATGACTTGCTGGTTAGGATCTATTTCGAGTGATCTTTCATAGGTTGCGATGGCCTCCTCTATTTTTCCTAAAAGAGAGTAACACTCACCGATTGAATTGAGGATTAGAAGGTTTGTTCCGGTGTGAGATAAGTAATTTTTGTAGTGTTGAATAGCCGCTTCATATTCTTTTAAGGCTTGGCTGGACTGTCCCAAAAGCCTGAGGAATTCATGATTTTCTTGGGTGGAGGAGAGGAATGGCTGCAAGACATTCTTGACCTCTTCGTATTCTTTAAGGAGAAATAGCACTCGACTGAATCCGTAGGCATACTGCAGGTTGGAAGGATTTCTCCGATAGACAGACTCCAGAAGGACTCTGGCCTCCTTGAATTGGCCTTTATTCAGATGCTGGTTTCCCAAGATTAAAGAATATCCCATGGAATGTGTCGCCGGTAGGGCCCGAGAGATTACCCAAGGTCTGGCTATTCCTTGCAAGGCTGATAGACTGAATTCGTTCTTTTCTTGAAGAATTTCTCTTCCCTCTGCATCGATGAGGGCGACTTTTAAGGAGTAATAGCCAGGAGAAAAGTTCCGAAGCGGGAATATCTTGATGAAATTTGTCCTATCTTCGCTTTCCTGGATTTTAACAGTTTCTCTCAGGATCTCCTCTTTTTCTTTGAATAGTGTATACTGGATGGTTCCTTTCTCTACTAAATCTGGGCGGAGGCCGTGGACCTGGAAAAAGGAAACAAGATCGTCTTTTAGGGTAAACGCTCTGTTTGGCTGACAAAACAGTTGATATCGATCAGCAGCAAAAGGCTTGTAGAATTTTCGAGGACTCATTAACGGCTCGACTTTGTAAGCCAGAAGAAGTGGTGTCATCACTAAAGAGGTGGCCTCTGGGATGAAAATGTCTGCCTCGAAAGACGTGAATTCCTTGGACACGGTGTTTTTGAGGAGGACATTGAGCTTATATTGACCGGGAACCAGAGGGAACATATCTTGAATGGAATAGGACTTCAGCCTTATATCTTTGAGTTGCTCGTTATCGAAGTCGAGGGAATATGTTTTTTGGTATTGGTAGACTGTTTTTCCCTCCAGGTCAGCCAGCTGGGTGACCAACTCAAAATAGGAATAATACGTCTCTTCATATGATCCAACAGAAAGAGTTCGAGGATCTACAGAGAAATGGACGAAAAAGATATCTGGAGTATCCTTGATGAGGGTGACTAAATAATCACTTCCCACATAGTTGGCTGTGTATTCTACTTCGACAACATCTTTATACCTGAGAAGTTTTTCTGCATAAAGATCATCGACCTGTTTCCGGGGGATTTGGAAAATATTAGCCATCATTGTTTCTGAGGCTATCGAGGGATGGCCGAGGTATGGCCTTTCGCCAGGAATTAAGGTGAGAGAGGTTTGGGCTAATAAAACATCAATCTTTTTCAATTCTTCGTAGGCAGCATCGTAGTTCGTGGAGTCTCCATGATAATTCCTAAGGAGATTTTGAGGTCCATCTCTTACTGGGCTGTAAAGGGTATATTCACCGATCCCTCTTTTTTTGAAAAAGGCAACATTAAAGTGAGGGGGGAGCCCGTATTTGACATCACCTTGATAGAACCAGGTAATGACCGGGTAATGTTCATCAGAGCTTTCGTACCGGTCAATATCTATGGGCTTACCCAAAATGATATAAATTCTTCCCCGGTCAGTCTTCCAGCCCGGGCGGGTTGATTCTCGACCAAAAAAAGTGTTGGCATAGCCGACCCGAAGGTAGTGCTCTTCTTTAAACTCATTTTCTGGAGTGCCCGGAGTAGGATCTCTCTGTTTCCAGAAAGCCTCGATGAAAATATCTCTTTCTTTATCTGAGTTCAGTTGGAGGAAAACGTCTTTTTCTTTTGGACTGATGATGTAAACGACCTCTTCTTCCAGCCATTTTCTGTATTTTTCATTGAGGTCCTTGGATTTTTTTTTAGAAGCAGTAGTCTCTAGAGGGATAGAGAGGAAGAGCGCAAGAAAGAAAAAAAAGAGGCAAATCTTCTTCATCAATATACATTCATTATAGCCGTTTCCCAGGGATATATCAAGGAGATAGGGCTTCATCTTCGAGGGCTTATATGCTATCTCTTTTCCAAAGCGCGGAGACAAAATGCGTATCTTTGCTGAAGAGTTTTATTTTCAGGCTCGATTTCGATTGCTCTCTCAAAATAATCTAAAGCTTCAGCCCATTTTTTCTCCATCCACATTATCGTTCCCGCCAAGAATAGTACATCAAAAAATTGAGGGTCGAGCCTTAAAGCTTGCTGACATGTCTCTATGGCCTCCTCCTTCATTCCTCCATTTAAATAGGCAAAGCCTAAACCTGCAAGAATAATCTTAGAATCAGGCATTCTTTTCCTGCCTAGTTCTAAAAGTTGAACCGCTTCTTTTATCTTTTTCATTTTCTGGAATACATAGGCGAGCCGAACATAATTGTGAGGGATACGAGGATTTAAATGCAATAACTCTTCATAATATTGCTGTGCTCTCTTGAAATCTCCTTGTGTCTCATACACATTGCCCTGGAAGAAAAGGCGGTATTCTGCGATCTTGTCTTTTGGATCGGGGAGAATCGACTCTTTTCTTCCTTCGGGGAGTCCGCTATCCACATAGCCGAGAGATCTTAGCTTTTCTCTTTCCTGAGAAGTAAGCTTCTTTCTTCTGGCTTCTTTTTTTGCTGAAAACTCATGGATCATCCTCTCTAATTCCTTCTTCATGGCTGAGGCCACTTTTTTTCTCAAGTAAAAGACATTTTTTTCTTCCTGAGGGTCCAATTTCAGATTATACAATTCAGGCTTAGGAGCCTGAATGTATTTCCAATCCCCCGCGATCAATCCTATTAACGCAGAACAGCCATAATTCTCTTGAGGAAAGTAGGTCTCAATATATGAAGGAAGACTTTCCTTCTTCCTGCCTTCTATATAGGGTAATAGACTCACTCCCTGAATTTCTTTAACAACCGGGATCGTCAGCATCTCTAAAACTGTGGGCGTGATGTCAATCAATCTCGCTCGGGATTCCACAACTTTGTTTGAGGGCAAACGCTTCGGAAAATAGAGTATTAGTGGAATTCTCAGGGTGGCCTCGTATATAAAATAGCCATGATCAATTTCATCTTTTTCTCCGAACGCTTCGCCATGATCACCGGCCAGGATGATGAAAGTCTTATCAAAGATGTTCTTTTTCTTCAATTTATCCACTATTCTCCCAATATAATAATCCATATAAGCTATTTCTCCGTCATAAGGTCTCTCTGCGAATTCTTCCTTAAAAGGGGAAGGCGGATCATAAGGGACATGAGGATCGAAGAAATGAACCCAACAAAAAAAATTCTGATCGAAATTCTGGTCCAACCAGTGGGAGAATGAAGTAAAAACCTGCTCGGCTCTCTTCTCCGATCTGAAATTTTTCAGTATCTCATTCGCGTCAAATGTATCGTCATAAGAGTCAAATCCCTGATCGATTCCAAACCGGGAATCGACAGTGAAGGAACTGACAAAAGCGGCCGTTTTGAATCCCTCCTCTCTCAAGATTTCGGCTAAGGTCAGATGGCTATGATCCAGATAATAAAAACCGTTATTATGTACCTGATTATATAATGGATATGTTCCTGTTAATAAGGAGCAATGCGAGGGAAGGGTGAGCGGGACTTGAGAATACGCATCGGAAAACATGACACCGTTAGCAGCGAGAAAATCTAAATTTGGAGTCTTTGCTTTTTTATAGCCGTAATACCCAACTCGATCTGCTCGCGTCGTATCCAGAGTTACGAGCAGGACGTTTAGGTCATCTGATTTCTTTATTTCATCCTTATTTTTAAATGAGATGAAAATCCAACTAATAATAATCACAATGATAACTTGAGGGATGACATATAAAAAGATTCTATTCTGCATCCGTGCGATGAGTTTCAATTCTTTTCTCCTGAAGTTTCATCTCTACTTATATTATAAATGAATAGAATTATTTTTTCATACTTCAGAGCGGAACCATTTCATGAGTACAGGAATAAGAAATTGGTTTTCGGCTTTGCTGGCTGGGCAGGCGGATTTGAATCGTCTTTCCCATCGATCATCGAGGGCAAAGGTAAAAAAAACTCAATCGGAAATTCTTGCTTAACTGTCAAAAATTTATACACAAAAAATAGTTTTTGTTTATAATAGTATCAGAAGGAGAAAATGCGTTGAGCAAGAAAGATGAGATAACAAAAGAATTCTTAGAAAATATCTTGGAAGGCATGGAAGGAGGCGTTTTTGCTGTAGATAAAAATGCCAGGATTACCTATTTTAATCGCGCTGCTGAGGAGATTACAGGTTTCAAGAGAGCGGAAGTACTGAATAAGGAATGCTGTGATATTCTTAAGAGCGTTCTCTGTAAAGGAGCATGTCCTTTAAAAGGAACTTTAGAAACGGGGAAAACGTTTTTCGGTTATGAGATAATGATTACCAATAAAACAGGACAAAGAGTCCCAGTAAACATAACGACTTCGCCGTTACGATCCAGCAATAATAAGATAATCGGCGCTGTAGAAAACTTCAGGGATTTGACCAAGCATAAGGGATTATGGGGGAAATTGCGAGAGGAAAGAAACAAAGCACAGCAATATCTTAATATAGCGGGAGTTATAATCGTAGCCATTAATGACAAGGGAATTGTCACCCTTATCAACAAAAAAGGATGCGATGTTTTAGGATACAAAGAAGAAGAAATCCGAGGCAAGAACTGGTTTGATTTGTGTGTCCCAGAAAGAATGAGGGAAGAAAGAAAAGATAATTTTAAAGAAGTGATGGCTGGAGAAAAAGAGGAAGTTGAGGATTATGAAAACATAATTTTGACCAAATCGGGTGAGGAAAGGATGATCGCCTGGCATAATACTACGCTAACAGATGAAAAGGGAAGCATCATCGGCACTCTTAGTTCAGGAGAAGACATAACGTTGCGTAAGCAAACTGAGGAAGAGATGATTAAATCTGAAAAGTTAGTCTCCTTAGGTCAGTTAGCCGCTAGCGTTGCTCACGAGGTAAATAATCCGTTAGCCGGTATCATGGTCTATGTAAAACTTTTGCTCAAGAAGTATAAAGAGCGAAAGATACAGACTGAAAATACAGAAGAGCAGCTCTTAAAGATGGAAAGAGAACTGGACAGGACTACCCGGATAATCAGAAATCTTCTCGATTTCGCACGCCAATCAGAACCAAATATAAGGCCCGTCGATATAAATAAAGTATTAGAGGCGGCCTTATTATTAGTCGGACATCAAATTGACCTTGAAAATATAAAGCTTGAGAAGAAATCGGATGTGCATCTTCCTCTTGTTCTTGCGGACTTTGATAAAATACAGCAGGTATTGATAAATATCATCATGAATGCTATCCAGGCAATGCCTGATGGCGGCAACTTAACGGTCGCCACAAGGATGGCCAAAGGCGTTAGAATCGGTGAATCACTCAAAGATACCATCAGGATTGATATCAGCGATACAGGAGTTGGTATTACAAAAGAAAATATGAGCAAACTTTTCACACCTTTCTTCACTACTAAAGAAAAAGGCAAAGGCGTGGGACTTGGACTTCCGGTTGTTCATGGGATTATTGAACAGCACAAGGGAAAGATAAAAGTAGCCAGTGAGCCAAAAGTAGGTACAACGTTTACGATATATCTGGAGGTTATGGATGAAAAAAAGAACAAAAATACTAGTCGTTGACGATGAAGATATCGTTAGAGATTCTCTCCGTGACTGGCTGGAAGGGGTAGGTTATAAAGTTGATACTGCCGAATCTGCAGATAAAGCACTCCAGATAATCAAGCAGAAGAAGATCAAGATTATGATTGCCGACCTGATCATGCCAGGCATGAACGGTATCGAATTGATGAAAAAAGCAAGAGAAATAGTCCCTACAATCTCAACCGTCATCATAACGGCTCACGGAACGATTCAAACAGCAATAACCGCCATAAGAGAAGGCGCTTACGATTACGTTGAAAAGCCGTTCTGCCCGGAAAAGGTAGAGCTTCTGATAAAAAATTTAGTAGAACATCAGGATCTGGTTGAGGAAAACATCTCGCTGCGGCAGAAGATTGAGGACAGATTCAATTTTGAGGGTATCATCGCCAAGAGCCCTAAGATGCTGAACATAATCGAGCTTATAAAAACCGTAGCCCCGACCAATGCTACTGTACTAATTATCGGAAAAACTGGCACGGGCAAGGAAGTTATTGCCAGGGCCATTCATCATCTAAGTCCGCGTCGAAACAAACCTTTCATTGCCACAAGTTGCGCAGCCCTTCCAGAAAGCTTGCTGGAAAGTGAGCTTTTCGGTCATGAAAAAGGCTCTTTTACAGGAGCAGTAGAAAGAAAAAAAGGCAAGTTCGAAGCCGGAGATAAAGGCACCTTATTTCTTGATGAGATAGGAGAAATAAACGCCAACACACAGATTCATCTCCTGAGAGCGCTTGAAGAGAAAAAGATTACCAGAGTTGGCGGTAATGAAGAGATTTGCGTTGATGTGCGTGTCATAGCTGCTACAAACAGGGATTTGAAAAATAGTATTAAACAAGGGACGTTTAGAGAGGACTTGTATTACAGGTTGAATGTCGTAACCATAGGACTCCCTCCTCTAAAGGATAGGATGGAAGATATCCTCCCCCTTGCTGAGCATTTCTTAAGAAAGTACGCTGAAGAGAACTATAAAAAGATAAAAAAATTTTCTGATGATGCAATTGAATTTATGATGAATTACCCCTGGCCCGGAAACGTTAGGGAATTAGAGAACATGATTGAGCGCGGTGTGATTCTATCGAAAAATACTGCAATCACTCTGGATGAACTTCCACAAGATATTATCCATCCGACTCCAATAGAAGGAAAAACCGTCGAGGCTGTGACGAGAAATCATATAATTAACGTGCTTGAGGAGACAAAAGGCAACATCTCGAAGGCCGCGGAGATACTCGGTATTCGGCGGATGACTCTTTATAATAAGCTAAAAAAATATAATTATACTGTCAATAAATTAGACGAGTAATGTCCAAATAATTGACAGCTCCTTCCTTGTTGACCATTTTCCCGCAATGCTGTTCTTTTTTTTAAATCATTTATTTTTATATGGTTAGCACAGTTCTAAAAATAATTTCATGATTATGCCTGTTTGGCACACTACTTGCTCTATAAACATAATGAAATGACCGATTCCAAGAGGATAGTTACTCTCGTAAAAATAATCCTCGTGGAAAGAGGTTAAAGAAAGATTGGAGGTTAGCAATGAAAAAAGAAAATATGTTGGTTGTAGAAGACGAGGATATTATGCGAGAGGCATTGTCCGATTACTTTTCAGATGTGGGTCACAAGGTCGACACTGCCAATAATGGAGATAAGGCACTCGAAAGCCTTAACTTGGAAGATTACAACATCATGATAGTCGATCTCAAGCTACCAGGTCGTGACGGGCTTGCAGTACTGAAAGATATTAGAGCGAAGAATCCAAAAGCCAAAGTTATTATCATCACGGCTTATCCCTCGATTGAAACCGCAAAGGAAGCTATTCGTGGGGGTGCTACTGATTATCTGCCGAAACCTTTTGAGCTGGACTATCTTGAAACCATAATCAGGCAATCTTACGAAATTGAAGAGGCCCCTGTTCTCCCCGTCGAAGAACCAGTAGTTGAAGAGCCTATCGTTGAAGAGGAAATCGTCACCCCGTGTATTTGGATGCAAGCAGGGATTGCCAAGAAACGTATGTGCGCGCTCGGTTATCAATGTAACACTGCATGTGATTTCCATGTGTCGATGATGAAAAAAGAGAAATTTAGGAATGATCCGAGGATTCAGCCTTTCCTCGACAAACTCTACTCTCAATTAGGAAGAAAACAGTGCAGATACGTTATGAGTGGACAGGTTTCTCTTCGATCCTGCGACAGACTTTACCGCTGCGAGAGCTGCGATTTTCACCAGACAATCGAGGATGAAGTAGACCGCCAGCTTGCCATTAGGGACGCGCGCCAAAAAAGGGCACGAGCCAAGCAATACGACAAAGTAGCATCGACGCAAACTTCTGTCCGAAAAGACCACTAAACCAGAATTACAAACAAAAAGGGGACACAAAAAGAAAAAGGGGACAGGCTACTTATTTACGCAGGTGCAGAAAGGGGACAGGCTACTTTTATAAAGATTTTGTAGGGGTTTGATTTATCAAACCCACTTTTGCAAAAAAGTAGCCTGTCCCCTTTTATTTACCTTTTATTTACTTTTATTTATATCGCGTCTTTTTTTAAATCTTCCCTGATCATTCTTATCCCAGAAGGAGAATTTATCGGTACATCCTTTAATTGAGCTTTTATTTTTCTCGTATCCAGGCTGTACTTGTGACCATTCTTTTTATGCACATAGATCAAATCTATTTCAGGATTTCCCATGACAAGAGTGATAATTGTTTGGCCAATATCGCCTAAAGGCTTCCGGTCGATATGGCTGGACTGGAAATCGGCTTTTATTTTAGTACCTTTCCCCTTTTCAGATTGTACGGAAAACTGGCCGTTCGCTGCCTTGGTAGCTTCTGATAATAGAGATAGGCCAAAACCAAATCGGCGAACTGTTTTGCTAGTATAGAAGGGATCAAGCGCCTTTTGCCGGGTTTCTTTGTCCATTCCTATCCCATTGTCGATGATTCTGACAGACAGCAAATCCTTCTTTGTATCTTCGGATATTCTTATTTCGATCTTGTCGGCGCTGGCGGCTACAGAATTTTCGACGATATCTAAAATGTGTAAGGAAAGATCCTTCATTCAGACCTCATTGAATCAATTTTCGTCCGCCTTCATTTTTCAAGGCCTTTCTTACTTCGTCCACAGTGCCATCTTCTAGCAGGAAAGATGTAAAAGCTTTGCCTATGTCATCGGGATAGTGGGCATCCGAAGAGCAGGTGAGTGGATAATTATCTGAATATTTTTTCTTTGCCTCTTCTCGAGTGATTGAAGGAGAAATTTCTAAAGCATCCAATTCCAGATTATCTGGGATGAATCCCAGTTGGGCGATGATGCTGAAGGATTCTCTATCTATATGGGAGGCAATGGCTATCCCGTTTAAAGAGTGAATGGTTCTAATGATTTTTTCAAGAGGAATAGTCGTAGCCCCAATAAGGAGTTTATTATTAGTACCCAGCACCTCCTCTTTTTCATTCACGATAACTTGCATGCCAAAGGCTTCTTCGTCATTTTCTCCAGGCAAGTTTTCGTAGACATGCTCCTGGAGCTTTAGAGCGTTGTTTATTTCATCAAAAAGGGCTAAGACATGGACCTCTTCCGAGGAAGTTACTTCCATACCAGGGAAAACGTTAATATTCATCTTCCTGGCAGCATTCATCACGGCTAGAGAATTTTCTGATGAATTATGATCACAGATGCCTATGATATTTATCTCTTTTTTCTTGGCTGCGGTGAGTATGCCGTTTGGAGACATGTCTAGTTCGGTGCATGGAGAAAGGCAGGTGTGTATATGTAAATCCGCTTTGAAAGGTCTGAGCATGAATTAATCTTATGAACTTATCAATTCATACAATTTGCCTGAAACTTCATAGGCCATTTCTTCACTGACGAGGAGGGGCACATTTTCCTCCTTTGCTTTTTGAAGCGTGTCTTCATCAGGCTCGCGATTATTGACTATGATTATTCCAGACAGGTCTTTCAATTTGGCCACAGCTATAATATTCTGATGAGTCTGTAGCGTGATCCAGAGGTTACCTTCTTTACTATTGGCGATCACATCGCTGAGCAGGTCGCTTGTGTACCCGCCTGTAACCTCCGCTCCCAAATTCTCTTCGCCTGTTACGACTTTTAGGTTTAATTTTTCCACGGTTTCCGCTAATTTCATTTTATTGTCTTTCCTTTTTTGCCTATTTTTTTCGGTTTGACTTTGTTTGACTAAGGCAAACAGGTCTCCTAAGCAATTCTGACAATTCCTCTGATAGTTCTGTAAACTTTTGGGGAAGATTGAAAACGCAGTCAGTCAGTTCTGCTTCTCCTTTGACTACATCTTCTGCAAAGGTCAAACACGTGGGAGCCCCGCATGCCCCGCAGTCAATTTTGGGCAGTGATTCGTAGATATCCTCTTTTTCTTTTCTTTTCTTTATGGCTTTGGCTAAGTCTTTATCGAGAGGTTTGAGGGGGCGGGGCTCAAATTTTCCTTTAATAAAAAAGTATTTCTGCCCATAGAGCTTCCGGACCTCCCTTATGTCTGGACAGGCTTTTATTTGTTCGAACTCGAGGGTTTCGATCAATTTCAGGATTTTATTGTAGGAAATATAAATATTCTCCACTGTCAAAGAGCCTCCTACACACCCCTGAGTACAGGAATAGGCTTCGACGAAGTCAATGTTTCTCAGTTTTCCTCTTTCAATATCATCAAAGACTTTTAAGACTTCACCTAAACCTGAGACAGCCAGGGAGTTTTTCAGCCTCAGGGTTCTGCAGATACCGCCAACCATTGCCCACCCCACCCCAAGAATACAGATATTCTCCAGCGCTTTCCTGTAACTGCCTTTTTCTATGCCTTCCATAGCCGAAAGAAGAGGTCCGTAAATGTCTGAGATGGAAATAGCTCCATCTAAAAAAGATTTCCCTTTCTCTGCAGGTTGTTTTATAGAGATCATTTTCACTGGGCATGGTGTAAGATAAAAAGTGCCGATTTCTTTCTCTTTAAGTTTTAGTTGCTTTGATTTTTTCTTCTTGATTTCTCGGGCAGCCAGTTCTCTTGGAAGTTCAATTGGAATTATTTGGTCGATGAGAGCCGGATATTTGACTTGGATTAAGCGCACAATAGTCGGACATGCATTAGAAATGAGTGGCTTCGGCCCACTGTATTCTCGGAGATACTCCTGAATGGCGAAACTGACCTCTCCGCAGGTAAATGCCAGGTCAAAAGCATCATCAAATCCCAGTTTTTTTATCCCAGAGAGGATTTTCTCTGGCAAAATTTCTCGGCCAAATTGAGCATAGAGAGCAGGAGAGGGTACGGCAACTGTATGGCGGAACTTGGTTAGCTCTCCGAAGGGATCTGTTAAAGGGATGATGGCATTATGGGGACAAATTGTGATACATTCTCCACAATCGATACATTTCTCTGCGATGATCATAGCCTTTCCGTTTCTGACCCTGATGGCTTGAGTGGGGCACACCCGTAAACATTTCATCCGGCCATCACACTTTTCCGGATCAATCTGGATGGAATGAAAGTATTCTTTCATTTTCTTTCTGTTCTATCCAAACAAATTGTTATCTTTAATGATGTTCCTTTGCCAGGGATTGAAGAGATATCAAATTTATCAGCATTTTTTTTGATATTAGGAAGTCCCATGCCTGCGCCAAATCCCATCTCTCGCATTTCATCAGTGGCGGTAGAAAAACCTTCTTTCATGGCCAGATCTATATTTTCTATCCCAGGACCTTCGTCCTCGAGATTAAGAAGAAGTTTCTCAGGAGTGATATTTAGAGTGAAAACGCCTCTTTGGGCATACATAACAACATTCATCTCTGCTTCATAGGAGGCGATGGCTGCACGGACGATGATCGAGGAATCGATGCCGATTTCCTGGAGAATTTCTTTGATACTTGTGGATATCCTTCCAGCGTTGCTGAAATCGCCCCCATTAATTTCAAAGTGATGAGATAATTCATTCTTGTCGCTCATCATCATTTTCTGGGCAAGAGGCCACTTACTCCGGGAAGGCCATTACTGAAGAGGAGACCACAGGCTGTGTACATCATGTACTTTGTAGATAGAAGAGGAATTCCTTTTTCCCTGGCTAGCTTGATTCCTGTATTATCTGGTTTTTTGCCTCGGACATACACAATGGCTTTAGCATCGATTATATTTGCTGTCCTTACTGATTGAGCATTGGATAAACCAGTCAGAAGGAGGATTCCAGGTTTGCCAAAGGCTAAGACATCGCTCATGAGGTCAGATCCTCCAGCAAACGTTATTTCTAAGTCAAGACAATCTTCTCCGCTGACGATTTCAGCCAGAAGGAGCTCCTTGATTTCTTTTAATGTCATTTTAGTGTTCCTAGTTTTTCTTTTAAGCGCGCACATGATATCGGCTATTTTAACATAAAAGTGGATAAAAGGATAAAAGTGGGGTCAGGTCTTGTTTTTTGCCAGCAAGACCTAATCCCGCCTGGGAATACGGTTTAGAAGTATTCTTCTGCAATCTTTTTTGCCATGAGACGGACCGCTTTTTTTACCGGTTTAGATAACCCGGATTGCATTGCTTCTGGTATAGATTTAATCTGGCAGGCCATTATTCGTACTTTAACCGAACATAAATCCTGTAATTCCTTTAGGAGGTTTGAAGAGGGAACCTGATGGATAGAGAAATCGTCTGTCTTCTCTTTTGGGATTTCATCAAGAGAAATATCAAAAATCTCCCCCGGCTTTCTCCCTTTATCCACAGCATCAATGACCACTATAATCTCCGGTCGAGCCTCACTTAAAGAAATAGTAAATAGTATATTTCTTATGCCTGTGCCCACGTCTAATAAACATATGTTATCTGGAATGCTGTAGTTTTTAGTCAAGTATTCAACGACTTCAGGTCCGAATCCGTCGTCACCGAAGAGCTTATTTCCACACCCGGCTATTAAGATCTTTTTTTGACAGTAAACAGGGAGTTGTTCCATTTTTAAATAACGAAAGATAAGAAAAACGGGGTCAAGTCATGCTTTTTTCTTGTCTCAAAATGAATAGAGGCAAAAAACAAGACCTGACCCCAATCAGGTAGTAGAGAATGTTAGGTCTATTCTCGCTTATCAGTTGGAAAACGTAGCTAAAGTATTGCCTTCAGGATCAACTACATCAATCTTCACGCCGATTTTTCCGTCTAACCTGTGTGTTGCACAGGACAAACAGGGATCATGAGCTCTGATCATCATCTCGACAGTGTTCAGAATTCCCTGGTCATACTTGCCGTCTTTAATCAAGTCTTTTGCTGCACTTTTAACAGACATATTGATAGGAGCATTATTGTGCGTGGTGCCCACAATCAGGTTAACATTTGTTATGAGTCCATTCTCATCTGTTTCATAGTCATGAATAAGAGTTCCTCGGGGAGCTTCTACACAGCCAACCCCTCTGGCTGCCCTAGGTTCAACTTTTTTCCTTATATCAGTGCTGGTGATGTCTGAGTCGTCAAGAAGACGGATCGTATTTTCAGCATTATAGAGCAATTCAATCAGTCTTGCCCAGTGATAGAGTAGAGTCTGTTGGGCAGGACGTCCGAATTTCTCCCTGAATTCTTCAAATTCGGCTTGAGCTAGCGGAGTATCAATTTTGTCACAGACATTCATTCTAGCCAGTGTGTTGGTTCGATAAATCCCCTTTGGATTATCCAGATCCATTGAGAACTCGCCGGCTTTCTTCATGTACGGGAACTTTAAATAGCTCCAGGGTTCGATATGCTCGCCGATATAATCAGTGTAATCCTCGTATTTGAAATCTTCATAAGAACCATCGGCAGACATCATTCTCAGCTTTCCATCATAAAGATCGAGTGACCCATCTTCCTTCACAGTCCCTAGAAATCCTGTATTTATAACACCAAGGGATTTAACGACGTCTAAATATTTAGGAAAAATGTTATTTTTGGCAAAGGACATTGAGAATTTCGCCAGCTCGAGCAACTCATCCGCCATCTGCCTCAGCTCTTTTCTTTCTTCCTCTAATAAAGGACGGCTAAATCCGCCTGGTACAGCAGCAGCGGGATGGATAGCTTTTCCAGCAATCTTTTCCAACATTTTGGCTGCCATATGCCTTCCCCTTACCACATTTCTGGCTATATCTGGGGCAGCACCTGCAATGCCGATAACATTTCTGACTGAATAGTCCGCATCTGGACCAAGCACGAAGTCCGCTCCAGCTAGAAAATAGAAGTGGAGGATATGTTCTTCCATGTAAGCAATGCTGTTACATAACTCTCTTAGTTTTTTCCCAGCAGGAGGCGGGTCAACGCCAAAAACAGCATCAGTGGCTTTGGCCGAAGCATTATGATGCGACCAGGGACAAACACCGCAAATCCGGGTCGTAATCCTTGGCATCTCTTCGACTGGTTTCCCTATACAGAATTTCTCAAAGCCCCTTAATTCAATGACATTGACCTGAGCATCACTCACATTTCCAGCGTCATCGAGTTCGATTTTTATTTTCGCGTGTCCTTCGATCCTTGAAACTGGTTGAATTGTTAATGTTTTTCCCATGATTTAACTCCTCTTTGGAATAGGTCTCAAACGACCGGCACCAGCAAACCTGTTGAAGGTTGCGGCACGATCTGGAATCTGTTTGACATCGAGACCTATAGTGGATAGAGCCCCCATCATATCAACCATCGGATTGGCTTCATCTGAGAGAGGGCCAAAACATCCTCGACAGGGCATATAGGCTTTTATACATCTTGGTGTTTTCTCTGCTCCTCCGCAGCCTGATCTTGTAGCAGGACCGTTACACAGGAAGCCTTGTTCCATGTAACAGCGAACAGTATCCAGTGGTTTTCCTGGTTCAAAATCAACGGCTTCAAGTGGCCTTTTCAAATCTGCAACGGCTTTCTTTTCTCTGATAGTCGGGCATTCATCGCATACGCTTTTCTCAGGGAGTTTGACTTCTCTTCCTTCCAGAAGTGCAGTAAGTGCTTCGACGACTAATTCAGGCGTTGTCGGACAACCGGGAAGTTTGAGATCGACATTTACAACTTCATGAAGGGCATAGACTCGATCAGTTAGGGGCGGCACATCTTGAGAGGGCGTATCTGCCGAATCTGTGGAAACAGAACCTCGATAGACTTTTTCATAAATTTCATCAAGCATAAACTGATTAGCCAGGGCTGGTACCCCGCCATAACAGGCACAAGCCCCTAAAGCAATAAGAGTTTTGCACTTTTTCCGCATTTCTTCAGCTAATTTTTTGTTTTCTTCGTTTCGTATTGCGCCAGTGATAATTCCAACATCCGCTTCAGGTATCTCAGGGCCCGGCTGATCGCCTGTCTGTCCAAATAACTTATGATCCATTATGACAGGCATATGGACAAACTCAAGTTTGGGTAATAGATCAAGGAGTGGCTCTCCTATATCAAGGATGGTTACTTCACATCCTGCGCAGATGGCGAACCACTCTTCAGCTACTCTGACTGCCATCTTTCACCTCCTTATTAAATTTAAAGACAGAAACTCTGGCAAAGATTCATTCATAGCTTGAAAACGGGGAAATGATCCTCTCTTCAAGCAACTAATGAAATTTAGAGTGTAATTATAAGACGTTAGGGAAGTTCAGCTGGGAATCATTTTATAAGTGCGTACTTTCATTTAAGCAAGAACCTAGCGTAACTATAAAGATTAGAGTAATTATAGATAAAGTATTGAATTTCTTATAATTACATTAGATTCTATTAGGAAATCTTTCCTTTGTCAACCCAAAAGTGGAAAATTATCCAAAATTGATTTTTCAGCTTATATCCAATATAATTTTTGAAAAATGGATGAGAGCAGGCCATCATTTCCAGCCGAGCTCGCTTCTTTTATCGGGGATAAAAAAGGTCTAATTGCCGTGTTCTTCTCTAGTATATTTAGAGTAACAGCAAATCTTGGCGGAATTCCTGCCGTTTCTATCCCCGTGGGCTTAAGCAAAACAGAGGATTCTCTTTAGAATTTAAATTATGGGAAATTTTTTTCAAGAATCTAAGTTATTTAAGCTTGCTTTTTTACTTGAAAAAAAAGTAAAATTTAGAACAAGTAAATTAATTTTACACAGGAAGGAGGAATGATGAAAAGAAAGAGCCTTTCTGCAATCGGTGTTATTCTCCTTTTATTTGTTTTGCATAGTTGTACAACGCACCCTGAAGAAGGAATTTTAAAAAGATATTTTAATGCAATAATCTTGAACGACGTGACCACGATGTCGACGATGGCCTTGGAGCCGATTTCAATGGATGTCGAAAGCTGGGAGATAGTAAATGTTAGCGAAGAGAATATTGAGCCAGCCTCATTGCCAGAAATGAACAGAACGGAGCTTGAATTGAAGAAGAAAGTAGAAGAATCTGTCGGGATAACCCTTGATGCGAAAGACGAACTGCTTGATGCTGAATATGAACGGGACCAGGCTCGAACAAGGACGGCAAGAAGAGCTGCCCAGAATAAAGTTAAGGAACTTCAGGCTACATATGATGAAATATATGCAAGCCATCAGCAGTTGCAAACAGATTATAATGAGGCTAAAGCAGCTACGGCAAGAGAGGAACAAATTACCAGTTTTTCTCTCGGCGCTGGCGATATTACTAATATAAGAGATTTAACGGGAGAGGTTCGTTCTAAGGAAGTTGATGTAAAAGTAGTAGGTAAAGAAGGCACCAAGAATTACAAGCTTTATTTGAGGATGTATAGCCTAAAAGACGAAGTTTTGAATATAAACCGCCGTGGACAGTGGAAAATAATTAAGTTTGAACTCATCGACTGATTTTAACTCTTTTTTTTCTTTTAATTTTAAATACGTCATTGCTCTTTTTGGGCCGTTAGCTCAGAGGGAGAGCACCGGCCTTTTAAGCCGGGTGTCGCTGGTTCGAGTCCAGCACGGCTCACCAACCCTCAGCGCCCCTGTCGTCTAG
>JABAOF010007677.1_pt1 | contig 22760 bp, 1 predicted proteins | sample 7062171 | NCBI WGS metagenome assembly JABAOF01 (sample SAMN14538628, study PRJNA623070) | marine sediment metagenome | biome: marine biome [ENVO:00000428]; feature: marine pelagic biome [ENVO:01000023]; material: deep marine sediment [ENVO:00002113] | place: India: Gulf of Khambhat ...
TCCTTCTATATCAATACCTATGCCTTCTGCAAGCAAATCTGGTCTTTCTCGTTGTATCCAGTCAACCATTGCTTCATGCATTAATACATCGAGTTTTCCTTGTCCAGAAAGTTTATTCCAGTATTCATCTACAACCAAGACTCTATTATCTAAACGAATAACATTACTTCCTTCATTCACCGCATCCATTACTTCTCTTGACACCAGCCGTATATCAGGTACTATAAATGATGGCCCCATAGCAGGATCCTGAAGCACCGCAAGATGTTCCTGAGAAATATGAACTTCTGTTCCTTGTCCCCATGCTCTCTCAAATGCCTCAACAGACACCTCCCCTATACCACCCTCGAATTGAGTATCAGAGGATTGTTCATCTGTTTTCTTTTCTGAGCCAGATAATTCTGATTTTTCATCAGGTGTCTTCTCCGGAGGTATTGTTTTTATTTCTATAGGTGGTTCTTCGGGCTTCTTTTTTGGTTCAGAAGATGTTGTAGTAGATTCTTCATCACCCTTCACTTGTTGGTGAGTGTCTGCTGCTAGTTCCCGGATTGGGATAGTTTCAACGACCTTGGACTTCTGTAATTCATCTATTTTCTTTTGGGCATTGGTTAACTCAACTCTAGCCTGTTTCTTTTGCTGCTTGAGCTCTTCATTCTCCTGTTTAAGTATGGCCTCATTATTCTTTGCAGATTCTCCAATGGCCCTAATATCGCTGGTTAATTTCTCGTTCTCTCCCTTTAACCCCGCTATCCTATTCTTAAGCTCTATCTCTGTCCCTGCTTTCGCCTCAATCTCTCGTGTCAATGATGCTATCTCTTTTTCATTATCTGCTATCTTTCCCTCAAGCTTACCAACTTTTGCCTTGAGCCCTGCTTCTACACCTTTTAATACTTCAAGTTGCTCTGTTAATCTATTCCTCTCTTCTTTTAACCCTTCAATTCCCTGTTTAAATCCCTCTATTGCTGCATCCTTAGAGTGTATCGTTTTCCCGAGTTCATCAATAGTAGCTTTAAACCGTTTCCTCTCTTCTATATATGGGCTAATCTCTTCTTTAGCCTTTTCTGCACTATTCTGTAATGTTTCAACTTCATTATTTAACTCTTTGTTCCTATTCTCTAACTCTGTTATGCTTCCTTCAAGCTTTGCTCTTATTTCAACTATCTTATCATTAGCTTTCTTTAACTCTTCTTCAGCCCGCTCCTTTTGTTGGTCGAGTTGTTTATTCTGGTGTTTAAGTCTGGCTTGGTTATTCTTTGCAGATTCTCTAAGGGTGCTAATAGCTTTGGTTAATTCCTTATTCTCTTTTCTTAATCTTGCTATTCTCTTTCTGAACACTGCCTTTATTCCTGCTTTTGTCTTAATCTCTTTTCTGAGGCGGGTTATCCCTTCTTTATTTTTAGCTATTTCTCTTTCCTTTTCTGCAACTTCTTCCCTGAGTTCAGCCTCGTTTTTAACTACGCCTTCTAATGTTTCAATCTGCTCTGTTAATGAAGTCTCTATCTTTGTTAACTCTTCAACTTTCTGTTTAAGTCCATCTATTGCTGCATCTCTGGAGTTAACCATATCCTCAAGTTCACGTATATTCTTTTCAGCTTGTGTATTCGTTTCCTTAAGTTGCTTAATCTTTCCTTCAGCCTCTCCTGCACTGCTCTGTAAAGCTTCAACCTCACCCTTTAACTTAGAGCTCTTCTGTTGTAACTCTACTATCTTGACTTTGGCTTGGTCAAGTTCAGCTAAGATACCCAATTCATCGACTATTTTTTCCGCATCTTCTACTTTTAATCTTTCTAATTCCATCCTAATAATTTCCCAGAATTTTGCTTCATTTTCCTCTATTCCTTTCTCATCAAAAGTAAGATTACTTATATCAAAGACCTTTATTCTGCCTTGTTCATCTATTCCTACATTGTTAAATAATTTCTTTCCTGAATCGCTTGAGAAGTCAAAGAATGCTCCTTGTCTTAAAAGATTCTGTGCTAAGCCAACTAATTGCCCAACAGATTGGGTAACTACATCCTTATCTTTCCCGTCAATTACCTCTGCTAATACCTTTTCTGCTCCTTCCTGTCTTATCGCTTTTCCTATGATTTCCTGAATTTCAAATATTACACCATTACTTAATTTCCCTTCTCTTACGAGATTGGATACGAGTCTGTACTTCTCTATAACATCCCGGCCATCTCTTTTTACTACAAATGGTAAAGTTCTACCCTCGTTATCTTTCAATATAGCAACTTCCGTATGGGCTCCCGTTAGAATTTTCTCAATATGAGCAGATTTTTCTTCCAATAAATTCTTTAACCATTTCTTATCTTCTTCCGTCCAGCCTCTAGTAAAATTATCAAAATTAACAAATCTCTGTTCTTGTTTTTCTGCTTGTGGTGTCAAAGTAACAGCTTCTTTATCAAAGGTGTAAATATGTGGCTTCCCTTCAAAATCAATAATCTTTCCATCTATAGTTTTATCCTCTTCATTAACCTCAAACATTTCTTCCCGTTTCAAAGGTTGCGTCCTTTCTATACCAGCAATCTTATCTTTTAGTTCAATTTGTTTTGCTTCATCTCTTAATCCCGGGATAAATAGCTGCGCGTAGGGAACAATTACACCATCAAATAATTCGCCTAAGGTTCTTCTTATTATCTTTCCTTTCGTAATTATTTTATCCCTTAATGAATAAATCACATCATTCGTGAGTTGGATTGCTTCTTTTTGTTGTTCTTCATTTAACTGTTGAGTATCTATTAAACTATCTGTCAAAGTAAATACTTCATTTGCAACTCTTCTTTTATCATTCACTTCAGACATAGGCAACTGTTTTTCCAATTCTTTTCTTTGTTTTTTAGGAACTTGACTCAATAATTGTTCAATCTTTTGTTTATGTTGGGTGAATCGTGTGCTTTCAAAACCATATCCCATTGAATCAAGGATCTCTATTTCTCTTAACAAATTAATAAAAGAGTCAATCTCTTCAGAGGTTATAGGAGAAGCTTCGGGTATTTGAATCTGTCTGCCTTCAGAAATCTCCTGAGCAAGAGATTTAATATCTTTTTCTGTAGGAAGTGACACTTTTTCTTTATTATTTCTTATTTTTTCTTTTACTTCTTTATATAAATATAACTCAGCATTATGCCAATCTTTCAGTTGTTTTAGAGCTTCAAAATATTGATTGTCTTGTTCTTGTTTTGTAAGTTCAGTTTTTCCGTCTTTTTCCCACCATTCATTTGCAAGTTTCTTTGCCTCTTCATCCAATTTTCCCCCAAGTTGACTTTCTGAAGCTATTTTTTCAGAAATTTCATTAATTTTATTATCAGCTTCAATAGGTATACTTAGTCTCCTTTCTAAATGATCGGCAAGTATTGGATCGACATCCATCGTTGGATTGTAGAAGGAGAAGAGTTTTGATACCGGAATACCATCATTACCACATTTATTAATGATTTGACTTATTTTTTTATCCGTGGGAAGTTTATTCCATTCTTCAGGTGATTCAATAAGATTAATGGTCTCTTTTAAGGCTTGTTTTTGTCTTTCAAGCGGTTCTTGTTTATTTTCAGGAAGGAGTTCTATTGCATCTAAAATAACTTGTGGGTAGGCAGGAACAGCTTGTGGGAATACATATGATTTTCCCTCAGGTGGTGCTTTTTCCAGACCTGCTTCAGCAAGTGATTCTGCAACAGACCAGACTTTTTCTGAATTGGAATCCAGTATTCTCTTTGCTGCTTTTGGCCCAACCATATTTCTAATATTATTCTCTACCATATTTTTCATTTGAGCAACATGAGTCCTTCCTGCCTCAGTATGCGTCTCCTCTGACGGAAGTATATACTTCTCTAAACCTTTACATACTCTTGCCACGTGGAGAGCAGGACTATCTTCCGGTGTATTTGCAAATGTAAGATTCTCGCCTTTTTCGGGTACCTTTGCTTCATACGGTCTCTTTACTTCACCGGGTGCCTTTACTTCACCATATTTTGTTTTAAGAATATCAACTGCTCTCTCTGATGCTCTAAGGGAAATACGCGGCGCTACTTTTCTAAGCTCTCTATCTTTTGATATTTTAAACCAATACTTTACAGCAGTTGCTGCAGAATTTTCATATAACGATTTTGCCATATTTTCAGGTGTACTAAATTTACCTTTATCTGCAAAAATATTTACTTCAACATTTTTTTGCTGTCTTAACTCTTCCTCATATTTCATTAATATCTTTCCAGCTTTTGTATCTCTTCCTGCTCTTTCTATCATTCGTGTTAATGGTTCTTTTAGCATCTTTCCTAAAGGCTCTACTCCCATCTTGAATTCAACTGATGATGACCTTTCAATTAATTCATTAAATTTGGATATACCTTTCATTATTTCAGAGGGTTTAGGGGAAGCTAAATTATTTTCGATTTCAGCTATATCTGTTAACATACGGCCATGAATATTATTGCCTTTCATATTCACAAATTTAGAAATTGCTTGCATCCTACCTTTATAACGTTCTATAAATTGTTTATCCATCACTACCAACCTATTGGTATCCGGATTATGTCTACCTGTTCTTCCGAGCCACTGAAGAATACTGCCTTTTGTAAGTTCATGTGCATCCATAATAAGTAAATCTATTGGTGCTTTAGGTCTTCTCATTCCATAATCTAAACCTCTGCCTCCAATATCTGTTGCTAAAACTAATCTGCGTTTTCCTATCGTAGCTGCTATTGACTCAAGCGATTTACCATCTGAACGTGGTTTTGTATCGAATATATATATCCTTATTCCTTTAAGTAATCCTTTTTCTCTAGCGTCTGATACCAAATTTCTCAAGTCTTTATCCAAATTGCTGTATTCCTGCCTTAAACTTTCTATTTTGGCTTTATCTTCAGGCTTGTTCCATTCCTTCAATGCCGCAAACAGTAACTCTCGTATTGCTTTACGGTCAGAGAGGCGAATAATTTTACCTCTTTCCCTAATACCTTCTAAAGCAACCTTTGCAGCGAATTTTGCTTTAGCTTGTTTACTTAAACTCATAATTTGCACATCCGGTAGCGTTTTTTCAAAAGTTGATTCGCTGAGGTTGCGTACTTTATTAATTCCATACACTGCTTTGGCTATTGCTTCAGTTCCCGCCATTGTAGCAGAACCTCCAAATACATGCAGAGACTCACCAGCACGGCGTGAGAATATCTCAGATAAAACAGCTTCATTGCCACTTACGCTGAGTTCTATTTTATTCCTATCTATTCCTTCTTTTAACGCAAGAATCACATTATAAACATCGCTGGAATCTTTTGTTCCTCTTTGAAGTATTAATTCAACAACATATGGACCTTCTTCTCTCTTAGTGTCTGGGTTAAAGTAGAAGTCATAATCTTTACCCTTTTCCGCTGCGTAAGCCCTTAGAGCATCTCTAATTTCAGATTTTGAATAACCTTTCTCTAGTAATGTCTCACCTAACTTCCTGCTTACTAAAATATCCTTGTTATACGGATTTCTAGTATATTGAAACTTTCTATTATTTACACTATCAACATCTGAAACCGGAGCAGGATTTAATTTATCGATATCTTTCTTTAACGCCTCCATCCTCTCTACAAATTTTGGATCAGCATATTTTGGTTTACCTTCCAGGAACTGTTTTCTTGACCTTGCAGCAATATCAGCCTCGTCAATACCAATAATATCTATCTTATTTAGGGCATCTCTTAGTTGAGAATAATCCCGGGAGGCAGTAATTAAATGTCCTCTTGTATCTATATCCCATACAAGCACGATTTTCTTCCCTTTACTTCTTGCTGCATTTATTTCATTCACAAGTTCTTCTAAACCACCCGTTCCTCTTCTAATATAATAATTTCTACCATTTACAAACTCAAAGCCTAACGCCCTTGCAATCCTTTGATAGGGTTTAGATGGATCAACATATTTATCTATTTCTGGAAAAGCACTTACAATCAATTCACCTATTTTCTCACTACGTATGCCAAAGACGTTAGTATATACCAATGATTTCCCCCCAGCTGTTTCAACTGCACATATATTACCTTCCAGATTCTCCTCTATCATCAGACGTTGAGTAAGCCATCTTTCGCCACCGCTAAATCCTTCTTTGCTCATTTCATACTCCATTCTTGCTATTCGTTGAGCAAACAGCGTTAGTTCAATCTCTCCAGGTTTTTCTGTACCGAATATCTTCTTATACAACTCTTTACGCGCATTCTGTCCTGTTTCAGATGTTCCTTCTTCAACCAGTTGATTAAATTTATTCTGGTTGAGATGCTCACTAAATTTCTTTTCGTATAGTTCATACATTTTATCCATGCGTCTTTCGAGAATTTGTTTTAGTCTGTCTATATGTTCAAAAGTTTTAGGAGATTCGGTTTGCCCCTTTACTTTAGATAATATTTCTTTTGTTTTAAGTGCTTTTATTTTGAGACGTAATAACTCTCGTTTTTCATCTGAAATTTTGCTATGTTTTAATTCATACTCAAGCTGGTTCCTCTCATATCTCGTATCAACACTTGCTGCTCTTCTTGAATCTATCATGTCCCTGTATTCTATAAACCTTGCTTCTAATTCCGTATATCCCATGCGATTGACTATTGATTTCTGCTCGTTTAACCAGGATAGTAATAACTTATTATCTTTTTTATTATGGCTTAGTGCTTTTATTTCTTCATCTATCTTTGCTATTTCCCACTGCTTCTGTGCTTTTACAACATCTTTTATGTATGGTTTACTCCTTTCAGTTATCTCGCTTCCGCTCACACCCGCTTTCATCCATTCTAACATTTTGTTCCATAAAGTTAATCTTCTCCTCGTAGCGCCAAGACGCTTACCAATTATATCAAGTTTAATTTTAGCATCAGTTTTCTCTTCAGTAGTTTTTGCATTTCTTAATTTGGCTTCTGCATCTTTCTGAGCTATACGTGCCTCTCCCAATTCTCTCAATACATAGTTTTTAATTGTTAACGACACACTTGAAATCCTACCCAGTTTTCTATCCACAGCATCGGTAAATAGTTTAACCTCCCAGTTTTTAAATCCTTTATGGCCAGTTTCCTGCTCCACTGTTTGCCTTATTAAATCTCTTGCATATTTCTTTGACTGTGCTGGTGACATTTTCAAGAGCTTGCCATATTCACCTGCTTTTTGTGTCCTTCTTACAATTCTATTTATTGTATTTCCTGCTTTTTCCCAATTGCTTTTCTCGGTGCCGGGTAGTTTGCCACCTTTTTCCCAGATATCATATGCAATCTTCTGTTGTATTTTGTGCATCCCGTTTCTAAATGTGTCTTCATTGATTTGTCCTGCTTTATATCTGCGCACCAGATTCACAACTTCCGCAGCATTACCTCTTCTCTGCTGTAAATTTGCCACTTCTTCTATAGAGCTTGCCTTTTCTCTTACATTCTTAATTCGAGATAATCTTTTTTCGCTCCATCCACCTTTTGAGAGTATTATATTATGTTGTTTCTCTATTTCATTACATATTACATTCTTAATCTGTTGTCTATTAAACCGCATTTTACCCCAGCCACTGGATTTTAACTGCACTAGTTCCTTCTCACTATTAAATAGAGTCTTTATATCGTTTGAACTTAACTTACCCCAGTTTCTCCCAACATCTTCCTGAGCAACGATTCTGGCAAGTTCAATTGATTCTCTACTAATCAGGTTGCCTTTAAGATCTTTGCCTCTACTTATAGCTTGCCTGCCTTTTTTTGTTTCAAGCAGCTGGATTGTTTTTATTATATCCGCATCTTTGAATACTGTTTTACCCTCTCTCTTATTTACATCCCTGGCATGTCTTGCTGCGGCTATTTGATATCGTGCTGGTGCAAAACCTGCTATCCTTGCAAAAGTCATCATACCAAGAATTTCTGCTGTATTTCTATCCAATCCCAAAACCTTTTCAAAATATACACTAAACCCTGCACTATACATTACAAAAAACAACGTATTGTCAAAGCGAAGAGCTAAATTCATTGGATTCAGTATACTTTTTTCAAACCAACCTGCTGCCATTTTCTTTTCAAACTCTATAATCTGTTTTGCATACGAGTCTTTCAAGGCATCCTTGCTAAGTCTGGTCTTCAGCATAATTTTGATTCTACCCAAAAGACCCTTACCAGCTGTTGCGCGTTCTAATGCACTCTTACTTAGCAATGACTGGTATTGTGTCATCGCAATAAAAGGACCAAACCATTTACCTATTTTAGGGCCGGTTATAGCAAGGTACAACCATTTTTTAATAATACTTGTGTCTTGTAGCTCTTTCGGCAACCCAGATATCTCAAACTCCCATCCTGTAAATGGCATTAAAACCATTGCCCTTGTCGTAGCAAACATCGGACTTATTAAGACAAAACTTGCTGCTGATCTGGCTGAAGCAGCAGCTAAATTGGATATCCGGATGTGTCCAAACATAGGTACTCTGTGATAAGTGCCACTGCTCATCATATTTATACGCTCGCCCACTGAACCAAAGTACTTACCTCTAAACATTGGAGCCATATATGCTGCTACTAAAGCTGTGCCAGCCCATCTCATTCCTGTTAAGAAAGTTTCTGTCCAATCTACTGGTCCTTCACGCAGCCATCCACTAGTAGCGCTCTTTCCAAAGCCTGCAACAAAACCTACAGTTGGCCATGTCAAATATCTCCAACCACTTCTAATGCCGAATGCCCTACTTATTAATCTATGGCTTCTTGAAAAGCCTCTAATAGCCCATTTGGTTTTTACATACGCCCTATAGAATCTGCCTAATCTGGTTCCTTTACTTGCTAAACTAACCATTCTTACACCTCTACCAATTACACCTACAGCTCCTGCGAACCCTGCTCCCCAAGCATACCCTGTAACGAATGTCTTTGCCACATCTTCACCACTCATAAATTCACCTGTAGTTAAATAGCTCACTCCCTCCATAACTCCTACATCCACCACACCCCATATAAACCCTGTCTGTAAGAAAGGTCTTGCTACAATTAACCCTGCTTTAACTGCAGCTCCTACTGCTGTCGTACCTGTGAGCGCTTCATCAGGTAGTCCAGGTGACAAAAATGTCGCAACAACTGTCACCGCGGTCAACCCAACTGCTGCTGTTGTCCATCCAACTGTCCCAAATGTCCAGGCATCATCCTTAGTATAGGCATATCTATATGCTAAACCAGGATCTTTGTTCCACAACCATGTTTCAAAATCCATTCGTGCCATTTCTGGTGTATAAAATGGAAAGTCTCTAACTATATTTCCTAACTCGTTATACTTTAATAAAATTTCCTCTCTTGTTGGATTTTTACCTTTATACTTTACTCGAACAAATTTCTTCTTACCCAACTTATACTCCATCACATACAATTCTCTATCTCTAGATAAATCAAACTGTTTTGAACTAAAAATACCAGTGATCCAGGATTTTATTTTACCTCTTGCTGTTTTGGTAGGAAAGCCTCGTGCCAGGAATAAGGGTTTAGATACATCAATTTTTTGCAGTCTGTCTCTTATTCTTATCCTTCTTTCGTAGTCTGTTATAGTANNAATTCACTTATTTGGTCTACCCATTTTACTATTTCCTCATCACTCATACACATTTCTATGACCTCTGCCGTAGTATTAGCTGGTAAATTCCAGATTTGTTTAAATTCTTCCATCCCTTTCTTAAATTCAGCAATTTTTCTCTTCTCCTCTACATCCGGAAACCTGGATAATTGGAAAATATACTTCATCTTTATTCTGTAAAACTCAATACACTCTTGAATTTTTTTAGCCCTAAGTTCCTCATGATATCTTCCTTCTAAATTATTCAGTATCTTTCCAGCACCAACGATATCTCCTTCTTTCAATGACTTACTCGCTTCTGATAATAGTTGTTTAATTTGAGTATCTATTTTTTCATAATCATTAAATTTCTCTTTCCAGGAATCAATTGCCTTTACTAATAGCTGTTCAGTTTGAGGATTTTGTCTTTCGAAATCTCTTTCTCTTAAATTATTCAATCCTTTTTCAGCGCTAGTAATGTCTCCACTTTTCAGTGACTCAAACGTTTCTGCTAATAATTTATTAGTTGTATTTAACCAGATTCTTCCTTCAGCTATTTCTATCCCTGCATCTACCAAATCCTCAAAAGAGATATCGTCTCTATTTTTTTCAATTCTAGTTTTTAATTCTCGCCATATAGATAGCATTTTGTCATCCTTAAGCTTAAGCAATGTGCTGAATAGAGAATTCCACGCTTTTGCGTCTGACAACTTATTAGCTCCAATTACGCTTGAAGATAAGCTAGCTTCTCTTTCTCTAATAGCATTATTTATCATGTCCTCTTTAGACGGCAAGGCAGATTCCATATTCTTTGCTTTTTCCTCTAAGCGCTTTAATTCATAATATATATCGGCTATCCTCATTTCCTTTGTCCACCACTTCCCTTGAGTTAATTTGAAATTTTCTCTTCCGATTAACTTTCTGAGATTCTTTAGAAACTCTGGTCTTACTTGGTATCTTTCTCTTAGATTTGTCATTTTACTTTCTATTGTTCTATTCGTTTCCCCATCAATATATCTTTCTGCTAGCCACTTACCTGCTTTATCAATTTTTATGAACTTTTCTGCTTTACCCAGGCTATTAGTTGCAATAATGATAGAAATATCTTTATCGTCTTCTATCTGTCGTAAACTGTATAGTTTTCCCACTGCTTCCCGGTTAAATGCTGCTTCATCCTCCTCTTTATCCGCCTTGACTTTTTGCCATACAAAACCTTGCTTTTTCTTTTCTTCCGGAGTCGTTTTATAATCCCAATCTACTCTCCATCTTTTTATTCTTCCTTCTGTAAGTCTTATTGGTTTTCCTCCAGAAATAAATACAATATCTGCTTCTCCTTCTGTATCTTCTATACCTATCTTATTACTTTCTTTCCCAAATTCAAAATATCTTATTGTTATTTCCGCGCCATCTCTTAACTTAAGTATATCAGCTTTATCACCTTCTATCTCGAGAATTGAATTATCTGAATGTGCAAGCAATTGACCATTATAGTAAGCAACACATTGTATGCCACCAGTAAGTGCTTTAATTTCTTCACGCTCAGCAATTCCTTCAGAATAAGAAATTACATAGTAAGTTTTATCATCTTTGGTTTTCTCTTTTGTCTTTCCAATTGTTCTTATTCCTTCTGTATCAAGTGCTGTCCCTTCTTCGGTAGTTTCTATTTTTTCAATCCAGTATTCTTCTTCTGGCTTTAACTCTACAAGACCTTTTATATCTAAAATACCAAATTTGTTTAACTTCATTTCTTTTAATGCAAACATTGTTACATTTTCATGAATTCCATCATCTTCACGAGCATCCATAATAGTCAACCCTTTTAGAACAGAATAATTGGTTCCATTTATCTTTCTAGTTTCCTCTTCTACTATTTCAAAGCCATTCTTTGTCCCTTTTACTTTAACTTTACTTCCTTCAATCACTATTGTGTCCTTTTCACTTTTACCTTCGATTATCTGCCAATTAGCTAAATCTATATTTCCATTATTTACAAATACAAATTTTATGTTATAAGTTGTTCCATTCATAGTTAATTGGGCACCTCTATCAAATTCCATCAATCCTCTTTCATTAATTCTAATATGCCCGCTTACTTCTCTTCCATTAATATGGGCAAAACCTAAAACTAACAAATCTGAATTTTTACCAAATAAAGGTAATATAGAAGCAATTTCTTGTTTATTGGAATTATCATATCCTATATTAATTGATAAACTTAATTGACCTGTTTGTTCTTTGCCTTTGGTTATTTCATAGTATTCATTTTCCTTTTCTTCTATTTCTTTTACTGTAACATTGCTTGCGTACTCACTTATCTGACCCTTACCATCCCCTACTTTAGGAATCTCAAATCTTAATGCTTCATCTCCAACAAATGTCTGTCCAATTACCTGCATACTTGATAGAGTAAACATTATTTCTTTTACTTCTATATTCTTTTTTACTCCAGAAATATTGATATCTTCTAATGTGCCTTTATAAATAAGATTTCCTTCTTTATCTTTGCTTATTGTTATCTTAAAGCCTAATATATCTATCTGCTTAGATTCTGTAATATCAGGAATAAGTGTTCCATCACTATTTAAATTAAATATTAATTTAGTAATTTTATCTCTTACTTTAATTCCTTCTTTAAACTCTATTTTGTCATTTTTACCAGTTCCATCGCCTATAATGTCTATGACAATACTCTCGTTCTCATTTAGTACTTCGTATCTTCTTCCAATTTCTTTTAATCCTTCTATTTTATATTCTTCGCCTTTCCTAAGAATTCTTAATTTGCCATCTATCATATACATATTTACTTCATTATCCATTTTTCCATCTTTAATTTGAGATTTTATTACGCTAAATTCAGACCTAACACACTGTGTTGCTGAAGTAACCCTTCCTTCTTTATCAAATTCTGGATTTTCTATTACACTTGTGCCAGAACTTGATTTCCACAAAATCTGGTCACTGTGAGCTATATCTATTTTGTCCAAACCAAACGAGATTGCATCAGATGTTGTAATATCAATAATTCCTGAGACATTTATTTCTGTTCTCGTTGTTTTATATTCAGTAACTCTAATCATTCCTTCGCCAACAGACCAACTCTGGTGAGGGATAAGCTCTTTACCTTCTTTATTATAGATTTCTAATCCATTCAATGTAATATATGTTTCTTTATTCTTGGGCATGGTCATACTTCCTTTTTGCCAATTTTCTCCAATCTTTCTTGTCAATACAGTAACTTCATCTTTTACTAAATCAATTTTGTCTTCATTTCCTTTGCCTCTAACAAAAAGATGTTCTCCTTTTTCTTTTGTTCTTGTCAAAATCCTCGCTTGAATCCAAACATTTTCTTTCTCACTAACCTGTGTAAATACTGCTTGGAATCTTCCTTTTGGGTCAAAGATGGTTAGACTATTCTCTGTCACTGTAAAGTCAATACCAAAGTATTTTCCTCCTCCAAACCCTGCTGTTACTTGTTCTATTGCTTCTTGACTGAATGCCTTTAACGCATTATTAAACTCTTCTTCAAATCCTTTTACTAATGTTGAATCTTTACCAAGGTTATATTCATACTCGCCTTCTTTTTCAGCAATGTTTTTAATATGCATTTCTTTCCCATTAAATATCGCATCTAAATTACCTTGTACATCACGATTCCCTAAGATTCTAAATTTCTTGGTTTTCTTATCATAGTATGCTATATACTTCTTTCCTGTTTCAGGGTTAAATGCTGAAATGATATATCCATCTTCGCTTATTCCAAACCCTCCTACTTTACCAAGTTTATCTGAATATATCTCTCCTCCAATTACCTGATTCTCTTCTATTATTATCGATACATTAAACTCTTCTCTTGTTTTTACACCAACATCGTTTATCTTGTCGATACAATTCTTCCCTGCAGCTGAAGAGAAAATATCTAAATTATATTTGCCTATCACTTCTACAGGTCCCTCAATATTATTGTCTTGTAATATTTCATCTATTACCGCTTGTTCTGGTATCTTTGTATGTTCGACTTTGCTTTCTTTCTCCTTCCCGAATACTATTTGTTGCATTTCTTCTATGCCTACCACAGCAAGTCTTGCTCTTGTTAATTCTTGTTCTTCTGAATTTACTCCTTCAGCAAATTCAAATTTCAATAGTATTATATGTGCGTTATGTTCCGCAATAGATATTTTCTCCCTTGTTGCTGTTACTGCTGTTAGCCATTTACCTTGTTTAAAATGCTTATATTCTGCTCTGCCTTTCTTAAAATCAGCTTTAATAACAAATTCCTGTATTAAGTCTACCTGGAATATGCATCTGCCATTCTCTTTTGTATTGGTGACTACTTGCCAGCCATCTTCTGTAAATACTGCTTGGAATCTTCCTTTTGGGTCAAAGATGGTTAGACTATTCTCTGTCACTGTAAAGTCAATACCAAAGTATTTTCCTCCTCCAAACCCTGCTGTTACTTGTTCTATTGCTTCTTGACTGAATGCCTTTAACGCATTATTAAACTCTTCTTCAAATCCTTTTACTAATGTTGAATCTTTACCAAGGTTATATTCATACTCGCCTTCTTTTTCAGCAATATTTTTGATGTGGATTTCTTCTCCATTAAAGAGTGCATCAAAATTACCCTTTGCATCCCGATAACCCCAGATTGTATATTTCTTAGCATCATTATCAAAATATCCTGTATATTTCTGGCCCGTATCAGGACCAAATGTTGTTAAAATATGACCATTTTCACTTATTCCAAATCCTCCTACTTTACTTAATTTTTCAGCAATTTCAGCAAAAAGCTCTCCAGAGATAATTTTCCCTTCACGAACTATTATTCCCATACCTAAGTCAGTAAGTTCTACATTAAGCTTATCCGGAATCTCTTTGTTTAAGGAAGAGATTAAGGAAGGAGAAAGAATTTGAGGAGTAAATTTACCTGAGATTAAAACAGGACCTGTTATGTTATGTGCTTTTAATTCATTATTTATTGTATCAAGAGCAGGTATTTCCCCTTCAAAGGATAGTACTTGAAATTCATTTATTTCTAAACTCGCAAGTTTAAGTTCTACGATAGCTTTTTCTTCATCTGTTAATGCTGTTGCATATTCAAATTTCTGACTATTGAATTGGGCAATTACGTCTTTCGGCAATGTTATTTGCTGTTCAGTTAGTTTAACTTCTGCAAGTTTTGAACCATCTACTTTGTAAAGCGCTTTGTCTCTGAAGTAATTTGTAATTTCATCTTTATCATTTAGTATTGGAATTGCAAAGAATTGATTATCCTGGGTGAATAATCTTGCTAGCTGGATAAGTCCTCTGACGACTAAGGCTCGCATTATCTCAGGATTATCTTGAGGTAGGCTACCATCGCTAAATATGGCTTCAGTCTCAACAAGTTGCACTTGTTGGCCTGCAATTGCAATTTCAGTTACATCCTGCTTGAGAATTACATCTTTATCAAAGGTTACTCCTGCTATAACTGAACTTTGTCTTAGAGTAACTCCTTCTCCTAAGACCTGCCATTGCCCCTGCCTCATACTTATAACTGCTAATTTATCACTTGCTCCCTGACCGATATCCCATCCTGCTAATTTACCATCTTTTATATCTTCTCTTACACAAGCATCAGTTCTTACAGTTGTTAATGAGATCTCTTTCCCTTCTGGTTCTGGAGGGGTTCCAGGAGGGGCTCTGTTTCTTATATACATATTCTGACCAGAAGAAAGCTCAAACTCGCCTTCAAACATCACAAAACCATCAGGTCCAAGCATAAATACAAAACCTCCTTTTAAGGTACCCGAAATCCTATTATTGTTATCATCCTTCATTTCGAATTCTCTATTAGATTTAAGTTTTACGCCAGTGCCGTCTTCAGTTGCCTCAACTTCAAGTATTTCTCCTCTATATTTTATCGTTCCTGCTCCTGAGAATACGAAGTTTCCATTTTTAACCTTTGCTACTAATGTTCCTTCCAACGTTATCTCCTGTCCCTCTTTCAACATAGCGGATTCAATAGTGTTTAATGTTTCCTTTAATACTTCGATATACATTCCTTGAGCAATTTCACTTACTGCATTCAAATAAGTTGAAAAATCTATATCTTTTTGTATAGTGAAGTAATATGTCAAAACTGTATCCTCAATATTCAATATTGTCTCTGAGTCAGCATCATTTTTAACTCCTGCTTCGTGTCTTAATTCGTGTGTTAAACCTACAGCACATAGTGTCTCGAAGATTGCATCATCTGTAATGTTATCTAACACTGAACGATTTATACCTATAAATCCATCCTCTATATGATTTTCAAATAAACTATGGGACTTATCAAGTAACACAATAGCAATAGATTTTTGCTTAATACCGCCAAAAAGCTCCTCTGTAGTAACTCCAAGAACTTCTGCTCTCTGAACTATTGCATTATTTAAAAATTCCTTAAATCCTCCAATTCCACCAAACTTTTCAAGTATTACCTTTTCAACTGCGAAATCCATATCCTGACCTGCTATGTTTACCTTAATATCTTCAAGAAGTCCATTTTCTCTCGCATATTTAACTATTTGCCCTGGTCTTTCTATCCCTAATTTTTTAAGTTCACCTTTTTCACATGCGGTTTCCCCTGTGGCTTGAGCATTAAAAGGAGAAACGCCTGGTTGCTTCGGGGATTGAGCCATATTGCCAAAATCACTGGAAGATAACTCTTGTTTTAACTGCTCCCGCTGCTCAAGGAGTTGTTTAATAATGGATTCCATTGTAACTGGAGTAAAGCGGTCTTTTCCATCTACCTTCTCTATTGTGCCTCTTATACCATATATAACAACTTGGGCACCTGCATCAAATTCCATTGAACCTTTTTCATTAATTATTATGTGTCCACTTACTTCTCTTCCATTTATGTGCGCAAATCCTTTAACTATTAAATCTGAATTCTTGCCAAATAACGGCTGCATAGAATCTTTAACCGGTTTATTGGTTTTGTCATAATTTACAATAATTGATAAACTTAGATTTCCACTTTGTCCTTCACCTTTTGTAATTTCATAATATTTCTTTTTCTCTACTTCTATCTCTTCTACTGTAACATTGCTTCCATACTCGCTTATCTCAGCTGTGCCACCCCCTGCTTCAGGAATCTCAAATCTTAATTTTTCATCTCCAACAGTTGTTTGTCCAATCACTTGCATACCTGATAGAGTAAATGTTATCTCTTTTACTTTTATGTTCTTCTTGACGTTAGAAATATCTATATTCTCTAATGTTCCTTCATAAATAAGATTTCCCTGTTTATCTTTGCTTATTGCTACAGTAGAACGTAATATGTTAATTAGTACAGGTTCAGTTCCAGTAGCCTGGGGAATAAGTTTCCCTCCACTGGTTATAACATTTATCTTTTGTCCATTTATGGTTATCTCTGCTTTCTGGTTGTCTACAGGTGTCAACCTTAACTGTCCACTATCATTGTCCTTTATGCATTTTACTTGAAACTTGGTTCCACCACATTCCTTCCATGCTTTATGTTGAAGATTATACTTGCAGTCAGCTAAGAGTAGTTGATTTTCTCCATCTACTTTTTTCACTTCATAAATAAACCCATCTGATCCCATTCGCAAAGTTCCTTCCTCATACGTGCTGGGAGTAAATAATGCGCTTACGCCTTTCCATAATCTTCCCAGTAAGTCTGATTTTTCAGCTTTTGTGGGTTTTGCAGGAATGGTTTTCTTTTTGGGTTTTTCTGGCTCTGGCGCCTTAGTGGCTGAGGGTTGTTCTGGCTTTTTAGCCTGGACGCCTGTGAGCTTGGGTGCCTCTTCTGGCTTCAACATCGGTATGTCTTTGATCTTGCCTTCCGGGTCAAACTTAATCTCAAAAGATTCAACACCTATTGATTTTAATTTATCTTTGACCTTTTGAAGCTTGTCTTCACGTCCACCGTAACGCCCACCTATTTTAGAAAACCCGTCTACACCTATCTTAACTGAATTTAGTTTCATATCTTCAAAGTCTATCCCAGAGGGCTCTCTTTCCGTGCCTTTTTCTAAAGGAAGACTCAATTCAATCTCGGTTATATTTTTTAGAATCTCATCTTCATCCAGGAGCTCTTTAATCTTTTTAAGAGTTAACTTATCCAGTTCGATTCCTCTCTCGATAAGTCCTTGCTCCTGCAATTTCTTAAGAAAAGTCTTAAGAAACTTATCCATTCCTTGAGGACCTAAGGTCGCTTCTATGCTCTTTATATCTTCTATAGTGATGGTCACTAAACCTTTCCCATTGGTAAGGTCTATGCTTATACCTGTGGCAAACTGAAGAATCTCTACATTCATTCTTAAATTAATCTTCGATGCATATTCTTGAACAAGCTTAGATGCTTTTTCTCTTTCCTCTTTTGTTTTGCCGAAAACAGCTGCTATGACTACATTGCTACCTTTCTTGTCTACTACCATTCCCACAAAGAATTTCAGCTGCTTATCAGCACCAATTAATTCTTTTAGAACCTTAAGCTCTTCTTGGGCTTTCTTTTTAGCATCTCCTTCCATCTTGTTAATTATATTTTCAATTACATCAACAGCCTGTTTTCCTACAAGTTCATTACCTATCTTAATTGCCTGATTCTCAAAATCGCACTTTACTTCAACATTCTTTACGCCTGCTTCTTCATATGCAGTAAGAATATCCTTTGCCGTTTTCTTGTCAAATTCCTTTAATCCCAGTTTATCGGCAAAATCGCCTAATGCCTCTGGCATCTTACTAATATCTTTAGTTAAATCTAATTTGAAACTTATTCCCTTTATTTTAATTCCACTTCTTGTTGATTCTATTGTTACGTTAAATTTTCCCTCAGTAAACTCACTGATACCTGACTCTTCAAATGCTTTGATATTCTTTCCTTCCTTTGCCATCATCGAACTTAACCTTTTTACATCCTCACCACTCAACCTTTGGAATTCTAATTCTATTGTTAATGCACCTGTCTTCTTATCGAATCTGGCTTTAACAAATTCACCCTCATGCTGAAAAGCATTGATTATTTCCATTAAATTTCTAGCATATCCACATATTTCCAGAGCATCGCTTAATTCTTTTACTTTATTTATGTGTGTTTGAGCACCTTCTCCTATCTTTTTCAAAACATCTGTTATTTGTGTTTCAATTACTTCTGCTATTTCCTCTAACTTTTCTAAAGATTCCTTTGTAAAAGGCAAGGAATCTTTACCAGTTATAGTCTTGTAATTATCAAAAATAATTTGCCTTTCTTCTTCGAATGTTTTCCATTTATCAATATCCCCATTAAGGACTGTTCTATGGAATTTATCAACTAAGCTATCAAGGTCCTTTGCTACCATATCCTCATACTTAATATCAACATACTGTTCTGTAAATCCTTCACTATATCCTTTTAAGAACGCATTAGCATACTCATCCTTCGTATCTATCTGACTTGTTGCAAGAGATATTCCAGCATAAGCAAGATTTATTTCAAGATAAGCAGGTTGTGCTCCGAATCCTTCCAAGGTAAAGCGAGCTAAAGGATTCATAATAAATGCTCTCAACAATTGGGTCGTAAAAGGACTTAAATCATACTTTTCTGCAATGTGCTCCACTAACGCCTGGCGGAAAGACTTGATAACTATATCTTTCCAAGATTTTACAAGAAGGTTTAGTGACTTAGTACGCGTTAAACCATAAACTGGTTTAAAGAAGAGGTCCTTGACAAAATCATAGCCGGAATTAACTAAGTTTCCTATGCCATTAAAGAAATTATCAACTCCCTGGGAAAGATTACCAAAGAACTGGTTTACAGAAGTGAAAAATCCTCCAATTCCACTGGTTATAGTCTTAGATATATCTACAACCAGATTTTTCACTCCTGTAAATGCTGCTTTGAAAAGATTATCTATGGTATTTACAGGATTCAGTAGTGCATTTGAGGTTCCTTTTTTAATAAAATCAATGAGAGCGATTTCTTGTTTAAAAATATCTTTTGCTTCCTGGGTTGCCTCAGCTAATTCTGTCGGGGATATACCAAACTTACCCATAATTTTATCCATCTGAGCTCGTCCTAATTCTGCGCCCTTACTAGTAAGATAAGTTATGGCTGCGGCTTTAAATGCATCCTTTATGCTTCCTCCACTAGCCAGTGTCCATACGAATTCGCTAACGGCTGCTCCTAATGCTCCGCCAAGCATGTATCCAATAGTATTAAAAACGGCATGGATAAACTTAGAGAAGAAGCCGCCACTAGAGGAAACATGAACATCTTCTTTTTTCCAGATTTTATCCCGATTAGTTTTAGTAGAATTATTATTCTTATCATACTTGTAGGTAAGGTTCTCTTCACCTCGTGTAATGTTGGTGATAGTGACAGTACGTTTAAATATCCAACTTCCGTGCGTCTCCGTAGTTTGCATGAAGGAATAATATTTATGCTTATTGGATACCTGCTGACCTTCGCTGTTATACTTGATATCAGTGTAGAGGTCCCAGCCATCGCCTCTCCACTTTCCATCCCAGTATTTCCAATCTGTACGGGTCTTAACTGGCCGGCCATGCTGGTCAAAACTTAAGTTTTTGGTGGTACCAGAACTATCATCTCTCTGTCCGCTTGTTGTCTGATAATACCGCCGATAGAGAACTTTTGTGGTGCAGCCCAACGAATCATATTCTATGCCCCATTCCTTATAGTGGTATTGACTAAGTATTTTTGCAACATAGTTGCACGCGTTTTTATTCCAATTGCTATTAGCCATATTTGCCCTAATAGCTTCGGGTTGGTATATCCTGTGATAGTTGATTCTTCCTTGATTATCATATTTAAATTCCTCTTTGTACTTAGCATAACCAAAATTACCTGAACACATGGGCAATGGAGAGGCATGACCAATCCACTTCTGGTATAAGTACCTCTCTTTCATCTGTCCAAGCCCATTATAGGAAATCGAATATACCTCGGTGTAAATTGTATTAACTACTCCATTTATTTTGTAAGTCTGATTTTTAGCGCCGCCTACGTACTTCCGTGCAGGAGCGTCAATAACAGAGAAGTCATATTTGTAGTCATTTTTTATCTCCTTATAAGAATAGAGTCTCCCTTGTTGGTCATAGGAAATATCATATCGATGGAAGCAATAGCTACCATTGGCACTGCCTTCCTTTCCTGTCTTTCCATGCTCATAATAGTTGGTTACTTGACCAAGAGAATTGTAACTTCTTATAAATGTTTCAATTTCTGTGCTACTGTTTAGACGAGTTAAATTATCTAAATCCTGTTCTTTTGTTTCGGTATAGGTGTAGATTAGCAATCCATGTTTGTTATATTTTCGGTCTTCAAGGTCAGTGTAGGCGGTAGTTTTATCGGGGCAGGCGCTATCATTTGTGACTGTCTGTGTTTGACGGAGAACCTGGTCGAGAGGGTTATAGGAGGTTACTTCAGTTTCAATATCGTATTTATGGTTTAGATTAGGCCCCTGTTCTTTTATATTGTCTTTAGAATATAGAAGTCGACCCTGGCTGTCATATTTCATATCCTTAATACTATTTCTAGTTACAGTTTTATCCGGGCAGGCGCTATCATCGGTGATTACTTCTTTTCTGCGAAGAACCTGACCATAGTCATTAAATTTAGTAACTGTGGTTTCAACTGTATAGGTGTGGTTAAGGCCTGTACCTTTTTCTTTGACCTTTGTTAACGAGTGGGTTATCCAGCCTTTAAAATTGTAGGTGAGTTGGGAAACTTTTTGAGTGGTAGTTTTACCCGGGGCATCAGAGGAAGTGACTGCTTCTTCATAACTCTTTAGATAGTTCAGGGGATGGGTGGAATCTGCCTCCTTATTGGTATAGTATTCCATACCCGAGCGGGTAATAGAGACAGTCTGGTCGAGGAGAATTTCCCCATCAGTGTCCCTGGCTAAGGTCTCGACCTTCTGGCGATATCCTGTAAAGAAGCCCTGACTGTTGTGGCCAGTTGCCTCCCAGTCAACAGTAGTCTTCCGGTCATAATAAGGATCTAATATTCCTTCTAAATTCTCGTGCGTTACCTGATGGTATTGAATATTTCTGCCATATTTATCATAAGAAGCTATGGCAGATTCCGGGGTATTGCTGCCATCACCTGCCCACCATTCAGTGGTTACAGTCTTGGAACACCCATCATCTATTCCATGAATATTTCTTACTTCCTTTGAATAAGATAATTTTTCCCTACCATTAATGATTACATATTTCTGCTGAATGGTACCAGTATGGGTATTGCTATGGGTATTGCCAACATCATCTTGGTAATAGCTGTTGCCACTGATTGTTCCACTGCCTTCAACAGATAATAGCAATCCAATTAATATTTCTTCATTTCTCACATACTGGGTTTGCAGATAGGAAGGAATATCGCCCGCCTGGATATCTTCATCGGTGTAGGTATATACGAGGGTAATCTGGGAATGGCTTGTGGAAGTGTCTACATTTTCTGTATGGGTGACAGTAGTGGCTCTAACCACTCTTGGCTGACCGGCTATATTTTCATAAGTATTTGTGACCTCTGTCCAGTAGGTGTTACCAAATATATCTGAACCTACAGTAACCGAATCTACAGTGGGATTTTGCGAAGTATCTACAGTATGAGTGAATGTTACTCCATTCACGGTCACTGTTGCATTAAGGGGGTAGGGCTGTGCTGTTTTAGGGTCGATATTATCAACCGGGTTATCTCCTTGCGGTAAGCCCGTCTGGGAATTGTAGTTATAATGGAGATAGTTTACAGTCTGACTTTTCGAGCCATCAACATTTGTAGAATTTGTGGTAGCCTTTGTCCATTCTATCAGTGTTTTCCCTTTCCGTTCCTGGGGATTAAGATAGTGGTTTTCCACATTGGATACATAATAGTTGCCAAAATAGTCTACTCCCACAGTTACTGTCTCATTATCTTCACCACTATACTCAACGGTAACTCCATTCAGGGTAACTGAACCATTCCCCAATCTCAGGTTCCTGACGCCAATAAGTACCGTTGTGTGCAGGTCGTAATCATAATCCAACTTCCTTATGGTAACTGTCTTTGAGCCATCAACATTCTTTCCATCAGTATGCGTGGTGACTGTATCTACTTTCGCCTGCCCCTTGATGAGTTCGTAGGTCGTATTGGTCTCGGTCCTGGTGACATTACCAAAACCATCATCCATTAACATTATTCCGGATTGAAGCTCATCTGCTCCATTATTCTGTAATCTGCCTATCTGTGTCATAATCATACTTTATCTTACTGGCTT
>JABAOF010030579.1_pt1 | contig 22758 bp, 20 predicted proteins | sample 7062171 | NCBI WGS metagenome assembly JABAOF01 (sample SAMN14538628, study PRJNA623070) | marine sediment metagenome | biome: marine biome [ENVO:00000428]; feature: marine pelagic biome [ENVO:01000023]; material: deep marine sediment [ENVO:00002113] | place: India: Gulf of Khambhat ...
TCCGTGAAACGTTCAAACATCGCACTTCCCTTGTTGGCTCACCGTCTCTTTAGAGGCCCCGATCGCGCCAGGCGAAACCTCCAGCGATCAGCGACCTCTTGACCTTATACTCCCATCCTTTGCAGCCGGCCCGTGCGAGGACCTCCACGCATCGAGCAAGCCCTTACTCATCGGCCTGACGCCATCGGCCGAGCACATCCTCCAGGTCCTTGACCATGCTCTCTTGACGATCACGCAGCGTCGCCGCACGCTCGTACTTGGCCTCTTCGACAGCTTCCCTCTTCTCCCGCTCGAGCTGGTCCAGCTCGTCAATGATCTGCCGCACCACCTCCGGCATCTCTTGCTGCGCGCGCGGCTTCTCGCGTTTCTCCGTTTTCGCTGCCGGCTGGTCGTCCGCTTCCACTGTCTCTGCGCCAGCCCCGAGCAGGTTCAGCACCTCCTCGCGGGCCCCGTCGAGCTTGAGCCCAAGATTCAACAGGACCTGCGCTGCCACGCCGTCGTGCTCCCGCAGCAGCCCCAGCAGCAGGTGCTCGGTACCCACGTAGTTGTGGTTCAGGCTGCGAGCTTCCTCGATGGCGTATTCAACGACCTTTTTTGCGCGCGGGGTCTGCGGCAGCTTACCCAGGGTGACCATCTCCGGCCCGCTCTTGACGAGCTTCTCGACCTCCAGGCGGACCTTGCGCAGGTCCACGTCGAGATTCTTCAAGACGTTCGCCCCGACGCCGGAGCCTTCCTTGACCAAACCGAGCAATATGTGCTCCGTGCCGATGTATTCATGGTTGAAGCGCTGGGCTTCCTGGTTCGCCAGCGACATCACCTTGCGCGCCCGATCTGTGAACCTCTCAAACATATTGCTCCACCACGACGCGGACTCGGCGTTATCGGCTGCACCGGACGCGGCCGGCGGCGAATGGCGCTGCCAACGAACGGCAGGATTCCGCGCCGTCGCCCGCCGCACACACCCCCTCACTCAGATCATTCTAGCCGTCGCCGCGCGTTGCATCAACCTTCGCAGGGCTTCAACCCACACGGTGTTGCATCACCACATGAGAGCCCTAGGCTCTTATCGGTTATAAGGTTCAGTACTTTGCACGTTTCGGTGCAGCCCATCATCCTCGGCCCCTCTTGTGGACCCGCCGATGGTGACGGATCGCGCTATTCGGACCGTAGCCGACTTACTGCCTCGTGGCATGGCCGTGCCAGCGCCAGCCGCGATTGAGTTGCCACAGCTGCCGCCACAGCAACCACTGACCGGCCACCCAGATGATGCTCGCGGCTGCCAACGCGCCGCTAGTGGCCGCACGCGGCATGTCAACCGGTATGAGCCAAAGGCCGAGAGCGCCGGCCTGGGCGGTCACGCCATACAGCAGCGCCACGGCCATCCCCGCTGCTTCGGACTTCACCAGGATCATCCCGGCGCCCGGGACGATCAGATTCAGCACAATTGCCGCAAGCTTCATCGCACCAGCCATTATAGCCAGCGGACCACAATGCCACAGGTCGTCGCCTGCGCGTCGGGCCCCATCGCTTGGCCGCTGCTTTCAGCCGTTCATCGAAGATCTACTATAGAACGCAATAGCCCGAGGATCTCGGTGCGCGCTGCACTTCCCGCCAGCGGCTAGCTGGGAGGCAAGGGGGCCGGCTCCGAGACGGCATTCGCCGCATCCCTCGGCCGGAGCCGCTTGGGACGCTCTCGCGGAGCGAGACGCTGGCTGGCGCGCGGGACCGCGATGATCCCGGTGCGCGAAAGGTGCTGGATGCCGTAGGGTCTGCATAACTCCACGAAGGCTTCGATCTTCTCCTCGGGGCCGGTAAGCTGAACAATCACCGACTTGGGTCCCACGTCAACCACGCTGCCCCTGAAAATCTCGGCCAGGTGCCCCAGCTGACTACGATGTTCCGGCAGGCAATGCACCTGGATCAACAGCAGGTCGCGTTCAACACAGCTCATCTCGCTTAGATCGCGCACCTTCACCACGGTGACGATCTTACCGAGCTGCTTGCGGATCTGCTCGAGGGTGACCTCGTCGCCGCTGGTACAGATCACCATTCTCGAGAAGTTGGGATCCTCCGTCCGGCCGACGACGAGCGAGTCGATGTTGAAATTGCGCGCCGCGAACATGCTCGCAACGTTCGCGAGCACCCCCGGCTGATTCTGCACGAGTACCGAGAAAATGTGCTTGCGATCCATGGAACAGTAATCCTCCTGGCCGCTACGCACGAAGGGCCACCTACAGGTGGGCTGTTCTACACAGCTTAACAGCTTGACAAGCTCCGCGAACCCAGCACACGGCATCGATGAGCAAGATCGGCCGCCGGTCGTACGTGCCCATCCATAACGTCAATGCAACCCAGGCCGTGAGGCTATGACAGCCCGCCCATCTCCATCTCGTGGAGGCTCTTCCCGACTGCGACCATCGGGAAGACGTTCTCTTCGGGTTCGACCACGAAGTCGGCCACCGCCGGGCCCTCACTGCGGAGCAACTCCTCTACGGCATCGCGAACCTGGCTCTTGTCAGTCACGGGGATCCCAACGGCCCCGAAAGCCTCTGCGACCTTGGCAAAGTCCGGGTTGACCATGTCGGTGGCCGTGTAACGCTTCTGGAAAAACAACTCTTGCCATTGCCGAACCATTCCCTGGAATCGGTTGTTGATGATGGCCACCTTGACGGGGATCTGATAACGCACGATCGTGGCCAGCTCCGTCATGGTCATCGAGAACGAGCCGTCCCCGTCGATATCGATGACGGTCTTGTCGGGTCGGCCGACGGCGGCACCGATCGCAGCCGGGAAGCCGTAGCCCATCGTGCCCAGCCCGCCGGAGGTGACGATCTGCCTCGGATGCCGCCAACGGTAGAACTGGGCCGTCCACATCTGATGTTGGCCCACACCGGTGGTGATGATCGCCTCGCCTTTGGTGGCCTCGTTGATCTGCTCGATGACATACTGGGGCTTGATGTTCGGCGAAGCCCGATCGTACGTGAACGGATGACGACGCTTCCAGTCGTTGATCTGTTCGAACCAGGGCTTGCGGTCGCCGTACTCGATCAGCGGCAGCAACTCCCTGAGAATTGCGCGGGCGTCACCGACCACGGGGATGTCCACATCGACATTCTTACTGATGCTGGACGGATCGATGTCGATATGAATGATCTTCGCATGGGGGGCGAAGCTTCCGAGCTTGCCGGTGACGCGGTCGTCAAATCGCGCCCCAACGGCAATCAGCAGATCGCAATTCTGCACGGCATAGTTCGCACACGCGCTGCCGTGCATGCCGAGCATGTACAAGGCCAGGTCGGCATCCTCAACCTCATCGATGGCCCCCAGAGCCAAGAGCGTCGTCGTAACGGGGATGTTGCTCTTACGGGCCAACTCCCGCATGTCGTCCGACGCGCCGGAAATGATCACACCTCCGCCGACGTACAAGACAGGTCGCTGCGAGGCATTGATGGTCTCAGCGGCCAGTTGGATCTGACGCTGGTGCCCTTTGGCGCGAGGCTTGTAGCCCGGCAGCCTCATCTCAATCCTCTCGGGCATCTCGAATTCCGCGACCTGAATGTCTTTGGGCAAATCGACAACGACAGGCCCCGGTCGACCCGTCCGCGCGATGAAGAAGGCCTCTTTGATCACCCGAGGCAACTCCTCGACGCTCTTGACCAGGACGTTGTACTTGGTTACGGGGCGCGTCACACCGACCACGTCCGCTTCCTGGAATGCGTCATTCCCGATCGCCGCCGTCGCCACCTGCCCCGTGAACGCCACCACCGGAACGCTGTCCATGTTGGCCGTGGCCAGCGCCGTGACTAGATTCGTAGCGCCGGGACCGCTCGTCGCGATGCACACACCGACCTTGCCGGTCGCGCGAGCGTAGCCGTCTGCGGCGTGACCGGCCCCCTGCTCATGGCGCGTGAGCATGAACCGGACTGGCGTCTCATAGAGCTCATCGAAGACCGGCAAGATGGCCCCGCCGGGATAACCGAACATCGCCTCGACGCCCTCTTCGAGAAGCATCTGGTGAAAGATCTGCGCGCCGGAACGTTTGGGGCGAGCCCCGGGGGGTGCGCGTAAGGATTGCGGCTTGGTGGCCATGGTTTTTATCCTCTCCAATAGGGTTCCCATGGATTGGCAGCCCGCCGCCCCACCGCGGTGGCGACGAGCCAGGCGGTCACCGGTTAGGTGTTCGCCGCGGAGGTCCCTGCGTGACCCCGCAACGTCCCGCCCTTATCCGCGGATATTCACTTGTCGTCAGGCCATATCGACTGCCCGACCAGCATACTTAAATATAGCCCCTCGCGGTCGCAAAGTCACCGCGAAAACGTGTGCCCCCGGCTGACATGAGCATCTTTCCAGAGATACTCGCCGCAGCGCGGAATGGCATTCTGGCGGGCCCCGTTGCGGATTCGCTGACGACGCGACGCCCGAGGTGTCAGCCGCGTTCGGCCGGTCCAGTGTCAGGCGCCCGTTCCATCAGGCCCAGCGGACGTCGGGGGCCGCTCATAGAATCCCGGCACCGAAGTCCGATTGGTCCTCGGCCTTAGGCATGTCCTTGGGCTCTTCGGGCTCAGGTTGCTCGGGCTGCGTCTGGGATGCCGCTTCCGCCGACGCGTCGTGCCGGTGTGCCTGCCGGCGGGCGGCCGCCTCCCGCTTCAGATCGGCGATGAGCGAATCATAGTCGCCGCTGTCGTACTCATCGTTGTCGTCCAGCCTAGCGGGCTTGTAGCCGGGCCTCTTGGACGCCTCCAGCTCTTCCTCGTACGCCTTGAGGACGGCCTTCTGGATCCTTTCGCGACAGGCAGCGTTGATCGGATGGGCGACGTCGGCGTGGAGCTTGATGCGCCCGTGTGCGTCCTTGGAGGCGCGGTCTTCGTTGAGCCGCGCGCCACACTCATTACAGAAGCGGGCTCGCAGATGGTTCTTCGCGCCGCATTTCTGGCACCGATCGGCCAGCTTGCGGGACGGCATCGCCACGAAAGCGCCGTTGGTCCCATCGATGATCTTCAGGTCGCGGATGACGAAATCATGGTCGAAGGTCACGCTACAGAAGGCCTTCAGTCTCTCACGCGAGATGTCAACCAACTTGATTCGTACTTCGGTGATTTCCATGGTTGCCTCCTCAGTTTGTCGATGACAGGGACCCGCCCAGGCGTCCATCGGCCTGGGACAACTGGAACCCTAGCATTCTGACCACACACGTTGGAACACTCAGGCAAGTCCTGACACGTTCGCCGAAATCGTTCGCTTCCTGCTGACTGTCAAAGAGCGTAAACAAAGCCGAGCCGCTCCCGCTTAGCCGCACAGGTCTGTCAGCCAACGATTCAAGCTTGGGATGCAGCGATGCCAGTGCCGGCTCGACCTGGAACGCAGCCGGCTCCAGGTCGTTCGTCAAGGCGCGGGCAAGACGACGGCCCGGCTGCCGGGCGGCCGCGAGGACGCGTTCAACCGACTCCGGTGGAGCCGCTTCATCCGGTTGCGAGACCTCATCGCCCGCGCGATTCCGCCGGGCGCTCGCACCGACGCGAAGCTCCTGCGATGACGCCCCCCCCAACCGCGCGAACACCGCAGCCGTTGATACTGAAATCTCGGGCAAAACTAGCGTGATCCAACTAGGCAGATCAATCGCCACCGGCCGGACCCTCTCGCCTCGGCCGGTAACGACCGCAACGGGCGGGTAAAAGAAGAAGGGCACATCCGAGCCGATTTCCGCCCCGATGCCGGCTAGCTGACTTCGGGACAAGCCCAAATCCCACCATAGATTCAGGCCCAGGAGGGTCGCTGCCGCATCCGAGCTGCCGCCGCCGAGACCGGCACCGATTGGAATACGTTTGGACAAGTGGATGGTCAGGCCTCGGCTCAGGTCGAGCCGCCTGGCCAGCACCTCAGCGGCGCGGCGAACCAGATTCCGCGAGTCGAGCGGCAGGCAGCCCTGGTCATCACAGGTCAGCTCGAGTTCCGAATCGGCCCGGCCCGAGAAGGCCAACTCATCGAACAGCGTGACGGCAGCCACGAGGGACTCGATTTCGTGAAAGCCGTCCGGCCTCTTGCCCAGCACTGCAAGCGTCAAGTTGATTTTGGCCGGCGCCAACAGCACCATCACATTCTCGCCCGAAGCAAGGTTCTCACATTCCGCGGACGGCGCCGTCGTAATTGGGATTTTACCGGACCAGTCAACGCTGTCAAGCAGATCTTGACCCCGCGCGCACGTTTCGGACCAATGGACCGAACCATCACTACAGGCGACAGGTACGATTGGTAGCTCGGCGGCAGAGAAACGCTGCAACGGACCTCCGTGCGCAAGTCCGGGCTGGACGAAACGTCTCGGCCGGGCTCAAATGCGGGATTGTGTCGTGTGCGCCGGCGCGACCAGCCGCTTACCGAGCGTTGCACAGGGAGTCATGGGTTCACCGAAGTATCAAAGCGACCTTGGCGCTTCCGCTGTATCGCCGGCTCGCGTGCCGCGATGGCACTTGCATAGGCGCCTGTACGACTGGGTGCTGCATTGGGCTGACACACGCTACGGCGGACCGGCGCTGTTCGTGCTGGCGTTCGCCGAGAGCAGCTTCTTTCCAATCCCGCCGGACGTGCTGCTGGCACCGCTGGTGTTGGGCAACCGGCGCAAATGGCTGCGCTTCGCCCTGGTATGCAGCATCGCCTCGGTAGCGGGGGGGCTGCTGGGATTCGCCATCGGCTGGTTTGTCTGGCAGGGCATCTCAGAGCGGGTCTATGAGGTGGGTATCCCGCACCTCAATGAGCACAACTTCGCAACAGCGGCGCGATGGTATGATAAATGGAACTTCTGGATCGTGTTCGCAGCGGGCTTTACCCCCCTGCCGTACAAGGTCATCACAATCTCGGCAGGGTCGTTCGCGGTCAGCGAGGCGGTGGCCGACAAGATCCTGTTCTTGGCCATCTTCCTGATTGCCAGCACGGTCAGCCGATCGGCCAGGTTCTTTCTGGTCGCCGGCCTGTTTGGATGGCTCGGGCCCCGCGTCAAGACCTTTATCGACAAGCACTTCAACTGGCTGTGTTTGGCCTTCGTGATATTGCTGGTTGGCGGATTCATGGTCATCCGGTATATTTGAGGCGGGTCGCGGTTGGCACGAACACGTCATGGTCATGGATCGGCAGGAACAGGACCGGCTTCTGACCTACGCTCGCGAGGTAGTGCGCGCGGAGCTGGCGGGGGCAGCTGAGCCCGGCCTGGATGATCCGAAGCTGGCTGGGGCAGACTTCAGTGGGGCGTTCGTGACGTTGCGAAAGCTCGGCCAGTTGCGAGGCTGCATCGGCACGTTCTCACCTAGCGGAACACTGCCGGAGACCATCGCCGAGATGGCCGTCGCAGCCACGCGCGATCCGCGATTCCTGCACATGCCGATCCAGCCCGCGGAGCTCGGCGAGATCGACATCGAGATATCCATACTCTCCCCGCTCCGCCGAACGCAGGACCCGCTCTCGCTGGAGCTGGGCAAGCACGGCGTCTACATCAAGAGGGGGCACATGTCCGGGTGTTTCCTGCCGCAGGTGGCCACTGAGCAAGGCTGGACCAAGGTGCAGTTCCTCTCACGGTGCTGCGATGGCAAGGCCGGTCTGCCCGCCGACGCGTGGAAGGACCCGAATACGGAAGTTTATCTGTTCACTGCGGAAATCTTCGGCGACAAGGGCGAGGGCAGGCCCGCTTGACCATTCCGGTACCGTGGCTCGGCGGTCTCGACGGTCTGCCGAGCCGGCTCGTTATCGTTCTGCCACGATCAAGACATCCTGTGGCCCATAGAGCAGCTCGTTGAGCCGTTCGATTGTCTCATTGATTTGCCCGGCGCCGGGAACGGTCGGGTCGATCCGCTTGAAGCGTACGGACTCGTCGGCCGGATTGAGGAAATGACTGAACACGCCGCTGAATCCCGCCGCCTGACAGAAGAACTTGACCGTCTCGTAATGGAGGGGTCGGGTGTGCGTGTAGTCCAGGTAAAAGAGATCGGACGCCACGCGCAGATTGTTGATGTTGGGTATCTCGATCATCAGCCTGCCGCCGGGGGCAATGATGCGCTTCAGCTCGAGCAGGATAGCCGCCAGATGACCGACGGGAACATGCTCCGCGACGTGGACAAGCGTGACACAGCGAAAGTCAGCCTCGGCAGCGGCGAGGACGAATTCGCGCAGGCCGGCTTGTTCAACCTCCAAACCGCTCTGTCGGCAGGCGTCAACCACCGAAGCGTTCGCGTCGATGCCCTTGACGACAAAGCCTTGTTCTGAAGCCAGTCTTAATAGCTCGCCTCGCCCGCAGCCGATGTCGAGCAAGTCGAATCGGCCCCGGCCAGCGGCGCGCGTAGCTGTCTCGCGGATGAACGGCAAGTACTCGACAAGCCGGCGGCGCACGTCCTGCTCGTCACCGCGAAATCTCTGCTCAAATTGCAGGTAGAGCGGATCGGCGAGAGCCATGTCGAATTCGTGCGGCTGGCGCAGGTTCGGCAGTTGCTGCTGGAGCCACAGCTGTGCCTGCACGGCCGCCTGACTGGTGCGGCGCTCCAGATCGACCATCTCGTCGTTGAGCCGTTCGTGGAGCCGCTCGAGCTCAGCCTGGATCTTCGTGACACGAAAGACCCAGCGACGAATGCGGCCGAGCAACCGATGCGCGGCGCTTCGCGGACGCACTTGATCCAGGGCGAATCGGGTTACGAGGTCCTCCGGCGGCGAGGCCACAGCCGGTGCTGACGATCCCGCGGAGCCCGCGGGCCGACCGGCCGCTTGCTCGCGCAGACGCTTCAAGACCCGTCGCTTCAGTGCCTCGTCGTCGATGCCGATCTCGATTCCGGGCTCGCCGCCGCTGTCCTCCGGCGGCGCAGTGCCGGCGGCACGGCGGATGTCTTTCATGATCGCCTCCACGTCCGGACGTTGCGAGCCGCCTGTCGCGGGCTCCGCAGGCGATCGTGCGGAAGAAGAGTCCTGCGGCGTCATGGCAGTCGGGATGATAGAATCAGGGGATGCGCCTGTAAAGCAGGGCGTGGTTTCGCGAGCTGTGAGAGTCATGCGGGCGGGTTACAATGGGCGCCGCCCGGCCCGCGCTCTTCGCGGGTGAACCTGGCTGATAGGGAGGTCCCGCAGGCAAGTGCCCGAATCGCTGCCGCAGGCGCTTGATCCGAGCACGGTCGAGTTATTGGCGCGAGAGCGGCTGAAGCTGGACAGCACGCCGCTGAACGTCCTGCCCATCACCTCAGGCAAGTTCAGCCAGACCTTCGTGATCGCTCATCGACAGAGCGAATACGTGATGCGCGTCGCCCCGCCCGACGACATGCTGCTCTTGTTCTACGAGCGCCGGATGATGCGGCAGGAGCCGGCGCTGCACCGGCTGATCCAGAAGCGCACCCGGGTGCCGATCCCAGCTATCGTTGCCTACGATTTTACCCGCAGCCGGATCGATCGCGATTACCTGATCATGCCTCGGCTCCCCGGCCAACCGTTAAGTGAAATCGGTCGGAAACTATCGCAGACGCAGGTCGAAGGGATCTTACGAGAGCTGGGCGGCCACATCGCGAACCTCCACACGATTCGCGCGAAGCGATACGGCTACCTCGGGCAGCACCGGCCCATGATCCCGCAGCGGCGGTGGGACGATGCCTTCGCCATCATGTGGGAAAAGCTTCTGGACGATTGCGTGGCGTGCGGGGTATATCGAGCGGAGGACAAGGCCATGGCCATGGACGTGTGGGCAAAGTATCGCGGCGCGTTTGACCCGCACGTGCCATCCTGTTTGTGCCACATGGACCTATGGTCGGCCAACGTGCTTGTCGAGAAGGGCAAGTTCTCGGCGCTGTTTGATTTCGATCGGGCGTGTTTCGGTGACCGCGAGAACGATCTGGCGGTGGCAGAGTATTGCGGCCTGACGCGCGAGCCGTTCTGGGATGGCTACGGAGATCAACCGACGCGAACGCTCGAGTGGTCAATCCGACGATGGTTCTACCTGTCGTATGAACATCAGAAGTACATCGTGATCAGCATGTCAACCCGGCGCAACGACCCGGCCATCGCCCAAGACTATGCTCGACAGTGCCTCGAATCGATCGCTGCGTTCCGCCGAACAGGCAGGCCACTGTTCTGACCCAGCGGTGTGGGCGCCGCGCAACGCCGGCAGGTCACGACAAGTCGGAGAACTGAAGTGAATGACGAACAAACAACTCTCGCTCAGCTACGAAAGGCGGTTGCCAGGTTCGTTGACGACCGCGACTGGAATCAGTTTCACGATCCCAAGAACCTGGCAANNCGAGCTGATGGAACACTTCCAGTGGCTCCGGAGCGATCAACTGGCTGGCGTGCGCGAATCGACCGAGATCATGGCCGACATTCGCCACGAGGTGGCTGACATCCTGTGCTTCGTGCTTTCCTTCGCCAACGCCATGCAGATCGATCTATCGGAGGCCGTCGAGGACAAGCTGGCCAGGAACGCGCAGAAGTACCCGGCAGAGGAATTCCGAGGACGGTTTCGGTAAGGGCTGGCTGGGTGGCTGACTGTCGATGGTCGGTGCCGCCGGTCCCATGAGCCGAAGCTATGCGTTGTTATGTAGGCGATGTCTTGCCTGGCCGGGTGCTACTCTTCGTCGCCAGCCAGGCGCTTGGTTGTCCGAATGTGCTCGATGAGTGTTTCGATCATCGTCTGCCACTGGCTCAAGGCCGACCCGAAGTCGTACTGAAGCATGTCAGCCAACGAAACCATGTCGCCGGCGGTCAAAGCAGCCTTGATCTCGGATAGCTGGTTTCGGAGATGATCGACAGCAGAGGTCGCTGGCTCGCCCCCGGCGGCGCGTATCTTGTCTAGCTCCAGGTTCAGCAGCCGGACCGACTGCAGGACCGCCTGATGCACTTGGTCACAGGCAGAAAAGGCCGCCGATAGCGCTTGCATCGCCGGGCCCGTCTGGCTCTGCGAGAGCAGATTGACCGCTTCGGCGCACCGATCAGCCGTCTGGCCGACCAATTCACCGGCCTGGGTCAGGACGCTGAGGGCAAGTGCCGGACCGGACTCGCTTTGGAACTCCAGACGCTGGTATTGCTCCACCGAATCAGCCAGGACCCGTTCCCATTGCGGCGGGGGAATCTCTGTCCCGTCGCAACGAATAGCGATCAAGAAGCGATCCTCGCCCGCCAGCCGCGAACCGATCTCCTCAGCCAGCTGTCCGACGGTTTGATACGTCTCGCCCGTGGCGACATACGGCTCTTTGTCCAGTAGGACCTGCATCTGCTGCTCCCAGAACGTCCCCCCCGGCCAGACGGCGCCGGCATGAATAGAAAGCTCAAGTCCACTCTAAGCTGTATCGGCGTGCCCAGCAGTAAACGCCACCGAAGAATCGCGACTCGGCCGGCCGCTCTGTCCGACGCTCGGACTAGTGTCCCGGCCGGTGCGTCGAGCAGCCACCGTCAAAGCTGGCCCGTCACCTCCTAAGATTTTTATCTACAGTAGGTTAGATTGCTGAACGGGTTGGTGCAGGGGTCGCTGCTCGGCCGATGCGGGCGAGCCCGAGCTGCTGGCCGAGCAGATCACCGGGGCCAAGGGGGGCAGCCGGCAAGCGACCTGCCAACGCATCAATACTCACCCGCCCGGGCCGAACTAATCGAAACGCCCCGTGCTGCGTATGTAGCCGACGGAGTCCGCCACGTGCTGCTTGGTCTGCTCCTCGTCAAGCTTGACCCCCTCGATCCCCTCCAACTCCATCGTGAACGGGCCATGGAATCCTCGGGCGTTGAGGACGTTCACGATCGTCGGGAAATCAACCACCCCGTCGCCGAGTGTCGGGAAGTACCAAGTCCGAAACTTGCCGTTGGTATCCTTCAGATGAACGCCTTCGACGTACTCGGCCACCTGTTTGAGTTCTTCGACGCCGTCCACGTCTTCGTTGTAGTAATAGACGTTGGCCGTGTCGAAATTCACGCGGATACGCGGGTGATTGACAGCCTGCATCGTCCTGCGGCCGACGTGACCGTTGGTGATCAGGTCGGGATGGGTTTCCAGCAATACCGTCACGCCGCGTTTGTCGGCCTCGTCGCCGACGGCCCGGAGACGGTCGTACACCAGATCAAGGTTCAACTCACCGGCCTTGACGCTGACGAAGCATAGGCCAGCGCCGAGTTCGCGGCAGATGTCGAGCTGTTCGGCCATCTGTTCGGCCACATCTTCTGCTGCGACGTCACACTGGCCCTGGAGCGAGCTGGCCACCATGCCTGACGCCCCCAGGTTCTTGCGCACTTGCTCGACTTCCTGCGGCTTGGGCAGCGGGATCTCCACGTGATACACGCCCACCGAGGGCAGATGCGACCACGCGACGTCCTGGTATTGGCCGTAGCTTGAAAGCCGGCACGCCAGCAGGTTCTTCATGGTCTATCCTCGTCAGGTCTTTGAGTCGTCAACGTCGGGCAGATGATAGCGTCAGGCCCAGCTCTTGGCCAGGGTCCGTGCCCTTCGCCGCTGCCTGCTGCGGCTTACAGGCGCGTCCACCCGCGGCTCACGGGCGATGCCATTCTCTGCAAGCCGGGCAGAGCGGCATGGCGTCCCAACAGCCCTGCCGATGAGAAGCACGGAGCCGATTCATCTGCGGCCCGGTCCAGATCTCCGCAAGAGAGGACCGGCCGACGCTGCCAACACCATGCCGACCGGCAAAGTCCTGGTCACACGAGACGACGTGCCCGTCTGCCAGAACAAGTGCTCGTGACATGACGCGTGCGCACGGCCACCGTGTCGGGGGGGCCATGTTCATCACCGAACGGTCTTCGAGCTGGCCGGCACGATCGCTGTAGCCTACGATGTTGGCCCAACCGACCCGGCGAATCCAGTCGTCGAAGAACGGCTCCATTTCCTTGAGCGTGGCCCGCGTCTTGACCATCTCGGGCACGATCAGCGGCTGGGGTTGGCCTCGTTGCCGGCGCTGCTCTTCGAGACGAGCCACGTTGGCCAGCACTTCGTCGTAGGCATCCGTGCCGTGGACCTGACGATAGACCTGCGGCGAGGAAGCATCGATCGTCACGGATACAACGTCCACTTCGCTGTCCAGCAGCGCGTCCATGACTGGTGCGTCAAGCGCGATCGCGTTGGTCCGCACGGCCAGACCAAAAACCCCGGCCGATCGACACGCGCGCAATACCGCCTCAAATTGCGGGTGCAGCAGTGGCTCGCCGAACCCGCCGAGCACGATCAGGCTGTCATCATAGTCGCACATCTGACGAACGATTTGCTCGACAAGTGTCAATTCAATCGGCCCACGCCGACCGACCGCGGCCCCGCGCGGGCGGAGCGTCGTTTCGGACAGCTGGTCTTCGGTGGTCAGCTCGATTTCGAGTTCCTGCGGTAAGCCGTCCACGTGTCGGCTGTGCCGTTCGAGCAACCAGCGCGATGTGCGCTCCGCCGACAAGTTGCGCGGTTCGTCGCGCGCGTCCTGCAATAGAGCCTCAATCCGTTCGGTCGCGCGGCGCGTGTCGGCCAGCAGCCGGCCGGCTGCGTGCGTAACCAGCGGCGGGACTTTGTAACAACATGGCCTGATCGTGGGATCGTGCGTCGGCTGGTCGGGATTGTAGGCCAGTGCGCGCCCGGGCGGGTGGCCGGCGCCGGCAAGCTCTTCCAGGAGCTTGGTCTGAGCAATCAGCGCGCTCAAGCCCGGGGCCGTCTGCGCGAAAGTCACAAGCACTTGCGAGGCGGTCTGGCGGGAGTGCTCCGCCATCGCGTCAAGTAGCTCGGGGTCGATAACAGCCCCCGAAGCCGGGACGCTCGCGACCGCATCAGCCTTTTCGCGCGCCGCCAGTGCAGCCAACACAGCACAGTGGATCTGCTCATCGAACACACATGCACCGCCGATGCCGCCCCGCCATCCGTCCAGGGCCCATTTCCGCATCGATCGGACCAGCCGTTGCCAGATTGGCTGGCCAGTGGAGTGCGTCTCGATACCGATCCCGCAGCCATCCAGCAGATCCGCCACTGCCGACCGTTGCTGCGGGGAGGTAACAACAAACACGCCATCGAGCCTATGGCATGCCAGCACGCGCTCCACGGTACGTCTGAGGATGGTCNNGCGTCTGAGGATGCTCTGACCGCAGAGCTCGCGCGCGAGGCGACTCGGCGTGCCGAGCGGCGATTCCCGAAGGTCAGCCTCGATGACCGCGATGACTTTCATGGCCTCATGACTCCGGCAGCCGCCGATGAGTCAGCTTCGTGCAGCCTCGTGGCGCTCGATGGCTCGATCGAAACGGCGGATCGACTCGGCCAGGATGATCGTCAACTGCTGCGAGGCCCCCGCCAGCGACCGGACGAAATCAATGTCACGGACAAGCTGTCGGCGGGCACGTTCGAGCCCGCTGGGCCCGTCCGCTCCGATCTTGCGGTCGGCGGTGAAGCGCCGGAGCTCTCCCAATTGCGCCATGGAGCTGACCATCGTGAGGATACGGCCCTGCTGATCGACCGATCTCCGCAACTTGTTGATCCGGGCGAGCCGACGGTCGAATTCCTTGGGTTTATCAAACAAGCCGCGCATCTCTTCAAGCAGGGGTAGGGCTTCTTCGCAGAGCGCCCGAAAGGCTCGGGCCTCTTCAAGCCGCCCCTGGAGCGCCTCACGGCCAGCCGGCAATCGCTCCGGATCGAACCAACTTACCTGCTGACGATAGGCGAATCGCTCCGGCGGAATGGGACGAGTGCAGAAGCGGTCAATCGCTTCGCGCAACCTCATCACTTCCGCTCCCACCTTGCGGGCGCCGGCTTCGCTCGCGTCGATCACCCGCGCCTTGCTGGTCGCGAAGTCGCGCTCGAACTGCTCCAAGTAGGTGAACATCAGCTCGTCGGTATAGATCTCGTCGCCATGAATGTCGCGGACCTTCTGGAGGATCTTGCGCCGTCGCACGATTCGCTCCCACTCTTTTGTCTCCATGCTACAGAAGCGATTCAGCTCCGGCCGCCAACTATCGTGCAGTTCCACCCCCGGAACGTAGAACACGTTTTCGCTGAACGCCAAGTCCTGGCCCACGAAGATGATCGGGTCGCATCCCAGGTACTGGGCCAGATAAAAAGCCAAGTGCGCGACAGTCGCGCCGGATTTCAGCACGGCGCGAGACCCGAGCTCGTCGCCCAGGCACAATCGCGCGAAGTCATTCCCGAGCAACGAGATCGGCCCGCGGTATGTGTCGATCACATGCCAGGTGACCTTGGGCTCGGCGACCAGGTGCGCGCCGCGGCAGTCATCAATATCCTCGAAGAACCGGCGGGAGATCTCATGAAAGTCCAACGACGTGACGAAGTCCGGGACGATGTCTCGATTCAGCAGCGGCTTGAACATCGACTGCACCGCGCAGACGACCGCGCGGCCTTGAAGCTCCGGCAGCAGGTCGATGTTCCTCGACAGCGACGGACCGGCTGCCACGACCACGGCCGGGAACCCGCGGAAACGGTCCTGTAAGATGTCGATGGGCGGGGTAGCCACGAACGCCGGCAGGTTGTACGCAATGTTCGTGCAGGTGATCTGGGCGTTGCCGACCACCGTGACCAACGACATTCGGCAGTACGTTACATAGTCGGTCAGAACGGTGCGCATGGAGTCATGGAACGCTCGCGCGACGCGCTGGCAGGCTGCATGCGGCACGAATCGCAAACCCATCATCATCAGCGGGATCAACGGCTGGAGCCGCTCGTGCAGCCTGCCTTTGTCTGCATCGGTCAGGATCACGCATTTGCGCTTGGCCAGCGCGTCAGCCAGATCCACACAGCTCAAACCGGCGCGAATCAACGGCGGCGACGGCTCGGTCACGATCAGGAAAGCATCTCCCTTGAGGCGTTCGAGCAGAGCGCGAACGTGATACCCCAGGCCGAACCCGCCCACGACGAAACAGAATGCCTCGCTCGTGTCGATGTTGCCGGCGAACTTACTTGCTTCGGCCACCGGGTCGTAGCGACTGTGTAGATAAACCCTGTGTCCGTCAGGCGTGGACATGGCTGCCGTCGGCGGCCCGGATCGTGAAGGCTCCAGCGAAACGGGCGGCTCGCCGCCGGCAGCCTCAATTACCCGGGCCAGATCCGGATCCCCGGCGCGCAGCGCCGCCATGTTCTTCAAGAAAAGCTTGTCGGCCTGATCCGTATGTGTGGAGGGGCCGGCAGTCATGCTTCGCGTCCTTGCGTCGGCGGCCTGCACATCCGTGCCGGTAACTATACGGCGTCCGCCCAGAAGCTTCAATCGGCAAAACGAAGGCGGAGTTTCAGTGCGGCTCGGAGTCGCTCGAGGTACTCGACCCGAGGTATATCGATGGCGCCGAAGCGCGCCAGATGTTCGGTGACGAACTGCACGTCAAGTAACACGAACCGGCGTTCGCGAAGCCGCTTGACCAAATGCATCAATGCGACCTTCGAAGCGTCATTGACCCGATGAAACATCGACTCGCCAAAGAATGCCCCGCCCAGCGCAACCCCGTACAGGCCGCCGCTCAGCTCGCCACCCGCATAGGCCTCTACGCTGTGCGCGATGCCCAGGTCGTGCAGACGCATGTAAGCCTGGATCATGTCGTCTGATATCCACGTGCCCTCGCTCCGATCGGCGCAGGCCTCAATCACCGCGCTGAATGCACGGTTGACGCGCAACTCGAATCGTCCTTGGCGATAGAGCTGCCGTAGCGTGCGAGGTGCGTGGAACAGCTCCAGGTCGATGATCCCACGCGGATCCGGACTGTACCAGCGAATCACTCCGTCCTCGTCGGCCATTGGGAAGATGCCCTGAACATACGCGGACAACAGGATTTGGGGCCGGAGGTCGGGATGCATCACGGCTCGCACCGGAGGTCGCCATTTGCGAGAAGCCAAGGTTCGGGCGAATGGCGCCCCTGCCGGTGCCGCTGAATGAGATCAGGCAGTTCGGCCAGACATCGGATCACATGATCGGGCTTGGCTTTGCCACTCGATGCCCACGACTTTCGGTGATGGTGGCCGGCGCCGGCCGGGAAATCGTGCGGGACCTTCCAGACCGAAAGCATCCCGACCCGGTTCGCGCCCTTGATGTCAACCTGCAGGGCGTCACCGACGAACATGGCTTGTGCGGGCCTGACCGCCAGTTGGTTCAACGCAATCCGGAAAATCCTCGGGTCGGGCTTACGATAACCCACGTCGCACGAATACACCCGCACTGGGAGGAACTCAAGCAACCCCTCACGATCCAGGTGAGCGTCAAGGGCGGCGCCGGGCACAAACGTGTTCGACACGACCGCCAGGCCGATCGAAGCGTCTCGCAGCTTTCCCAAGACCTCGTGCGCTCCGGGTTCGGGCTGGGCCGCACGGCGCAACGGCTCGTAAAACAGACTCGCCAGATCTCCTGCAGCTTGCATATCCACTTGCACGCCGAAGCGGGCGAGCTGCCTGCACAACAGTGGTGCCACGTCCAATTCACGCCGTCGCAGCCGCGACCAGAAGTAGGCCCAGCGGACCGCTCTGAGGCAGCTGCGGTGGAATCTGTCGAAGTCGGCTAACGGCTTGCCCTCACTCAGCAGACGATCGAACACGAGTCTGGCGCCTTGCCGGAAGCAGCTATAGATGTCGGCAGAACCGAAGTGCAGCAGAGTCTCACCGAGATCGAACAGGACAGCGCGGAGCATCGCGGCCGACCGTGCCATAACGCGGAGAGGCCCCTGCCCAGAACGGACGGGGCGGGCCCCTCACAGTGTTCAGGTGGCGGCCGTCCGCTGCGGTCGCCTGTGGGGTGGGGTGACCCGGGCCCGCCCCGTCCAGCATGACGCCAATTCTACGAGGCTGCCGCGGAGGACGGCAAGCGCTACGGCCCGAGCCCCACCGGCGGCTCGCGGCGCTTGAATGTGGACCGGGAGCGGGTATCGTACGTACGTATCCAGTCGGATGTACAAGCCACCATGGGGTGTGTAGCGATGCGGCTCAAGCCGGTAATGTCTGGAATGAATCTTGCGGGGCTCGCCCGGTTTCTCTGGGCAGTCTCGGTGTTGTGGCTGGCGGCGTGTGAGCCGGACGTCCTCGTCGAACAGCCGAGGGACGACGCAGATCGGATCAAGATTGATCTTCCCGAAGACCAGACCCCTCCGACCTTCCACTTTCCCGGGCGGGTCCGGACGGAGGATGAGTCGCTCAACAAGTTCATCGAGCAGTTCAAAGAGGTTTGCCTGAGGGGCGAGTACGGCCAGTACCGGCTCAAGGTCAGCCGGCGGGTCGAGCCACTTAGCAAGCAGCAGTTCGAGAACGCCTGGCACGCGGTCAAATCCGTCCGAATCGAGTTGATCCGCAAGCTCGAGCCCGGGACGGTCCGTAAGTTGAGTGAAGCGGTTGGGCTATCGGAGCCTATTTACGGGCTGGTTTTTCGGACCCGGCTGCGGGAGACGGTTCGAACTCGCAAGGCGGACAGACAGATTGTGGCGCTGATCTTCAAGGAGGAGGGCCAGTGGGTTGCCGCTCCCGCACCACGCGACATCAAAGACAAGCTCCGCCGGGCGACCACTCAGCCCGCCTCCACGCAGCCAGCCACGAGCAGGCCATCGCGCGCGTCGCGCTAGCCTGGTGCACGCCACTGAAGGGCCACAAACCGCTCGGTTCGGCGTCGGCGGCAGCGACCCGGCGGGTGCCTATGTAAACTGCACAAGAAGGCCCTGCTTGCCGAAGGCGGTATCTAAACCCTGTGGGGCCTCACGAGCGTTGGGCCATGAGCAGATCGCCTGAGCCACAGCCCTCGCAACCGGCCGAGCGCATCCTGCGTGCACGATACCTCCGCCGGGACAGGCAGGACAGAGTCTGCGAAGCACCCGCGGAACTGTTCCGGCGGGTCGCGGACCATGTGGCCGGCGCGGAAACGCACCACAACGAAGCACATCGACGCGAGGAGCTTGGCCGAAAGTTCTACGAAATGATGACCGTCGGCCAGTTCCTGCCGAATTCACCGACATTGATGAACGCAGGCATGCGAACGGGCATGCTGTCGGGATGTTTCGTCGTGCCCATTCGTGACTCGCTCTCGTCAATCATGACCGCGGCCAAGCAGATGGCGATGATCCACCAGGCGGGCGGCGGGACGGGGTTCTCGTTCAGCGACTTGCGTCCGGCCGATACGCCCATCCGAGGCAGCGGCGGGAGAACGTCCGGGCCGGTCTCGTTCATTGAGATGTTCAATCATGTCGGGTGCATCATCCGCCAGGGCGGCAGGCGGCGCGGCGCGAACATGGCCGTGCTGCGCGTGGATCATCCCGACATTTTCAGGTTCATCGAGGCCAAGCGCGACGTCAGCGCCCTGACCAGCTTCAACCTGTCGGTGGCCGTGACGGGCGAATTCATGCGAGCTGCCGCCGGGGACGAGCTCGTGCGGCTCTATCACCCCCGCGCCGCGGGACAGGCGCGGATGGTGCGGGCAGCGGAGGTACTCGACGCGATCGTGCAGGAAGCCTGGCAAACCGGTGAGCCGGGCTTGCTCTTCATCGATCGGATCAACCGCGACAACCCCACCCCTTCGCTCGGACGGCTGGAAGCGGTGAACCCCTGCGCGGAGCAGCCGCTGCTTCCCTACGAGAGCTGCAACCTCGGCTCGATCAACTTGGCCAAGTTCGTCGTCGGGGGGCGGTTGGACAGACAGCGGCTCAGCGAGACGATCGACCTGGCCGTGCGATTCCTCGACAACGTGATCGACGTGAGCCGGTTCCCCTTCCGGTCGATCGACCGAATCACGCGGGCCAATCGAAAGATCGGGCTGGGGGTGATGGGCTTCGCCGATCTGTTGGTCAGGCTTGGGGTGGGTTACCACGAGGCGCGTGCNNCGTTCGTACAACAGGAGGCGGTGGCTGCATCCTCCCAACTGGCTGCGAGCCGCGGGGCGTTCCCCAACTTCGAGCGAAGCGTCTTCGCCGAAGGTCGCCCCCGTCGCCACGCCGCCCTGACCACCATCGCGCCAACGGGAACGATCAGTCTGATCGCCGGATGTTCCGCCGGGATCGAGCCCTACTATCGCCTTATCTACCGGCGTCGCGCGCTGGAGGGGCAGGATTTCGAGATCGCCAACCCGTTGCTGGCCGAGCATCTCGCCGAGGCGGGCGTCCGCAACGAGCACGTGCTCCGACGCATACACGAGACCGGAAGCGTCCGCAACGTTCAAGAGGTACCCGAAAAGATCCGTCGGCTTTTCCCCACGGCCAACGAGGTCCCGCCGGATCAGCACGTTCGCATTCAAGCAGCGTTCCAAAAGCACACGGAGAACGGCGTTTCAAAGACGGTCAACCTGCCGGCCGAGGCGAGACAGGAAGACGTCAAGCGAGTCTTCCTGCTGGCGCATGAGCTTGGATGCAAAGGGATCACCGTTTATCGCGATCAGAGCCGGCCGGGACAGGTGCTGCGCCCGATACGCTGCAAGAGGGCATGACAGCGCGCTCGCCGACCGTTCTCCCAGGGCCAGGTGGAACGTGGCTACTCGCGCCCTGAGTTGTGCGCTGGTCCTGATCGCAGCCAGCGGGCGCGCAGGCGATGGCGCGGGCCCCGATGACGCTGCTCCGGGTGCCCCGTCCTCGCGCAGCGAGGGTGGGGGACGAACACTGCTCGCGACGGTCCGCGCCTCACGCACGACAGCCACCACGCGGGACAGCAGCATGATCGAGCCCGGCGAGATTCAGGACGAGCTCCTGCGCGACCTGCTCCGGCGGCCGCCGTTTTCTTTCACCTACGCAGGCCGACTAAGCAGCGAACTCCTGCCGACGTGGCGCAGCCAGCGTCAAGAAACAAAACTCGACGCCGACCGGACGAAGATAGCCACCATCATCACCGATCCCCGCACCGGACTGCAGGTCCACTGGCAGGCCGTTCGCTTTTCCGACTTCCCCGCGTTGGAATGGGTGCTGTACTTCGAGAACACCGGAGCGACCGACACGCCGATCATCGAAAACATCCAGGCCTTGGACGTGAGCCTTCGCTGTCCGCTGACTGGCTCGACGCCATATCGCCTGCACAAGACCAACGGTGCTCCGTCGAACCCGACGGACTTCGCCGCCGCAACCGTCGGGCTCAAGCCCAAGAGCTCCGAAACCATGGCCGGAGGCGGCGGGCGATCCTCGAACAAGGACTTCCCGTTCTTCAGGATCGAGACCGGGCGCGGCTCGATCATCGTCGCCGTGGGCTGGTCAGGCCAGTGGCAGGCTCATCTGGAATGCCCGGACGCCCGGACGCTACGCGTGACGGCCGGCCTGGAGAAGACACATTTCCTGCTGCATCCACGCGAGAAGGTGCGCTCGCCGCGAACCCTCATGCTGCACTGGGACGGCGACACGCACGAGGCGAACGCACAGTTCCGCCAGCTGATCTACAGGCACTACGCCGCCACGCGCAACGGCAAGAAGCCGCTGCCGACGCTTTACTGCAACACGGCTTTCACACGGGGCGGCGGTTGGCTGAACGAGTGCAACGCCGAGAACCAGATCTCGCTGATTAACGCCTACGCCCCGCTGGGGATCGAAGCGGTCATCACCGACGCGGGCTGGTTTGAGGGTGGCTGGCCAGCTGGGGCTGGGAACTGGACGCCTCGCAAGGACGCCTATCCCGACGGCATGCGCCCGGTTGCGGCAGCCGCCAAGGCCAGGAACATGATCTACGGCCTATGGTTCGAGCCCGAGCGCGTCGTAGCGGGCACTTGGCTGCACAAGAACCACCCGGAGTGGCTGCTTCGCAGCACGGACGAGCCGCAGAAGACGTACCTGCTCAACTTCGGTCTGCCCGCGGTGCAGGAGCACTTCTTCGAGATCGTAAAGGGCTTCATGGACCTGCCGGGCTTTCGCGTCTATCGCCAGGACTTCAACATGGACCCGCTGCCGTACTGGCGCCACACCGACGCGCCGGACCGCCAGGGCATTACTGAAACCAGATACATCGAAGGGCTGTATGCTTATTGGGACCGCATCGCGGCGACTTGGCCGGACAGCCTTCGCATCGAATGCGCCAGCGGCGGCCGCCGGATCGACCTGGAAACGATCATGCGGATGCACGTCCACCAGAAGAGCGACTACTGGTTCGACAACGAGGTCGATCAGGCCAGCATCTGGGGGCTGAGCCAGTACCTGCCGAACAACGTCTTCATGACCCCGATCAACCGCATGGACGATTACTCGTTCCATTCGGCGATGGCGACGTCGTTGTGCATGGGCTGGATCGCCGACGCAGCGGACTTCGACCTGCGGCGCGGCAAGTCGCTGCTCGAGCAGTATCTGGCCGTCCGTCATCTGCTGACCGGCGCGTGGTATCCGCTGCTGCCGTACTCGCGCGACCGGGCAGCGTGGATGGCGTCGCAGTACCACCGCCCGGACCTGGGCGAGGGCATGATCCTGGTCTTCCGTCGGCCCGAGAGCCCGAATGAGACCGTTCAGGTCTCGTTGCACGGCCTGGACGCCGAGGTGACGTACGAGCTTTCCTACACCGGCGCAGGCAACAATCGCCGCGTCAGAGGCGCAGAACTGATGAGGCGGTTTGAGATGATCCTTGCGGGAAAACACCGGTCGGAACTGATTCTTTATCGACCTTGGCGACCCGAAAGTGCCAAGGAGTCCTCCCCGTGAACCGTACGTGGGGGGATGGAGCAGAGTTAATTGAGTCCGAGCAGCGGAGAACGGTCCGATGAACGACCGCGACGGCGCTAAGNNGGATGCCGAGAACCCGTGCTCGGTTTCGGCTTGCGCTGTGCATGTTAGGAGGGCCGGTGACCTTACTGCTCGCGATTCTCGCGAGCTCCTCGAGTGACCAGGACGGTCATTGGAGCTAGGCGGGGTCACGACGGAGGAACA
>JABAOF010000178.1_pt3 | contig 22754 bp, 19 predicted proteins | sample 7062171 | NCBI WGS metagenome assembly JABAOF01 (sample SAMN14538628, study PRJNA623070) | marine sediment metagenome | biome: marine biome [ENVO:00000428]; feature: marine pelagic biome [ENVO:01000023]; material: deep marine sediment [ENVO:00002113] | place: India: Gulf of Khambhat ...
GGTGCCTTATTAGGGTTCTCTATTCCTCAAGAATTTCTAGTCCGGCCATCGAGGCGACCAGATGCTTTGTCTCGCCACCTTCAAACTCGACGGTGACTTCCTCATCGTCGTAGTCGATCTGGGTGGAGATGACGATCCCTTCGCCGAAGGTCGGGTGGACGACACGCATTCCTGAGTGAAAACGGACCTCTTTCCTGAGGGGCTCTGCCTCATTCCAGCGAGTCTGGCGCTGATAGGAGATCTGGTCCCAAGTTTGGCGGCTCGGATGAGCACCGTCTACAAGATCTGGGGGTAGGTCATCAAGGAATGGTGACGGATCGCTGACCGTTGAGACTCCGGCTTGCCGACGACGGAAAGCGCGCAGCAGAACTAAGCGGTCCTGGGCGCGTGTAATTCCGACGTAAAAGAGGCGCCGCTCTTCAGCCATCGCCTCCGAGTCGTTAAATGAGCGCTGGTGCGGTAGCACACCGTTGTCTAGTCCGATGATGAACACGACGGGGAACTCGAGACCTTTGGCGGCATGCAAGGTGAGTAATGTGGGAGCATTTTGTGCCATGGTCAAAGTGTCTTGGTCTGAGACGAGAGCGATGTGCTCGAGAAATGTGGTCAATCCTGTGTCGACGAACTCCTCGGCTGCGCCCCTCAGTTCGAGGACGTTTGCCCAGCGTCCTTCCCCCTCTTCGCTGCCGTCATCGATGAATTCCTTATAGCCGACGTCTTGCAGAACTCGGTCGAACATTGCGAGGAGGGAAAGCTTGTCTCGATCGTTGATCCAGCTTTCAAGTAACTGGGCGAAATCTGCCAGAACCTTGCGTGCCCGTCCCGAAAAGACGCCTGCGAACTCCGAGCGCTCTCCTGCAACGAGATCGAGCACGATCGCGGAAGGTGGCAAGCCGGCTCGGTCTGCGGTGTCGAGTAAAGCTTGCACGGTTTTTGTGCCGATGCCGCGCGGTGGTGTGTTGAGAACACGCAACAGCCCAACCTGATCGTGGGGGTTGTGGATGAGACGGAGGTAAGCGACGATATCCTTGATCTCACGTCTACCGTAAAACCGTTGAGCTCCGACCAGGCGATACGGCAAGCCTGCCATGAGGAAAGCTTCTTCCAGCGCACGGGATTGCGCGTTGGTGCGGTACATCACTGCACAATCGCCCGGTTCGGCCTCATCAGCGAGTGTCAGCATTGCAATTGCATCTACCACATAGCGGGCCTCATCGTTCGCGTCGTACGCTTCGTGCAGGATGATTCGGGAACCGTCACCCCGTTCGGTGAAAAGGCGCTTGGGTTGTCGATTGGGGTTGCGATCAATAATCGCCATGGCCGTATCGAGGATGGTTTGCGTCGAGCGGTAGTTCTGCTCCAAGAGGATCAATTGTGCGTGCGGGTAATCCTGACGGAATCGATGGACGTTGCGATAATCAGCGCCTCGCCATCGATAAATCGACTGGTCTGGGTCCCCGACCACGAACAAATCTGGTTGCTCTCCCGTGAGCAGGCGGAGCAAACGATATTGAGCGGTATTTGTGTCTTGGAATTCGTCGACCAGGATGTGTTGATAGCGGTTGTGATAGTGCCTGCGCAGGTCGTCGTTCTCGCGCATCAAGCGAACGGCATACAACAGCAGGTCGTCGAAATCGACTGCGTTGTTCGCACGCAGCAATCTTTGATAGATCTCGTAGGTGCGATGTGTGATCTCAGCGAAGTACGAATCGGGAACGAAATCTTCTACTTCGATGAGCTCGTTTTTTGCCCGCGAAATGGATGCATGAACCTTAGCGGGAGATACTTGTTTGGGATCGAGATTGATGTCCTTCAGTGCCCCACGGATGAGTGTGAGCTGATCGGTTTCGTCGAAGATCACAAACTCGCGTGTTATGGGTAAGCGGTCGGCCTCCCGCCTGAGGATTCTGGCGCACAAAGCGTGAAAGGTGCCGAGGCTCACACCCGTTCGCGTTGTCGTGTACGAGGCATCATCTTCTCCGAGGAGACGCTCCACACGCTTCGCCATCTCCCTTGCGGCTTTGTTGGTGAAGGTCACGGCCATGATCTTGTTAGGTTGGATACCCATGTGGCCGACCAGATACGCGATGCGGTGAGCGAGCACGCGGGTCTTTCCCGAGCCGGGTCCTGCCAGGACGAGTACTGGTCCAAGGGGTGTCGTCACGGCGTGTCGTTGCTGGGGGTTGAGTGCGTCGAGGATTTTCATCGGTAGCGGATCTCGGTTGGGTGCTAATTCAGACAATTTTAGAGTCCATCAAGATAAGGGATTAGGCACTCAGGCACCTAGGCGCCAAGGCACCTGGGTTCCATGATACCTTCGTACCCCGGTGTCCGGGTGCCTAGGTGCCTTATTCCTGATCCCTGTTTTCTACTTCAGTCCGCCCTCATTCTAACGAGCCAGCTTTTTCACGACAAGGTTGAGACCTCAGGAAAGGGTGGGACCGATGTAGAGTACCTCTGGTCCGGCGAGCAGCTCTTCCAACGGTCTGGCGGGGAGATTCATCACACGACTGTCGGAGAAATAGGGGAAGTCGAAATGGATTTCATCGCCGGCCACCTTGCCGGGAATCGGCATCAGTCGTGCGGTCAGCGCCTTGTTGTGTCTTAGGGAGATCGCGCCCAGGTCGATCAAGAAAGCGGCCATGGCCTCTGCACTGACATCACCAGGCAGGGGGATTGTGTCTAAGCCTGTGCCACAAAGGGTGGCATAGAGCAATAAATCGCTTAGGCTGAGTGCTTTTTTGGCGACGGAAGCTGCCAAGATGGCGTCTTCCAGGATGGGGAGGAAGAGCCCGCAAAAACCTGTGCGCTGAAATAGAGCCCGATCAAGACAATCAGCAAGGAAGGCAATCCCAGCGGCCGTCCCACCCAAGCCGACGGTGGGAATTCCAAGTGCCTCGAGCGCCGTGCCGAGCGACCGCGCTTCCTCTGGGAAAGGAGCAAGTGAAAAGTCGATCCCCAGAAATTGAACTTCGTGCCTAGACACTGTTTCTTCGGCAAGGCTACTCAGCGCGGCAGCATGGTTTTCGATGTCGCTCACCAGACGGCGCCGAGCGAGTACCAGGGTGGGCGCTTCCTTCAAGGCTATCACGGCGAGATCCGCGGCTTCAGTGGCAATTCCTAGGGCCATGTCTCCGCCACGATGGTAGGCTGAAGGGAAGAATGGTGTTCCGGCGGCCACGTTGGCCAGGGCTGCGAAACGCACGTTGGCAAATCCATCAGGGGTGAGCATCGAAGTTTCTTGGATCGCACGTGCACAAGCCCGCGCCGCAGGGAGGGAAACGCCGTCTTCGGGATCGGCGAATAATCCTGAGGCGAAGATATTTTCGGTTGCAGCTAGCACGTTGGGGATAAAAGCATAGCCGTCGAGTTCGTTCGGCAGTGCTGGGCCGATGGCGCCATAATCGATGTCGTTTACAAAAATCTCGGCCTCCATTTGTCGGGCGAAGTCTGCCCGATCGTTGGGAGGTACGGGATGGGCCATCTCTACCGGCGGCGGTGTGGCGATGCGGAGGGTCTGGATCTCATAGCCAGCTTCCTGGAGTGTTTCCCGGTTATCTTTCAGGCACTCGCTCATCGTTTTGATACGCTTAGGCTCGAGCGGCCATCCTGGGTCGAGGAAACCTGTCAGAGCGCGAATCTTCATCTCTCTCCTCGTTGGCGCGAAATTTCGAAAAGGATTACGGCTGTTGCAATTGCGGCGTTGAGTGACTCGGTTTTTCCACTCATCGGGATGTGAACCTGTCCAATTGCTTTCTCCCGAAGTGTTGGTTGGATCCCTTGGGCTTCCGCGCCGACCACCAGGGTTATCGGCGGTCGCCAGTCCACATTGTAATAGGGGACGCCTCCAACGGCGTCGGTTATCCACATGTCCAAGCCAGTGAGTTGTTCCGGCAAATCTACAATTTGTATCGTCGCCATTGGTAGGTAGAAATGAGCGCCCATAGCGCCGCGCACCACTTTGGGATTGAACGGATCCACGGTGCCCTCCGCGAGAAAGGCGGCTTCCACACCGGCGGCGAGGGCAGTGCGCAAAATTGTACCGAGATTTCCGGGGTCGGCCAGACGGTCGATGATCAAGGCAAGAGTCAGGGATTTGGGCAGCGGTAAGGAAGGGATAGGGAGCACGAGCAGTATCCCTTGCGGGCTCTCTGTGCTTGAGCAGGCGGCCATCACGGCATCCGATACCACGGCGGTCTCAGCGCCCAACCGGGCCATGCTGTTGACCAAGCCGCGCCCGCGCTCGTCGAGGTGATCGGTGTGCAGGACGAGGTGGATTGGAGATTCAGCCGCCACTGCTTCATAAGCCAGGCGTTTACCCTCCAAAACAAAGGCGCGCTCCTTCTCGCGTGCTTGCCTTTTGTTCTGGAGTGCACGCACCCATTTCACGCGGCGGTTGGCAGTTGAGGTGATCATGGTGGGTCTATGCTTCCTGGCCAGCGGCGCTCGAATTCCTGCGCGAAGATTTGCACGCTCGGCTCATCGATCAGCGTGAGGCGAATATCCTGCAGGGAAGCTTGTGGCTGTGCGCTGAGAAAATCGCTAATGGCGTCCAGGATGATCTTGGCGGCACGCTCTTTGGGGAAACCAAAGATGCCGGTGGAAATAGCAGGAAGGGCCAGGCTCTTCATACCGCGCTCACCAGCTAAAGTCAGACCGCCGGTCACGGCAGCGTGAAGCTTTTGATCTTCGTTTCCTTCACCCCATTTCGGCCCGACAACATGAATGACATAGTCGCAAGGCAGCGAGCCGGCACTGGTGATTGCTGGGCGCTCATGGGAAATTCGACCATGGTCTCGTACCCAGGCGTCGCTCTCGACTTGAATCTGCTTTCCTCCCTTACGAACGATGGCGCCAGCTACACCACCACCGTGCGCAAGATGTGCATTGGCGGCGTTGACAATCGCGTCTACTTTCTCTTCCGTCAGGTCGCCGTGAAATAATCGCACGGTCTGACCCAAATGAAGCGTATGTTCGGCGATCAGATTCGACATACGACCCACCCCTGGCGATTCACTTCTAAGATTGTAGCATCAGAACACAGGGAGCAGGGAATAGGGATCGGGGATCAGGGACTGGGAAGAGCACGGGGGTCCGGAAATCGTCACTCATTTAAGTGCCTTGATCCCTGAACCCAGATCCCTGATATCTGATCTCGAAAGTCTTTCAGTGCGCTGGATCGCGAACCAAGACGATCAGAGCGATGTCGTCGAGTTGAGGGGCATCGCCGATATAGGAAAGGATATCCTTGATCAGGGCGTGTTGGATCTCGTCGGCCGTGCGCTTGGAATTTGCTTTGAGAGATTTCAGGACTCGCTCCTCGCCGAAGAAGGCGCCCCTAGGATTTTGCGCTTCGGTGACACCGTCTGTGTATAGCACGAGCACGTCGCCAGGTTCAAGCTGCGCTGTGTTCGCCTCCCAGGTTCTGTCTTCGAGAATGCCCAAAGGCATCCCGGTTTTTGTCAGTTTTGTGACTCGCCGGGATTCCGTACTGTGTAAGTGAAGAGGCGGGTTATGGCCTGCGTTGGCATATGTCAGCTTTCCTGACGATGGGTCTAGGACGCCGTAAAAGACGGTGACAAAGCGCGAGGCGTCCGTATCGGAGATGATACGTCGGTTGACGGCGGCAAGGACCTGCTTCGGGTCTGACGGGAATTCGGAGGCGAAAGTGCGCAGCAGAGACCAAGAGAGTGCCATGTAAAGCGCAGCCGCTACCCCTTTGTCGACCACGTCGGCGACGAGAAAACCAACATTTCCATCGGGGAGGGAGAGGATATCGTAGAAATCGCCGGAAGTTTCCCTTGCTGGGTTCAGCGACACTGCCATCTGCCAGCCCGCAATCTCAAGCGGTTCGCAGGGGAAGAAGCTGGCCTGCAGGCTTCCGGCCAGTGTGAGTTCCTGCTCGAATTTTCTGTTGGCATCCTGTAGTTGCAGCTGCAACTTTCTCAGAGCCAGGTGGGTCTCAACTCGGGCCAGGACCTCCTCTAATTGGAAGGGTTTCGTGATGTAGTCCACCCCTCCAACGGTGAAGGCGTTGACTTTATCCTGCACGTCGTCCAGCGCGCTGATGAAGATAATAGGGATGTCGCGCGTTTGACTATCTGCTTTTAAGCGCTCGCACACCTCGTAACCGTCCATCTCCGGCATTTTGATGTCCAACAGGATCAGGCTAGGAGGTGTGACCTGAACGGAGGCGAGGGCTCGTTCTCCGCTTGTTACGGCGCGCACACTGTATCCATGTTCTGCCAGCATCTGGGAGAGCAGGCGCAGGTTGTTAGCCGTGTCGTCAACGATGAGTATGTCTTCTGAGACTTCGTTTTTCTTACTTCGCATTGGTTACCTCTTGCGCATTTCGGATGATTCTCAGAATCTTATTGTGGGCGTACTTATGTGCCATCTCGTCCAGAACTGCCGCGAGTGTTTTGTCCTGCTCGCGTATCCCATTAATTGATGAGAGGATCTTGCTTAAATCCCCGAGGATCGTTGCCTTCTCTAGATTCTCAATCAGCTCAGGAGGTAATGCCGACATCCTGCTCACGAGTACTTGGTGTGGATACGGCTTTCCACGCAGGTCTTCAAGCCGCTCGATTTCATCGTCACTGTCGACTTCGGGTTCGATCTTCTCGTATACGAAGCGTAATCCCAGATGTTCCTCCAAAGCGCCAAAGAGTTCGTCCTCTCGGAATGGTTTGCGGATATAGGCATCGCAACCTTCAGACAATATGATTTCACGGTCTTCTTCCAGGGCGCTCGCTGTTATTGCTACGATCACCGTCGCCTGCCCTTTCGTGGTGGCCTTGATGTGTCGCGTCGCTTCGTGGCCGTCCATCACCGGCATACGCATGTCCATCCAAATGAGGTGCGGCTCCCATGCTTCCCAGGCTTCGATGGCTTCTTTGCCGTTGGTGGCTTCCTTTAGCTCGAAACCAAACGGTTCAAATAATTTAACCAGCAGTTTGCGGTTGACCGTTTTGTCGTCGACGATCAAAAGGCGGTAAGGCGTCTCTACCGCTTCAAGCCCAATCACCCTGCGTCGAGGCTTGATGGTCTCTACTTCGACGGAGTCGGCCAACTCGTTCGGTATTTCTAAGGTGAACGTACTGCCGCGTCCGATTTGGCTATCGACAGTGATCTCTCCGCCCATTAAGTGCGCGTATTGCTGGCTGATCGGTAAACCCAGGCCCGTACCCTCCTGCGCCTCCTGTCCGCTAGAGGTCTGCACAAAGGGATCGAAAACGAACGACAGTTCTTCAGAGGCGATGCCTGGGCCAGTGTCCTGCACTTCGAAGCGCAGCATGGGGCCCCAACGGAGAAGTTTGTCTTTCTGGATTTCCGTTTTATCTCTGGGCACATTACGTATGCGCGTGCGTAAGTTGACCTCCCCGGATTGTGTAAATTTGGTGGCGTTGCCAAGCAGGTTCATCAACACCTGTCGTAGTTTGCCTTCATCGGCGAGGATAAACTGAGGAACCTCTGGGTCTCTTTCGAATAACAACGAGAGTCCTTTCTCTTCGGTCCTTAAGCGGAACATGTCCTCCAGACCGTCGAGAAGGCGATGCAGGTCGAAAGGCAACTCGTTTAGCGTGGCGCGACCGGCTTCGATCTTCGACATCTCCAACACTTCATTAATAAGACTCAACAGGTGCTCGCCGCTTCTGGCGATGACTTCGAGGTTTTCACGCTGATCTACGCCGAACTGGGCATCCTCTCGTCCCCACGAGTCTGCAGATCGTAGCATCAATTGACTGAAACCGAGGATGGCGTTGAGGGGGGTACGCAGTTCGTGACTCATATTGGCCAGAAAAACACTCTTGGCACGGTTCGCAACTTCGGCAGCCTCTTTGGCTTGCGTCAACTCGACCAGCGTTTCTCTCAATTCCTTTGTCCGTTGTTCGACGAGAACCTCAAGCTGTTGTTTCTGGGCTTCGGAGGTCCGGACTCTCATGCGGAGATAGCCAAAGCTACCCCCAATGATTGCGAGGGCTAGTAGGCCGCGGAACCACAAGGTCTGCCAGAATGCAGGTGTGATGGAAATAGCGAGTGCTACACCGGTTTCGTTCCAAATGCCGTCACTGTTCGACCCCAGGACCTTGAAGGTATAGTTCCCTGGCGGTACACCGGTATAGCCTGCAAAACGCCGGTTCTGAACTTCGTTCCAGTCCTTGTCAAAACCCTCAAGAAGATATCGGAATTGGTTCTCATCTGGATCGGAGTAATGCAGTGCCGCAAATTCGAAGGAAAAGAAATCGTCTCGATATGAGAGGATGATTTCATCGGTCTCCGTGATGGCTTTCTGCAGAGGTGATCCCTCACCAATCTCGACAGATTCATTGAACAGCTTGAAATCGGTGATCACGACGGGGGGGATATACGGATTGTCGACAACGTTCTCCGGTCGGAATATATTGAAGCCATTCACTCCGCCGAAGAACATTTCCCCCTTGTCGTTCTTGAAATAGGCGTTCTGATTGAATTCATTGCTTTGCAGTCCGTCGCGTACATCGTAGTTTGTGAAGATTTCCGTCTTGGGATCGAATTTGGATATGCCTCGGTTGGTGCTGAGCCAGAGGTTTCCCTGATCGTCCTCCAAGATACCGTAAACCGAATCATTTGGAAGGCCGTCCTTCTCCCTGAAACGCTTGAAGGATTTGGTTTCGGGCACATACTTGTTTAGCCCACCGAGCGTGGCAATCCAAAACGTGCCTTCACGATCTTGATACACATAGAGGACGAGGTTGTTGCTCAAGCTGTTAGGATCGTCGGAATCGTGGATGTAATGTGTAAATTGTTGAGATTGAGGATTAAAAATGGAAAGACCGCCATTGAAAGTACCCAACCAGAAGTTTCCCTCCTGGTCTTGATGGATGGATACAACCGCATTTGAGTTGATGCTATCAGGATCGTCGGCGTCGCCCGCGTAGACTGTAAACTCTCCGCTTTGTGGATCCAACTGGCCGAACCCTCCAGTCCCCCCAAACCATATCGTGCCAGTGGAGTCCTCCGTGATGCACATAACATTTTCCAGGACTTGGAATTGGTCAAAGCGTTCTTCCTGTGCGTTGAAGCGGTTTAATCCCCCTCCGATCGTACCGATCCATAGCGTCCCCGCTCGATCTTGATAAAGTGAGAGTACGTTATCGCTACTTATGGTTGTGGGGTCATTGGGATCATTCATGTAATGGCGCCATTCGCCCGTTGCACGATCGAAGCGATTCAAGCCACCAGCAAATGTGCCAATCCAGAGGACTCCTTCAGAATCTTCCAGGAATGTCCAAACCCCGTTGTCGTTCAACCCTTGGGGGTTGTTCGGGTCGCTGAAATAGTGCGCGAACTTGATCTTGTGTGGGTCGTAGAAGTCAATACCGCTGCCGAAGGTGCCAAACCAGAGGACGCCCGCCTGATCTTCAAAGATCGACGTGATTTGATTGCCGGTCAAGCTGAATGGGTTACTGGGATCGGCTTGATAGCGGATGAAATCGTTCGATTGAGGGATCAATCTGTTGAGGCCGCCGCTGTTGGTCGCGACCCACAGATTCCCGGACCGATCATAGTACAAAGCTTGAATCGAGTTGTCGCTCAGACTGGTTGGGTCGTCAGGTTGGTTTTGGTAGTGGATAAACCGTTTCGTGTCGCGATCGAATCGATCGAGACCCCCGTCAGACGTGCCAACCCAGAGCTTGCCCTGACTGTCCTCGAGGAGAGATGTGATGGTACCGTCGCTCAAAGAGGTTGGTTCATTCGGATCGTGAGCGTACGTAGTGAAGGTCTCAGTCTGGCGATGGAACTCGTTGAGCCCTTCTTCATCGGTTCCGACCCAAAGCACTCCAAAACGATCCTCATAAATTGCGGTGACGGTGTTGTCGCTCAGACTTTGAGGGTCGTCCGCTTGGTTCTGGTAATGCGTAAATTGCTGCGCTTCCCGGTCGAAACGATTCAGTCCACCGGAATTTGTGCCAACCCATAGAATGCCATCATGGTCCTCGTAGATCGTGGTGATAAGGTCGTTGTTCAAACTATGAGGGTCATTGGGATTGAATTGATAACGAATGAATTGCTCGCTCTCGCGATTGAACCGGTTGAGTCCACCACCGTTTGTGCCGGCCCACATCGTGCCGGTGCTGTCCTCATACAACGCAGTCACCCAATTGCTGCTCAAACTGGTCGGGTCTTCAGGATTGTTCTTGTAGTGTATGAACTCATAACCGTCGTAGCGATTGAGTCCATCTTGGGTGCCGAACCACATGAAGCCTCTGCTATCCTGAAGGATGGCGACGACTACACTTTGGGAGAGCCCATCCTCGATCGAGAGGTTTTCGAAGCGAACATTGAGGTGTCCTGTGATCTGATCCGGCAGTGCGCTCGTGTCCACCAAGCCGGCCTCCGGACTCGTGCCTATAGCTGAGGATCCTGGATCGGGGAGTGAAGTGTCCCCTTCAGGCAGCGAAGTCAGACGCGGCGATCCGCTGGGGGGAACCGCTATGCAAGCATGGATGGCGACCGCGACAAGAGCCAGAATACCGAGGGACATGCGGAATCTTCCTCGGGTCTTCGAGGTTCCGCATAGCCTGTCCATGATGTGAGAACGGCTTGTGGACTGCATGGCTTCTCGTTTTCTGATCTTCGACAACACATCTGCCTCCACAGCGAGCCAAGGACTTCGGCTGAAAACCGGATCTCCACGCGCAGATGTTCCGGTCTAGAAACCGTACTCCATTCGGCTGCAAGTAGTTCAATTATAGTGTAGAGCCTGTCAGCATGTGACGTCTAGTTGCGTGAATTTGTGAGGCCCGTTGGGAATGAAAAAAGGACGCCGAAGCGTCCAAAGATTTTAAAAGCACAGTTGACCTTATTGCTTGGTGGCTGCCTGGACGATGGCGGTGAAGGCTTTGGGATCGCGCACTGCTAGGTCGGAGAGCATCTTGCGGTTGAGGCGAATCCCAGCTTGCTTCATGTTGTGGATTAGGCGGCTGTACGTCGTGCCATTCCTCCGAGCAGCGGCGTTAATACGCGCAATCCAGAGCCTACGCAAAACACGCTTGCGGGTGCGACGATCGCGGTAGGCATACCACAGGCTTTTGAGCATGGCCTCATTGGCACGGCGGAAGAGCCGATGCCGAGTGCCATACATCCCTTTGGCGGATTTTATGATTTTTTTATGACGACGACGGGTGACGTTTCCACCCTTTACTCTAGTCACGTTTCACACTCCTGCGTTCCACTAGGCGCCGATGCGTCGAGCGCATCTGTTGGGTACACCTAACGGCCGCAACTTCAAAAATCTGACGGTCAGGACGATTTTCCACTGCGCGCGTTTGGGTTGGCCTTGTATTTCGTCAGGTAGGGTGCCAAACGGCGAACGCGCTGTTGAATGCTCTTGCCTTTCACTGGGATCATCTTGGTGAACTGGCGTTTCGTCCTTTTTGGCGTTCTGCGACGCAGGTGGCCTTTTCCGCTCTTCGTCCTTACCAGTTTACCTTGACTGGTCATCCGAAAGCGCTTCGCGGTCGCCTTGTGCGTCTTGAGTTTGTACTTACCCTTCTTGGTTGCCTTTCGAGGCACAGTCTTGCTCCTTCGACACAGCCCCGCGGGCGGCGTTCCTACCCGCGGGGAAGAGACTCGCTTTGTCGTCAACGCATACAGCGCGTGCGGTTAGCTTTTTAGCGGCGTCAGCATCATCAGCATGGTGCGCCCTTCCATTTGGGGCGCCATCTCGATTGTGCCGACGTCTGAAAGTTCTTCTGCGATCTGTTTCAGATCCTCGAGGGCGATCTCCGGATAGGTGATTTCGCGGCCGCGAAAGCGGATGCGGACTCGGACTTTCTTGCCCTCGGTCAACCAGCGTCGTGCATCGCGAATCTTAAAACCGCGATGGTGTTCGGAGGTTTTTGGACGTAGGCGGATTTCCTTGATTTCGACTTTTGCCTGCGCTTTACGCGCTTCGCGATCTTTCTTTGCCTTCTCGTAAAGGAACTTGCCATAATTGAGAACTCGGCAAACGGGGGGCTGGGAGTTCGGTGCGACTTCGACCAGATCGAGTTCAGCTTTTTCGGCGACCTCGAGAGCCTCTGCAAGAGGAACCACCCCAAAGTTCTTCCCATCGGGTCCGATCAGGCGTACTTCTCGTGCGCGTATGTCCTCGTTAATTCTATATTCCGATGTACTGATGTTTTGGTCCTCCAAATGCTACGGCCCTGCGTACCAGCGGTTCGTAGACTTGCGGATGATACCACGAGATAGGGGAATACGTCAAACACAAATCAGTTATTTGAGCATTCTGTACAGTCGATTCGACGACGTTAGCTGTTATCGCTGCGCACACAGGGATCACCCCCCGCGCCCATGAGAAAGGAAATCGACGATGTGCTGGGAGAAGCTGAAGATACAAATTATTGCATGCAGTAAGGATGAGAAAGAACCTGGCCGGCCTGATCATCAGGCCAGCCAGGTTGCTTGTCAAGCCTCATCGACAGCGAGCCTCGTTTCAAGAGTTGTCTGCGATTTGTGAGGGCTTTTGTTGCCGTTTCTTATACAGCCGTGTTTAGGAATTCTTTGTGAGCTCAAATTCTCCCACGGCTTCGCCACTGCCTGCGAAGGTTACCGTGTACTTGAGATTGAGAACCTCCGGGGTGATCGTGCCGGTGGCGGCCAGTGAGGCGATTCCTTCAACAGGGACCAATTCTCCCAAGATCGTGACTTTCCCGTCGCTTGAGACCGTGATCGTAAGATCCCCAAACAGGGGATCGCCCGGCGCTTCGAAGATTGCGCCGTCGGCGCTGAATGTGCCTGTGTAGGTCACCGGGTCTGGGTCGAGGGCACCGAAAACGAAACCGTCCAGATCGATGGTGAAGGTAGCTGTACCGTCGGGTTCAGCCGTAAAGGTTGCGCGGGCTGCGCCGCGGGAACCGAAGGTCGTGTTGCGCCACTCACCGCTCCACTCACCCAAGTACTCCTGCACTCGCTTGTATGTGGTGTCTTCTGTAGGTGTCGGCTCGGGAGTGGCGGTGGCTGGTGGAGACGTGGGTTGTGCCGGCTCTGGGGTGTTCGTTGCTGTTGGTGATGGTGCCCCTCCGCCGCATGCGGTGAGAGAAACAGCCAACAGCACGATCAGGCCAAGGACGGATTTCTTCATGGTCTTCTCCTTTGTTGAACGAGTTGTTCGGCGTGATTAGAAAGGGCGACCCGTGAGGCTTATGATGTGCGCCTCGCCCACGCTTGTCACGCCGGTTCCTAAATTCGCAGGATTGTAGTGCGATATGGTGACTGTAGCAACGAGGCGGCCTCGAGGAACGAGGAGGTCTTCGGATGTCTACACCGCGTTCTCTTTCATCTACCTCGGAGACGAGGCCGGCGGGATCGGTGAGCTCATCCAGTGAGAAGCGGGCCCAACACCTCGCCTGACGCAGTCAGCCCTAAGGCAATGAAGGGGGTGGCGCCCCATGCGAAACCCATCGCGACAAGCCACCGCTCGGGGGTTGGCATTTCGGTGAACCCGACTACAGAAAAGAGCACCATTAACCAAACCGTCATCAGAGGGAACGTCGTCAGTGCGTTTAGCAGGAACGTGGCGGGGCGTTTGTTTCCTTGGATGCGACCTTGCGCCCAACGCCAGGCCATCGCAGACCACGTCGCCAGACTGTAGGCCATGAGCACGAAGGTGAGCGCCACCATCAGCCCTGGGTCCATTTGCCAACCGACGAATGCTCCCTCTTCGGTGAAATAGCTCATGATGGCAAAGACATTGGCGGCCAAGCTTACCAATCCAGTTACGATGAGGAAGACGTTTGAACGTTTCATCTCGATACCTCAAAGGGATACATAATTTTTGCTACTGTTGTTTACGCGGGGATCAGGGATCTGGGACAAGGGATTGGGAAGAACGTAGGGATTAGGGATCAGGGACTGGGTATCGCCCTTCGTGTTGATGCTACAAACTTGATCCCTATGCTCTTCCTGATCCCCGATCCCTAATCCCTGCTCCCTGTCCCAAGCGGTGGGCCTCAGCGCCCACAAGGGTGCGCCAATATCCACGCCCGGCGGCGGCAGCACGCCTGGCGACCCCCAGTAGCCGGCGTTGGCCAGCAGCCAAGTTTCCAGTGTGGCGCGGTCCACGCCGACGGCGGCGAAGACGCTCTCCACAGCGCGCAGCATGAGTTCGGTGTAGGCTGCCCGGTCGTAGGGTATCTCGCCTTCGATCCGCTCCCAGGCACGCGCCTTCTCCGGCCCCGGCACCAGCAGGAAGCGCAGCCGTTCCCCTGGGCTGAGCTCCACGCCCTGGCGTGTCAGTTCCACTGCAACGCGGGCGGCGACGGTGCGCACGACGTATTCGTCCGGGCGACGCGACAGGCGGTGGGTGACGACCAAATCGCGCGCCGGGACGAGGCCGGCGCGCAGCAGGTGCAGGCGCTGCGCCGCGTAGGACACCGCTGTCGGCATGGCGGCGCGAAACCCGCGCGCGTCGCGACCCTGAGCCAGGATGTTGAGCATTTCGAGTTGCGTTTCCTTGATGTAGGGCGGCGTGTCACGGCGGCGAGCCTCGATGCCGCGCACCTTGAGCGAGCCGTCCTCGTAGGCGCCGAAGTAACGGTTGGCGACGGTTACGCGCGGCTCGGTGCGCGAGGGCAGAAAGGCCAACCAGCGGTAGATCCCCTCCAGGCCGATTTGCAAGCCGGTCTCGGCGCGAATCGTCTCCAGCAGAGCTTCATAGTCCGGTCGCCCTTGCGCCTGCGGCTTGTGGATCCACAAGCCGTCTACGTACAGGTGCAGGACGCGAAAGCCGCGCGCTTCGACCAATTCTTTGGTCCTCAGCAGTACCTCGCGTCCGTAGGCGTTGACGGCTTCGTGGGCTTCGATGCGTCCAAAGCGGGCGTTCTTGTAGCCCAGGTAACCAAAGCAGGTCACCAGGAGCCACTTGTGGGCCGAGTAGCGCCGCCGGTAGGTCTCCGCTTGCGGGGCGTCCTCGGGCAGCGCCCGTATCTGCGCCTTATAGCGGTTGCGCTTCTCGAGCAGCGGCGCCAACGTCTCCGGCACCAAACCCTGACGGTGGTGACAGACGGGCGTACCCAACTCAGGGATCGGCTCGCCCGGGCAGCACGCTGCACCGACGGTCTCGGGGGAGATGTTGAAGTGCACCATGATGCTGGGATACATCGCGGTGAAGTCGAGTTCGGCGACGTGCTCGTGCAAGCCAAGGATGGGGGCATAGACGAGGCCGCCCTTGTCGGCGAGCAGCAGATCACTACCGCTCTTGAGTGTTTCGGGTTGGCGTTTCTGCCAGGGCACCAACACGCCGCGTCGCAGGGCGGTGTTGACCTGCATGGCGCTGATCCCCGTGCCGGTGGAAACACGCGCCACGGTCTGGATCGGCAAGTTGGTGAGGCGTGCGATCTCCAGGATCCCGTCCATGCCGTAATCGTTGGCCAGGAAGGCGTTCTGGCGGTCGAGGTGCCAGCGTCCGAAGAGCAGGTGCTGCTCGTTGCGGAAAATCACTCGGCCATATGAGAAGTAGGAAGAGGCCGGCTTGTGCTGCACTTGCTTGGCGCGGTCGCGGTTGAGTTGCAGTGGGATGCCGTAGTGGCGGGAGAGTTGGAGCAGGCGAGGGAGGATGTAATTGTCGCCATAGGTGCTCACCAGCGCGTCCGGGTCGTAGCGTTCGACCAGGTGGCGCACGCCGAGCAGCAGCTGCCGGCTCTTCGTGCGCGGGAAACGAAACGTTTGCCCCTCGATCTCCACCAGCAGGTCGCCGCGGTGGCCGCGACCCGGGTCGCGGCTCTCGCCAGCGAGCTGTAGGGTCATCACGCGCAGCGGCGGGAGGCGATAGTCGATCTCCCAGGGAGTGTCGAGTGCCTCGATGCGTCGTATGCGGCCTTGCTGGTGTTCGACGGTGCAGTAGGCCAGCGGGAACACTTCCCGTGCTAGAGCGTAGCGCTGTGGTAGTGGAATGTCGGCGTCGTAGTACGTCAGATCGGGGCGCAAATCGGCTGTCTGTCGGAACAAGCGCGGCAGCAGCCCCGGCACGCGCACGCCGACCTCCAACGCCTCAACAGCGCGATCGAGGAACAAGTCCATGCGTTCCACGCGACGAAGCGTCACCGGCGCTCGCTGAGCGCGCAGCATCTGGCAGACGGCGCGCAGTTCTTGGCGAGGTCCGCGCGCGTAGAAACAGGGGGTGAAGGTGTCCCGCAGGAGGTGCGCGTCGCCCTGCTCGTCGATCAGCCACACCGCCATGCCGTCTCCGGCGGGATAGACGTCGAAGAGCCAACCGAACAACGATGTCATCAGTCCTCCCGGGGTCGGGTGTGCTTGCTGGGGCGGTTGGGCTCTGGGTCTGGGAGTGGTGATGCACCTAGTGCCTGGCCCGAGTCAGCCGCGTCTATGGAGGTTTGTGGAGAGGGAAGCGGCGGAGACTGATCCGGGTCCGGGTGCATCATCACTACCAGACGCTGGAGGTCGTCGAGGCGCTGTCGCAGGCGGCGCACCTCCTTGTGTTCCTCCACCAGCATGGCCAGCAACATGGTCTCGAAGGGCAGCAGGTGGGAGGCGTAGGCAGCGGCGGCCAAATGGTGGCGAGAGGCCGCTAGGAGGTCGTCGAGCGCGCGTTGGTCTTCCAGACGCAACGCGCGCCGAAAACGGCTCAGGGATTGTTGCTCCTGCAGGAAGGCGTTGGTGATGGAGGGTAGTGTTCGGCCCATGGGTTACCTCAAGGAAATAGGGATTAGGGTCGGGGATTAGGGATTAGGATTGTGGGATCTGGAAGTATGTGGTTTCCTGATCCCAGATCCCTATTCCCTGATCCCTTTAGAAGAGTTGTGGCTGCTCCGCCAGTGCTCCTTCCGGCGCGCGCAACAGCCAGGCGATGTCCGCTGCCACCTGGAGATGGTCCAACAGCGCCCAGCGCTCCTTGACCAGCGCGCGCGGTTCGCGCGCGCCGACGATCACCGGGCCGACCGCAGCCAGCCGTTTCAGGTGGGTGATCGTGGTCGCCAGCAGGCGTTCGCAGTCGCGTAACGGTACGCTCTCGTCGTAGAAGGTCGTCAGCAGATCGAGGACGAAGAGCGGTTCGGGAGCGCTGGGTGTGTTCTCGATCAACTCGGCCAGTTGGAAGCAGGTGAAGGCGCGCGATAGGCGGATGCGCTCCAGCGCCGCGTAGGGGTGTTTGCACATGCGCCGCGCCAGGCGGGCGATGAAGTAGCCATCAAAACGGTTGCCCCCGTCGAAGACGCGCACGGGTCGACCGCCCACGGCCAAGGTGGTGAGCATCGCCAAGAGCGCCCGGGTTGGCGTGTCGGCGCCCCAGAAGAGGGCGATGCGCGGTTGAAGCAGCGCTTCCAGCAGTGCCGGATCCTTGGCCGGCAGCGGGAGGTGCATGAGCGCAAACGGATCGTTTTCTTCTTGCATCGAGGATCCTCCTGAGATCTCCGAGCAGGGACGTACGCCGCTCCGGAAATCGAACATTTGTTCTATATGGTAGTCGAAGGGGAAAAGAAAACCATCCCACCCAGGGTGGAACCGAGGGGGGGATGTGCGTATCACCTATGAGGGGGAGTAAAAGGGGATCAGGGAACAGGGATCAGTACACTGATATCATAGATCGCTCTTCCAGATCCCTAATCCCTGATCCCTAATCCCTGTTCTTCCAGCAATTCCAGTAACCGGGGATGCCCGGTATACACGCCCCAATATTTTTCGGGGAGAAGTAGCGCGATTCTGCACATGATCTCGTCGGTGTTGCGGCGTAGATCGGCGTGGCGTGTCTCTTCGTTGAGAGGTGGGAGATGGAAAGGTTTGCCGATGCGCAGGTCGATTTTGGGGCGGCGGAGGCGAGCCAGCATTTGGAAGGTCGCTTCGGTGCCCGCGATGCCGATCGGTACGATGGGGGCGTGGGATTCGTGCGCAAGGAAGGCGGCGCCGGTCTTGCTGCGTATGAGCGAGCCCACCTTGCTGCGGGTGCCTTCCGGCGCCAAACCGAAGATGTATCCCTGATGGATGCGTGTAACACCAAGTGAGAGCGCGTCGCGGTCGACTTGGCCGCGCCGAATAAAGATGCCGCCGTAAAGGCGAATGAGGTTTCCGTAGATAAGATGCCGTTCGTATTTCTCGGCGGCCCACCCGGTCATCCGAGGCCCTTGTAGAATCGAGAAGACCAATGCGCCATCGACGATGCTCATGTGGTTAAACACGAGGATGTAGGGGCCTTGGGTCGGAAGATTCTCGTAGTCGTAGATGGAGAGCCGTGTCAGGAGCGCGAATACCACTCTCAGAAGCCAGCGTGAGACGCGAAAGAACACGAAGAACTCCTTCCACTTGTCAAATGGATGATACCCGATTGTAGAGGGTTTTGGGGAGTGCTACAATCAAGTGGAGTTCGTTTGGGAGGTCGTCATGATTACGGTTCATCAAGTTGACACCCGCGAGAAGCGTCAGGTACGTCGTTTTATCGATTTTCCCTTTCGGCTTTATGAGAAACATCCGCTGTGGGTGCCGCCGATTCGTATCGACGTCGCAACGCGGATGAACCGCGAAAAACATCCTTTCTATGAGCATTCAGACGCTGAGTTCTTTCTCGCCGTCCGCGATGGAGAGGACGTCGGGCGCATCGCGCTACTGGAGAACAAACCCTACAATCAGTATCACACAAAGGAGCAGGCGCAGTTTTATTATTTTGAATGTCTAGGAGACTTGGAGATCGCTCGGGCGCTCTTCGCACACGCGGATGAATGGGCGCGTGCCCGCGGCCTCAATCAGGTTGTCGGCCCCAAAGGATTCGGTCCACTCGATGGGTATGGTATGTTGGTGGATGGTTTCGAGCATCGGCCGGCGATGACCATGATGAACTACAACCCACCCTATTATCCGAAGTTCATGGAGGAACTCGGGTTCCAGAAGGAAGTTGATTTTGTCTCTTGTTATCTGGGGGCTGATACGTTCAGACTGCCTGAGAGAGTGCATCGCATTGCCGAACGTGCCGCCAAGCGTAGCGGATTGGCGGTGAAGCGTTTTGATAGTAAACGCGAATTACGCGCATGGGCGCCGAGAATTGGGAAGACATACAACGATTCGTTCGTGGAAAATTGGGAATATTATCCGTTGAGCGAGAATGAGATCGATTATGTTCTCAACGAAATCCTGACCGTCACTGATGCGCGGCTGATCAAGGTCATCACACATGGGGATCAAGTCGTTGGCTTCCTCTTCGGGTTCCCGGACGTCTCGGCGGCCATCCAACGCAGCAAGGGTCGCCTCCTTCCCTTCGGAATCCTCGACCTGCTTATCGAAATGAAGCGCACCAAATGGATCGCCTTGAATGGAGCCGGGGTTCTGCCCGAGTATCACGGACGTGGTGGCAACGCCTTGCTTTACTCGGAGATGGAGAAGACCATACACGAGTTTGGCTACCAACACGCCGATCTGACCCAGGTCGCAGAGAGCGCCGTACAGATGCGTGCCGACCTGGAAAATGTGGGTGGCGTGCCTTACAAGAACCACCGAGTTTTCGTTCGCGATCTATAAAAGTGAGTTAAAAACCCGTGCTGCGTAGCGCCCAATCGGGCGCCACGCAGCAAGCATTCTTAAGATCTCTTGAGGAGGATATTCTTCGAACTGTGTGAGTAACGCTGCTAGGTGAGAAAACCTCCGAGTGCGGCCGCACTCAGACCGAGGACTCCCAAGATAAGTCCGGCAACGAACATGATCGCAAAGAAGGCTATCCAACCGACGACTACAGTGACGATGGTCTGCACCCATTCCAGGTCCAATGCCTCCTTGGCGGCAACAAACCATGCGATCAGGCCGAGTAACCAGGCGAGGATGAAGGCGGGTGCCGTTACACACTGCAGTACTTCTGAGAAGGCGACAACTGCACCGAAGACGCCCAGGATGTTCCACACGTAGGCCAAACCGAGCGTTCGTACGAGTTCGTCGAAGTTGACTTCAGCGTAGAACACCGTGCGCCCCACCCAGCTGATAATCAGGGCGGCAATTGCGAACCCGATGAGCGCAAAAATGGTTCCCACAATGGTTCCAGCCAACCAGGAGAACAAGTTGCTCGACGCTCGTGTTCCGAGTTGGTTGAAAAAGGCGACTACCGCCACGATCATCCAGGCTGTCGTGGTGAATGTGGTGTCGTTCTCCACCTCGGCGTAGACACTGGTTCGAAAGGTGAAAGCTCCAATGATGCGTTCTGTAAGCATGATTCTCCTCCTAGTTTAATTAAATTTCAGATAATCGTTCGCCTTTAGCATGTCTCGGTTTTGAAAACCCCGTATACCCCCTTTCGTTTCCAAGTGGATGTGTCAATCCAGCTTCGTCTTCATCCAACCGCTGGTGTTGTGGAAGTCGGCAACAGCGCTTCCCGGTGGGACGATCTCATCGAGGGCGGCAGCAGTATCAGCCTCCAGGTGCATGTCGAGCACGCCGAGCGCATCCTCCAGATGCTCCTCGGTTCTCGGACCGATGATGGGTGACGTCACGGCGGGCTGGTCTCTAACCCAGAGGAGTGAAAGTTGGGAGGGTGTGATTCCAACTGAGGCAGCTAGCTCGGAGACCTTTCGTCCCGCATCTATACCTTTCTTGGTCACACGCTCGGCCGCCCAGGTCCCGATGCGAGCTGCACGCGATCCTTTCGGGTGCTGGTCGAATTCCTTGTAGCGACCTGCAAGAACTCCTATTGCTAGCGGGGAGAAGGGAAGAATTGCGATATTGTAGCGCAGCGCCATGGGTACCAGCTCGTTTTCGATACGCCGATCCAGCAGGTTGTAGGGTGGTTGCTCGGTCACGTACCGAGATAGTCCATAACGTTCACTGATCGCCAGCGCCTCCATCACCATCCACGTGGGGAACGTCGAGCAGCCGATGTAGCGCACCTTTCCCTGGTGGACAAGATCGTCAAGGGCGCGTAGGGTCTCGTCTTGTGGAACGTCGAAAACGGGACGATGGATCTGGTATAGATCAATCCAATCGGTCTGCAGGCGGTTTAGGGACCCCTCCACGGCGTGCAGGATGTGAAGCCGAGAGTTGCCGAAATCGTTGGGGTCGCCCGATTGAGGATAATGGACTTTGGTGGCAAGGATGACCTTATCGCGTCGGCCGTCTGACAGGGCCTTGCCGATAACGCGCTCGCTTTCGCCTTGCACATACGTGTTCGCCGTGTCGATGAAGTTGATCCCCTGATCGAGAGCCTTGTGAAGCATGCGTATGGCTTCCTTTTCCGGGGTTGGACCGCCGAAATTCAACGTTCCCAGACAGAGAGGAGATACGCGAACCCCTGTGCGACCGAGCAATCGAAATTCCATTGGTGGGTCCCCTTTCGATCGATGTTCCGGAAGCCCATAGCTACCCGGAAGTTTGATGGCTCACGACTTATGATTCTGTGAGAGCCATTGCAGCGCGAAGTCGACGGCGTCTCGTTGTGGAAAGAGGCGCGCCTGCGCCGATCCGATTTTCCCTTTTATGACATGTGAGCTGGCTTCGAAATCTATGCCCATCCGTTCGAAGGGTTCGTCATCGAGATAAATGTCTTCATACATTTTCCAGACGCGGCGACCGTCCTGCATAATCGGTGCGCCCTGCTGGATGGGTTTTGGATTGGGCATGCGGTATTCTGCAAGGTGGAAGGAGCTGTTGTTATCGTACCCCACGCCGAGTAACAACACCCAACCGCCGAGATCGTAGATGCGTGCCAGGGGCGAGGCCTCACCCATGTCGCTGCCCAGGGCGTGATCGGCGGTGACGAAGGAGGCGTTTGCTCCCCAGGCAGCGAAGGAGGACGTGGGGTGAGCACTGCGTAGCACGCCCGGCCAGGTGCGGAAAACCTCGACGATGCGCCCCATTTGGCGGGTAGGCGTGGTGCGCGGATCGTATGCAGGCATAGTCTTGCGGATGATCGCCCACCATGCCTCCGGCACGGGTGGGTTTTCCCATTTCGCTGGATCGCTGAGGTCGCCGGAATGGGTCGGCATCACCAGCGTTCCCTCCGGAGTGATCACGTCCATCAGTGCTTGCACTACGGTAACCGGGCCACCGCATACCCAACCCAGCGAGCTAAGGGAACTATGGACGAGCACGGTCATTCCGGCTTCTAAGCCAAGATGTTTAAAGTCGCGTATGAGCGTCTTCCCCGTGCGAGGCTCGGGGGATTTACGGATGGATTCAGCTTCGCTCATCGGTGGTTCTATTATGACATGAATCGCCGGGTCAAATTTATCTTTTCAGTACCAACTGACTTCGCGGACATGGATCTTGGCTTCGGGACCAGCCTGATTATTCAAAATCTCAATCCGCAAGGAAGAGGTTAGGAGGGTTTCGCTGGAGAATGGGATTTCAACCACAGGGTCCATCTCCAGATTGACGAATTGACGGACGAATTCCGGACCACCGGATCCGTCCGCAGGCGCGGGGCGCACTGTGACTGTGAAATCGGCCATTGAGCCCACGGTGAGTCGCAACCCGCGGAGGTTTTGAGGTTTTGGGAGATGGATTTCTAGGACAAACGGATTGGCGCGTTCCCCACGGACCAGTGTTTCGAAATTACCATCGAAAAGATCGCGGACCATCCCTGCGTCAAGACGGGAGTGAAGTACACGTAGAGATTGTCCTTCGAATTCAACGTCCTCCTCGACAGGTTTTTGGCGTTCGAGGAAAATCTCTTCCACATCGTCTACGTAGGCGATGCGAGCGAAGAAGAATGCAGGTTTACCTGTGGGATCGTCAATCGTATGCACAAGATCAATCGAGGCTAGCAATGGACTTGAGCTCGCTCG
>JABAOF010001038.1_pt1 | contig 22723 bp, 23 predicted proteins | sample 7062171 | NCBI WGS metagenome assembly JABAOF01 (sample SAMN14538628, study PRJNA623070) | marine sediment metagenome | biome: marine biome [ENVO:00000428]; feature: marine pelagic biome [ENVO:01000023]; material: deep marine sediment [ENVO:00002113] | place: India: Gulf of Khambhat ...
CCGCACTCTCACCAAATCTATCAACAATTCCCCTCACGCATGCCCTCCGTGCTAAATGTTATTATAGAGTATTACATAATATAATATAAGTTTATCTAAAAATAAAAAGAGAATTTGTTATAAAAAAATTTCTATTTTGTTTACTTTATATCAAAAATTATCATATTTGTGTACAAAAATATAGCAAAGTTAGTATTTAAATTATTTTTTAAGGCAAAAAGTCACAAATTTAATTAAAAATTTACAGATTTATAGCGATTAAAATTTTTTTATATAATAGTTAATGACGTTAGTTTTTGGACAAATTAATAAACTATAACTTTATTATATATTCCTAAGGATGGGATATATGAAATCGGATAAATCAGCTAAATTTAAGGAGAGAGAGCTAATTATCAAACTATCTAATGAAGGAAAAACATGTCGTGAGATAGCTTCAATTCTTGATATAAGTAAATCGAAAGTTTCATTTTTGGTTATAAGACATAAAGAGATTGGCAGCCTAAATGATAAACCAAGAAGTGGGCAACCTACATTGCTCACAAAAGATAAACGTGAGGTACTCTCCGCCATGAACAGTAGTTCCGAAAGTTTGAATGCCGGAGCTTCTTTTTAGGCACACTTAAAATCTGTGGAAAATCCATTTAGCTTTGTTTGGTGTAGTCGTTGTTCTCTAACATATTGTATTATGGTTTCTGCATTTGGGTCTCCTATGGTTCGGTAGAATTTTCCTGGACTCCAGAAATGTCCTTTAGAGTATCTATTACGGAATGTTGTTTTTCATTTGAACAATTCTCTTGAACTTGCTCCTTTTAGCAGATGGAGTGCTTGTGAGACACTCATTGTTGTTGGTAGTTGTACGATTATATATATGTGATCTGGCATCACACTTATTTCTGTAATGTTGATTTGATGTCGTTTTACTATATTTTGCAGGATTTTTTCGTAAAGTTTTTTATTCTCCTCTTGCCTAAGCATATTGAACCTATACTTGGGACGCTATTCTAAGTGGTATAGATCCTGGCCAATATTATGACTTCCGCTAACTAGATTCATTACTTTTTCACGTTCTTGGTCAGGTTTTATATGGCACACGCTTTCAGCGGGTGCGCCTGACCGGTACGTGATATATGTTTTGGTTTTGAAAAAATGGCACGTTCCTCCTTATACTAAAGTTTGGGGATTTCTCGTTTACTTAATGTTAAAAATACTTTTAGCATTTAACTGAAAAAAATAACTTTTTTTATTTACTATTAAATTTATGAAAAAAATAGGCAATATAAACAGAAATTATTTATATTAGTTTAACAATTGTTAATAATATGGGGGTCTAGCTCAAAAAGAATATTTTTAACCAAACCTTTTTATTCTTATTTCTACCTTCCTCCAATACTAGACCCCTCATACATTTATAGCTTTATTGAAAAATATATAAAGTTTAAATTATTAAAAAACCCTTAATTATCGGCAATAAATGATAAATTTTTGTAAATATTTTAAATATTAGAATTTTAATCTTTTATCTTACGGAGGATATAAACTTATGAAAAAATTAATACTTATAACATTTATATTTTTGTTATTTGTAGGCATTCCCATAACTTCAGCGATTTCTATAGAAGGAGCATCAAATATTCAAAATATTATTCCAATTAAAAATAGACCTAATATTTCAACTTTAGAGGATATTCCCGAATGGGCAATAGGTAATTTTACAGGTGTTTGGGGAATAAATATAAATGGTGAACCTTATGAAGACCCACTTGGCCTTGTCTTAGGTTATTATGGAAAACGTTTTTTTGCAGGAGTTGTTACAAATACTACAGCACCTAATGGATGGATTTGGGGTATAAGATTTAGTGTTTTTATGGTTGGAATGGTAGCAAATATTGATGGTGAGCAAAAAGCACCAATTGTTGGAATTGGATTATGGAATGAAAAAAATTTCTACTATAGAATAATGGGAATTATTGGTCCAACGTTCTACATAGCTGGAGTTTATCATCCCTTTGAATAAATAACGAGGCTATCTAATTTTTTCTTTTATTGTTCAATATTTAAATATCCTTTTAATAGCTAGTTAATGTTTTATATCAAAAAAGTGATTAGTTTTTGATGAAATCATCACAAGGAGAAATGGATGGGAAATAATAAATTATCCCCTATTGCTTGGGAGTTTACCATAATATTACACCACATAAAAAAGATCATGTAGTTTTTAGAGATTTTCAAATTAAGGATGGAATTGGGATAAATGGTAGATTTAAAGAATTTGAAAATAGGTAACTTTAGAAAAATTTGGTAAATAGTATATGACATTCAAAATATAGGTGTAGTTTAGAACTGTTAAGAATAAAAACATCACAATATCTTTCAAAAAGGTGAGAAATGAAATTTAACTTCAGTCTTTCATTAAAACTAACATTAATCGTTGTTTCGATATCAGCTGCCGTTATTTTTACTTTAACCTATGTTAATATAAAAGAACAAGCTAGTTTTTTTGAAGATGCTTATTTAGAAAAAGCGGTTGTTATTGTTCAATCATTAGACACTAACATAGGACAACGCGATGAATTGAGAGATAAGGAAACATTACAAGGCTATATTTCAAATTTTAGCAAAATTAACCCTGAGATATTGCAAATAAGTATTAATATTCCAGATGAAGAAGGATTAAAAGTTGTTGTCTCAAGTGATGAAGACTCCATTGGTTCTAACTCCAGTAGTTATAATTATTTATCTTTTGAGGAAATTGCAATTGTTAATATTCCAAATCACACAGGTAACACTCATACTTTAACAGTAATTGCACCTATTAACTTGTCTGGACAAATCGCTGGTACCTATGAAATACTGTTATCTATGGACAAGGCATATACAGCCTTTGATGTCCAGGCAAGAAACCTTGTTATGATGTCTACAGCTAGCCTTTTTATTTTAATTTTTAGTTTTCTGTTCCTACTGCGAAAAGTCATTGTAAAACCGATTACTGAGGTTAGAGATGCTGCCAAGAGGGTTAGCGAGGGTGACCTAAATACTGAAATAAAGATTAGATCACGAGATGAATTAGGTGATCTTTCCGCAGCATTTAATCAAATGACAATCGATTTGAAAAAATCCAGAGCTGAAACTAAAAGATACAGTACAACACTAGAAAAACTGCTTTGCCAGAAAGATGAATTTGTCAATCAGCTTGGTCATGATCTTAAGAATCCGTTACTTCCACTTATAAACTTAGTTCCTGAGTTAGAAAAAAATCTACAAGATCAAGAGTCAAAGGAGATTTTTGAAATAGTTAATAGGAACCTTGGCTACATTAGGAACCTTGTAATAAAAACCCTTGCACTTGCACGGATTAATAATACAGATACTGTTTTTTCCATTGAGAATATAAATCTTTTTGAAGAAGTTAATTCTGTTATCGAAAGAAACAGATCCATATTTACAGAAAATAATATAGTTGTTAAAAGCAGAATAAAAAAGGATCTTAAGGTTAAGGCAGATAAATTACAAATTGGTGAGTTATTCGATAATCTATTATCCAATGCAGTTAAATATAGTCCAAATGGTGGTACTATTACCATTGATGCAAATGATGATGATAACCTAGTTACTGTATCTGTTAAGGATTTAGGTATGGGTATGAGCAAAGAGCAACTTAGTCATGTCTTTGAGGAGTTCTATAAAGTGGATAAATCTCGTCATGATTTTACTAGTAGTGGTCTGGGTTTAACAATCTGTAAAAGGATCATTGAGAAACATGATGGTAAGATTTGGGCTGAAAGCCCTGGACTGGGAAAGGGAACAACCATGTTTTTTACAATTCCAAAATGAAACAAAAAATAAGTTGATTAACTATAAAAAGTAGAGGTAAAATATACCAGCAAGCACCAAAGGACTTGTATATTCTGTCTTTTAGCCCTAATGAAAATGGTTGTCAAATTAGTTTTATATTTGTTCCTTGTAATGATTGTTTATTTTGTCTTCTCTCAATAATCTTCATCGTGGCAAATAGATAATTTTTGCTTTGAAAAGAAAAACAACTAATATAAATGTTAACAAAGCTATAAATGTAGTTATAGTCATCCAAGATAAGTCTATTCCTTTTGGAATATAAGATCCTGGAGTCCCAAATGCTTGACCTCCAATGACAGCGAAGGTTGAATAACCTGATGTTCCTGAATCATATGAACTTCCTGATCCTGATGTTTCTTCATATGTTTTTTTGTTATCTTTATCTCTATCAAGCCATTTAAACAATCTTTTGCCATCGTTGTCTTCTGAATCATTATTATTGTCTTTTGAATTATCATCATTAACCTTCGGCTTATCATTATTACCTTTTGGCTTATCATTATTACCTTTTGACTTACCATTATTGCCCTTTGGCTTATCATTACTGCTCTTTGAATTACCACCGTTGCCCTTAGGTTTATCGTCATTATCCTTAGGCTCTTTATCCTCTGACTCACCAGAATTGCCCTTCGACTTCCCGTTATTACCCTTTGACTTGTCACCATTACCATTTGAATCATAATCATTATCTTCTGTATCGTCAATATAGTTCTCTGACGAACCTGATGAATCAGCATTTACTGTTGCAACTGAGAGTATAGAAAACATTGCCAAGAACATTAATGTTAGTATATAAGTGCTTAAAAATTTCTTAATTAAATTATTATTAACCAAATGTTTCCTTTTTATAATAAACCTTAATCTCACCTTCACCACACATTTCTATATTTTAAATTATCGTGATATATTCTAACACTTATCATATTTAAACCTAACTAGTCAAAATGTCAAAATGGAAAAAAGAAGTATTTAAATTTAATAGTTATAGGTTCTGTATAATATCTGTGTTGCAAATTTAAGCTCTCAAATTTGGCAAGTTATATGTAAAAAGCAATAAATTGTTATTTTGAAAATTTTAAAAATTTTTGTTAAAAATAATATTTATTATTAAATATTTGTAAATATGTACAAAAAATTAGTCGATAAATTTATTTTTGATGTATTCTTATTATAGAATTAACAATAGGTATAGACATTCGGAGGAAAAAAATGAAAAAAATTTTTACAATAATAGTTATAGGAATTACAACTATGAGCGGGTTTTCTGTCATTGGCATGCCCAATACTGAAGTAGAATATTGAGGCGTAGTCGTTGTTGCATTAGATACATCACAACAGCCATACATATATAATTCCTTATTACAATCAAATAATTGGAAATCTGATCATATAAAACTCTTATGGATGGAAAATGCAACAAAAGGAGAAATATTAAATTCTATTGATTGGTTAATTGAAAATGCTGATAATGATGACATTGTATTGTTTTCAGTAGATTGTCATGGAACTTATATGAATAAAGAATATGGAATATGGCCATGGGATGGTTATAATAACGGAATTATAACAGTTGCAGAGCTCGATGCTAAATTCGATCAAATAAATTCAAAGGGATTATGTCTAATTTTTGATTGTTGTTTAAGTGGTAGTTTTGTAGATGCTTTTCAAGAATATAGAGAAAGAAAAAATTTTTACAAATTCAGACATCCCCGATTAATAAGTCCTAAATCAATAATTAAAGGCATGGAAGATGATAATCGCGTTATCATTATGGGGACGATGCCAAATGGGTTGGGAGTCCATTGGATTGATTATGATTGGACCGGAAAAGTAAAATCTGAAATATCTCCTTCAACAGTTTTATCAGAAGCTTTTATCAAAAAATACAATATTAATAATGATGGCTATACATCGGCAGAAGAAGGATTTGTATATCTGAAAAAAAATTTTCGTAAATGGGCTATACTAGGTTTTCTATTAATACCTTTACAAATTTATATGTATTTGACCAAAGGATTTATAATAAAACCATTCCCGACAATATATGATGCCTTTCCAGGAGAACTTCCAATAATAGAAACATAGTTTTCACCAATATCAAAATCTATTAACACAATAAAAAAGTCTTAGAAAAAAAATTATAAGATAATTATAAAGCTTAAATAGACACTAGAAATTACCAATCTTTCCAGCTATCGAAATAAATTGCATTTATAAAATATATAAAACCGTGAAATGTTACCTGTTTTGAAGAACCATCAGTTAGAACATAGAAATCAACTTTAACATTAAATAAACCGAATGGGTAGCCTTCATCTCTATAACTTTTCGCATGGTAGTAATTTATACTCGACATAAAGTTAGGTTTAAGATTTTTTTCATAATATGTTTCTGTTTCAAATAACTGTGTACCATCTCTTGTTGTTANNCGGATATGAACATTGTCTATTAATCCACCTTTAATTGTTGAAGTTTTATTTATATTAGCATAAATATCTTCTTTTTGTGGAGTATGTTCTGCAGTTAGACTTGGTGAAATTGCAGTTGTTATAAAGATTAATATTACAATAATTATCAAGCTTTTTTTCAATAAGCTATTTCTATGCATTCTTTTATCCTCCTTAAGAAATTTAATATCTATTCAAAGACATATAATTTTTTGTGTAAATTTTTTTATCAAACACAATATATTAGTATTTTAAAATCCGATTTTGCATGAAAAATTAGTAATACACTCTATTTTAATTTAAATGTTAAATTCTAAATACTAACTCCGGATTTTATAACCCTAATTTAACAAAACTATACTATAAAGAACCTAGTTATAAAAATCTGCATAAAAAAATATCTAATATGTCTGAAGACAAGTTTCAAGAGACCTTGTTAAAATAATTACCAGAAGAGTTTTAATCAGCGAAATATTTGAAGCATTTCTCAAAGAATCTAAAGAACTTATGTATCTACAAAAATATTAAACTGATTATGTTAATGATGATGACTAGGTTTACTTTTCAATACGGTATTTAGTAATGACTTTACCAATAGGTAACTTATCTATATGCTTAAGGAACTATGCAAGGCTGATAAAGTCTGACATGATATTGATTGTAATAGTATGGGTCTATACATTTGTAAACAGATTGATGAATGGTATAGTAGACATATTTTGGCAGAAATCCATAAATTAGAATTAGTGCAATATTTTACTACTTCAAAACTTTCAAAAAAAATAAAAACTTATTTACGATATTAGAAAAAAGAATAAAATGAAAAAAAAGGTGAGGGAAGATACAAAGAAAAATTATGGTTGTGGATGATGATCCTGATGTAAGATATACTATTAAATTTAAGTTAGAGAAGATAGATGATCGGTACACTGTTATCCCTGTTGAGAGCGGTATTCAATGCTTTGAATTGTTAAAAAAGAATGAGATTCCTGATTTGATTTTGTTGGATATTATGATGCCTAAGATGAGCGGCTGGAAAATTTATAACAAGATAAAGGATAACAATGATTGGAAGAGCATACCGATTGTTTTTCTTACTGCTAGAATGGACCAAATAGCTAAGAACGCTGGTGGTTTTTTAGGTGATGATTACATTGAGAAACCCTGTGATATATTAGAGATAAAAGAAAAGATTGATAAGATTTTGAAAAAATACTAATCTGTAATAACTTATTTAATACCTCATATTAGTTCGTTTCTATCAGTGGATTTTTTGTTTAATCAATTTTTAAGCTTGGATAAAATAATACATTCCACAAAATAGTGCTCAAACATATATTTAATCTGCTAAACTTTTCCTAAATAAAAAAAGATATTCTTAAAATATTATCTTTATCTGGAGAAGATTGATTCAATTATATATCTCAAAGTAGCTTAAACTTTTTTCCACTTATCGATATCTATTTGTTGTGCAGAAAAATTCGAGAAACTAGAACGGGCTTGAGGGGATTCGAACCCCTGGCCAATCGGTTAAGAGCCGATTGCTCTACCTAGCTGAGCTACAAGCCCAAAAAAAATAAAAATGGAAGTAGAAACTTGGAAGATATTTATTCCTTTTCAACTAATTTTTTTACATCTGAATCCTTTACTATAGAAATATATTTGGCATCAACCATATCTGTAATATAAACGTCCTTTCCAGCATGATATATTTTTACACCATCATCTTTTGCCTTTTTCCCATCGATTTTAAGAATTAGCGGTTCATCTGTTCTAACTTTTCCTGCTTCAACTGCTTTTTTGATACTACCGCTTAGATGCACTTTTTTCCTATCAATTGGATGAAGTCCGCCTTCAATTATAATATCTGCTTCTTCTTCTGTAACAGGATAATAAAATATATCGATATCAGCTAAAGGAAGATCATTGAGATTAACATCAATAGTATGACCGTATGTGGCTCTAACCATACCTCCGTCTACCTGATATCTCCCACGTGGATCAGTTTCTACTAATGCTTCAACATGATGTGGTCTTAACCATTTAAATCCTGATCGACTTGTTCCAATTGCATTAATTAAATCAGAAATATCTACCCATCCTTTTCCATCCATCATGACTCCTAGTTTTTCTGGGAAATGTCTAAGTGTACCTGCAATTATTCGACTTAACGAATTGAGCTCGTTTTCACTCATTAAGAATTTTCCTTCTTTATTACATTTAGGGCAGCTTTTCCCTCTATAATAACCATGTTCTTCACATTCTGATAGCATACTTTTCATGTCTATAATAAAAATATTAAGTATAAATTTTTGTACTTAATTGTTATTACACGTTGTGGTGACTATTTGGAAAAAGAGGAACTTAAAAAATTAGCCGCTGAAAAAGCCCTTGATTATATTGAAGATGGAATGATTCTTGGTCTTGGAACTGGTTCTACTGTTGAATATACTATTCATAAACTAGGACAACTAGTAAGAGAAGGTCTTAATATAAAGGCAATTCCAACATCAATTCATACTAAAAGAATTGCAAAAGAAGAAAACATTCCTTTAACTACTCTTGAAGAAAACCCCGAGATTGATGTTACAATTGATGGAGCAGATGAAGTTGATTCTAATCTTAATCTAATAAAGGGTGGGGGCGGAGCTTTAACTCGTGAAAAAATTATTGCATTTAACTCTAAAAAAGTAATAATTGTAATTGATGATTCAAAAATCGTAAAAGCATTAGGAATTGATTTTGACTTACCTGTTGAAGTTATTAAGTTTGGCTGGACCTCTACTAAAAAGACACTAGAGGATATTGGATGTAATGTTAAATTAAGAGAAATTATGGATAAAGAGCCTTTTATTACTGATAATGGTAATTATATATTAGATTGTGAATTTGAGAGAATTGAGGATCCAGAATCTTTGGAAACAGAGATAAACAATATTCCAGGTGTTGTTGAAAATGGTTTATTTGTAGGTCTTGTTGATGAAGTTATTGTTGGAAGTACTCAGGGTATTTTAACTCTCAATAAAGAAGCAATAATTTAATCATAGTTAAATAAAATAAAAAGGATAATTGCAAATTTTATTTTTTTGATTTAAAACCATACAGTACAGGCATTAAAAAGGCAGCAGCAATACATGAGAAAGCTGTCATAAACATTATGACGATTACAAACTCATGAAGGGCTTGGATGTTTACAAAAAATATCGAAGCAACACATGCAATTGTTGTTAAAGCTGCTTCTACTAGCGATAGTCCAGTTCTTTCAATAGATGTTCGAACCGCCTGTTGCCTTGAAGCACCCTTAAACATCTCTTCTCTGAATCTATGGGTTATATGAACACCATAGTCAATACCTATTCCAACCATAATAGCAGCAATTGAAATGGTAATTAAAGAAAGAGGTATGTCGGTTATTACCAAAAATCCTGGTTCCCACATTAAAATAAAAAATACAGGAATCATTGTTAAAAATCCATATTTAGAAGAATTAAATATAAATATTAAAGCCGCTAAAACAAGAATTAATGCAATAATCATTGACCGGACTTGTTCATCTTTAAGTTTATTGTTTACCGCGACAACAACTGCATCTTGACCTGTTAATTTAGATACACGACCGTTTTGTGGAAGTGTTGTTTTTTCAGCAATTTCATTGATTTCATTTACAACACCTTCTATCAGCTCTATTGAACTCCCAATGGGAATTGCAACAATTATAATCGTTTTAGAATAATCTTTATTGATTATTCCTTCCTCTGCAATTGTATCATAAATAATTTTTTCCACACCAATAAAATCACTTATTCTTTCTAAAAAAGCACTACGATTTATAATTTCTGTAAATTCTATTATTTCATCTGCAAAAGAATAAACTGATTTTTCGATTTTCTTTTCTTCAATATGTGGGAATTTATGTGATATAATATCTCTCATTTCTTTTTCCATATCACATATTAATCTGATAACATTAGGATCTTGCAGACCCAGTGGCTCTGTTTCGACAATCATTGCATTAAAATTACTTCCTCCACCAAAATTTTTTGAATACTCAAACATTGCATCTACTCGAGGAATGTTTTTAGGTGCCATTTCAAAATAATTAACATCTGTTTTTACATAAGGAATTAATAAAATTGAAAGCACTGCTAAAAACGTTGCAAGTATAATAATTCTTTTTCTATTTTGTATTGTAAATTCTGCAAATTTTCTCCATCGGGGAATAGATCCACTATTTTCAAATTTTAAAATTATTACAAGACATGGAACAAGAATTATTGCTGAAATAAAACAAAAGAAAATGCCAATAGCACATCCAAATCCAAATGTTACAATAGGAGACATACTTGAAATCATTAGTGAAGCAAAACCAATTATTGTAGTAACTGTAGAAAGTAAGACTGCCTTCCCTGTTGATTTAAGTATTAGTTCAATTCTAGTAACATTATTATCTATGTTATTTTCTTCTACAAGTCTATTCATTAAATGAATCGAATAATCCACACCAAGCCCTATAAGAAGTGCTACAATTGCCACAGATATAATTGTTAATTCTGGTTGAATCACACCTAATATTCCAAATGTTAATGCAAGCGCAAAAGCAGGTGGAATAAAAGCAATAATAATTCCCTTAACTGTTTTATGGAAAATAAATAAAACAATAGATACAAGAATAATTGCGATGGGAAATATCATAATTAAATTATTCATACTTTCTTTTTGAATAGCTTGTTGCACTGCAATTGTTCCAGTTAGAGTCATATTTGCATATTTTGTACCTCGATTTGCCACTGCTTGTTCTGTTTTAGAAAGAATACTATGAAAATCTGCATCCTTTTTTAATTGAATTATAATAACAGTAACATCATAAGTATCTGTAAAGAGTATGCCCTTCATTTTGCTAATAGTGATTCTTTCCATATATTCATAGATCTTATCTCTATCAAAAGGAATTTCTCTTTTGGCATTTCCTCCCTGAGATATTGGTTTTGCATTTTCCTTTTTAATGAATTCAGCTAAGCTATTAATCTTTAAAATACCAGGGTCTTTTCCTCTTTGAAGTGGTTTTTCATATAAATTAAGATAGATCTCATCCATTTCAGTTAAAACCTTATAATCTCTTATATCATATACTCTGTCTGATTGATCAATGATAATTATAATCGTTTGACCAATCTGAAACTCTTCATTGATTTCCCTCCATAATTTCATTGTTGGATCATTTTGAGGCAAATAAGAAGTATAATCTGATTCCATATAGATTTTTGAGGCATTTATCGCAATAATTGCTGTAAAAATAGTAAATACTATAAGGACCAATTTTGGTCTATTTGCAAGTAGTTTTGCAATAGGTCTAATATTCATATTAATTAGTCCCCCTCCCGTATTTTTATTTTTACAGTTTTGAAGCCTTTCAGTTTGTTTTTTGAACCTAAACAAGCTATTTTGTTTAATTTGTCTTCAATTTCTTTTGCGTAAATTTTTAAAAGATTTATTGGTGGAATTGGAAAGTATTTGAATGGATTTTTTCCGATGCTATCATTTTTTATTTTTTTTCTTAAAATCTGATTTTGATCATACATTTTTGAAAGTGTTTCACGAACTGTACTTGGATGGAGTTTTGTTCCTTTAATAATATCCTCAGTTTTTGCTCCATTTTTTCTTAAAAGATATATATAAATCCTTGATCTGGCTCTAGATTTTAATAGATCATGCACTATAGTTTCAATGTTTTTATCTCTGTTAAATCTCGATTTTAGCATTATTTTTGCACCAATTTTATTTAATTTTTTTAATAATAATGTTGTTTTAAGCGTTTAAATACTTTTCCATTTTGTCGTCTAAAAAACGACAAAATATTTAGTCGGATAAAAAACGATAATATTGTGATTCAAAATTGATTACAAAAGGTTTTAATCCATCTTATAATATTTATTATAATATTTTCCAAGTGAACAATAAATGATTTCAAAAAAAACATTAAAAAAATGGAAACAGTATCGTGATATATCAAATGTCGCTCCTATAACCCGAAGATATTTTGTTATGAATGCTTTTGATGGTGCATTAACGATGTTAGGAGTCGTAATTGGAGCATATGTTTCAGGTGTTTTAAAACCAATTTATATTATTAGTGCTGGAATTGCAGGTTCAATTGCAATGGGAACATCTGGGATGAGTGGAGCCTATATGACTGAAAAAGCGGAGCGTACAAAACGATTAAAAGATTTAGAAAAGGCAATGCTTAGAGACATGAAAAAAGGTTTACATGAAAAATCTCATAGATTTGCAACCATTCTAGCTGCTGTTGTAGATGGAGTATCCCCTGCAATCTCAGCTATGTTTGTAATATCTCCATTTTTTCTTTCAAACTTTGATATTATTGCTACTGAAATTGCCTTTTATTCATCAATTGGACTTACATTAATTGTTTTAGCGATATTAGGAGCATATTTAGCCAAAATAAGCGATGAAAGTATGATTAGATATGGTATTCAAATGTTGCTTATTGGTCTTATTACAGCATTTTTTTGTGTTGGAGTATCAATATTACTTGGTGGACAATTTCCAGTTTAATTGATAAAAATTATAATCAATATTATTACATTAATTCTGAATTTATGAAAGAATACGAGAAATGAATAAAACCTATAAAAAAAGTAATTAATATTTTAAATTTAATTTTGAATATAATATATTTTAAATTACGTTAAATTAAAATATTTAATTTTGTATGCATTATATGAAATATAAACATTAAAATAAAAAAGGATAATATTTATATAGTATTATATATATAAATATAAAGAAATAATCAAATATAAAAAATTGATTGGGGGAAAAAAAATGAAAAATAAGATTAAAATAAGTATAGTAATAACGCTATTAATTATTACTTCTTTGTTTTATCCAGTGAATGCATTTGAAATTTATAATAATACAAAAACAATAGATCCAACAGAAGAAATTGAGGTTATAAAAACAGTTTGGAATCCAGATTTAGAAGAATGGGTCGATTACTATGAAGCAGAAATCGATGAAATAGTGACATTCAAAATTACTATTACATACAGGAAGACATGTCAAAATGGTAAGAATGCAACTGATATAATTGTTATTGATACATTACCAGCAGATCTTGATTATGATGATAGCTCCCAATATGATGAAAGTTGGATAGATGGCAATCAAATATATTGGAATTTAACTGCAGATTATGGAATTATTTTAGAGGATAATGAAAGTGTGTCATTTGAATTTACTGCATCTGTTGATGATTATGGCGAACATGAAAATTTTGTTGAAGTTTTTGCTTTTGAAAATTCCTGTCCAAATGATTTATATGGAATAGATGATGCTACAGTTAATGCTGAGGCGCCTCCATACTTAGAATTCGATAAATATGTATATGATTCGGAGCAAGAGGATTGGGTAGAACTTTTAGATACTGTAATAATAGATCAAGTTGTAAAATTCAAAATTGTCATAAAATTTGTATGGCATGAAGAAGTCGATTTAATGAAATTTATGATAATTGAGGATTATCTTCCCCACTGCTGCCTACAATATATTGAAGGCAGCGAACAATTTGATTATCCAAGTGAAGATTTTGAAGATCCTGCGATTAATGTTACTAATAATAACGTTACATACGACTGGACAGAAAAGCAGTTTAATCTATTTGCCAACCAAACAATTTCTATAACTTTTGAATCCACTGTTGTTAAGTATTGTAATGAAATTGTAGAAAATTGGGCTTATGTAGATCTCTGGAATTGCTCAATACCCCAGGATTCTATACATTTACTAGATAGTGATTATGCATCAGTCAATTGTACTGCTCCACCTTCAACTTTTGATAAATGGGTAAAAGATCCTGATTCGGGAGAATGGGTAGAAGAAATAGAGGTTTATGTTAACAAAGAAGTAACATTTAAAATTGAACTTACATACTATGGAAATAATAATCTTACAGATATAAGTATAGTAGACTATCTACCTTGTTCTTTGAAATTCATTGAAGGCTCTGCAAATCCTACTGAAAGTTACCATTCAGAAGATTTAAAAATAATATGGTGGAATTTTACTGAGCCGTTAGAGGATAATGAAATACTCATAATTGAATTTGATGCTGAAGTTGTAGACGATAGTTGTGGTAATCCTGCAATAAATACAGTATTCGTTTATGCTTACGAACAACAAGAACCATTTTCTGCAAGTGACACAGCAAGTGTTTATATATTAAAAAATACCCCGCCTTGTCCACCAGATATAGCTGGAGATACATTTGGTGAACCTGGTCAAGAATTAACATTCCGTGCTATAGGTTCAGACCCTGATGGAGATAAAATTTTATATAGAATTGACTGGGACGATGGAACACAAAGTGAATGGATTGGTCCAGTTGAATCTGGTCAGGGTATTAATGAAAAACATACCTGGGAAGAGGAAGGAGTGTATGAAGTAGAGGCAAGATTAAAAGATGATCCTCATGGTGATGAAAGCTTCCCCTCTTATTATCCAGTGACTGTAACTATTAAAAAAATAAACCGTTCGTTAGATGTAGATTTTAAACTTGGATTACAACGTGGGATAACGTTTTATATTGAAAATGATGGAGAAGGTGAAATAAAAAATATCAATTGGCAGGTAACTGTTAAAAGAAGAGGATTTCTCAAGAGGACCCTATTAAATGCACAAGATACAATAGATGCGCTTAATCCCGATGATGAAATAACTATAAAGAAACTTCCAAAATTTGGTTTTTGGTTGATAGATGTTAACGTAAAAGTTAATTCACCAGATCTTGATAATCCAATTGAAATTAATTCAAAAGGATTTATCTTGTTTAGATTTGTACGTCTAAGAAGATTCCTATAGTTAATCTATAATCCTCCATTTTTATTTTTTAATACAAAAAATTTTCCTTAAAATCTATTTGATAAAGGATTATATATCAATAACTTAATTTTACATTAAATTACCTATGAAAAATAAGGGTTATTTAAATGGATGATAAAACAAGAATTGAAAAAGATATTTTGATGTTTCAAGAAAATTTAACTAAATTAAAAAAAATAAAACTAGATGAAAAGAATGATTCTATTGTTAAACTTGCTAAACAATACCATGAAGATTCAAAATATTATTTTAGTAAAAAGGATTATTTCACAGCCTTTGGCTGTATAAATTATGCACATGGTCTTCTTGACTCAATTATAAAGTTTTAATCAAAAAGAATTCTAATTTCATCATCTAGATTTATTTTTAATTTTTTTGCAGCATTTCCTTGATTTTGAGCAATTTCAAATAAATTGCTACTACCAATTGTTGAAAGAATTTTTTCTGGTTCTACAAAATTATAAGATCTTATAAAGGGGGTTTTTAAATGTTTTTCCCCAATTAAAACCGTTATTTCTCTTCCATAATCTAAAACCTGTCTTAATTTTATGCCATCGATATTTGTTATAATATTTCCAAAACTATCAATATATATTATTTTACCAGTTGCAGATTGATTTGTTATTTCATATTTTCCAAAATCTAGGTCTATAAAATTTATAATTTTTGGGCCAATTTGATCAAATAAAACTCCATTAAGAATGTGAGAAGCAACAGGAGTAAATATATCTCTTCCATGGAAAGTATTTGAAACATTTTTTAGCATAAGATCTGGGTTTTTTATTTCATATACAGTAAAATCACCTAAATATTTTGCAGCTGGTATTAATAAGCCATTATCTGGTCCCACAAGTATCTGTGTTCTAGTTGTCACAACCAATCCTTTTCGGTTTGTTCCTACACCAGGGTCAACAACTGCAACATGAACAGTTCCTAAAGGAAAATACGGAGCACAAGACCTTAAAACAAATGCCCCCTCTCTGATATTTTGAGGAGATATCTCATGAGAAATATCTACAATTTTTGAATCAGTAATAGCAAGAGCAACTCCTTTCATCTGTGAAACATAATTACTGTTAGTTCCAAAATCTGAGAGAAATGTTAAAATTTTCATACAATTATCTCCATAGCATCTCAAATATCAAATCTAATATTTATTATGGTATGTAATTAAACACAATTTTTATGTTTTTTTAGAAAAAGTATTTATGTAAGTTATTTGCATATAATATAGGATGGATTTGTGTGAAGGTAAAATACAGTAAGAGAGATATGGATATTTTAGCTGAGATATGGGATCAATCTAGTGATAAAAAACTAATATGTCCCCAATGTGAAAATAAAATGATAATCGTTCAGTTAGAACCAATCCAAGATATTGAAAATCCGTATATACCTTATGATACAGTTATTGAATGCATTAAATGTGATTTTAAAATAAGGGCAGAATCATTTTCAATATTAGGGAGTGTTAAAAATTTTGATTTAAAATTTATAGAAATTGCCAGTTGGTCACCAAGTGGTAGCAGGGTTATTTCTAGATACGAACACATTCTTGAATACGATCTATTAAAAATGCTAAAGGAAAATGCAGAATTAAAAGAGTTTTTGGTAGTAAATAAACAAGTAATTCAGGTTATAGGCTAAAATTACTTAAAAAACATGCATAATACTTAAATATTAATAGATACAAATATAATTAGTAAGTGGTTTTCAATGAACAAAAAACGAAAGAAAAATTCAAAAATCAAGATTCCAAAAGAAATTAATATAATATGGGTAAATATTGTTGAAAATAACTCCTAAGAGTACATTATACCATTATAATCTTCAGGTTCTTGTTTCTTTTTTCCTGTGGAATGTTTAATAAATTTTCGTTGACGTTTCTTTCCAACAAAGCTAAAATCATGTCTTAAAAGCCGTATATAGGTTTTATCTGAGAGTGGCTCAAGACGAATTATTGCCTTAGTTTGTAACTTTTGTAAATATCTTAAAACAATAGTTTTGGATATGTTTAACTCCTCTTTTATCTCGTTTACTGTAATTGGGTATTTTTTTTGTAAAAGTTTAATTATTCTTTCTTCAATAGTTCCGGTTGTTATTTCTATCATTTATTAAACATTATTGTTCATAGGCTCTTAATCCTTCTTTATCTCTTTTAAAAAGTTTGATTACATCGTCTTTCATTTCAGGCGGATATCCATCAGGAAAATCTATACAACCACGACAAATATCAAAACCAATTGCTTTTTTCAGTCCCTTTATACTAGTGTAAGCAAGAGTATCAGCCCCAATTTCCTTTGCTATTTGTTCCCAACTCTTTATTTTGCCATTTCTATCACGAGCAATAAATTCTTTTTTGCTACGCATATCAATTCCCAGATAACACGGCGCAATAAGTGGTGGACATCCAATTCTAACGTGCACTTCTTTTGCTCCTACATTTTTCATACCGGCTACAAGTTTTTTAATATTTGTCCCACGTACAATTGAATCATCAATTAAAACTACACTTTTACCATCTAAAACAGAATGTAAATATGAAAGTCCTTCTTCCACGACTTTATCTCTACTTTCTTGAGTTTGTTGAATAAAGGATCTTTCATCTTTATCTTTCATAATTCCTTCATCAATTGGAATACCTGATTCCATTGCATAACCTGTCGCATAGTGTCTTCCAGATTCTGGAACTGGAACAACAACATCTGCGTTTATTGGATATTCACGTGATAATAATCGACCTATCTCGAAACGGCAGTTATGAACAGATCGTCCTTTAATACGAGAATCTGGTTTTGCAAAATATACAAACTCAAACATACAAGGTTTTTCTTGTTTTTTGATAAGCTGTTTTTCATAAATTTTGCCTTTTATATCAATAATTATTACTGATCCACCTGGAATATCTTTTACATACTCAAAATTTATTTTTTTAAAAACACGTGTTTCAGATGTCATACAATAAGTTTTTTTATATTTTCCAAGAACAAGAGGTCTTACTTTATAAGGATCGGTTAAAGCAAATAAATATGGATTTTCACCTGAGTCAGCAATAAAAATTGCAGAATAACTCCCCTTTAATATATTCATAAGGTCTTTACAGGACTTAAATATTAAATCTACAGTTATTTCTTTTTTATAAAATCTATCTGCAAGAGTTAAAATAAGGCATTGAATATCGCATTCATTTCTAGGTTTTCTGCTTGTCTTTTTTAATAAATCATAACAGTTATAGATATTTCCATTTTGAACTGCAGAAATAAAAGGATTAATAATGTATTCTGGTTGGGCATTTCTTTTTAATGACTTGATATCATCCAGTCCTGCAGTTGAATATCTTGTATGCCCAAGACCTAATTTGCCAGGAACATCAATTTTACTTTCTTCATAAAAAACTTCTCTTACAAGACCTGCATCTTTTGTAACATGAATATTTCCATCATAAAGTATCATACCAGCAGAAGATTGACCACGGTGTTGAACAGAAAACAAGCTATGATAAATATAGCGAGATACAGGTTTATCTCCAATAATTCCAACAATACCACACATTTGTGTAAAAAAGAAATGAAAAAGACTTATTTATAAGTTTTTTAACATATGTTAATTATAATTAAATATCCTCCCATTCTTTAAGAACAGATTGCCATTTGTATTCTTTAATTGCTTCTATTGTTTCAATTTTACGAAGAATTCTTTCATAACCTTTAACTAAAGTTCTAGTTCGAATTTTTATAATAAAATCATAATTTCCAGTTACAGCACAAACTCTATTTACGCCTTTAATATCCCATAACTTTTGCATTGTTTCTTCAATTTGATAACCTGACTTCATTTTTATAAAAACATATGCTTTTGTTAGAGTTAATGCAAATGAAATAATTCCAAGTAACATCAAAACTATACCCATAAATTTGATTAAAATTAGAACGGGATTTGTTGAAATCGGGGCAATAATTCCAAAATATGCAAGGATTATTGAAACAGGAATTGTAAATATAATAACAGAGGCTTTAACTGCCTGAGTCACACTTGCCTTACCAATACCAAGAGCTCTTATGTAGAATACAAATGAGAAAAAAACACCTGCTGCAATTAATGCAAACCATCCGAAATAATCAAATGAAGCGGTAACTGCCTGAATTAAGTTATTTGTTCCTCGGAAATAATCATAGACAAATACAAAAAAACAAGTAAATAACCATGCAATTATTACATTCCATAAACGTATATTGATTGCATCATTTGATTTATTTTCAATTTTCATCAATTTTAATTTTCTTTGATAAATTGAGAGTAGTACCCAACCAGGATTTATCACAAGAAAAACAATTATTAATGCTTCAAAACGTAAGTTTCCAGATAAGCTAATAGAACCTAGGATTGCACCAAATGTAACAATAATCGACGATTGTATTTCAACCAAGGTTGGAGTATCCTTTTCTGATATCGATTCAATAATTACCAAATATAATATTACAACCTGTGAAAAAGGTAAAACAACTGATGGGTCCTTAATAATTGCAAGTAATGCAAAATAACCAATAGTTAAAAGTGCATTACCAGCTCCAGCGAGCAATTGATATTTAATTTCTTGTCTTTTTATGAATCTAATTTTTTTAAAAGTAGGATCAATTGTTCTTGCACCAAGGCTTTTCCCTTTATAATTAATAGATAGAAATAACGTAAATAAAAAAGAAATTATCACACCCATAAAAAAGACAGATAATCCAATAACCCAGGGATTTTTTAAATATAAATTCAAAAATGCATCAATACCTGAAATTAAAGCTGCAATAATTGAAGAACTAAAAGCAAGTACATAAAATAGATATTTTTTTCTTATTTTCATAATGCTATTTCTTTTTCTATTATATGAGTTGTTGTTTTAATTACTCCTGTAATCATTTGGATTTTATTTGTCACTTTCAGAAGTTTATCTAAACTTTTTACCTCAACTCTTATAACAATGTCATAATCACCTGCAATAATGGAGATTTTTCTTATATTTTCAATTCTTCTCATTTCTTTTATTACTTCATCAGAAGAACCTGTTTTCATATGAATTAGTATGTAGGCATTTATCATATTACCACTTTAAATCAAAGCCGGATTAGTGTTGCCTTTATATATTTAACTATAAAAGTATTGTTATTTTGATAAATATTAAAACATAATCATTTTTATAGAAGTAAAATAAGGAAACATTTAAATCTAAAGATATGTATTCCTGTTATGGAGGTATTAAATTATGGCCTTTACACATGAAGGATGGACTTTATATTGTCGAGATGTAAAACTTAAAGGCGGAAGAAACCAAAGAATTTACTTCTTTAGTAAGAGAACACCAAAGAGTGGAACACCTTGTGATAAACCTGATAATTATTCTGTAGGAATAAACAAGAGAACTGGTCTTCCGTACTTAAAAAAGAAGTAAGAATAATTTATTTTTCTCACTTCTTCTTTTTTTTATTTTTTTAAATTATTTCAGATATCCACCGATTTTTAGACTTGGATCACCTAATAGTTGCCATTGCTGTACCATTTTTACATCCATTTTTGCATAATCGCCTAAAAATTTATTGAAATAACCAATAAAGGTTTCCCCTATATTTTCACCAAGAAAATCATTTTCATAAGTTCCAGATAGTTCAAAGAATTTAAGTTCTAACCAACCGTCAAGTATCTCTAAATAATCTGGAATTGAATTATTGTCCATATCTCCATCTCCATGAGTTCCAAGACCGGTATTAGCAATTGTTGCAATTGCACCCCCACCAATTTTTGTGGTAAGCCACCATCCCCAACATCTGGGAAGCCATGTGTAATAACCAGCATTTTTATTAAATGCATTTAGAACTGTTACATCAAATTGGCCATTGTGACATCCACCAACAACAACAATAGGTAATTTTCCTCTATTTCTTAAAAAAATTATATCATCAATGTCATAACCATCTGTCCATTTTTTTCCTTCTGGCGGAAAATGTGTACTCCAGGAACCTGGACTTCCATGTCCACAGAAATAGGCAAATCCTGCTCCCTTATTCATTTCTTTATTTACTCGTCTTCCGGTAATATCTTGTCCCTCTCTTGCATAAATTCGTACAGGATTAAAACCAGGCATTAGTCTGATGGTCTCTTCAGAAATAAGCTCTCCTTCATTAAAATGAGCTGTGTCATTGTAGGAATCACCTGCAATAAGAATTAGGTTTTTGAACCAGTTTTTTGAGTCAACATTTGAATTTTCATAATTGATGATTTTATTTACCATTATAATTACTTCAAACCGATATCTACAAGCAAGTCTCCCAACATATACATCTGGATATAGGTCCATATCATCTTTTAATGTTGAATTCCAAACTGAAAAGATGTTATCATTATTTGAATCCCAACTTGAAAACTTGCCTTCTCCATCGTAAATATCAGAATAATATAAATCACTTATAAACTTCTGTTCTGCATATTCTTGCTCTTCAGGGGGAACTACATGGCTATATCTAACAGGGATATGCCACTTTAAACCTTGACCTTTTCTACCACCTACAAGAAGAACATATTTAATTCCAGATTCTTCAATTTCTTTTTTAATAAAATATTTGATTTTTTCTGCCTTATCTCGTCCATCCTTAGTATTTTTATAGATATCTTCTGTTGAAACAAGTTTTGTTTTCAAACCATATTTCTCTTTATGTTCTACAAGATCCTGTAAATATTTATTAAATAATGATGGTGCAATGATTAAAAGATCATGAATATCATTGTTTAAAATTAATGGCTCATTTGGTACAATGTAGCTTATGTTGATTGAAATTTCAGAAATAAATTGTAATTGATTATCTGCAGGGAAGTATCTAGTAGGGTAAACTCTTAAAACAAGATATGTTTTATACTCATCAAATGAAAGGCCCCCTCCTGTATGATATGTAACCCAATCTTCTGGATAAGGATTTGAACTTTCGTAAATATTTTTATCTTTTGGAATTTCTTTTTTACCATGAATTGTATCAAACGATGCCTTGCAGTATGCAAGTTGATCTTGTAAATCTATAATTTCAGGAGTGGAATGTTCATAGGAAATATCTAAAATTTTTGATCCGAACATAAGCTGATCAACACTTATATTTACAGGTAATACTGGTTTTCCAGGATTTAAATTAAAAAGAACCCACCTATTATGATTTGTCTCTTTAACTTTAACTATCCAATAATTACCATATTTTTCAATTACAGGATATGTGAAAGATAAATGTAATTCAATGTTTTTGATTTCAGATATATCTTTTAAATTTACAGATTCGATTGGTTTTTCACTATGAAATCCATAAGCAGGTATAGAAGTCAACAAAGATAATATTATTAAAAGCCCAATAATTTTTATTTTTTTGTCTGAAAATTTTTTCATCTGTTACCCCCATGTTTTAAAATATTCATTTTTGTATGTTAGTATGCATAAATTATAAGAATTATTTATATAATATTTTCTATACTGTATTGTCAAGTAACATTCCTTAGAACTC
>JABAOF010005401.1_pt3 | contig 22711 bp, 29 predicted proteins | sample 7062171 | NCBI WGS metagenome assembly JABAOF01 (sample SAMN14538628, study PRJNA623070) | marine sediment metagenome | biome: marine biome [ENVO:00000428]; feature: marine pelagic biome [ENVO:01000023]; material: deep marine sediment [ENVO:00002113] | place: India: Gulf of Khambhat ...
CGGTACCTACGCGCGGCTGCTTCGGCGCCAGCTGCTGGAGGAGAGCCTCGAGGCGGATCGTGCTACTGCTTGAGCGAGACGGCGAGCCGCTGCCAGCGCATCTTCGCCCGCTCTAGCGTACGACAGCTCAGCCACGACCCGCCGCGGCGCGGCGTGGCCCGGTACGTCTAGATGCGCTCGAGGATGAAGTCGGGCGTGAACTGCACCAGCCAGCCGGCGAGGACGGTGAACTTGCCGGTCACCAGCAGCAGGCCCACGAAGATGAGCAGGATGCCCGCCGCCCACTCCACGTAACGCAGATAGCGGCGGAACCTTTGGAACCAGGCGAGAAACGCGGTCAGCGCCACGGCGCTTAGCACGAAGGGGATGGCCAGTCCCGCGGAGTAGACGCCCAGCAGGCCCACGCCCTCGGCCACATCCGCTCGCGTCGCCGCCAGGGTGAGGATCCCTCCCAGGATCGGCCCGATGCACGGCACCCAGCCGGCGCCGAACGCCATCCCCACCGCCACGGTACCCGCATAGCCCACCGGCTTGTTCTGGAACTGGAAGCGCCGCTCGCGGCTTAGCGCCGGAATCGGGATCACTCCCAACAGCAAGATCCCGAACAGGATGATGATGACGCCGCCGACGCGTGCGATGATCTCCTGATAGGAGCGGAGCAATTGGCCGATGTAGGTGGCCGAGGCGCCCAGCAGCAAGAAGATGAGCGAAAAACCGGCGACGAACAGGAGCGAGTGGACCAGCGTCACCCGCTTCACCCCGCCGCCGCCCGACTCCAGCTCCTCCATGCCGAGGCCGGTGACGAACGAGACGTAGGAGGGGACGAGCGGCAGCACACAGGGGCTGAGAAACGAGAGCAGCCCCGCGAGGAAGGCGACGGCGATTCCGACCGAAGCGCCGCTATCCATCCGAAAGACCGTGCTGCCAGTATCCGATCATTTTGTATATCAATTTGGCCACCAAGAAGTCGGGTGCCACAAGACCCGGGATCGGCGCCAGCTCTACGACATCGGCGGCCACCACATTCCGCTCGGCGAAGACCCGGCGTAGCAACGCCGTGGCGTGCCCCCAGGTTCCGCCGCCGGGCTCGGGCGTGCCCGTCGAGGGCACGAAGGCGGGATCGAAAAAGTCCACGTCGAAGCTGATGTAGACGTTGGCGGCCAGCGCCTCGATCGCCCGGTCCTGCCAGCCCGGCTCACCCAGCTCTTCACCGTAGATCATCGTGAGTCCCAGCTCGTCGATGAGCCGCTGCTCCTCGATGTCGATGGCCCGGATGCCTACGCCCACCGGACGTACCCGATCCACCACCCTCCGCATGACACAGGCGTGGCTCCAGCGGGTTCCATGAAAGCTGTCCCGCAGGTCGGCGTGGGCGTCGAACTGAAGGACCGAGAACTCGCCCCCCAGCCGATCGGCCCAGTACAACAGCGGCACCTGGGTGAGTGTGTGCTCACCACCCAACATGATCACGAGCTGGCTACTGCCACACGCCTCGGCGTATCCGTCCCGCAGCTCCGCCAACGCCGCCTCCGGTCCGGCCGCCGCCAGCTCCAGCGGCCGATGGGTGTGGATACCCAGCCGGAAGGGTTCGGTCTGCAGTTCGTGGTCGTACAGCTCGACGTGACGTGAGGCGGCGATGATCGCTTCGGGCCCGCGACGGGTCCCTTGCATGTAGGAGGTCGTCGCCTCATAGGGGACGGGCAAGATGGCGACACGCGCGCGCTCGAGGGCGCTAAACTCCTCCCCGAGCCCCAGAAAGCTGTAGGGGTCTTCCCAGGAAAAGTCGGACACGATCGGATCAGGGAAGGAGCACGGCGGCGACGACGCAGCTGACCCACTTGCCGTCGTCAGGGCCCTCCGCGGTCCGTGTGATGTTGAGGGTGCGGACGATCTTACCCGAAAGCTCCCACTGGGCGCGCTGCTCGTCCCAGGCGGTGTCCGGATCGAAGGGCACTCCCAAAATGGTGGCCAGCATGCTCGCGGCCAGGTCTTCCGCGTAGTCCCCTGCGATTCTTTCGGCCTGACCGTAGGCGTGGTGCTCGGACAGATAGCCGAACTGTTCGGGATCCTTGGGTATCGCCACACCGATGCTCGCCGCGATGAGCCGGCTCGGCTCGTTGGTATCGAGCCGCGACATCACCGCGAAGGTGACCTGGCCGGGTGTCAGCTGCTCCAGACCCTCGTCGGCCTCGATCAGCTTGCAGTGCGGAGGGAAGATGGAGGAGACGTTGACCAGGTTGAAACGGGCGATGCTGGCGTCTCGCAACGCCATCTCGAACGCCGAGAGGCGCTCGCGATGGACGCCGACGCCCCCAGTGAGAAAGATTCTCTTGGGGATAAAGGAGTGCGCTGCCAGCACGGGCCTGCCTCACACTAGAGAGTGCGTCACCGGCAGCCACCTGCCGGACCTTCGAAATCCAGCTCGCTCTGTGGTCGGCGTGCCGAACAACTCGCCGCGGCTAGTTGCTGCAGGCCGGACAATACCCCAGGAGCTCGAGACGGTAGTCCACGATCTCGAAACCGTCCTCGCTCTTCAACCCGCGGATCATCTCCGAGTCGTGAGACCCTACCACATCACGAACCAACCCGCACTTCAGACAACGGACGTGGTCGTGATCGTCCAGCCGCCCGTCGTAACGGGCCGGGCCGCCGCCCATCGCCAGCTTGCGGGCCACTCCGGCCTCGACGAACGCTTCCAGCGCCTTGTAGACGGTCGCCAAGCTGATCTCCGGCAGCTGCTCGCGGACCTGGGTGAAGATCTCGTCCGCCGTCGGGTGGCTCTTCACCCCACGCAGGAAGCGGAAAATGGCTGCCCGCTGAGCCGTGTGACGGTGGCCGCTCGCCTCGAGGGCGGTTCTCAGCCGGTTCTCCTGGGCATGCTCCGCCGTGAATTCCATGAAGTTAACTGTCCGATTCAGTGAGGGTTCTATCCGCGGGATGGTCGGGGAACTCGATAATCGTACTGAAAGTTATTTCCCGCTGATAGCCGTTGTCAACGTGCAGCACGCTCGCCAGCGGCCCGTTCGCTTCGGGGCCTTCGGCGCCGTTCTCGGACCCGTTGCTGAAGCGCTGGATCGCCTCTTCCCACGCTTGTGTCCGCCCGCCCACTTCGACCACCTCGGGGATCCCCGCGTCGGCGAGCCGCTGGAGCAGTCGCTCGGGCATCTGCGCGAGCCAGCGCACCGGCGCCGCCCCGTGCTCCCGTACCCGCTGGACCCACTCGAATCGATCGGCCTCGGGGTCGCTGAACTGGGCGTCCACGTGTGAGGTCAGGATCCGCCGGCGATCCGCCCCCCCGTCGAAGCAGACCAGGACGATGAACTCGCAAGCGATCTCGCGGTCGGGTAGCGGAGGAAAGACCCACAGCTCGTCGATCGACGAAGTGGGCAGCTTGTCGCCGATGGCACGCAGACGCAGGTGCAGAGGAAGGGCCCGATCCGGCCGCGATTGACCGGTCTTTCCCCTCAGCAGCATCCGACGTCTGGCACCGTTACGAAATGAAGCATCCCGTTGTTCGCGCACAGCCGCCACCTCCCTCACCCAGCGTCACAGGCTGTTGCACTTAACTGCCACAAAATAAGGCCGTTGCGGCCGCCGCTCAACCCCGCGGGGTCGAGCGGGCCCGCAACACGCCCTGGCAGGCCTCGATCACCCGTGCCGTAACCGCCGACAGGTCGCCCCTGACCGTGGCGCCGGCGGCCTTCTCGTGACCGCCGCCGCCAAGAGCACGGGCCAGCTTTGCAACGTCGGCGCCGCCCGTCGAGCGCCAGGAGATCTTGACCTCCCCGCCCTCCAGCTCACGCAGCAGAACCGCGATCTCGGTTCCCTCGAGGTTGCGCAGATGATCGATGACGCCCTCATACTCATCCAGAGCCCCGAAGCGCCGGGCGACATCCAGGTCGAGGACGGCCCAGCTCAGACCCAACCCCTCATCATGCTGCAACCCGTCGAGCAGNNCCCAACCCCTTATCATGCTGCAACCCGTCCAGCAGCGCCCGAAGGGTGCCCAGCTCGGCGCGCGTCAAGTTGGCGAACAGCGGCCGGTAGAGCGCCTCGGGGTCGGCACCGGCTTCGATGAGCTCCGCGGCCAGCCGGTGGGTGTGCGGCGTCGCGTTGGAGTAGCGGAACGAGCCGGTGTCAGTTACCAGGCCGACGTACAGCGCTCGGGCCACCGGCGGCTGAATGGGCGCGTCCGTCTGGGCCAGCACATCGTAAACGAGTTCCGCCGTCGCCGCCGCGGATGGATCGATCAACAAGAGCGCCGCCTCGATCTCCTGCGAGACGACGGCGTGGTGATCGATCACCACCGTCCGCTCCGGTCGATAGTGCGGGGCGTACTCACCGAGGCGACCCGGTTCGGACGCGTCGACCACGATTTGGGCATCGGCGCTCTGCAGCGCCTGTATGCCCGCAGCATCGGGGGCCAGCGTCTGCGCCCCGGCCGGCAGGAGGAAGCGAAAGCGATCCGGTAGCGGGCTGGCGGCCAGCAAGCGGACCTCGATGCCCCGCGCCCCGAAGTGGTGGGCCAGGGCGATGGCGGAACCCCAACCATCGCCGTCGCCGCCCAGGTGCGTGCAGACGGCGATGGAACGGGCTTCGCTCAGGCGCCGCGCGATCGAGCGAGCCACGTCGACTCGGTGGGCCGGGGTCTTCAACACGCGTTGGGTCCGGCTTGGGCCGATTGCCTTGCCCTACTCCAGTGGGCGATACCGCCGCTCGGCCTTGAGGCGACGGTGCACCTCGCGGTTCTCAACCCAGGGCCGGCGCTCGAAGTAGCTCTTCGACATCTCGACGATCTTCGGCGAGAGCAGCAGCAGCGCCAGCAGGTTGGGCAAGATCACGATCCCCAGGAACACATCGCCCAGCGTCCAGGCCACGGCCAGCGTGAGCACCGCACCGATGAAGTGCATGGAGACGAAGACCATCTTGTAGGGGAGCACCGCCTTATGGCCGAAGAGATAATTGGCGCAACGATCGCCGTAATAGCTCCAGGAGATCGCCGTCGAGATCGCGAAGAGAAAGACGCTGAGCACCACGATGTAGCGGCCCGCCTGGCCCGGCAGTCCGCGCTGAAAGCCGAGCATCGTCAGCGGCGCACCGCTCTCCGCCGCGTTTCCGTAAAGCGACGCGTAGGTGGCGCCGTCGTCGGCCACAGCCACGGCGCGGGACGGATAGATGGTGCCGGTGAACGAGCGGGTCTGCTCGGGGTCGATGAAGAGCCGTTCCACGGCCGCTTCGTGCCAGGCGATCAGCGGAGAGCCGGGCGCGGCCTCAACGTAGAGGCCATCCTGAATGCGCAGCTCGGGCGGCGCCTGAATTCCGCGGTGGTTGCCGTTCTCCCTCTCGACCACGTACGACAGGTCACCACCGCTCAGCGTGATCTCCGTCGGGACGCGGTCGGCCCAAACGCCGGTCAAGAGGATGACCAGGCCCGTCATGGTGCAGATGACGATCGTGTCGATGAACGGCTCCACCAGCGCCACCACGCCCTCCGAAACCGGCTCGTCCGTCTTTGCCGCGGCGTGGGCGATGGGCGCGGAACCCTGGCCCGCTTCGTTGGAGAAAAGGCCCCGTCTCACCCCCCACATCATCGTCACGAGGAACGCCCCCACCCCGGCGCCGGCCACGCCGGCGGTGGGGCTGAAGGCTTCGCGGAAGATGAGGCCGAAGGTGGGAAGAACCCGGTCGGCGTTGAGCGCGATGATCGCCAGCGCGCCGGCGCAGTAGATGGCCGCCATCGCCGGCGCCAGAATACCGGTCACTCTGCCAATGCGGGTGATGCCGCCGATGATGACGAGCGCCACGACGGAAGCTGTGACGAGGCCCGTAACCACAACCGGCACGCCGAAGGTCGTCCGCATCGTGTCGGCGACCGTGTTCGCCTGAATGGCGTTTCCCGTCAGGAACGCGGTCGTCCCGAGCATCGTGGCGAAGAAGACCGCGAGCGGCTTCCACCGTGGGCCGAGACCGCGCTCGATGTAATACATCGGTCCACCGGAGACCGAGCCCTCCCATTTGTGCGGATCCTTGTCCTCGAACTCGACCTCGCGAAAACGCTGGGCCAGCGTGACCTCCGAGTACTTGGTCGCCATCCCGACGAAGGCGGTCATCCACATCCAGAACAGAGCGCCGGGGCCGCCCCAGTGGATGGCGATGGCCACGCCGGCGATGTTGCCGATCCCGACGGTGGCCGAGAGCGCGGTCGTGAGCGCCTGGAAGTGGGAGACGTCGCCGGGCTCGTTGGGATCGTCGTAGATGCCCGAGGTGACGGCGAAGCCGTGACCCAGTTTGCGGAGCTGCAGGAAGCCGAGGCGAAACGTCAGGTACACGCCCGTGCCCAGCAGGGCGATGACGACGATCGGGAATGTCTCCTCGCCAACCGAGATCCCGAAATCCCAGACGTACCGGTTCGCCGCGTTGACGAGCCTTTCGAACAGTTCCATAAGCCCCTGTCGGTGGATGAGCGCCTGCGAGTCGCGCTACTCTAGAGGCGACTCACAGACGTGTCAAGCGAACTTGCCAGCCAGCTTGGCCCAGGTGGAGGCCAAGTGGACCCATCGGCTTGAGCTGCGACCGATCACCCGGCCGTCGCGCAGCGCGGTCGCGAAGCTCGACGGATCGTCGTATTGCGGCACCTCGACCACTCCACGGCCGATCTCGTTCAGGGTGTGAGCGTCGGAGCCCGCGCCACCCGGCAGGCCTCGCGCCTCCGCCCAGGCACAAGCGCGGCGGTTGGCTTCCGGCCGGTGCACTCGAGCGTTGAACACCTCGACGACGTCTACGAGGGGCTCGATCTCGGCCAGCCTCTCCTCTCCCAGCCCCTTGGTCCCGGCGAAGGGGTGGGGAACGTAGACGAGGCCGCCTTGCTCGCGGATGGCCAGCGCGGTCTCGTGGGCCGTCATCCCTTTGCGAATCTTCTCCGTGAGGAAGAGGCCGCTGAGATCGGTGCCCTCCGCCGTCTTGACTTCCTCGCCCACGATCACGAGCTCCGGAGCCAGATCGCGGACGCGGAAGGCGCCCTCGATCTCGTTGTGGTCGGTGATGGCGATGCGATGCAGGTCCCGCGCGCGGGCGAGAGAGATGATGTCTCGATACGCGCTGAGGCAGTCGTGTGAGGCGCGTGTGTGGATGTGCAGGTCGAGCCTCAACACGCTCACTCGGCGCGGCTCAACTTCTGGATCTCCTTCCAGGTCTCCCAAGCGCGCCGCTCGAGCGCCGGGATGTCCGACCCGTTGTCGATGATGTAATCGGCCCGCGCGCGCTTCTCCTCCGCAGATAACTGGGCCGCGGCGATCGCCCGGGCCTCGTCCGCCTCCAGCCCGCGTTTGCTCACCAGCCGCTCGATCCGAACGTCCAGAGGTGCGTCGACGAGGACTACGATGTCGAACTCCGACTCCATCCCGGTCTCGTAAAGCAGCGGCACCACAGCCACGACGATCCGATCGCCCCGCGCCTTCGCCTCGAGAAAAAGGTCCTGGCAGCGGGTACGTATCTCCGGGTGAAGGATCGCCTCGAGTTCGTCGCGCGCCTCGGGATCGGAGAAGACGATGCGCCGCATCGCGCCGCGGTCGAGCCGCCCGTCCTCGGTGATGACGCGTTCGCCCCAAGTCCGGCGAATTTGCGCCAGCGCCGGGCTCCCGGGTGATACCACCTCACGCGCCAGCACATCGGTGTCGATCACGGTGGCCCCCCAACCGGCAAAGAGGCCAACCACGGTCGACTTTCCCGCACCTACGTTCCCCGTCAGTCCGACCTGAAGCATCGTTGCCGGTTCAGCGGCGCTGGCTCGGGCCGCTGTCGAGCAGGGCGCCACCGACCTCATCCTCGACCCCCAGCTCCTTGATGAAGCGGTTCACCAGCTCTTCGCTCTTCAAGCGGGCATCCTCGGCCGAAAGGTGGCCCACGGGGATGCGGGCGCCGGCCATCATCCCATGACCCCCCGCGCTTCCGTCTTTGCGCACCACGCGCCGCAGCAATTGACCGGCCGCCGCGTCTCGCAGGTTCGTGCGCACGGAAATGAGGATGTCATCCTGAAACAGGCCGATACAGAAAGACCACTTGGCACCCTCGTAACGCAGGTAAAAGTCGGCCAGTTCCGCCACCAGATCCGGGTAGTCGAGCCGGCCCACATACGAGACCACCACCGGCCCGCGCGTTCGCGCTCGCTCCAGCGAGCGGTGCAGCGAACGGAAGTAAGGCTTCGGCAGGTCGGGGTAGCGTATGCGCGAGATCAGCTCGCGATCGGTCCCGGGATAAAGGGCCAGGCTGGCCTTGATGTCCGCGTCTCCGGCTTCGCGACCGAGATCCTGGGTCTCAGATTGGATCCCGTAGAACAGGGCGGTCGCCAGGTTCCCCTCCAACGGCACGCCGGCAGCTTGTAGATACTGGGTGAGAATGGTACAGCTCGACCCGCATTCCGGGCGCACGTCGAAGAACTTCGCCCGCTTGGTTTGCTCGAGCAGCGGATGGTGATCGATGACCACCGCCGCCTCGCGATCATCCGGGAGCGAGTTGTTGCCCGTGCTCGGCTGCGTGTCGACCAGTGCGATCAGGTCAACGTCTTCGAAGCTCACCGCCCAGGTCGGGAGAACCGGCAGCCCCAGTTGCCGAACCATCGTCCGGTTCTCCGCACGCCCGACGAAGCCGCCGAAGCCGATCCGAGCCTCCAGGCCGTCGAAAGACTCAACCAGTCTGAGCAGGCCGAAGGCGCTGGCGAGGGCATCGGGGTCGGGGTTGTCGTGGGTGAGGATGAGCAGACGCTCGCCGCCTTGCAGCGCCGCCTCCAGCTCGGCGAGGCGCGGCTCTGCATAGCTCGCGCTCATCGGTCTCGGACCCACCTGTTTCCGTGTCGCGGACATGCTTTGCTCTGGCTAGTCCGAGCAGTCACCCAACGGGTAGGAGTGGCCGCAGTTCTCACAACGACAGCCTTTGCAGCCGCGCGGCCGATCGGGAACCGGATGGCCACAGCGGAGGCAGAGTCGCCCCCGTTCCGCCGCCCGAGCGTCGGCCCGCTGCATTGTGAGAATCTTCAGCCGCTCCATCCGAACACACCGGTGAGGAACGGGTTGGCTGTGCGCTCGCGCCCCACGGTGGTGGCGGGGCCGTGACCGGGATAAAGCGTCGTCTGGTCCGGGAGGCTGAGCAGCTCATCACGGATCGACCGGAGCAAGGTGTGATAGTCGCCCCCCGGCAAGTCGCTGCGGCCGATCGAGCCCGCGAACACGCAATCGCCGACGAGGGCAAACCCGTCGCCGACCAGGCAGACGTGACCCGGCGAGTGGCCGGGAGTGTGGCGAACCTCGAGCGCCTCCGCACCGACTCGAACGGTCTGGCCATGCTCGAACTCGCGGTCGGGCGCTGGCAGCTCTTCGAGTTGCAAGCCGAAGGCCCTCGCCTGCTCGGGCGCTGCGTTGTAGAGAGCCAAATCCGCCGGGTGAAGATAGATGGGTGCCTGGGTCTCGCGAACGGCCTCCGCCACGCCGCCGACGTGGTCGAGGTGCGCATGAGTGAGGAAGATCGCCTCGACCCGCGCTCCCTCAGCAGCGGCCGCCTGCAACAGCCGCCCCGCCTCGGCGCCGGGGTCGATCAGGGCACACTGTGCCGTCTGCTCGCAGACGGCGAGGTAGGCGTTGGCCTGGATCGGCCCGACGGGAAAGCCGAGAATCTTCAACTTTGCTCCTGAATGGCTGAGTGAAGGAAGTTACAGCTCCCTAGCTGGCGTAAAAAGCGAGGCCCGCGTGCGCGGGCCCCAGCCACTCCCGGTGACCCGCCAGTTAGACGGCGAACGAGGCGCCGCAGCCGCAGCCGCCCGTCGCGTTCGGGTTGCCGAAGGTAAAGCCAGATCCCTGAAAAGAGCTGGCGTAGCCGATGACCGTCCCCTTCAGGTACTGTGAGCTGAAGGGATCGACGAAGAGCCGGATGCCATGGGAGACGAAGACCTCGTCGTCTTCCCGCGGTTCCTCTTCCAGGTTGAGGCCGTATTGGAAGCCGGAGCAGCCGCCCGGTAGCACGCTCACACGCAGACCCGCCTCCTCGGCCGACAGCTTCTCCTCCGACATGAACTGGAGCGCCTTCTCCGCGGCCTCCGGCGTGAGCTCGACCTGCGCTGTTGGGCTTTCCTTGGTCTTCGCCATGGCGCTTTCACGTCCTCCTCTGCTATGTCCAACGTGCTGGGCGGCCGAACGGAGCGTCCCCCCCAAGCACTGTCAAATACTACCCGGGCCCGGACAACTGTCAATGAAACGCCGGATCGCAGCTCACGGTGCCGCCACGCCTCCGGCCGCGGCGCGCTCCTCCTTCAGCTGGGTCAAGTACTTCTCGGCCGCCATCGTCGCCGTCGTCGCATCACCCACGGCCGTGGTGATCTGACGGGTCAGTTGGGCGCGCACATCCCCCGCGACGAACAGCCCCGGAATCGAGGCGCGCATGTCGCGATCGGTGATCAGGTAGCCGGTCGCGTCGTGCTCGGCGTGATCCAGCAGCAGCCCCGTGTTCGGCAGAAACCCGATGAAGACGAAGAGTCCTGTCGCGTCCAGATAGCTCTTTTCACCCGTCACCGAGTTATGCAGCCGCAGGCCTTTCATCCCCTTCGCATCACCGACGACCTCTTCAACCGTCGTGTTCCAGATCATCTCGATCTTCGGGTTGTCGAACACCCTCTGTTGCAGGATCTTCTGCGCGCGCAGCTCGTCGCGCCGGTGGATCAGGTATAGCTTCTCAACGTAGCGCGTGAGAAAGTCGGCCTCCTCGGTCGCTGCGTCGCCGCCACCCACCACAGCGATCGTCTCACCCTTGAAGAACGCCCCGTCGCAGATCGCGCAGTAACTCACGCCCTTCCCCGCGTACTCGTCCTCCCCGGGCACCTCCAGCTTGTTCGGCGTGCCACCGGCCGTGAGCACCACCGCGGGCGCCCGGTAGACCGGCCCTTCCTCGGTCGTGATGCGGAAGTCGCCGTCCTCGAGCTTCTTGATCCCGTTCACCGTGACCGTCTCGATCGGCAGGCCGAACTTTTGGGCGTGCTGGGTCATGCGCTCGGCCAGCTCCCGCCCGTCGACCTCCGGCAGGCCCGGGTAGTCGTCGATCAGCTCGGTGTTGAGAAGCTGGCCGCCCGGAAGCCCGCGCTCCAACAGCACCGAGTTGAGCTGGGAGCGACAGGCGTAGAGCCCCGCGGTGAGTCCCGCCGGGCCGGCGCCCACAATCACCAGCTCGTAATCCCTCTCTTTTTCGTGACCCTTCGCCATCTCGCAGTTACCTCCCTACCTTCCGCGATCTCTCGCTCTTGGCGCCGGCCGCCGCGGCCTTCAACCGCTCGTACCACCCGTACGGGACCGGCTGCGACGCGAGCTGCCCGCGACGGTCGTCCCGCGGCCCGTGCCAGTCGGATCCTCCGGTCTCCAGCAACCCCAGCTCGGCCGCCAGCCGTCTGAGCTTCCGCACCTCGACCGGCCCATGCTCGGGGTGCAGCGTTTCCAGGCCGTCCAGCCCGGCCTCAGCCAGATGCCGGATGACCTGAGCCCCGTGCGTCTTCCCGCCGTGCGCCAGCACCGCCAGACCGCCGGCATCGTGGATCCAGCGGATCCCTTCCTCCGGGTCGACCCGCAGCGTCGGCACGTAGGCGGGACGGCCGGCCGCGATGAAACGAGCGAACGCCTCGCCGTAGCTGCCGACCCACCCGCCATCGACGAGGGCGCGGGCCACATGCGGCCGCGCGACCAGGCCATCCGGCGAGGCCTCGGCCATCACCTCATCCAGGCTGACGCTCAGCCCCAAATCGTTGAGCTTCTCGACCATCGCCGCCGCGCGCTCCAGGCGGCTCTGCCGAACCTCTTCCAGAAAACCCAGCAATTCAGCGTGCTGGGGATCGATGAAATAGCCGAGCAAGTGTGTGGAGCCCCGCTCGACGTCGTAGGCCGAAAGCTCGAGGCCGGGCACGAACGGCAGCTCCAGCACCGCTGCCGCCGCCTCGGCCTCCTCGATCCCCGCCACCGTGTCGTGGTCGGTTAGGGCGACTGCCGCCAGCCCCGCCGCCTTGGCCGCCGCCACCACCTCAGCCGGCTCCAACCGTCCATCCGAGCGTACCGAGTGGAGGTGCAGATCGATGCGTCGGTCAACTACGCCAGTCGGCGCGTCGTAGCCGTCCCTGGCCTGCTTCATTCCGAATTACCAGTACTAAGAAGGTATATCAGACAAACGGCCGCGGGCCGGTGGGGGCCCACGGCCAGCGCCGCAAACCTACGGAGCTGAAACCATCGGGTCAACGCGAAAGTTCCCACCACCGCCGCGGATTGACAGCCTCCGGGACCGCAGCGAGTTTAGCCTCGGCGAAAAATCATGAGCAGCGCATCCACCCGCGACGAGCCCAAATGGGGAGGTTCCTCCGCCGCGGCGGCCCGGCCGGACCGCTCCCGAGCCGTGGAGGACTACCTGAAGGCGATCCGTCACCTGCAGCGCGAAGACGCTCCGGTGAGCACCTCGGCGCTTGCCCAGCAGCTGGACCGATCTCCCGCCTCGGTGACCAACATGATCAAGAACCTGGCCGAGCTGGGCTTAGTGGAACACGTGCCGTATCATGGCGTGCGGCTGAGCGAGGAGGGCGAGCGCGAGGCGCTGCGTATCATCCGGCGTCACCGGGTGATCGAGGCGTACCTGATCGAGAGGCTTGGCTACTCCTGGGATCGGGTCCACGCCGAGGCGGAGCGGCTGGAGCACGCCGCCTCCGACGAGCTGGTGGAGCGCATGGCCACCGTCCTCGGCCACCCGGAGCTCGACCCGCACGGTTCGCCGATCCCGACGGCGGAGGGAGAGGTCAGCGAGCCCCGGCACCCGCCGCTCTCGTCGCTGGAGACGGGCGCGATCGCCACGGTGCGGGAGGTCAGCGACGCCGACGAGGGGCGGCTCCGCTATCTGGCCGAGCTGGGGCTCTATCCAGGGACACGGGTCGAGATCCTGGAGCGCGAGCCGTTCGAGGGCCCAATCCGCGTTCGGGTTGAGGGGCGCGATCGGTCGCTGGGGCGCAGCCTGGCCGACATCGTGAGGGTGGAACCGATCGGCGAACCGCAACCCAACCCTGCCGGCGAAGCCGGCGACGACAACTAAACGGCGAGGCAGATGGCGAACATCAAGGTCGATGGAGATCGCTGGACGGTGCGGCTCGGTGACGACCGCCGCCGGGCTGGCGTTCGTGTGGTTCTATTCTTCTGCCAGCCCACCGGGCAACGACCCTACCGGGTAGTCGAGGTGCCGGAAGAGCGGTTCGCCTCCCAGGACGACCTCGAGAGGCTGTCCCGAGGGGAGCTGCTGGAACTCTACCGGAACAGCACGTCGCTGGACTCTCCGGTGCTGCGATCCGACGAGGTCGCGGACTTCCGGCGCGACCGCCCTGACTGACGACTCAGGCGGGCACGAAGTCGTCCGCCTCCTTGAGAGTACGGACGGTCGCCGCGATCAACTGGGCGGCGCGATCGAGATCCTCGAGGGCCACCATCTCGTTGGGCGAGTGCATGTAGCGATTGGGCACTGAGACGAGGGCGGTGGCGATTCCCATGCGCGCCGTGAAGATGTTGTCCGCATCGGTGCTCGTGCGGCTGGGAGCTGCTTCGAGCGAGTACGGGATTCCTTCACGCTCGGCCACATCCGCAAACCGCTGAAACAGCACGGGGTTGATTGACGAACCTCGGCTGAGCACGGGTCCCCCACCCAAGCGGTGGTCGCCGTGGCCCTTCTTCTCCGCCCCCGGATGATCGGTGGCGTGAGTCACGTCGATGACGACGGCCACTTTCGGATTCAACCCGAAGGCGCCGGTCCGCGCGCCGCTGCCGCCGAGCCCGATCTCCTCCTTGACCGTCGCCACCGCCACCGCCCCCACCGAGGGCCGATCCGCAGCGAGTCGACGGAGCGCCTCCAAGGCCACGAGGGCGCCCACGCGGTTATCGATCGCCCGCGAGACGATGCGTCCGTTAGGCAGGTCGACGACGTCGGCCACCACCACGGCCGCGTCGCCGACGCGAACCAACGATCGCGCGTCGTCGCCGCTCCGGGCTCCGATGTCGATCCAGAGATCCTTGACTTTCGTCGCCTTCTCGCGCTCCTCCTTCTCCTGCAGATGGATCGCCTTCTTGCCCACCACCCCGACGACGGGGCCGTCACGCGTCAGGACCTCCGCGCGCTGCCCGACCAGGACCTGCGGATCCCAACCGCCTATGGTTGAGAAGTAGAGGAAGCCGTCGTCGTCGATGTGATTGATCATCAGGCCGATCTCATCGATGTGTCCCGCGAGCATCACGCGAAACTCGGCGTCGGTGTTGATGGCCGCGAAGCTGTTACCCTGCACGTCCGCCCACACACGGTCGGCGAACCTTTCGGCTTCGGCCCGCCAGGCGCGGGCCGGGGCGGACTCGTAACCGGAAGGTCCGGGCAGCGCCAACAGGCGCTTGAAGAACTCCACAGCGCTACTCTCCATCGACAATGGTTGGACTCGAATTGAGGATTCGTCTCCCGAGGATCGCCACCCCCTGAGGCCCGACTGCCGACCGCTTCCGCACCCCCGGGCCGCCGGTGCGAGGGAACGTCGCGGCGCGTAAACAAACGTGTCGCAATCGGATGGCGTGAGGCGCGATGATATCCGTTACCGTGTCCGGTATCAATGGCCCGGCCGTCCCGGAGCAGCCGAACCAATGGGGGCGGGAGCCCCCGCAAACCAGACCGCGCCCTCTCAGCCCTCGAATGGCATCCGGCCGACGCTTCGCGCGTCCGGCCAGTCGCCGTAAACCCCTTCCTCGGCGCTCTCGGGCTGCGGCATGTGCCCACGGCTCCCCAGCGCCTCCTCCGCCGCGGCCTCGACCTCATCGCTGACGCGGTCCTCGACTTCCGCCAGCACCTCTCGGTTCGCCTCAGCCGCCGCGCCCGGCCCGGCGCTCTCGCCCGTTCTCAGGTTCAGCGGCGCCTCGGCCAACCACGTCTCGAAGCAGCCGATGGGATCGCGCCTGCCCCACTCCGCGAAGATCTCCGGGCCGAACAGCTCGCGCGCCTCCTTCTCATCATGGGTCGCGTGGCCGGCCATGCGAAACGTCTCCGCCGTCAGAATCACCGGCCCCGCGCCGGCCCGGCAGCGCTCCGCGGCCAGGCGCGTCGCCGCGTAGGCGTCGAGCACATGATTGCCATCGAAAGTCGCGCCCTCGGCACCGTACATCGTCGCCCAGTCGGAGAAGTCCGCTGCGGCGTGATGCTCGGCCAGCAATGTCCCGAGCGCCACCTGATTGTTCTGAATGATGAAAACGACGGGTAGACGCTGCACGGCGGCGAAGTTCAGCGCCTCATGGACCTCGCCCGTCTTCGTCGCCCCCTCACCCACCCAAGTCAGCCCCACACGACGCGCGCCCAGCATTCGGAAGGCGAGGGCGTAGCCGGCGATGACGCCGGAGAGGCTTCCTACCATGCTGATCGGCGCCACCACCCCGTGGCGGCGTGCGCCGATATGCAGATCGCGCCCCCGACTCAGCGAATCGTCCGTTGCCAGATACCCTCGTAGCATGTCGGCGACCGGTATCCCCATCTCGTGACAGGCGCCGGCGTTGCGGATCATCGGACCGACGACATCGCCCTCCGGACCGCCGCGCTCTAAGGCGTGCACCGGCCCCACCGTGGTCGCTTCCTCACCGGTGCCCAGCCAGGCCTTCGATATCACGCCCTGGCGGACCCAGCGCTTGAGCGCGATGTCGTGGAGGCGAAAACGCAGCAACCCGGCGTAAAGGGCCAGCAGTCGCTCGACGCTGAGCTCCTCGATGATTCGCCGTCGTCCGGGGTCACCCTCGATCGTCGCCTGGTAGTCTCGCATGACCTGCGGATCGGGAGACCAATCGACGTATTCGGGCGGATCGAAGGCGGCGTGCCGTTTCACTGATTACCGCCGGGGTTCAGGGTGATGCGAGTCCGGGCGCTGCTAGACGCCGCTGTCCGACATCGTCGACCGTTCGGCCGGGTTGGCCAGACGGACCTCCGCGAGGTCGGCCGTCTCGAGCAATGCCGGCGGAAAGCGGTCTTTGGCCTTCGCCAGGGCGTCACGCAGGTTGGCGGCCTCGACTTCGATGATCTCGTACCGCTGTGTCTGGCGGTGATAACGGATGGTGACTCTGTAGCGGCTGCCAGCGGGGCCAGCCGCGGACGACTGTTTCGACACGAACAACGTCCCCTCTGCTTGGTTGTAGGCGACCAGATTAGGCTGAAGCGGATGTGGCTGGCAAGTGTCCGGTGAGGCGGCAAACGGCGGCCGGCGCGCGACTCAGCTCTGGCTCTCCTGCTCGAGGATGTCCTGAAAGATCCGGCGTCGCAGGTCCGCCGGCGCACTCATGCGCCCCTGTTGGGCTAGGAATCGCAGAAAGGCCTTCTCGAAATCGTAGCGCGGGAAGCAGCGCTTGCAGAGGCGAAGATGCTCGCGGATCCGGCTCACCATCTCGTCGTCAAGCTCTTCGTCGATGTATTCGTAGAGCTGCGCGACGACGTCGGCGCAATCGATGCCACCCGCTGGGGACATCCCCCCCATCTTCAGCCATTTCCCTAGCTTCCAGAAGGCCGTCATCGGATGTATCCCATCTCTAGGGCGTACTCGTAGAGCCGCTGTTGCAGACGGCGGCGGCCACGGAACAGCCGCGATTTCACGGTGCCGACGGGGAGTTCCAGGATCGTGGCGATCTCGGCGTAGCTCATGCCCTCGATGTCGCTCAGGACCACAGGGATCCTGAACTCCTCGGGCAGCTCCTGGATCGCCTGTTTAACCTCAGCGTCCACGATGAAACGGAAGAAGGAACCCTCGGGATCCCGGTCTTGCACGGCTTCGAAGACGGAGGTGTCCTCGACCGAATCATACTGGACGGTGCCCGGCCGACGGCTCTCACGCCGGAACTTGTTGATGAACGTGTTCCGCATAATGGTCACCAGCCAGGCGCGGCAGTTCGTTCCGGGCTCGTACTTGTCCCAGGCACGGTACGCCTTCAGCACCGTGTCCTGGACCAGATCCTCGGCGTCAGACTTGTTCCCGGTGAGGCGCAGAGCCACGTTGAAGAGCGTGTCCAGATGGACCAGCGCTTCACGCTCGAATTCCTCGCGCTTCGGGGCAGGTTCGTTTTCCATCTGCTAGCTGGCTGGCTCAGGCACGGGGTCCGCTATTTAACTTGCTCCCTCTTAATGTGCAACGCCTCGCTGACGAAACGGTTTCAGCGTCAGGCCGAGCGACGGCCGACCCGAAGCCTCACGTCAGCTGATCCTCTCCCTCCCGGTCCGTTCGAACGGCGGCGCCGGAAACGGAGCGAATCGAGCCCCATTGCCGGCCTGCCGCGTAGTTGTTGCCGACGCGCGGAAACGACGCTAGGATTCGATTGGCCGGAGGGAGAACTGGCACCCGGCGTCACAGCCGACCGCCTAGAGTTCAGCTGCGTTGTACTTTCATTTTTCGGTTTCACGGGTACGCTTGCCCAACACCGGGCCGTAGCGATGCTGCCCCCGGGAGGTTGAGCCCGAGCCCCAGGCAGATGCCTGATAGGAGGAATCGGCTATGCGATTCGGGCAGCGGCCGATGGCCCTACTAAAGAGCTTAACCCCATCGCAGGTGGAACAGCTACGCGCCGCCGGTGCGGTACGTGGCTACCGCAAGAACGAGGTCGTGTACGATGTCGGCCAACCCTCCGACGCGTTACACCTGGTGATGCGGGGCCGCGTGCGACTTCGCGACACCGACTGGGAAGGTCGCGAGATTACGGTGAGCTTTGCCGCCGAAGACGAGGCGTTCGGCCTGGAGGTGCTGGCCGAGCAGCCTCGGCGCGTCCTCTCGGCGTCGGCCGCCGAAAGCAGCGAGCTTTTGACGATCAAAGCGGAGGCGCTGCGGGATCTGCTGGCCCGCGATGCGGCGCTGACCCGAGGACTGCTCCGTCACGCCGCGGCCGTCGCTACCCATATGGACGAGCGGGTCAAGATGCTGGCGTTCCTCGACGTGCCCTCCCGGCTGGCCGGAACGATCATCTGGCTAGCCGACCGCTTCGGTAAATCGATCGACCATGGACACGAAGTGCCCTACTGGTTCACCCACCAGGAGATGGCGGACCTGATCGGCTCGACCCGCGAGACTGTGACGACGGTCCTCGCCGACTTCAAGCGCGAGGGCCTGATCGATACGCGCAACCACCACTTCGTCGTCGTGAACCGGGGCGCGCTGACCCGGCGGATCAAGCTGCCCGAGTTTGGTGAGACCTTCAGCCCACCTCTGTAGGTAGCCCTCTGCTGCGACGCGCTGTCGAACGTCACTACGATTCCTTAGCCCTTCTCTACCGCCTCTTCTGGGGCGAGCACATCCACCACGGTTTCTGGCCGGACCGCCACGGCACGCCGCGGGCCGCCCAGGAGCGTCTCGTCGCCCACCTGGCCGAGCGAGCACGCCTCGGGGCCGACGACCGCGTGCTCGACATCGGCTGCGGCTACGGCGCCTCCGGACGCTGGCTCGCCGCTCGAGTCGGTTGCCGAGTCCTCGGTCTAACGGTCAGCGGACGTCAAGCTCGCACCGCTCGGCGCCTCAACGTCCGACGAGGTCTGGGCGAGCGAACGCGGGTCCTGCGGGCCGACGCCACGGCCCTGCCCGTGGCCCGAGAATCGTTCGACGTCATCTGGGTGATCGAGTGCCTGGAACACCTCGGGGACAAGTCGCGCTTTCTCAAAGAAGCGGCCAGCTTGTTGCGTCCAGGCGGACGGCTGGCCCTCTGTTCCTGGCAACGGTCGGAGGGCCAGGCGGCCGACCCCGGTCAGGTCCAAAAGGTCTGCGACGCCTTCCTCTGCCCCGGACTGGCCACACCGGCGGAACACCGGGCCTGGTGCGAGGTCGCCGGCCTCGAGGTCATCCACCGCGAAGATCTCACGGCGGAGGTTCGGCAGACGTGGGACGTTCTGATCCGGAGAGTTGAGAGTCGCTGGTTGGCGGCGCTGCGGTTGTTTCTGGCACCCGAGACCCGTCGCTTCCTGGCGGGATTCCCCGCGATCGCCCGGGCCTACGAAAGCGGCGCCATGACATACGGTCTGTTAGTGGCGGTTCGCGGTCAGGGCAATCCGCGCCGCCGCCCTCGATAGACCAACTCGCCGCTCGTTAGGTCTCGTACCTCGAGACGAAGCATCACGCCGTCGTATTCCAGGCCCGCCCGGTAGCTGAGCCCGCAGCGAACGGCGAGTCGGAGCGTGACGGGCTCGCTCTCCCGCACTGCACGATAGTGGACGCGCATCCGCGCGAGTCCGACCACGGCTACCGCCCGACACAACGCCAACTCGACCGTCTGGGCGTCGTAGGCCAACGACCCTTCGGCGCCCCCCACGTAGGTGCGGAGGCCGACCCAGCGCAGCCCGGCCGTGTCGGCCTGCAGCAGATCTTCAGGCGTGAGATCGAAAGGAAGTTGGGCGGCCGTACTCGACGGCGAAGCCAATGCCGTCACGACGGCTAGGAACGCACCAAGCCCCCGGAGTCGTACCTCCACCCTCGTCTGCCGTCGCTCGAATAGCCAGCGCATCGTTAGTCCGCTGGCCGCAAGCTAGCGACTTTCTTCGATCGACGGCAGGGGGGCCAACCCCGCGGGTGCCGCGAAACTTCAGCCAATGGAGGTGAGCGGTGGACGGCGTCGCCCGACCGCTCGGCCGATCTGAGGAGAGCTATCCGTCTTCGTTCCGCGGCCCGCCCTTGATCTGGGTCACCACGGATTCCAGCAGCTCGCTGGCCCGAGCCAGCCCATCGCCCCCCCGGCGCGACTCGCCGCGCGCGGTCGAGGCCTCGGCCGCCGCCGAGTTCAGGCTGCGGTACGCTTCGAGCGTTTGACTGGCCAGCTCGCGCAACCGGATCTTCTCCTCGGTCATCTGCTTCTTCGACAAGCTCCTCTCCTCCTCCCTGGACAGGTCACTCCGGTCGCCCCCACGCGGCGGCGACCTGAGCGGTGCCGCTGGAACGAGCCTCGTTCAATGCGCGATTTGCCGCGACCAGAAGCAGCTCGGGGCAAGCATGAACCTGTCCGTTACGACCATCGACCCCCGCCACGCCGGCGCTGAACGTGAGCGGGAAATCGCCCTCAACGCGTCGCGACAGCGACAGCGACGTGAAACGCTCGGCCAGCTTGATCGCCCCCGCAGACGGCGTATCAGGCGCCAGGACGATGAACTTGAGCGACTCCAGCCGGCCTACCACGTCGGAGTTGCGGGTGCGGTGATGAAGGGCCAGCGAGAACTTGCGTCCGACATCCAGCAGCGCCTCGGCGCTCACGTTCATGCTGTCGGGCTCACGATCCGGTCCGAACACGACGCAGGAGAGCGCCGCGCCGGTTCGTTGAGCCAGCGCCGTCAGCTCGCGCAATCGCCGCTTCATCCCCTGGGACGTGTAGTGACCGGTTTCGCTGTCGAGCAAAGCACCCGAGTGCAGACCGTCCACGTCTCGTTTGAGCCAAACCCACGTCCCCAGCTTTGCCTCCAGCTCGGCCGCCGCGGAAGGCAGCTCGACAACGTCCCAAAAGCCATCCTGCAGCGCCGCCAGCCGCGCGTCGTACGACGTGCCGGCGTCGCAGACGCCGACAATCGGGATCGACGGCTTGCGGGCCATGCCGCGGATCTGCCGGCCCAGGTCGATTCGCGTGCTCACCGGCAACCGCAGGTCGAGCAGCACCGCATCCGTGCGGCGGTCCGTGAGGAATCCGGCCAGCGACTCCGTTCGCCGCCGTGCAATAAGCCGGAACCGATGCTCGCTCAGCAGCGTCGCCAGCGATCTCAGCAACGCGTCATCCGTGGTGAAGACGGTCACATTGGCGGGCTCGCGCCCCTGGTTGGCGGATGAGCCTATCGAGTTCCGCTCTCCCAGCTTGGCTACAGCCATCGGTCGCCTCATCTATGGGGTACCTTCGGTCGCCTACGGCCCAATTTGACCGCAAGAGGTGAGCCCTAGGAGCACGCACCCGGGCCGAGCCGCGTAACATCAATCACGACAACATGTTAGGCCGATCAACCCGGCGGTGTGGCGCCCCAGTGCCACTCGGCACTTACTGACGCCAGGCTGAAAAGTTTTCCGGATCGCGGAAGCTCGCCGGACTCAATCCCGGCGGGCGCTCGCCTCTGCGGCAGATGAGGCGCGAGGTGAAGGGCCCGGCTGGCTCGTGAGACGCCCGCGCTGCGACGATGAGCCCAGCCAGGTGTCGGCCGCTCGACCTGCTTCGGTCTCAGGCACGCGCAGCCGCCCGCTTACGAATATCTGGTGAAGTGAGAGACCGAGGGCGAAGGCGAACCCAAGCACGATATGAGAGATGGCGATCGCCTCAAGCCACGCGGCGTGGGTGACCGCCTGAATCAGATAACCGCTCACGATCATTGGGACGGTGACGAGGCCGGTCATGATCCCGCTGTGGCGACCCCAGTGCACCCCGTTGAGGAAATGCTTCCAGATGTGACGCAGCGCGATCAAGCCCAGAGCGAAGACCAGGAGCGGAGCGGTCACGATGTGAGCCTTCAGCAGCCAGGGCTGCAGCGGATGATTCACGACGGACCAGGGGTCGCTGGCCTCCAGAAAGTACTTGGTCCAGAACAACCCGATCCCCGTGATCGTGGTAAGGGCGGCCGAAACCCAGACGCTCCAGCGCTCGAACCCGCTCATGGATGCGAGGCCCGATTCGCCGCCGTGTCCAGCGGTCTGATCAGCTGATGAAGCGCGAGGATGCGTCGGCTCGCAGCGGTGACGGCGCGGGCCGTCAACGTGGCTCCGGTGATGTTGGCGATCGAGGCTTTGAGCGAGAGGCCGTCGCTCAAGTCTTGATCCGTGAACTGCTCGAGCCAGCTGTCGGGCGCCCGATACTCCGGGGGCTCGGAGAACCTGAGGATCTCGATGCGAGCGATACGCCCGGCCGGAGAGACTACGATCATCAGGATCTCGGGAAGAGTCCGTACGCGGTGGGCGTCGAAGTAGGCGACCCCCGCCGCATCCGAGCCGTTACGACCGACGTAGTAGGTCACGAGTCGCTGATCGATCTCCACGCCTGGCCCGGCGTGTCGCCGGGCCTGCTCGAGCTGCCCGTCGTCCAGAAACGCCGTGCGTCGTTCGATGGTGGCAGGCTCGGGAAACGCGAGCCGCAAAGCCTGCTCCTGGGTCAGTCGCAGCTGGGCCGCCCCCAGGGCCGGCGTACCGGCCAGCCAGCCCAGCCCGACCAGCAGCGCTCCCAACCGCCAGCTCCGGGCACCGCCCAAACCCGCTCGCACCCGCGCCGCCCGAAGCCGTCGCCACCGGCGGTCAGAACAGATAGCCCAGGGCGACATTTAACTGATCGACACCGGTGTCGGCATCGTTGCTGTGCAACTGGTAGTCCGCTTTGACCACGATCTGGACGATCGGCTTCCAGGCTGCGCCCAACGACAGGATCGAGCGATCGGTGGCGGGGTTCGCCGCGAAACCTTCGGGAACCTCGTCCTGGGTGTTCAGGCGCTCGAAGCGCACGTAGGGAACCAGCCGCTGGCTGGTCTTGGCGCCGCGTAGCACATCGTAGCCCGCCTGGAGATACCAGCCGTACAAGCGCTCTCCTACCGAGGCCTGTCCCGTCAGGCCCCGGGCGGCGTTGATCTCCGCGACGTCACCGACATCGGCGACGGCGACGAGGGCGCGCAGGTCGAGGCCGCGGCCCCGGTATTCCGCGTGCCCCTCCCAGATGATCGTGGTCGCCCCGAT
>JABAOF010028945.1_pt2 | contig 22704 bp, 27 predicted proteins | sample 7062171 | NCBI WGS metagenome assembly JABAOF01 (sample SAMN14538628, study PRJNA623070) | marine sediment metagenome | biome: marine biome [ENVO:00000428]; feature: marine pelagic biome [ENVO:01000023]; material: deep marine sediment [ENVO:00002113] | place: India: Gulf of Khambhat ...
GTGGCGAATTCCTTTAATACCTAAATTTTTTATCGGTGGTTTCAACATGAAATCTACGGTTTTATCTATGGCTCTTTTAATTGCTCCATCGATCGGGGGCATTTCGGGTGGAAATTTAAAAATTAAGTACTTATTCTGGGGGGGAAATGGCTTAAATTTGGAAGATCTTGCTTTTTCGAGTTCTTCCAAGAGTACCTTTTGCAAATTCTCATAAGATGTATCCGCTACGTAAGCCACTCCTTCTTCCTCATCTAATCCTGCGATAACGATAACGTGAGCGCCGAAATGTGCTTCCTCAGGTAACTGGAGGTAACTCAAATAAGCCATATCAACGTGCACCATAACTGGGATATCGTTATAAATGAAATCTTTTAATGATTCATAAGCCTTCTTAACACTTGTCGTCTTTTTAATCTCCAGAGAGACATTTAAATTCTCACATAGATTTTTATCGAGATCGAGGACGCCAATTCTTCCACCTACGAAAGGAAATGACATTTGCCTTGTCTTCCAGTATACAAAACTCAGTCCACTACCCAGTCCAAAAATCATAGGTTCTGTGAAATTAAAGCCATGGTACTCAAACACGTCTCTTAGAGCAGAGGAGTCGCAGTGCACACCCGGACGATGAATGAAATTTTTCATTTTTGTCCTCCTTACTTTTATCAAGAAATTTAAATATTTTTAGATAGTAAAAAGATAACTCAGTGGTGTTATTCTGGTGGAACGATCCATGCATGATTACCACAAAGTATCCGCATTATTCTTGATAGTGGGCGGTATTGTGTATACGCTAGTCCATCCTGTTTTGATAACGCCTTTCGTTGGTTTAATTTTATTCAATGAGGTTTTTAACCGAGATCCTGAGAGGAATATTCCCGAAGGGAATGTCGTAGTCTCTCCCGCTGACGGTAGAGTAATCGAGATCAAAGAAATTGAGGAAGGAGAATCCTTCTACGGATATTCGTTAGATGGGTCTTTTATTCAAGTAGGTATTTTTATGTCTCTTTTAGATGTGCACGTGAATCGTGCACCTTTAAATGGCTTTGTAGAGAATGTTAAACACATTAAGGGGAGATTTTCGCCTTTAATATTTAGGGATTCTTCTGAAAATGAAAAAAATCTAATTTGGATAAGAGATAGTGAGGGGTTTGTGTATTGTGTAGTGCAGATCGCAGGTTTTTTTGCAAGAAGGATCAAATGCTGGGTTAAAGAGGGGTACCACTTAAAAACTGGTGAAAGATTCGGTAAAATTACATTCGGCTCGCGAGTAGATGTAATCCTACCAAAAGGAAACTGGAAGCTCATTGTATCCTTAAGACAAAAGGTAAAAGCAGGCGAAACCATATTATTCAAGAGGTGTAGTTAATGAGGATATCCACATTGGTGAAGAAGCCAGATATCGTTACGTTATTGAATGCTTTCTTTGGTTCATGCTCAATTTTTTCTTCTTACATGGGCAACTTTGATGCCGCTTCGAGGTTCATATTGCTTGCATTCATTGCTGATGGCTTGGATGGATGGATGGCAAGATTGAAAGACAAATCTACAGATTTCGGGCTTAATCTTGATTCTCTATCTGACTGCATATCTTTTGGGGTCGCTCCTGCCCTCCTCATATGGGGTTCCAATCTAGCACCTCAAAATTTAGCGGTGATGATTGCATCAATAGCATTGATATTATGCGGAGTTTTAAGGCTTGCAAGATTTAACGTGCTTGCGGGTAAGACTGGAGGGATAATTTTCGTTGGTTTACCCATTCCTACGATTGGATTACTATTTGCTACATTATGGCTATCAAAAATCAATATACCGGGCATACTGGTTGTTATACTAGCCTACCTCACAGCCTTGCTTATGATAAGCACTATACCTTATCCGAATTTTAAGGTATTAATCAACTATCCTAGAGGGATGTTAATGGGGTTTTTAGTTGGTTTTGCCCTTCTCATGACTATAATACTCCCCGAAAAAGGTCAGTTTTTCTTTCCAAAGTTCTTGCTTGCCGCAATACTTTTGTATGTATGCGTGTCTCCATTTTACCAGTGGAAAAAAGAGCAGTCACTACCAGCAATAGATAGTTTAGACTGATTTACGTCTGGAGAGCACGATGGTAAGACCTCCAAGTAGGAAGAACATCTGTGTTATATGCAAAGGATCCAGATTACTTTGTGGTAGAAGTAGTTGCTCGATTCTTTCTAAAATAGATTCTATCGTAAAATTTAAGCATAAATTCATATCAAAAGAGATATTTGGGTCTTCTCCGCCTTCTGCCTTTGTAGGATACAGAGGATATCCAAAGGTGTACGCGGGACCGATGGTGCCTCCCTTTTTGGGTGATACAAGCATGCTTGATATGTCAGAAAGATGGTTTGGATTGCCTATACAAGATATAATAGACTTCAGATCACAGTTGTTGAGAACTCGAACTCAGATCGATATAAAGAGCCCATCGAAAATATTTGATGCCGTTCAAGAAATTGTACTCGCATCAAAGCCGGTAGATACAGAGATAAAACTGGCAAAAGAACCCAGATTTAAGATGAGTTTCTCTGACTTTGAACAACCCATGGGCCCCTCGGCGCCTCTAATATCCATAAAAGTTACAGAAAATCCAAAAGTACCGCGATATATAGAAAATATTGCATCTGATGCTGATCTAAAAGCAGATAGCGCATTGGTAAAACTTTACGATCACGATATTCCCTTGTCTCATCTTGTTAGGGTATTTTCGGTAGGTCTCCTCGGTAAAGAAAGCAAAAGAAGACTTGTTCCTACTAGATGGGCAATAACTGCCGTAGACGACATTGTTTCAAAAAATTTGATGAGCACTATAAAAGATTATCCTACAATAGAAGATTATCAAGTCTTTTATTCGGACTATCTGGATAATCGTTTTTTTATTTTACTGATACCTACCGCATGGTGTTTCGAACAACTGGAAGCATGGTCTCCAGAGAGCATATGGGCTTGTGGTAGTACGACTATCGTTTCAGATCACGAGTTCTATAAAGGAAGATTCGATTATGCAAGCAATGTTACGGGCGCATACTATGCAGGTAGACTAGCAGTTTGTGAGCATCTCATGAGAGAAAGAAGACAAGCCGGTGTGATAATATTTAGGGAAGTTCACAAAGGGTACTACATTCCATTAGGAGTGTGGCAAATAAGGGAAAATGTGAGAAATGCCATGAAAAAAGAGCCCGTGCTGTTTGAAGATTTAGACAGTGCTTTGAACTACATCTCTTCAAGACTAAAAATACCTATGGAAAAATGGAAAAGTCAGAGCCAAATATTGGAATACATAAAAAAACAAAGGTCTATCCTAGATTTCTTTTAGAATTGTCCCTTGCTAAATCGGAGAGATTCCTAAAGTCATCTCTTTCTTTCGCGGTTTTCAAAAAATCCTCAAATGTATTTTGAATCCAAGCACCACATCTAAAGCCTAAAAATCTGGGTCTTACATGATTTAATTTAACATATTCCCACGGATGGGTATAAAAAACTACATTTTTTCTTTCTAATATCCTTTGGACAACTTTTTTTCCACCAATCCTCAATGTTGAGGTGCAAGCAGGCCTTTCTAAACCAAATAAGTTGGTAGGGGTTATTGGCACCTCTATAATCCCATTTACTTCATTTATGCAGTTTCCTATACTAGAAGAACTATATAAGTAGTTTAATTTCTGTAGATATTCGTATGTATTGTTGTTTAGATGCAAATATGGCGCCCTGTATCCGATTACTTTACAAAAACCCTTCAATATACGAGTTGCTTCCTCAATTTCGTTTGAATTGGTAATTTTGTTATGGTCAAAACTATGGCAACCAATCTCAAATCCATGTTCAACTAGATTTTCTACTTCATCAGGAAATCTCTCTGCTACATCGGATGTTACGAAAAAAGTTGGATTTACATCGTATTTTGTTACCATACTTAATAATTTAGGTAACCCCTCCTCAACGCCCTTGTAACTATTGCCGTAAGGTGGCAAATCTTGTTCTAGGTCCACGGTTATTACAACAGACATCTTCCACCACTTTCTACTGTGACTAACATCTTTTTGTCAATGGTGTTTATCCAATTTTCGCTCTCGAATTCACTTACTTGAAAATTTTTTCATTTCCTCTATGATATTTTCCTTTAGATTTTCCCTTATCCTAGGTATTGCGGACATTACCCTTAACCAATCCGGAATTTGTGTCCCTGTTGGCTCGTTCAAGTACTCTGCTCCCGATGTCACTATTATTTTTGCGAATAGGTCCACTGTAGTCTCCTCTAAATGTCTGTTATACGAAATTTTGTTAAAGAGTGAATCTGCATTATACTGTCTGATCAAATCTTGAGCATGGCGCCTATACAATACACCTAGGCTGGTTAAAAAGTCTTTTGAGACTTCTAAGCCTTTTATTTCTGTTAGATTACGCAAAAGTGTAAGTAAGATATCGGTCGCCATCTTTTGGAGACCTTCTGTCCTATCTTTGCCGATTTCTCTATGTTTGTGGTCATATATCCCAAGATCGGTTTGGGATACTCTTTTTATCGCAGTGTTTCTATAAACTTCAGCCAAAATACCCATTTCAAGGCCCCAATCTGCAGGTATTCTCAAATTAAGGGCTAAGTCACTCGTAAGTGCGAATTCTCCGGACAGTGGATATCTAAAGGAACACATATACTGAAGAAATCTAGAATCGTGGCCAACAACATCCAGAAAACTGTTAAGCAAGGGTTTTACGAAAAGACGGTATACGCGACCATACATCATGCGCGCATCTAGATTCATTCTTGCATAGTATCCTTTGTTGAAGTAAAAATCTAGTTCTCGCTCAATTATAGGAAATAATAACTTAGAAGGTAAAATTTCGTCGTAGGTCAATATGTCCCCGTCGTGGAGTACCATTGCATAGTTATCCAGACTTCCAATCCCCATTGCAATCCAGACATCCATGCCCTTACCATAAAAAAATGTAAGATCGATTCCTTCTTCTTTTAATTCTTTCAAGGCATTGGTTACGCTTGGGCCGCTACACCAAATTACCAAACTCTTGTGGTTCAAAACCGAGAAATATTTTATTGAGTCTTGGTACTCTTCTTTATTCCTAGCTGCAATAGGGATAACTATTTCATTAAAGTATTCTAATTTGTTTATGCACTCGATGATTTTCTTGAGAGCGTCGCTGGATAATTCTTCATACAAAAGTGGAAGAACCAATGCTACGGGTCTTTCTACAGATACATCCTCAATGTATTTCATCAGAAACTCTTTGTCGATGCAAAGGTCATGTAACGTAGTAATTCTATCTTGAGAGAAATCCATCAAATCCCCCCTTCCGTCAATCAGAATAGTGGTTTATTTTCTCTTTTTACTTTTTGGTCTTACCTTTAATTTGCTGATTCTGCCTGTATTGTGGTCTTCACTTTCAATTTCGTCTATGTATTTTATCTTCTTTTTCATTTTTTTTCTTATCAAATATTCTAATTCGTCGTCTGGTAGGTCTCTCAATTTTTTTGTCTTTTCCATTTTTCTTCCCGTTTTAAATCATGTACATATTTTTAAAAGTCTCTGCGGTCTCTTTAATATAGGTATTAATCTTTCTAAAACTGTTTACGATTTTGCTGAGATGAAATGCATTCAGTTCATCATTATCCTCAAATATGGTCTTTAATGCACTAACTTCTTCCTTGGAGAATTGGTTTGTATATTCGTCTAGTTTTTTAAATGTTTCTTCTATATTTGCATCGCTCTCTCCGCGGAAAGATTCGAAAAGTTCAACTAAAAAATTGGTTGAATCTAGAGTAAAACTACTGAGTTCTTTAAGTTTATCTAAAATATCTACCTGAACGTTTCTACACCCTTTTATATCCAGCAATTTTCCTATTTCCTCTATCTCATCCACTATTTCATCTTGCGTTTCTACGAGAGTAATGAATCTGTCCGTTGTGGAGAGATTTAACAACTCTTTTTCAAGTATATGGTGTTTTATTTCGTCTGCCTCGGATTCTAGTCTTGCTACTTGGGGTATTATTTCTTTAATCTTTTCTTCGTCTGCCTCCTGGAGGGAAGAAATTATTTTATTCAATTCAAACATGGCAGAATACATCTTTATTGCGTGTTCTCTAAGGTAGTAGATTTCTGTCATTTGAGGGACCATGTCCATCTTCCTGAACCTTTTGGGAGTGATATATTTTTCTTTTTCCTCTTATAAAATATTCGGTTTGAACTATATATTCTCTTTGAATACGGTGAATACAATGGATGTTCTTAGATCTACTACCCCTTCCATATTTCTTAGTCTCCGCTCCACGAATTCCCTGAGTGATTGGATGGTGTTTGTTTCGACTTTAGCGATTATATCGTATTCACCTACTAGGGTGCAGATCTCTGATACCCATTCTTCTTCTCTTAGGCGTTCTGCAACGGATATTGCATGATTTGCATGAGTTTTCATGAAGACGTAAGCGATCACTTCTCTCCCTATTGCCTTAGGATCTAATACTAAGGTAAATCGCTTTATTATACCTTCGTCTTGAAGTTTTTTCACTCTTTTATATACCGCGACATCTGATATTCCAAGGTCTCTTGCAATTTGACTAAAGGTTGTTCTCGAATCGTATCGCAGGATTTCGACAATCTTTTTGTCCACTTCATCCATTTAGTTCAACCCCTGACTCATTAATTGAAAGGTAGATGATGTATATAAGACTTTCTTAAGGTAATTAACAAAATTGTTAAAAATCTTAACTTTCAATTACGAAAATGAACAAATTCTGAACAAAAAGCGAAATCAAAAATTATAAATAGTTAAAAAATCTAATCTAATAAGGTGATTTTTGTGGAAGGCAAAATCATTCGTGTAATATGCTCGGACGGGAAAGTAGAGAGATTTGATCCCAATAGGATTACTGACGAATGTATTGAATCTGGAATACCTTTTTGGACTGCTGCAGAAGTTGCTTTAGATATTTCAGGGAGGATATACGATGGAATAAGCACTAGAGAGAGATAAGAAGCATGACTACAGAGTTACTTTACAAAAGAGATCCCGAAGCGGCTAGAAGATATGAGAGATACCACAAAATGAGAGTAAGAACCACGAGAAATATAATTGAGGGATTTGACCGTAGAAAAATTGTTCTATCTTTGATCTCCGAGACAGGCATGTCTCAAGATATGGCTGAAAATATTGCCAAAGAAGTTGAAGAAGAATTGAGAAGATTAAAATTAGAATTTTTAAGTGCTCCATTGATTAGAGAGGTTGTTAATGCAAAATTGTTAGAATATGGTCTTGAAAAAGAGAGAGCAGATTATACGAGATTGGGATTGCCAGTATACGACGTCACCAAATTGATAGAGTTAGGATCTAATGAGAATGCAAATCTACAATATAATGCCGAAACCATACATAAGTTAGCAGGAGATTCTGTATTCGAGCAATACTGCCTCCTAAAGATATTACCGAGAGACATTGCAGATGCCCATATGAGAGGATTAATTCATATCCACAACCTAAACTACTGGGCCATTAGACCAAATTCTATGCAACATGATCTTAGGTGGTTCCTTAGGTTCGGATTAAGGGTTGATGGGAGTGGAGCTTACGCAAGCGTCTCTTCTCCTCCAAAACATATTGAAACCGCGATTTTACATGCTGCAAAAGTACTTGCGAGTGGTCAAACTCAGATGGCTGGAGGACAGGCATTCGATTTCTTCAATATATTTTTTGCTCCTTTTGTCAGGGGACTAAATTACGAGAAGATAAAACAAGCTGCACAGATGTTTATCTATGAAATGAATCAACAACACGTTGCAAGAGGAGGAGAGGTCATATTTTCCAACTTAGATTTAGAACTTAATGTTCCGAGGTTCTTAGAAAACGTACCCGCAATTTTACCTGGTGGAGTCTCAGGCGATAGCTACGGAGACTATGAAGATGAGGCGAGACTTTTCTTGAAATCTCTTATTGATGTATTACTTGAAGGAGACTATACAGGAAAACCTCATTTATTTCCAAATATGGTATTTAAGATCAGAAAAGATTCTTTCAGGGATGAAAACGAAGAAATTCTTCTAAAGATTCATCAATTGATTGCAAAGTTTGGTACACCATACATAGCGAGCCTATGCCCAGATTGGCAACCTAAGCAGGCAAATTATATGGCGTGCAGATCGAGATTAGGCGAGTCATGGAAGGGCGACTGGGAGATTGATACAACAAGGACGGGGAATCTTCATCAGGTAACTATAAACCTACCAAGGCTTGGATATGAGGCAATAGGGGATGATGAGAGACTTTACGAATTGCTCTGGGATAGGTGTGAGATGATATTTGAGGCTTTGAGCAATATAAAGCACAAAATAATTGAGAAAAGACTATACCAAGATAAGGTGCTGCCTTTTCTGTCTCAAGAATGGAACGGAGAGAATTACTATCGCCTAGAAGATACTACACACACTATTGGATTTACAGGATTAAATGAAATGCTCATTGCTCATACCGAGCACGCTTTGCACGAAGAAAAGGACACTTGGAAATTAGGGTTAGAATTTATTAAATACTTGGCTAGTGTTATAGCGCCCGAGTTTGAAGATAGATCTGGTCATAGATGGTCAATTAGTCAAACTCCTGCTGAATATATTACTTATAGGCTAGCTATGTTAGATTTAAGAGAATTTGGGGAAGAAGCAATATATAGAGGAACAATAGATGCGCCTTATTACTCAAACTCATCTCATATAAGTGTAAACGCAGATACTTCTTTAAACGAGAAAATAAAGTTAGAAGAACCTTTCCATCCATTATCAAATGGTGGTCACATTTTCCATGTTTTTTTGGGGGAAAAACCCAACGTGGACTCGTTGATGAACCTGACAGAGAAGATATGCAAAAACTCTGAATTGGGCTTCTTCGCGTATACGAGAGATCTAACGTTTTGTAATCATTGTCAAAGTATTAATGGAGGTCTATTAGAGAGATGTCCTGAGTGCGGATCTACCGGAAATGTCTTAGACCACTACAGCAGGATAACTGGTTACTATAAACGATTAGATAGTTGGAATAGGGGTAAAAGACAAGAACTGAGGGATAGATCGAAGAATTGGATATAAAGATCTAAACTCATAGAACCCTAGATAAGACCTTCATAATCTCTCTTTGAGTTACTAGACCCGCTATTTTTCCATCCTCTATTACGGGAACCCGCTCAATATTCTTTTCTACCATCAGTTCGGCAATCTCTTTTAGGGAAGCGTTTATATCTACTGTTATGGCAGGGGTTGCCATGACGTCTTCTACCGTTAGGTAAAAGATCTGTACACCCCCTAGCAAGAGAATATCTCTCTGAGTCACCATGCCAACTATGGTTCTGTTTTCATCTATGACTGGTAATCCACCTATACCCATTCTAAGTGTTTTTAGATATGCAAAGGCTACTTTGTCGTCTGGTTTTATGGTCATCGGATTTACAATCATAATGTCCTTCGCACAAAGTTCCTCGAGCTTTTCTTTCAACAAAACATCCATATCATATACCTCCATACAGTTGAGAAGGCTGGAACACTTTGTCTGTCCAGCATCTTATAAATATTAATCCCTCTTTCGGTTTCGGAATCGGAGGTAATCTCTTGCCTAACGAAAGGAGAACTAAGTACCATGCAAGGTTAATTCCTGCCTCGGTAGCTAGATAGTTATATCCGAACAATCTTGGGTTGACCTCCATCAATTTATAATTTTTGTCTCTTCCATCCAATTTAAACTCTACAGAAATTGCTCCACTCCATCCACCTATGTTCTCGACAACCTTCTTCCCTAAAATCCGTACTTCTTTCTCATTGACGACTTCTCCAGCCCACGCAACTCCGCCGGTTTCTGGTTTTTCTCTTAACTTTTTTAATACGATGTTACAAGCATTTTTTCCTTTAGAGTCATACAAGGCTCCAAATGTATATACAGGGCCTTCTGGTATGTATTCTTGGATAAAAACGTCTTTTCTCGTTTCAATTTGTCCTAAAAGCTCTTTTTCGTTTTGTACGTAAACTATACCCCTCGAGCCTCTTCCGGTGTGAGGTTTCACTACCAAAGGAAATCCCTTTTCTCTAGCAAATCTTTTTACTTCTTCTAAATCTTCTATTTTAATGCTAGCAGGACGTAAAATGTCTTTACAGACCTTGAAAGTCTTGTATTTGTCTATTGTATTAAATAAGGAATCTATATCGGGGAGAAGACATCTTTTATTTATTTTATCTCTATTTATTTTAAATTCTGAAAGGCGAATTATTTCCTCATCTACCGTTGGTATGATTACATCGATATCATAATCATCGATTATTTTGTTAAGTTCCTCTAAAAAGAGAGGGTCTCTCGCGTAAGGCACTAGAAATCCTTTTTTTAGCGCTTGGATATACAAACCAGGGGCTAAAGGATCTGCATCACATCCGTAGACATCAACATCTGTTTTTAAAAGAGATTTTACTGCACCTACTCCGGCTGCGCCACCTACCCCAGTGACCAAGACACGCACGAGACCACCAGATAAATTTATGAATGTTGAGATTTATCCTTAACAGGAGGTGTTATGGGATTGGAAGAGGTCGACTTTTCAACCTTGATGAAGTATGAGAGGTTCTTCCCTTATATAATCCTCTTTGTACTATTTATTCTGGCAGTTTGGGCGAGGATGCTTGCCAATCCGGGGGACTATCTTTCTGGAATGGATCCATACTACCATTACAGAATGGTTTCACACTACCTCGAGCATGGTTCATTTCCTGAGCGAGATCTCTTCTCTTACTATCCCAATGGGAGAGATGTACCTAATACTTATTTACCTTTTCTTGCTTACACCATAGTATTTAGTTATAAACTAATCACTTCTTTAGGCGTGGATATTTCTCTAATGAGATATATGATAATATTTCCAGCGGTTAGTGGGGCAATTTCTGTCATAGCAATTTATCTTTTAGTCTCGGAACTCTTAGATAAAAAGGCAGGAATCATAGCCTCCTTACTTATGGCATTTATTCCTGCGGATATCTCACGAATTCACGAGGGTTTTTGTGACAAGGNNTTTTCTTGGTATACTTTCTCTATATTTTTTCTTTAGAGCAATTAAATCGAAAGAAAGAAATATTTATCTATTTTCTTCCCTTTCAGGAATTACACTCGCATTTATGGCATTAACCTGGGGCGGATTTAGGATAATTTATATTTCCCTATCTCTTTTGGTTTTGTCCTCATTTCTTGCGAAAAAATTGTCCAAAGAATTGTTAGTGAGTTACTCAATCACGGCAATACTCACCATGTTTATACCTGTGGCGTTTTTTGATGTCTGGAGCGTTTCTGAAACTTTACAACCAGAGATAGCTTTGCCCCTGATAATGGCACTCATGAGTGTTTTGGCTCTGCTATACTATCGGTTAAATGAGAGTATATCAGAAAAAAATGCTCTTCTGTCTGTGGTAAGTATAGGCTTAGTATTGGTTGTAATAGGCTTTATATTGGTTCCCAATAGCCCAAAAATATTGATGGATTTTTCTAAGGCATTGGTAAGCAAAGTATTCTATGGTTCAAAAGGCTTAGTAAGGGAAACCGTTGCTGAATCACAAAGCCCTGTCATCTTAAGAACGTACTGTATCAGGTGCATTAAGAGATCAAATAACGAGTGGAGACTGGTGGAACCATATAGGGTTTCTACTTATATTCTACCCAATAGGTCTACTTATAGCCTTTTTAGATTTATTTAAAAGATTTAAACATGAAGTCCTATTCATCGTTATCTGGACGTTGGTCGCTACGCTATCTTATCAGTCTGAAATAAGATTAGGGTACACCCTAGCCCCGGTAGTATGTGTTACAACAGCCTATTTATTTTCAAGAGGGCTATCAAACGTAAATGATGTAAAAAGCTTGATGGAAGTAGAATTGAATTCTATGAAGAAAGGTGTTAAAAAGGAGAGGCTTAAATCAAGATACGATACCCTAAAATCAATAAGATTGTTAATATTTTTCATCATTTTTGTTTGTGCAGTGACTGTTATAAGCGATGGTACAGAAATAGCGGGTGGTTTCTCGGGTGAAATCAATCAGAAATGGTTAGGATCGTTGCTATGGCTAAAAGAGAATACACCTGAGGATTCTATCGTAATATCTTGGTGGGACTACGGATACTGGATACAACATTTTGCTGAGAGATATACAATACTGGATGGTGCTAACATCCATACGAACGTGAATCAAGACGTAGCAAAGATGTTTAGCAGTCCTGAACCATTTGCAATGGATGTTATTGCCAAATATAATCCTGAAGGTAGACCGGTATATGTCCTTGTAAGTGTCGAAGAGTTTAGAAAGTCTTGGGCTATATCTCATATCGCCCAAGTAGACCCCTATATCGGCTACGATCAAGGTAGATGGATGTTTGGTCCTTGGGCCCAAGATTTTTTACTTGTACAGATGTTACCTTTCTTCAAAGGTGAAAATTTAAATCATTTTGAACTTGTTTTCGAAAATGATTACGTCTGGATTTACAAATACAAACTGTAAAAAGCAATGATAAAGAGTAGGGCCATATTAATAACTGGAGGAGCAGAAGAAGGACTTGAAGAACTGGTTGAACGTATAAAAAAGTGAATATCTGGATTAAGATGAAACGCCTTTGATTCTCAAACTAAAATCTATTGTCACTACAGAATGGGTCAAGAGACCCATTGAGATTATATTCACGCCGGTTTTCGCATATTCTTCTAAGTTATCAAGGGTTATATTTCCAGAAGCTTCGAAGAGAACATTATCTCTTATTCCTAAGAGTTCGAAATTTTCTATAACGTCTTTTATCTCATTTACACCCATATTATCGAGCATTATTATATCTGCATTTTTAAAACGTAAAGCCTCAGCAAGACTTTTTACCTCCACATCTACCTTCTTGGTAAAACTTATTTTATCTTTATAATCGTCTCTCAAAATGGGAAGATGGTTATCTTTCAAAAGAATCATATCGCTCAGAGATAGACGGTGTGGATCTCCTCCACCTGTTAATACCGCTTTTTTCTCGAATAACCTAAAACCAGGAGTAGTCTTTCTAGTACATGCGATTTTTAAGTTAGGATTTACTCTCTTTGCTATGTTCACCGCCTTTTTTGTGACTGTTGCTATTCCACTCATTCTTCCTAGTATATTTAATGCTAAACGCTCTCCCAGCAGTATAGATCTAGAATTTCCTTTAATTGAAAGTATAGGTTCCTTACTTACCATATCCCCCTCTTCTTTTAACTTAATGCTCTCGCACTCTAAGACTTCAAATACAACTGTAGCCTCATCGACTCCACTCAGCAAACATGGCTCGTTACACCATATCTCGGCCTCAATCTCTCTATTTTCAACCAATTCTGAAGTTAAATCGTAAAAGGGGGAATCTTCCTCCAAAAAATCAATAATTTTCTTCCTCAATATGGGCTTAGGAATCATTTTAAATTCAACATCCTCTCTAAATCACCTTAAATTCAACATCTTATCTATAGCCTTTTTCGCCTTCTCTTTTATATCTTCATCCACATTAACTATGTTTTCCTTGTTTTTAAGGACTCTATACACCTTCTCTAGGTTATGTAGTTTCATAGTCTTACATATAGCCTTAGATAAGCAAGGATAGATTTTTTTGTCTGGACATTCTCTTCTAAGCCTATCTACAAGTCCTACCTCCGTGGCAATAACAAAATAATCTTTATTTGAGTTTTTAACATGTTTAACCATCTTTCCTGTACTGTAAATAAAATCTGATAACTGTTGTACCTCAAGATCGCACTCAGGATGGGCTAAAATCTCGGCTTGTGGATAATTTTCTCTAAATTTCAATACATCGAAGGGAGAGAACATCTTATGGACATAACAGTATCCATTTTTTGGAATAGGTATTATTTCTTGATTTGTTTGTAATTTTACATAATATGCAAGGTTTTTATCCGGACCAAATAGAATACCACCGTTTAAAGAGTTAATTACTTCTATACAGTTAGAAGATGTACATATGATATCTGCCTCTGCCTTTGCCTCTGCCAGGGTATTAATGTAGAGAACTACTTTTTTATCCGGATGCTCATTTTTTGCTCTTAAGATTTCTTCCCTTGGAAGCATAGCAGCCATCGGACATCTTGCATTTTTATCTGGAATTAATACCAATTTTTCAGGATTTAAAATGCTGGCGGTTTCTGCCATGAAGTCAACCCCACAAAATACAATAATTTCGTAATCCGTTTCACTTGCCTTTATGCAGAGTTCGAGGGAATCTCCGATAAAATCTGCTATTTCTTGTATCTCCGGTCTTTGATAGTTGTGAGCTAGAATAACGGCATTTTCTTTTCTTTTTAGTCTTTCTATCTCCTTGATCATGTGCCGATCTTCACCTCTGAGAATATCTTTTCTATGGTGGCGATCACAGATAGAGGAGCTAATTCACTTGACTTTGGATTATCTTTCAGGGGAATGGACTCGACTCTTACTTCTATCTCACCAAACTTTCCTTTTGCTGTTAGAGAATGGATATTTTTATCAATATTTGAATCCGCGATGATTTTGACTGAAATTTTTTTATTTAACGCTAAACTTATCGTTGCGGCTATGTTTATCTCCTCAGGAAATCTTTTTACGGCTTCTTCTACATTTCCTTCAAATATTATTCCTTCTATTTGTGTATCGAAATGTTTGGCAGGTTTTCTCGTTATCAGCGAAACACTTTCAACATTTTCTTTTATCGCATTCAATCCGTCTATTCCAACCATCGCGCCAGAAGGAATGAATATTTTTGTATTGGCCTGATCAGATATTTTTTTAAGACTATTAAAAAGATCGGAATCCATTAGAGCACCTGTACTACATATGAGTAAGTCATGTCTCTGAAGTAAAATTGGAGCCAGTTCCCTGACAGCTTGTTGAGAGGCAGCCTCTATCACTATATCTAATTCTTCTTTGACTAGTTCATCAAATTTTATTGCGTTTGCCCCTATTTCTTTCGCTAGATTTGCTGATTTCTCAAAACTTTTATCAAAAAGATAGAGACTTGCCCTATTCGCCAACTTTTTTGCTACATAACTTCCTATGGCACCACATCCTAGGATGCCAATTCTCAATTAAATCCCTTCTTGTATTTCCTCAACTCTTCTTACCTTTATTAAAGATTTTACTGGTACACCATTGATCTTGTCTATCCCTTTCTTATCGATTATCACCATAGCGGCGAGAGAATCTGCACCGGCCTCTTTTAGTAGGTCGATGGTGTCTTTTATAGTGGAGCCGGAAGTTATTATATCGTCTACTATAACCACGTTCTTTCCACTCACGTTGGAGAAAGTGGTGCTAAAGAAACCTGTTCTCTTAATTTTTTTCTCCGGATCCCACATATGCTTTTTTGGTCTCACTATGGCTACTGTAGCATCCAATTCTTCTGCAATGACAGTCGCCAATGGAATTCCACTCGTTGCAATTCCTATAACAACGTCAGGTATGGGAAGTTCATTTTCATCAAGGCATTCCATGAGCATGTCTGTCATTGCCAAGGCAAGGAATCTTATTCTGGTAGATTTTCCTCCTAATGTGCTCCAGTCTATGTATACGTCTCTAGGAGCCTCTATTGCCTCTTGTTTTTTCGATCCTTTTGTAATTAGCCACAGCGCAGTCTCTTTTGAAACATTAAGATCGTCTGCGATTTCTCCAGTGGCTAGACCTTCTTCTTTTAGTTGCATTGCCTTATTTATAAGGTCTTCAAGACTTTTCACATTTATACCCCCTTGTGCCCTTTCCTAACCTTTTGTCTTACCATGGATCCACAAACCTCGCATATTTCATCGTAGGTGATATCATAAGTTCTTCCGCATCCCTTACATACGTTATCCCAGTGGAATATCTCTTCTATCCCTTTTCTTGCAACTTTTCTATATTCGATTCCGAGTACCGCTGATAGATTTTGTATGTAGTTGTCGTCCGTTATGATTATTGGATCGAGATTATCTCTCTTAATCTCTAGGGCCAATGCCAGTATGCATATATCGGTTTCGGAGAGGAATTTGATATCACCGGTCTCTTTACTTATTTCAGTTACTTCTTGGATAAACCTTTCGTTTGGTTTTCTGATTTCAAGATCGCTAGTTATTTGAAGTTTGAGCCTTCTCTTATCGTCTTTCAATTCTTCTTCAACCCAAGGTACGGTTATCTTCTTTCCAATTAGTAAATTGATCGGTAAATCAGAGAAGAAGGCAGACGCATCCAGTATATATACTCTTTCCATTTAGTGCTCCTCAAAAGTTTTTATATAAGTTTTAGGTGCACTTAGCGTAAAAAAGTTTGGGGTATTCGATGAAGCCGCGCCTAATCTCGTGGAACGTAACAAGGGCTTGTAATCTAAGGTGTAGGCACTGTTATAGAGATGCGGGCACTAAAGGCAAGAACGAACTCTCTACTCAAGAGGCCTACTCCCTTATGGACGGTATATCTGAACTCTCAAAACCAATTCTAATTTTGAGTGGTGGAGAACCTCTTGTGAGACCTGATTTGTATGATATAATTAGATATGGATCTGATTTAGGATTTAGAGTCGTTTTAGGAACGAACGGAACATTGATAGATGAAGATGTAGCCTCTAAGCTTTACGATGCAGGGACAAAAAGAGTGGGTATAAGCATAGACTCCACAAATCCTGATGTTCACGACATGTTCAGGGGTGTTGAAGGCGCCTTAGAAAAAGCCATAAAAGGAGCAGATGCATGTAAAAAGGCTGGGTTATCTTTTCAAATCCACACTACTGTAACTAAATACAACTACAACGAAATACCTGACATAATCGATCTCGCTGTAGATATAGGGGCAGATGCCTATCATCTTTTCTTTTTTGTACCCACCGGGAGAGGAATAACCATCAAGGACAAAGACATTTCCCCCGAGGAATATGAGTCGTTGTTATCCTACCTGTATAAGAGACAAGAAGATACGGATATGTTTCTTAAGACCACATGCGCACCCCAATACTTCAGAATAATGCTTCAAAAAGGAAAGAAAAGTCTAAGAAAAGTAAAGGCAGAGAAAGAGAAAAGAGATTTAAGAAGAGAAGATTTAGAAAGGCTTTCGAAGGGATGTCTAGCTGGAACCGCATACTGCTGTATCCTTCCTGAAGGCGATGTACATCCTTGTCCCTACATGCCCATAAAGTTAGGGAACGTGAAAGACTTAGGTTTTGTGGAGATTTGGAATGAATCGCCCGACTTAAAAATACTGAGAGAAGGAAAACTAAAAGGCAAGTGTAGTTTATGCAAGTATAGAAATGTTTGTGTGGGTTGTAGAGCCAGAGCCTATGCATATACTGGAGATTTTCTACAAGAAGATCCTATGTGTATGTATAATCCTGTTTAATCTCAATTTTGAAAAATAAGAGAGGATAATAGGATAGTGTATTAAGATTAAATTTTATAATTTTTGACCCTTCTAAAATATATATCAAATGCTTAAGAGGATAAGATTGGATGTATAAAAAGATTCGAGCTAAAAAAATAGATCTATCAGGAGTCACATCGAAAGATGATACTTTTGTGGTAGATGAAGAGCAAATTAGAATATTTGCCAACGGTAAAAAGATAGGCGTGTTTTCTGTATCTCCTAATTTGCTAAAAGAACTCGCAATAGGCTATCTTATTGGATCGGGTATTATAAAAGGATTAAATGATATCGAAGATATTGAAATAATGGATGACTTAATAGAGGTAAAAATACCAGATTTTGATGAAAATAATTTGGAAATAATTAGGATGGAAGAATGTGTTCAGGGTTGGATAGTTAGATTGTTGAATGAGAATATTTTTGTGAATTCCGAGTTAAAGATAAGAGCAGATCTCTTATTCGATGCCATGAAAAAATTACAAAGTGACTCGAGGGTTTGGAAACTAACACACGGAACTCATGCTGCAGGTCTTTTTGATAAAAATGGTGAAGAAATTGCCATTGCAGAAGATATTAGTAGACATGCTGTTATAGACAAGGTAATTGGGATTTCAAGTCTTAAAAAAAGTGATTTTTCAAATACCTTTCTTTTATGCAGTGGGCGAATTCCTGCTAGCATTATCTTAAAGATAGCTCATGCAAATATTCCTATTGTTGGAAGTCGTACTGCCCCTATAAATCCAAGCATAGACGTTGCGAGAGAAGTTGGTGTTACATTAATTTGTTTTTTAAGGGGTAAGAAAATGTTTGTATATAGTGGAGAGGATAGGATTTTTCAATAAATCTGAGGAAAGACTTTTGAGGACCTGATTAATAATATTTCTATATGTCTATTCTCATCGCTGGAGATAAAAATAGATATTCAAATAAATTGATAGCGTCTTCAGTAGAAAAAAGAGGTGTTAAAGTAGAATTTTTTAGTTCTGATGATATTAAAGTAACTTCTGAAGGAAATATAGGATTCAAAAATATTCCAGATCTAATATATGTAAGAACTGGCTTTTTTCGTGATATAAAGAACTTCTCGAAGTTTTTACTCTATACATGGATATTAGAGTCATTTGAGAATATGAGAATCAAGGTAATAAACTCATTACAATCGTTTGAGAATACTGCTAACAAGATAAAATGTCTGTCCCTTTTAAAGGATAAAGGTATCAAAGTACCTTTTTCTTCTGTTGCAGTTTCATATAAAAAAGCAGAAGAAATAACGGAAAATATAGGTTTTCCTGTTGTCATAAAACCTCTTTTCGGTGAGAGAGGTGAGGACATATACTTAGCCAACTCTTACCCCGAATTAGGGGAATATTTTGGTAAGATTAACTCTCAGGGCATTCCTGTCTTACTTCAGGAGTACTTTCCAAAGAATTATAATAGAGATATCCGTGTTTTTGTTGTTGGTGATAAAGCCGTAGCAGCTATGTACAGGTACGGAAAGAACGACTGGCGTACAAACCTGAGTCTTGGAGGAATAGGAAAGCCTTGTCCTCTTTCTGATGACATAGTAGATTTATCTCTGAAAGCGACTGAGATTACGAAATCAGACATAGTTGGAGTAGATATCCTCGAATACAAGGAGGAACTCTTGGTAATAGAAGTTAATCCGTTGCCCGGTTTGTTGATACAAAAGGTCACAGGAATAGATGTAGCCGGTAAAATAGCGAAATACTTGATAGAAAAGGCTCGTTAATGTTACAAGATTAATGACGTTAGCTCTTCTTCATGAATTCCTTCATTTTTCCTTGAGGCTCACCAGTAGAGAAACACATGCTGAATAAAGTTCCTTCGTAATCTAAGGCTAATTTCCTCTCTTTAATAGCTTTTTTCGCCATTCTTATTCCAAGGTTACTTTTTTCAGCCAATTTATTGGCAGTTTCCATTACTACTTCTTGAAGATCTCCTGGGGGAACCACCCTATTGACCAAGCCGATTCTATAAGCTTCCTTAGAATCTATTGTCTCTGCCATGAGTATAAGCTCCAATGCATTGCCTTCTCCTACTATTCTTGGCAATCTTTGTGTTGCCCCCCAACCAGGGCATATTGAGAAGTTCACCTCCGGAGATCCTAACTTTGCTTCTTCGCTCGCTATTCTAATATCACAAGCAAGAACAAGTTCTAGACCCCCTCCTAAGGCGTATCCATTTATCATAGCTATGGTAACCTTTTCTAAGTTCTCTAACATTTCAAAGATTTCATGTCCCAAGAGAGAGAAATCCAAAGCCTCTTTCGCATCTTTTTCGCTCATCTCTGATATATCTGCGCCTGAAACAAAGGTTTTACCTTCTCCTGTAATGACTAAAACTTTTATCTCTTTATCTTCCTCTATATCTTCTATAACCTCTTTTAATTCCCTTAAAGTTTCCATATTCAAAGCGTTAAGGAATTTAGGTCTATTTATGCTGATTTTCATTATACCATTCTCTCTTTTTAAAATCAGATTTTTCAACGAAAACACCTCCATTACCATATCCCTACCATCCTATCCCTACCTATCTATCCCTCCCAAAACTCTGGAGGGTACTTTTTCAACAACTCCGAATATCGGTTTGTAATAGATTCAAGCATATTTTCTCTCTCTTCTTTGGTTTGTTTGCGCACTACTTTTCCAGGAATTCCTAAAACAAGACTGTTTTCGGGTATATCTTTTTTTGGTCCAACCAAGGCTCCTGCACCAATAAAGGAACCAGATCTAACCTTAGCACCATCTAAAACCAAGGCCCCGATTCCCACAACAACTTCGTCTTCGATTAAAGAGCCATGGATTACCGCGTTATGCGCGATAGTTACGTAGTCTCCGATCTCTACTGGGTTATCAAAGTCTGTATGAACAACAGCACCGTCTTGTATGTGGGTATATTTCCCAATCTTTACGTTATCAAGATCTCCTCTTATAATAGCATTTGGCCAGACGCTAGTGTACTCTCCGATCTCTACGTCTCCAACGATGATCGCATTCGGAAATATGAGAGTATTTCTATGTATTTTAGGCTTTACACCCTCAAATTCGAAGATCACGGATTCGCCTCCCTTATCGTTTACAGGATTCATTTATCTTTTTTTAGTTTATCCCAAAAGTTTTTTAAATTCCCTAACATTGATAATTTCTCCGGGTTTTAAAAATGAAGATCTCAGCCATACAGATGGGTATAGATTTATGCAATAAGGAAGCAAATTTATCTAAGGCTTTCAAATATGCTAAAAATGCGGTAGAATCAGGATGCGATATAATACTGCTTCCAGAGGTCTTTTCCACGGGTTTCTGTTACAAGACGATAGATAAACTGGCAGAACCTATACCCGGAGTTACCTATGACCAGATGAGAGAATTTTCTAAGGAATTTTCTGTCGTCTTTTTAGGAACTATCATCGAAAAATTTGAAGATAAAATTTATAACACCTGTATTTTATTTGAAGATGGAGACTTCTTAGGTAAATACAGAAAAACACATCTCTACGGGAATGAAAAAAATTACTTCAGCGAAGGGGATAGTTTAGGAGTTTTTGAGACTTCTAGATGTAAATTAGGAGTGATTATATGTTATGAGATTCGTTTTCCGGAGTTAACAAGAATTCTAGCCTTGAAAGGCATAGATTTTCTTTTTACACCATCACAATTCCCTAAACCAAGAGAGGAAGTTTGGCGTACCTTAGTTAGGGCTAGAGCCATCGAAAATCAAATATTTCATTGTGCATGCAACACTATTGGAAAAAAGCATTTTGGCGCATCCTTAATAGTTTCCCCGGATGGAGAAATACTAGATGATGGTAAAGACGAAGAAAAAGTCGTTATGTCTAAAATAGATCTATCAGAAATTAAAAATGTTAGAAAAAAGATCCGAGTTTTTTCCGATAGAAGGGAAGAACTTTATTACTGAATTTCTTAGTTCGCTAAATGGAAAGTAGAATGCCAAAATGTTGGATTATTGGTTTTATTTCAAGGCTTCCTCTAGGAATGCTTCAATTGATTCATTTGAATAGTTGAATGCCCTCACTGCCTTTTGTTTAGTGTCAGTAGCCTTTCCACTTATGAAAGTAAGGAGAACCGCTACTATGGCCAATGCTAACGCTAACATTAGCATGTATTCTAAGGCACCCTGAGCTTTCTCTTCCCAAATTATTTTTTTCAAAGCCCTGCACCTATTAAAGGATATTTAAATGGTTTTATAGGTTTTATATACTCAATTAAATATATAATTTATCTATACAATTTTGAGGATTTAGGAGTCAACGGGATAGAAAAACGAAGCCAAAACACAATAGATGAATTTTATCAACACGTGGATCGTGTATAACGTTTATTATAATTCTTTGAGGAACTCTAACCCAAGAAATGGTACATTAGATAAGTCGTAACTATGCACAAGACAGATGCAACCCCAAAGGATGGATAAAACTCAAATTTTTTTGTTAATAAAGTTAATGAAACTGCAAATACTAAAACACCCATAGCCCCATGTAATATTCCTCGACAGGCTTCTACCGCGGCGTATTCTCCCTCATGGAATTTTATCAAAAATAGCGAGGTGGCAAGCCTTATAGGCATGGCGGCTATGATTCCTGCTATAACGGGGCTTATTAAGTTTGCCACAAGGACGACAATTGCTACTATGAGTCCGCCCAGTACAAAGTCAAATAAAAATTTCTTCCAGAGCATATCCTAAAAGAATAGAAGACAAGATTAATATTTTTTGCCATTAATTAAAACTTATTCTTCAGATCCTTTCCGAGGACCAACTACCCATCTTTTCGGTTTTGCCTGAAGTTCTGGTTGTATCCATTTTAACTGATAATCGCGTTTGCCGACAAGGGCACCCGTTGGGCAATTAGCCGCGCATAGACCGCATCTTTCTAATTCGAAATGTTCCTTGTCTTCAACCCATGAAATGCATCCTTCTTGATCTGTGAGTATTGGGTAACCCACGCTATACAGACTTAGGACGCCAACAGGACATACCTCAACGCAAATACCACACCTTGCGCACGTGGACAAAAAATCATCTATTGCTCCTGGCGGCGCTAATTTGGGTTCACCCTTAAATTCGATGAATTTTGCTCTAACAGTCTCATTCTTGTCATTTATCACAGGAGGAGCGCCTTCACGGCTTACAACCAGTTCTCCAAGCAGAACCATTGCTATGATGGCGGTGGTTACTGTCTCGAGGGTTATCCTCAAAAAACCTCTTCTTGAAATCTCCTCAAGAGATATTCCCCTCATCTGCCGGCCT
>JABAOF010013818.1_pt1 | contig 22669 bp, 22 predicted proteins | sample 7062171 | NCBI WGS metagenome assembly JABAOF01 (sample SAMN14538628, study PRJNA623070) | marine sediment metagenome | biome: marine biome [ENVO:00000428]; feature: marine pelagic biome [ENVO:01000023]; material: deep marine sediment [ENVO:00002113] | place: India: Gulf of Khambhat ...
CGAGCCCATAAAATGGCATTTGGCTTCAATCCCTTATAAACCTAGCTTGAGATGGTTGTTCTATCGGTTTTGGCAAGAGGGACTTTGAAAACGTAATGATAAAAAAACCAGATGGTGGCATAGCCGCCGCTTATGCCCCCTTTGTGCTGCTTACGTCATATTAGCGGCATACCGGGCTTTTGCAAGTGGATGCTTTCGTTGATGATAGGTCGTAGGAAATCGGGGACTTTTCATACAAAAGGCCAAGAGAGGCGTTATCTGAGGGAATTAATAAGGCCGAATGGAATACAGACCCCTGGCTGAACCGTGACTATTATGTCATTGTAGCTTTTGAAGCGTCGGCCATGGTTGGGTAATTTTTTAATTTCACTAAGCCTCACTATGAGCGGCGATTCCCATTTGCGGGACAGGCCTCAGTATCTTTTAAATATTGCACCGCTCGCCGAATAGGCTACATCTATCATAACCGTGAAAAACCGTGATGATGCTGTATTTTGGTGATTGCGACAAGCACGGCCTAAAAATCCCAGAAAGCGCGGTCAGACACATCCGCAAATGGTTGCTTCAAGAATTGAACTTTGAACAAATAATAGGTGCTTTCTTTCAACAGTAATACGAAGAGAGCACTGATTTTCATGCCTATTGGTGCGGCTTGACATTAGAGCAAGTGGAAAAATACGGCATTGAACCGATTGAAATGATCGACCCAGAAACAGGCAAAAAAGAACTCAAGTATCAATGGGAAGCTTTGAACAATAAAGACTGTGGAGAAATCATCACAGCCGCACTAGATCAGTTTTGTAATCATGACGACACTTCTAAGGCACAAGCCGCCTTCGACGCTGAACTCAAGAAACTGAAGAAAGGTATTAAATATCTTTTTGATGAGATGGAGAATGAAAATGGTTGAGAAATCAGCTTATCAGCAATTCAAGGATGCCAAGCTTGAATAAAAGCTATCCAACAAGAAACGGCACGTCAAATATTTCAAAGCAGAGGATAAACTATTTGAAGCCCTCGCCAAGATGTAGCAAGAGCTATTTAAGCAAGCCCTCAAGAATGATGAGATAACAGAGGACGATTACAGATAACACCTCATCCCCTATCTGGATGATCCCGATGGCCTGGTGCAACGTAACCGAAGGCAGCAATTCATCCAAGATCAAATCTGCCATTGGGCAGGGGACCTGATCTATGGTGAATACTGCCCGAGGAATAATAGCGATACCTGGGTTATTGCAGCAGAAAAGATCAGGCTTCTTTGTCGGCTTTTCGATGCCGAACGGGATTAGTGCGATTAGGACCTGGAACGGGAGCGAGTTGATGCGATCCAGCATTCGGAGGCGGAAAGTGTGAAAACGGTTCGAAATATTTTGCGGCTGATGGGGGTCAGGCTGAAAGCAAGCTGGCTGTTTGGAATGGAATTCTTCAGCTGGCGAAATTCAACAACCGCAAGGAAGTGGGTGCGCTATCCGGGCTTGTGCCGATGTCACATCAGAGTGGAGATGGCTATCGAGAAAAGTGAATAATTAAGGCGGGTAATCGTTACATTCGTTCCATGACACTAGAAATCGCCTGGGGATAGCTGAGGTATCAACCAGAAAGGGAATTGACGAAGTGGTACGAGAAGAAATTTAGTTTTGGGGAGAAGAGAATCCGCAAGATAGGGATCGAAGCACTGGCAAGGAAGCTGATGATTGAATTGTGGCACTATTTAGAAACGGGCGCTATTCCAGAAGGGGCGGTACTGAAGACAAGATTAATCTGAAAAAAACCTGAGAGAGGAATGCAAGTAGGGAGAACAACCATACTGGTGTGATCAGCTCGCTTTGCTGCCTGGTCTTGAAGAGACCGACCGGTAGATGGGGCGCTCACAAGAGCTTCCAGGATCGCCGACCAGCGAATGATGCATTGGGTGACCAGTCAAGAGAGAACCTGCACGGATAGAAGGTAGTTCGAGGCACTTGGTGCCGGACGCCAAAGGAAGCTGCCAGAAGTGTTTTCTTGAAGAATTGTTGTGTAGAATTTATTGATTTGCTAAAGTGGGGCTTAACAGTGGCGCCTACATAGAAGCCGCCTTCTCTTCGATTTCCCAGAATTCGGCTCCCATGTCCCTTCCATCCACACCATACGGCCCTTCCTCTGAAGGAAAGATGATGAACTCCCGTCGGTTATCTCTCAAAAGCATCCAGGGAGGCTGATCTCATTTCTCAAGCAATTCCATGTGGGAAAGCGGATATATGTGTCTATAGACATCGATCATATAAACGACCCCTTAACCGAGCTCGTAATCCCGCCTGGGCCGCGTAGCGTTCCAAGCCGGCCGGGTCCTGTCAGGGAACGTGGGAGGCACGTAGAGATAACGGTAAGTCCCCTCCGAAGGACCGTGGAATGCCTTGCTGGCGTGGTCTGCTGGTCCCTGGGCCAGCAGTGAAAAGAGCGGATATATAGCCTCAGTCAGTGCAACCCTGCTATATTCCCTCGTGTCGTGATTCGTGAGTAGTCTGCGTCCCAGATTTCAGGTGGTGTACTGTTCCACCTCAAGATAACGGTCCCGGCTATCCGGCAATACGGTGACTAGGCGCTTCCCAGGCCCGAGTTGTTCTGCTAGCCAAGTACAGACAAGCACATTAGCCCCGGAGGATATACCGCAGAAGATGCCCTCCTCCTCAGCCAGTCGATGGGCCATCTCTATGGCCTCTTCATTGGTGACGGTGAATACTTCGCCCACCAGGCCGCTGTCGAAGATTTCGGGAATAATGCCATCGGTGATGCCCTCGATCATAGGATAGTCCTCCTTCCGTCCAGCAAGCCTGGGCGAGGAAGCCGGCTCGACCGCGGCTATGAGGATACTCGGGTCGTGAGCCTTGAGCGCCTGGGCAACGCCCAGAAGTGTACCCCCAGTTCCCACTGACGCCACGAAGGCGTCCAGGTGCCCATCTGTCTGTTCCAGGATCTCCTGGGCGGTCCACTCCCTATGAGCCCTAACATTGTTCGGGTTGCTAAACTGCCGCGCCCACCAAACATCTTCGTTTTCGCTCTCCATCTGCAAACATAGCTGCCGAGGCCGTATCTCAATGACCGCGCCATGGATGCTAGAATCCTTGTCCCTGCGTTGGGCTTCATAAGCATCGGTATCAATCTTCTGGATTTCGCACCCGTAAGCGCGCATGATGGCCTCCCGTTGCCGGTTGGCCACCTTCTCGGGAGAGAAGACCATTCTTTTGTAGCCCTTGACCGCCGCAACGAAGGCCAGCGATGTGCCAGTGTTGCCGGTGCTAGCCTCCACGATTATGGAGCCTGGGTGAAGTTCTCCCTCCTGCTCGGCCGCTTCCACCATTAATTTTGCAATGCGATCCTTGATGCTTCCGGAGGGGTTGAGGAACTCGGGCTTAACTAGGATCTCGGTCTCCTTCTCGTATCCGATGCGGTTGAGACGGACTAGAGGGATGTTTCCTACAAGATCGAGCATGCTGTTTGCGATTTTCATTCTCACCTCCAGAGAATTGCACGTTTCCCATATCTCTCATAGATCAGCACCGGATTGCGGGGCTAAACCTGCCTGGCGGAGCCGACCATCGTGCGGTCGACTCGGTCGCTAGGTTGAGTGATGATTTGCTCCAGTTTTTCGGGCACCTCCAATGCCAGAATGTGCACGAACCTGTGGTCTAAATAGGAGGTCCACAGAAACATGGCCGCCATTGGTTTCAGGGCGACAAGGGTCGCCTGCTGGTCTTCAGAGGAGCAGGCCTCGGCGCGCCTCCTCCTCGAATTGAACCAGCGCATACCGCACGGCGACCGATTACGCGTAGGTGGTGATTATCACGCCGTCGTACACCTAGGTAGCGCACTATGGCGCGGACGAGCTTGCCCTCATAGTCCACCCGACTACCCGCCCAACAGAGAAATTATACCAATGTCGCCACGGTAGCCGTCGGGATGGCAGGGCAATAGTTATAAGGGTCTGCGATGAGCGTGCCAATCCTGGCAGATGAAGAATGCTTGGCCACAACTGCAGCGACTTCATTCATCCTATGTCGGGAGTGTAAAGCCAACCGGCAAGGCGCTCTTCGAAATGTCTGATATAGCCATTGGCTCATCATCATTAAAAAAACAGGAAGAATAAGGACTTATCGGTGCAGCCTGTGGTGTGCAATCTATGATCCCCACTACAGGTCATCCCGTACGAGCCCTCTATATTGTTATTGCGCAGAAGATCTTTATCAGGGGTAGGTCCACAATCGACCAAGAGATCTTTGTTGATCTGATCCAGGAGTACAAACAGTAAGAGGGCCAATATCGGATACCCATCGTACCGGAACCGGTACAGGTCCTTGGGAGGGGCTTGCGCTTCATCCCTTCGCCATAGTACGGCCGGAGGGCATTTTAGAAGTACATCCAGCGTTGATATTGGGCAAGCAAGTGATCGGGGCCAGATGCCCTAAGTAGGTAGGGGCGGCGGAATCCCTCATCGTTAGTACGGTGGCTACGCTCGACACAGGCGTTACCCTTTGCAGTACCATCGGATTTTGGCATCGAGCGGTTTTAGGAATGGCTGAGAAAGGTTCTGGACTGCTATGGCATTGATAAGGCCGATCGAGCTTGTTGGGACTTCCCGATCATGGACTTTCCGGTTCCTGCGGGGTTTATGGCAGACCAGTCACTTGGCACGGTCGATGATCGTGTTCACAGATGCCATGTTCCCCCCAAGTTGAGACCCGCTCAATCGCCTGGCGCTGGTACATGATAGAGAACGCGTCCGGATAAGCCTGGTAGTTCCTGCAAAGTTCAAAGAACCGCTTCTGGTCAATCGCCAGCGTATCCTGGATTTCCCTGCAGCTGATGAGACCCGTGAGTAGGACCGGAGGATGAAAGCTACCTGCTCGTCGGAAGGTCGCTTGAGAAGTTGTTCTATGGCTACCTCCTGGTTTGAGTTGAGGCAGTTAGTATGGGTGTTGGATTTTCAACTTCAAAGAGTTGTCTTTTGGGCTGTAAAGAGTTCACTTTTGAAATTCAAATGACACGCAAATACGAAGCCTTTTACATTTATGTACTTCCCCATATAATATATGAGTGTTGTGTAATTGTACGACCATGAAGGATAAGGAGGACTATTATGAGATCGATTCCTCAGTTGCAGCTGATCGCCGGCTTCTTGGCCATGATACTCATCGTGACCGCGTGCGGTGGAGCACCTGAAGAAGCTGCCAAGCCGACGGGCGCTGAGCTTCCTGTTGTCAAAATCCACGCGCTCGAAGGGGGAAATGGTACTGCCATACTTGCAATCATCGAGGCTCAGGGTTTCGACAAGGCCAATGGATTTCAGGGGGAGTTCTTTCAGGTCGCAGGTGACGCTTCCGTCCAGTTCATGCTGCAACGGAACTCCGATGTTTCATTCGACTGTGATCTGATTACGCCCGCGCTGTTAAGGAGTCAAGGGTACGAGATCAGCACCTTTTATCCCCTGGTGACCCAGGATGCTACCATGATTGTCCGAGGGGACAGTCCTTATCAGACGCCGGAGGATCTGATAGGAAAAACCGTTGGACATGACGGGCTGGAGTCGGGCACGATGACGGCCGCGCAGATCTTGCTTAACGCGTTCCATGATATCCAGATTGAAGAGGACTATAACCTGCAATTAACCGAGGAGGCAGCCCTGATGCGGCTCCTGAATAGGGGCGACTTGGAGGCTATCTTCCTCGGGCAACCGGAAGTGCTCATCTCTGAGGCCACCTTCGGAACGATGACCGTTTGGGGCCCTGCTGCTGAGGAGTGGGCTGATGAGCGCGGTGGCCTTATCTTGAACGTCTCAATGTGCGCCTACGAAGATTGGCTGGTCGATAACCCCGACCTTGCGCGCGGGGTGATGGCAGCATGGGACGATGCGCTCGCCTGGATCAACGAGGATCCCAATCGACTGACCGAGGCCCCCTTCCCTGAGATATTCGGCCTCGAAGATCCTGAGATCTTGCAGGGATTTGCGGATCTTGTGGCTACGTCTGAGTTCTTCACCAACAGTTGGACAGAAGAAGACGTGCAAGCCGGTCTGGATTTCGTCAGCCTTGCTGCGGAGATCGGAACGATCCTCCAAGAGGTTCCTGAGAACTCCGTCGTGAGGCTTGAGACACTCGTTGGTGAGTGAGGGGTAGCGTCTGCAACTTGCTAATTCGATCTCGGGCCGGAGCTCGGTGATCACTGAACTTCGAGGTCGCGCCCGGGTCGGATTTCGATCGATCCAACGAACTCAACCTTAGTGCATTTGCCAGAAGAGAAGGCTGCCTGGAACTTGCTTCGAGTCAGGGATGGCCTCGTAGATGGCGCTGGCGGGCCATTGTAGTTCCGTGGTTTGTCTGCCAGCTCCTCCTCAATGGGCGGATCCATCGTCTTGTGGCATCGGGCAGCGCGCCACGGCTGAAGCCACTGAGGTGGCTCTGGAGCTTGATGCCATTGTGTGGGGCCTGATCGCTGAAAGCTACGCAGATGACTGAGAGGTGTATGTCGCAATGTCTGCACAGAACACCGTATTAACGAGTCCGCGTGTCCGGTCATTCAACATAAATAACATGCAGCTGAAGCGTGCGATGTTAATGGCCGGCTTGGCCGGTGTTACTCTTCTCGCTTGGTCCATGCTTTGGGACAAGACGGACTGGCTGTCTTCCCCCGCCGAAACTTGGGAGACCTTCGTCCAGACCGCCCGGACACCATCGACGTATGCCAATCTGGCTGCCACGGCCAAGAGGCTGTTCATCGGGCTTTTCATAGGCTACATCGTGGGGGTCGCAGCGGCGTTTCTTATGCACAAGTCGAAGTGGTGGGATCGATTCACAAAACCCTATGTATTCATCGCTCTATCCACTCCAGGGCTGGCGTGGAGTCTTATCAGCCTGATGGTCTTTAGCCTTTCTGATCTAGGGGTCTACATGGCAGTTGCAGGAGTGGTCTTCCCGTTTGTAGCGATCAGCCTCTTGGCTGGCTTGAACAGCATCGATGCGCACCTCACAGAAATGTCCAATGTGTTCAGGTTCAGTTGGTTCGATCGGATTTGGCATCAGACTCTTCCTGAGATGGCGCCGCATCTCTTTGCGGCGTTTCGCAATGTTCACGCGCTGGCCTGGAAGATCGTTGTCTTGTCTGAACTGTTCTCGACACAGAATGGTATTGGCTTCCAGTACAAGCGTGCATTCGCGTTCTTCTCAACCAAGCGTCTGATTGTATGGGCGGCCTTCTTTGTCATGATGGTGATGATCGTGGAATATGGGATTCTGCGTCCGTTCGAGCGGCTCGTATCCCGATGGCGGTCATAGCATGCGCATCGTAAGGATGATGCGGAGAAGCAATTGCTGAGGAGAATGTGATGACTGAAGGAGCATCAAGCGCAGCAACCAAAGAAGCCAGAAATGTCATCGGAGGAGATGTAGGTGTCCTGCCTGGTGATCACTTTATCGAGATCCAGGATGTCTTCTTCGCCTACCCGGAGAGCGACATTCCAGCGCTCGATGGTGCGACTCTCTCAGTCAAGCGGTCAGAATTTGTGTGCATCCTCGGCCCGAGCGGCTGTGGGAAGTCGACGCTTCTCAACATCCTCAGCGGCCTGTTCGTTCCCTTGCAGGGGCGAGTAAGCATCGACGGAGACGTGGTTTTCAACGAGGGCCTGATGGTCTCCGACAAGCTCCCCCGCTTGGGATATGTATTCCAAGATGATCGGCTCTTGCCGTGGAGGTCGGTGCGACAGAACATCGACCTCGCGCTCAAATCTGCGGGGTTCCCCCAGTCCAGATGGAACGAACTCGTGAATCATTTCCTTGGCTTGTGCGGCATCGAGAAGTTTGCCGATGCGTGGCCCGGTAACCTCTCCGGTGGACAACGTAAGCGAGCCGCGATAGCCCGTGCTATGGCGATCGATCCGACCTCTTTGTTGATGGACGAGCCATTCAGCACCCTCGATGAAGTCACTGCCAGATTCTTGCGTAGGGAACTCTTGGATCTCTGGAAGAAAACCAAGCAGACGATCATCTTCGTCACCCACTCGGTGAGGGAAGCCGTCTTCCTGGCAGACACCATCTACATCATGACCAAGGGACCCGGCAGAATATTGGACCGCGTCTCAATTGACGTGCCCCGACCTCGACAATATGAGGATCCGCAACTCACGGAAATCGAGGGGCACATCATCGCCTCGGTTCTGCATCATTGGGGCTACTACGAGCCGACTTTGGACCAGAGGTAGTATGATATGCTAATACGTAAAAGGCAGGACANNAGCGGCTGCCTCGACCGCTGGTTCGTGCTTTGAGCAATCCGTTTGTTGTGTCAGCTGTTGTCGGGGTGGGAATCTGGTGGCTCCTTGCCGGAAGGGTGATCGAGTTTCTACCGACCCCCCTCAAAGTCGGTACCGCGTTCATCGAGGCTATCACATTGCCCGAATTCTATTTCGACATGGCCGTGACGCTGCGACGGGTGATCCTCGCCGCAGCGGGAACATGGCTGCTAGCCATCGTCTTGGGGATTGCAATGGCCAATAGCTGGCTAATCGAGACAGCTGTCAATCCGCTCGTGTTCATCGGGCTTGCGATACCAGCACCACTTTCTATTTTCTTCTCAATCCTGATCTTCGGACTTGGAGAGATGACCACGATGATCGCACTCTTTGTGGTGGTCACACCATATGTTGCTGTCATCATTTATGGGGGTGCCAAGTCCCGAGATAAAAGATTGGTTGAAATGGCATCCGCCTATCGGTTCTCTCGATGGCAGCAACTCAGGCACATTGCCTTGCCTGAGCTCGTGCCCTCCTTGATGTCTGGAGCGAGGTTCGCTTTTGCCATGGGCTGGAAGATCGTTGTGCTCGTTGAATTGCTTTCCTCCAACGTTGGCATCGGCGAGCGACTTCAATTCTTCTTCGTCTTCAATCAACCCGCGCGCGTGATTGGGTGGACTCTCACCTTCACGGTCGTGATGGTGCTGGTGGAAAGGTATGTGTTTACAGAGCTGGAGAAGAGGCTCTTCGCGTGGCGCCCGAAGGAGGATCTTGGTGCCAGAATGGTGCAAGTGGCCTGATGGTCCCACTTTGCGAAACGAGGGCGAACCAACCACGAAGGGTTTTTGGGCTCAGCAAATCACGGTACCTGACGCGCACAACGGCGGAATCGCACATTTTCTACCACTGTATGTTATGAGACGAATAAGGCCTGAAAGGCGTTTCTAATCTTGGCGCAATCCATGCTTGAGAAGAGTCTGGAATCGATGGAGTTCCACGTGGGGCTGCCCTCTCCGACGATCGCTGATGTCAAGGTCACAGAGTGGTCAGACATTACGCGAATGTGCGAAGAAGCCGGTTTTTCTTGCCTCTGGCACTCCAACGAACGTTTCTATCGAGAGATGTGGATTCGGATGGCGGTAGCCGCACTATCGAGCGAGCGCATCGGACTCGGTGGCGCGGTCGCCGATCCGTTCTCAGTCCATCCGCTCATCACCGCTCAAGCACTCGCCACCATGGCGGAGCTTTCGCACGGGCGTGCCACCCTGGCGATGGGCGCGGGTGGATCCGGATTCCAGATGATGGGGATCCGACGGAGCCATTCGGCCGTCGCATTGAAGGATGCCATCTCCATCATGCGTCCAGTTCTGAACGGTGAGGTGGTTGACTACACCGGGGATGTCATTCAGGCGCATCAGGCCCGCATCCAGTTCGCTCCGGTCGGCCCAGTCGATCTTTGGATCGCCTCTCGTGGAGACAAGACCCTGGAGGTCGCCGGGGAAGTGGCCGATGGGGTGATCATTGCGACGTATGCGGATGCCCAGACGATCGGAGAGGCCATTCAGCTCGTTGAGAAGGGTGCATCTCGAAGCAGACGATCGCTGAAGGACCTCCGGCTCATGTCCAGGGTGGATACCTGCGTGCATGACGACCGGTCGGCAGCCTACGATGGGGCGAGGCTTATGATCGCCAAACTCTTGTGGGCAAGCTATCCAGATCGCCGGTTTGTACAGAGGATGGGCTTGACTGTGCCAGAGGCGATCGAAGCGAAGCTGGCTGAGCGAGACTACGCGCTAATCGAAGAGGTTGCCGGCGATGTGCCGGATGTTTTCGTCTCGCGGCTCTCCTGGACTGGGACGCCGGAAATGGTCGCCGAGAGGGTGGCATCTATCGTCTCGGCTACCGGGTTGCGAGAGATCGGATTCTGGATCCTTCCAGCACTTGGCCAGTCTCTGCAGACCGCCGTGGAAATCGTGGCGACGAAGGTGGTGCCCATGGTGAGATCATTACTGAACACAGGCCGCGAGAGGAACTGAATGCTGCTCTACGACCCCACGAGAATAGGCGCTCTCCTGAACGAGCGGGGTGCGGACGGGCTTCTCGCCGCCAGCCCATGTAACGTGCGCTACTTAACAAGGTTTCTGAAGGCGGGTGGGGCACTGGCGCTCGTCCTGCGAGACTCACTGACAGAGCCCATTCTCATCGTCCCATCTTCCAATCTGGACTTCATCTTGGAGGAGCTCGCCGAGACGACCGAGGTTCATGTCTACGGCGAGTTCTTCCGCAACCTTAACGCTAACAAGGATCTCGATGAGCGCGAGAAACGGATCATCCATCTGCACGAGAGTACTCACCGCGATCAAGATCGTGATCAGTGCGCGGCCTCGGTTCTGCGGCAGCGGGGACTGGCCTCGGCAACGCTCTTGACGGACATCAGGATCGGCGAGGTCGCCGGGCTCGGTCGGTATCTCCCTTCGCTCGAACTGCTGTCGCACTCATCAGTTTTCAAGAAGCTGCGCATAATCAAGACCGACGAGGAGATCCGAAGGCTGTCCGAAGTGGCCAGCATCACCGATGAGGCGATCGCCACGACCATCGCAGAGGTCACCGAGGGAGCGTCTCAAGCGCAGCTGGCTCGATGCTTCCACCTCGCGGTGGCCGCCCAGGGAGCTCAGCTGCGCCTCGCTAACATCTCTCTCGGCAGGTCGGCGGCCTTCGGGAATGCGAATGTTCCGGAAGATCAAGTGAAGGCTGGGCAAATCGTCCGTTTCGATGTAGGCGCAATCAAGGGTGGGTATGCTTCGGACATGGCGCGTTGCTATAGCTATCGAGATCCAGGGAAACGAGTCCGTCGATACTATGAAGCGCTGCATGCCGGACAGCAGGTCGCCCTCGCCGCACTCCGCCCCGGGATGCAGGCTCGAGAGGTGTTCGAGATCGCAGTCCGATCTGTGAGGAGCGCAGGTTTGCCCCACTACGAGCGGACCAATGTGGGACATGGCATTGGCCTCCATGGGGATGGATACGATCCCCCTCTACTGGCGCCTGAAGATACCACCGTCCTTGAGCCTGGCATGGTGCTCTGCGTAGAGATGCCCTATTACGAGATCGGGTTCGGGGGGCTCCAGGTCGAGGATATGGTGGTCATGACCAAGGGAAAGCCAAAGCTTCTCACCACGAGCCGAAACGATCTGCAGATTCTTGCATGAGGACTGGCACGACGCGCGAGTATCTCCACGGAGGGCGAATAGGGTGCGCCCTCCAGCGTTGCTTCCCATCAGGCTGATCGGGCGCGCGATGATCGCTCCAACCGGTATCCTTTTGTGATCCCTCACTGCGACTTATCATCAGGTATCGGTAACAATTCGCCCGCGATCGAGTGTCGCGCTCTGGCAGAAGAAAAGCTGCTACAAAGCCACGCGCGATTATGATCGAGCGCTTCATCGTTTCGACACAAAGGTCGGACTGCTCGTTGCCATCTTATTTCGAGTTGATCTATCAGGGGAACGCCCAGAACAATTGGCCCCGTCAGGCTTTTGGCGCGTCATCTCTGATGATCGCGCTTTAGGTCAAGGATTTGGAAGGAAGCGATTTACTACATCCGCACCGTGGTTAGCATCAACAACCTGGCAGATTTGAATCCAAAAGGAGGAAGTGGCTGATGCACAAGAACATTACGGGTCTGAAAGCGCTGTTGGGTCGGATCAAGCAACCCGATCTCGGATCTCAATCATGAAATTCGGCATCGGACTCCCGACCGGGATGGAGGGATTAATCAATCCGATTCCCTTCTTCTCCCCCGAGGATTTCGTCCTCATGGCCCAGATCGCTGAACGTCTGGGATACGACTCGATATGGGGCAACGACCATTATGCAGCACAGGATTATGTGAAGCAGAAATACGAGGCCCCGCCAAACTTTTATGAGGTCCTGACTGTGCTAAGCGCGGCGGCTTCCGTGACCAGCCGTATCGAGCTGGGGACAGCAGTGCTCGTGCTGCCCATGAGAGAGCCCATCTTGGTGGCTAGACAGGTGGCGACGCTCGATCGGCTGAGCGGTGGGCGAGTGCTGCTTGGAGTAGGGATTGGCGCGTACCGCGAGGAATTCGAGGCCGCGCGTCCGGATGTGTTTGGAAAGAACCGCGGCTCCATCCTTGAGGAGGCGTTGGAGCTCTTGAACCTCTTATTTGAACAGGATTCAGTTACCTATGAGGGGCGATTCTTCCAGACGCATAACCTGAGTCTGAATCCGAAGCCGGTGCGTCGCCCCTTCCCCCTTCTCGTGGGAGGGCATCAACTGCGGGCCATCGACCGAGCCGTTTCTCTCGGTCAAGGATGGATCCCTGGGTGGCGTCCGTTCGAAGAGTTGAAGGAATGGACTGGGATCCTGCGCTCGAAGGCGGAGGAAGCCGGCCGTGATCCCGATTCAATGATCGTCGCGCCGCAGCTGACCTGCCTTTTGGGAAGGACCAAAGAAGAGGCGGAGCAGCGATACATGAATTCGGGTATGGTTCAGCATCGGCTGTCCCTCGCCTACACCGGGCGCGATCCAATGCTGGCGATGGAAAACAACCTCGTCGGTACCCCTGAGTCAGTATTTGAGAAGATCGAGTTCCTCGACCGAATCGGAGTCGACCATCTGGCGTGCATGACCTTTTGCGTCGAAACGGTGTCTGCCTACCTCGAGCAGATCCATTGGTTCCAGGAAGAAGTCATGAAGCCCTACTGGAGGAGTCGTTCCTTAGGTGGTTCGGCGAGTGAGTCAGGTGGGTAATGGTCAAGGATGGCTCAGTGGTTGAATGTGGAGACAATTAATGGGGCAATACGAATCGCAGGATTCCAGTCGCCTCGAGAACGAGACGGAGTTGATGATGAGAGAGATTGTGGTCTCGTCGGCGGTTCAAGGGTTAAACAAGGCAGGGGTGAGCATCATCTGCTACTTGCCTGATTCACATCTAAAAAAACTATTTGTATGCATGATTTAAGACATGGTGAAAATTAAAACGCTTATGCATCAAGGTGGTTGGAAACACTCGCTGTTTTGGATGGCTATTTGGCTGGCATTGAGCATGCCGAGGTAAAGAATTTCTTTGCTAGACAAAGCAGAGCCTCCGTTGCAACGGAGGCTCCAGTGGTGAAAGATCCCACCCCTACGCATAAATGACCCTTGAGGTCCAGTTTATGCGTTGTGACCCGCCGAGGACTCGAACCTCGAACCTACTGATTAAGAGTTGGAAAAAGCTCTGTCTCCCCTGTATATAGAGCGTTACGGTGTCTATCCACTCCCATCTATAAGGGTAAAAGTGTCCAAGCTGTCCATAGTTTCTATGAAGTAATAAGAATTCTGCACCGGAACTGCACCGGATGCGGCGGAATTTCACCGTCTATAAATCAAGCGGAAACAAGGAAAGGCGACTCGAATACCTCTGTCCAGTTGGGAGGAGTTTAGCCATCATGCAACAATGAAATCGTTTTCAATTAGATTAACAGTTGTGCTGTCCTTCAATCAAGTAGGAGATTCTGAAAACATGGATTTTGTAACAAGAAAAGACCCAAGCGCCACTCTCAAACGATATGGGAATTTAACAGGTTTCGTGAATAGGGAGACTGCAAGAACTAAAATTCTTCGTAATTTTGGTAAACTCAATGCCCTTCGGATCCCTTGAAATAATCGACCATAGGCACCCAAAAAAGGATACGAATTAAGGACCTTCAGGTTACGCCGTGCTGCACCGGTTACGGTGCAGTGTGAGTGCGAATCCTGAAATGGGGATTAGAGTATGTTCAAGCACATTTTCTAGAACGGATGTCTATTTTCGGCCATCACAGGTACGCTAAAGGCATCTCAAACTCATCAACAAAACATAGATTCTTGATTTAAGGTGGACGAAATAAATATGTTCCCAGTCCTGGTTGTAGATCTTTCAATCGCTCGGCCAATTTGATGTAGAGTTGATCGCGATCACAATATTTCTGTACAAGAAGTCGTGATCCTCGATCGCTAAATAGCACACGTACGGGATCGATTTTATTAGGTAAGAAACGAAGATATGAGGAATGAATTGTCTCTATTAGTTAATCCGTTTTCCATATTCTGATCAAATCATAAGTTTTCCAGAAAGTTGTTCTATACTGTCCTTCTCTGTCATTTTTTAAATGACAGGTGATGTTCATCTAATGGACCATGCATTGCGTGATCTAAGGTTGAATGGTCATTATGGTCCAAATATATCAACTGCTGTTGCCAAAGGTGCACGCCATTATCAAATTCAGCTAGCCACTAATATAACCAACTAACCTCTCCCGCCGTGACAGCATATGTAACCGTCTCATTGCATTTGCCTGAATTTGCCTCACACGCTCCCGTGTAATCCCCATTTTCTTCCCAGCTTCATGCAATGTATGCATTCGCTCACCCCAAAGACCAAACCTCAATTGGAGAACACGCACTTCCCTCGCAGGCAATTCTTCAAGAACTTCTTGTACGCTCTCCTCCAATATGGTCTTCGTTACGCTCTCTTCAGGCATAAGCGAGCTTGTATCCTCAATGAAATCACCTAGTACGGCATCATCTTCGTCCCCCACCGGTAGCTCCAAGGATAGCGTTAGTTGCGAGAAACGTATCATCTTTTTGACTTTTAATGGTGTTTCCCCTAGCTCCTCAGCTAACTCTTCTATCGTGGGGTCACGACCAAGTTTCTGTGTCAGTTGATGCCTGGTGCGGTACATTTTACTGACTCGATCACCCATATGCACTGGCAAGCGAATCGTCCGCCCGTGATCCGCGATCGCACGTGTTACAGCCTGGCGTATCCACCAGGTGGCATAAGTGGAGAACTTGAAGCCGCGACGATAATCAAATTTCTTCGCCGCTCTCATCAAACCGATATGACCTTCTTGGATTAAATCCAGCAAGGGAACACCTCGCCGCATGTAGTTCTTTGCTACACTGAAGACCAGACGCAAGTTAGCCAGAATCAGATGTTCACGTGCAGCTAGACCGTCATCGATCCGGTGTTCCAATTGGGTGCGCTTCTTGGATGATACCGAACCTTTTGCCATCTTCTTGCTCGCGTTTCGCCCCCGCTCAATACGCTTGGCCAACTCAATCTCATCCTCGCGCATTAGAAGTGGTACGCGACTGGCTTGGTTGAAATAAACACCTATCAGGTCGCCCGCATCGATGGCTTCCGTTACGTTCCCTATTTCGTTCTCGGTTTCATCCCTGGTCGTGTCGCTAGTTTTATCATCACCAATTGCCGAGGTAGCAATTCGTTCCTTCAACTGCTCCAACCCATTATCTGAGAATGGAATACCCGCAGCTAAGAGTTCCCCGAAGACATCGTCAAGCAAATCCAGATTCTCTTCGACTTGAGGAAGGGCTTTCAGAATATCTTCAAGGAGTACATACCCTTGCTCTTCACCAAGTTCGATAAGCTGCTCAATGATGACAACTTCTTCTGTTACTTCTTTTTCTTTCACCGCTTCTATCAACGCAATCAATCCTTTTTGTTCACGTGCGTATTTCGTTCTAGTTCTTTGTGAAATCCCTCTGCTTGTTGACTACCCATTCTAATCCGAACATTCGATACCGGCTTCCCAGAAGAATTCACTGATAGTTCCATACCTGCACAAGGTACTAAGAGTGTATATTCATTATCCCATCCAATGATTGATAAATCCTCTTATCTATTTTCTAATTCTTGCGAAATCCTTGCAAATCTCCAATTTAAAATGTGCATTCGAAAGAGTTTCCGCAATCATTGCGCTCATATCGAGTCAAGAGCATTGAGCATTAAGCAGAATGTAATTATGCCATTATTCAGCATTTGTGTTTTATGTCTTTGTTACTCTCATATCAATCAGGATGCGTTATGTTTACGAGAGTGTTCTTCAATAAAAAAATAGGGTCGAATTTGGCTCGCATGTTCTCGCTCAATTCCATGAGGCGATTTAGAACGATGTCTAGACATGCGATATGATTCCCATTATTTAACAGAGCTTCCGTAACATTAAGACCGATACCATTGTTGGCTACAGTGATAATAATTACTAGATCAATCATGTATAAACATCTACAAAAAATTGTCATTTAACGATCTCAAACCAAAAATCAGATTATGACCCAAAACGATGAAAACCCCCTACATCTTCAATCCACTTCTAAGAGAGTCTAGATAGCAGTCGTTCAAACACTGATAAATCTATTTGCCTCCTCACTAATAGCTTCTTAATCCTCAGGTTCAAGAGGGCCAGATAAATCTAAGAAAAACATCTGCCTCAAAGGACCTGCCCACTATGGGCAGGTCCCCGTTTTTCTGTGTATCCCTTCTAATTCCGAGAGTCCTTTTGATCTCGGAACGCCGCATCTCTCGCCTCCACGTCTGGTGGATCAAGATCGGCATCACCCCTGAGCTCATCAAACTATCCAGCCCTCAACAAAATGGTCGCCACGAACGTTTTCACCATACCCTCAAACAAGATACCACTCGCCCTCCCGCCTCCAATCACCCTTCTCAACAGCTCGCTTCAATCGTTTCCGAAAGGAGTACAACTTCATCCGTCCCCATGAAACTCTCAATCAGGAAACCCCCGCTTCTTGTTATCACCCTACAACTCGACCCTATCCCAGTCGCATCCCCCGATCGTGTACCCGGGTCATTTAGAAGTTCGCAGTGTCAGCCGCAATGGCAGCATCCGTTGGGCTTACGGCTGGGTCAATGTAACCAAGGTCCTCATGGAAGAGTACATCGGCCTCGAAGAAGTCGATGTTGGTATCGGGTCCGTTTACTTCGGACCGGTTTTGCCCGGCCGTTTTGACGAGCGCGAGTTGAAAATCTATGGTGCTCACGCGTATAATCAGTCCCTATGTTAGTGTTACCTATGTTCTCGACCGTACACTCCTTCAGATGCTTTATAAATCGCCTCTTTCAAAATCTTAACAAGGTGATCCTGCGGATAAGTCATATTTCGGCAAATCTTTTTAATCTTTGGTGAAAGCCGGTGATACCCCCAGATGCACCGCTTCAAGGTTTCTTCGTATCCTTCTCTTTGAAAATACAATGGCATGTTGACTTCAAAGTAAGAAATACTATCCGCGTCTTTCAGCAAATCAGAGCGCAGATCACCGCCAACTTCGTGCCGTTCCACCAGCCGACATGCCTCATCAATGATGGACTGTTCCACATGACATTCATGTAAAATTTCTTTCAGGATCTTCGCGCTGTTATTGGCATGAGCGGTTTTAAATGCATTGTAGTCTTTGAAATCGGTACGCCGTACTCTTCGCCTTTCATCCGCACGGTCAATATCATGGGACAGTGCGGCAATCTGTAGCGCCTCGTCGGCATCAGATCCTAGTTTCAGTACCCAATCAAGCACATTCTCCGCATGAACAGGGTCTTCGGGTACGCCAGATTTGGAAATCACTGCGCGTATTTTTCGTTTTGCACACTCGATACTATCTATCATTTCAGCAACTAATGACCCGACGTATGGTTTCCACATTCATTAAGACAGCGATCACAATTAATACCGGATAAGGCTGATTCAATAAAGCTCCCAGAAAAATCAAAAAATACCTGACATCACGTCCCAGCCTTATCCCCTTTTGGATGCGGTTTTCCATGAGCTTGTCGTACTTGTCCGCCGTATAGCTCAGCATAAAGGAACCGATGATAGCTAAAAATCCCACACCTAAGACCCACGGGGACAAGTTTTGACTATAAACATACCAAGTCAATCCGAACAGTAGAAAAGCATCTGCATACCTGTCCAATACCGCATCAAACCATCCGCCATAGTCGGAAGAGAAATACTTAATACGTGCTACTTCCCCGTCCGAGCCATCAATAATAGAGGCAAATTGTGCGATGATTCCACCCAAAGCCAAATATCCATAATTACCCAAGGCAAAGAGACCCGCTGCAATCATTGAGAGCAAAAAAGAAAAAAAAGAAATTTGATTGGGCGTGATCTTGAAATTGACCAGAATCTTAGAAAAACGAATGGAAACAGGGCGGTTCAGCCAGTGTGAGACCGGTCCGTCGTTGGTTTTGCCACGTAGCGAATCTAAAATCTTTCTTTCGGCTCTTTGCAGGGCTCTCTCATCATCAACATCAATCCAGAATCCGCGCGCTTGAACTGATTTTACGCTTTTTTCATCCGCTAAAATCTGTATTGCGGCGGATAACGTCGTATCGTTATGAATTTTGCAAGCACGATCCAATGCTCCAAATACCGCTGGCGTACAAAGAAAAAGACCGGTGTCAAAACCGTTGAAATCACCAATGGTTTTGCCGATATTGAGGATGTGCCCGTTTTCGATACGAACCTTGGTCACATCCTCAATATCAACCATCGGATTGTTTATATCGGTATCCACTGCCAACAGGACTTCGCTGTCGTTAAGCGGTTGTTTATGTAATGACTGAATAATGGCTGGTTCAAATAAATGATCCCCCATCAATAACAGAAAAGGTTCCGTAATGGCACACCGTGCCATTAATACAGAAAAACCGTTTCCTTTTTGCCAGTCATCATTCTGAATTAGAGTGACTGTAATGTTTAGGCGTTTAGCAAGCTGTTTTAAGAAATTAGCAACCTGTTCTCCCTGGTAGCCCGTGACCACATAGATCTCATCCGCTCCGCCTTCCAAGGCGGAACGGATAACGCGCTCGATCAACGGCACACCAAGTAACGGAATAAGCGGCTTGACTTCACCTTTTGCTCTGAGCCGAGTACCTTGCCCGGCAGCGATGATTAGGCACTTCATGGGCTATTCTCCCTTATTGAATGCTTCGGTTATTTTGTAACCCACGTCATACGTGAATTGTTTTGGCGGACATTCACCCCTTCAGTCATTGCCAAACTCACGAATTCGCGTCGCAGAGACACCTTGGTTGCCTCCTGCCACGGCATCATCGTCCTCCTTCCTGGGATAATCATTCCTAAATTTCATGTGTAAACCATGTATCCGAACGCGTGTGAGCTATGTCTCAAGTCAAAAGTCAAGGACTCTCTTGAAAGAACTTTGCCTCCTCTTCTTTCAGGCTTTCTTTTTCTTAGGACCGCGGATAAAAGCCTCCATCTTATGACGGGCTTCATCATCGCCATATTGCACCGGCGGCGTTTTCATGAAGTAAGAGGATGGCTCAAGGAGCGGTCCAGAGAGACCCCGATCAAGCGCTAGCTTGGCGCAGCGGACTGCGTCAATCACGACACCNNTTTAAGGGGACATCACCAAAGGAAGTACCTTCCATTCGAATGTAGCACCACTTACGGTCCGTGAGCCAGGGGACATAATCGCTCGGTCCGACATGAATATCCTCCGGAGAGAGTTCATACGGCAGCTGGCTTGTCACCGCACCCGTCTTCGAGATCTTCTTCGATTCGAGCCGTTCGCGCTCGAGCATATTGAAGAAATCCATGTTCCCGCCGAAATTCAATTGATAGGAGTGATCTAGGAGCACACCGCGATTTCGATAGAGTGCGGTTAGTACCCGGTGGGTGATCGTTGCACCGACCTGACTCTTGATGTCGTCACCGATGATCGGAAGCCCACGTTCCTTGAAGCGACGCGCCCAGTAGTCCGAGCTTGCGATAAAAACTGGAATGCAATTGACGAAAGCGCAACCAGCTTCAAGGATATGCTCGACGTACCACTTTGTAGCCATCTCCGAGCCCACTGGCAGGAAGCTAACGACGACTTCTGTTTTCGTTTCTTTCAATTTCCCGACGATGTCCTCCGTCGGACCCGGGGCTTTCTCCACTACCTGGGAGAGATATTTCCCAATGCCATCGTGCGTCATACCCCTCTGAACGGTCACGCCAGTACTCGGTACATCCGAAAACTTGGCTGTGTTGTTCGGATGAGCGAATATTGCCTCGTTTAAGTCTTTGCCGACTTTGCTGGCGACGACGTCGAACGCCGCGGTGAACTCGATGTCTCGAATGTGATAACCGCCGAGATCAACATGCATCATCAACCCCGGCACGTTATCCTTTTGCTTCGCATTCTTGTAATACTCGACACCCTGCACCAGGGCTGAAGCGCAGTTGCCGACCCCGATGATGGCAACCTTAACTTTCTTGCTCGATGGCATATCTTTCACCTCCGTTGGAATTGGTGATACCTTAAACCCATCTCCCCAATGGGAGGAATAACTTGTTTTGTTTCTCCCGCTACCCCTGCTATGCTACAAACGGAGCTTGCTCGAAGATGTTCTATGTCTGAGCACTTAGGGCAGATGAGTAAATCACACCGTCTTGAACGTTTGTTTGAGATCAGACTAACGCTTTGGTAGACCCACAATCTCCTCAATTTGTAAGATATGATTATCGAAGTTGCGCGCGAACTCACTAGAAGTGAGGTTGTTTCCATTCTCCTTCTTCGATCAGGGCACAAGGGTGTTGCGCTTCGAAGCTGCTCCCGGCATGAACCGAGATGAACTGCGCGAAATTAGCGTGCCGCTCGATTCCAGCGTCGCCGGCTGGATATTCACCAACTCGAAGCTAATGGTCATCCAGGACGCTCGAAACGATCCTCGGACATGCGACGTTTCTGCAGGAGTTTATCCCACCTAACCATCAGGAGCAGATAGAGGGCATCATCCGTAGCTCGATGCAGCTCAAGGCAATTATCGAAGACATGACCGCCATTGTCCACAATAAACAAGGGCAGTCTCGCGTTCATCGAAAACCTTTCTCCGTCGGCCAGTTGATCGAAGAGATGGTCGACCTATATCGAGAGGATGCCTCTGAGAAGCAGATCGACTGCCCGGTCCGCCATTAATTGCACATACAACTCCTGACGTACGTCGATACTTTCAAGCATGCTTTCGGTAAATCGCTCGAGAGCACTTCTGTGTCAATACACTATCGTGACCACGACTCTGCAAAGGCTGTGACGTTGACGTTCTATTTGATACAGAGCTTCTTCTAATTGGCTGAACTAACGTGAGCGTCGCAGCCTTCAACGATTCTGACAATTATGGATAAGAAAACAGGCATAATGGGTGACGGGGAGGCGAATCCGCCTCTCCGTCGTAGGCTGAGTCCATCAAGGGCTACTCTGTTTCCTGCTCAGAACGCCGCAGCGACTGAAGCCAGTTCTCCAGTTCGTGGGCGGCAATATCCCGTGCGCCAAGACCAAACGCCAACGCGGCGGCTACGGCAATAGCACCCAGGACAATCCCGAAAGTCATGTTTACGATATCTTCTGCGATCCCCACCTGACGTAGTCCTAAGGCGCCGGAGAAGACGATGATCGCCACGCGGGCGCTCGGTGCCAGCACGTGTGCTTGTGAGCCTCCAGCGTCTCGGATCACATTTTCTGCCAAACCCGCCAGGTAAAGACCTAAGCCGAAGATCACCAGTCCGAGCAACACACCACCGGCAGCAACCAGGAACTGGGACACCAGCTCCGCCAGGATTGTAAAGCCGAGCATATTGGCAGCTTCGATAACGGCGAAGAACATGATCCCTACAATCGCAAGGTACCCAACGATCTCGGAAGGCGTGCGTCGGCCTTCAGCGGCTTCGCCGCCAAGGCCGATCCAGCTTAGGACTTTGTCGAAGCCGATACCGGTGAGCACATTGGTGACGAAAGCCCCCACTAACTTTGCCACAAAGTAGGCAATGCCAACTAGGAGCAAAGCGCCGAAGATAGCTGGTAATGCATTGAGGATTGTGCCCAGCATTTGGGAAGCCGGTTCGGAGACTGCCTCGATCTGCAAAGCATTCAACGCAGAGATCACGATCGGGATTAAGATCAGCACGTAGACGACGGTGCCGATCACCTTCGAGAGTCGTTGTCCGCCCAGTGCGGCCTGTATCCCTGTCTGCTCTCCTAGTCGATCCACACCGACGCCAATCAATAGGTTCGTAATGATCTGGCGAACGATGCGAGACGCTATCCACCCAACCATAAGGATCAGACCGGCTCCTAGGATGTTGGGAAGTACGCCCAGGATCTCATCCACCATTCCTTGCACCGGACCTAGCAATCCTTGCAGACCCAGCGCACCCAACACCGCTGGGAGGAAGAGCAGGAATACCAGCCAGTAGATTACGTTGCCCAGTGTGGTACTCATCTCTAATTGCTCGGGTGCCTCAAGATCAGCTTGGCTCGACAAGCGCTCGTCCAGCTTGGCCGCCCTTAGTGATCGCACGACAACGAACTTGAGTGCGCTAGCGAACACCCAAGCTACCAGGAGCAGTGCGCCAGCTCCTATAAGCAACGGTATATAGGAAAGGACCTGATTAAGCAGTTGGTTGATCGGCTCAGCGACGACAGTCAAATTGAGCGCCTGGAGAAAGGCGACCACCACGAACAACATAATAAGGTAGTAAACAACCTTTCCAGCCCAGCGTTCAACGTCGACTCGACCGGCTTCAACTTCTTCATCCC
>JABAOF010017216.1_pt2 | contig 22665 bp, 14 predicted proteins | sample 7062171 | NCBI WGS metagenome assembly JABAOF01 (sample SAMN14538628, study PRJNA623070) | marine sediment metagenome | biome: marine biome [ENVO:00000428]; feature: marine pelagic biome [ENVO:01000023]; material: deep marine sediment [ENVO:00002113] | place: India: Gulf of Khambhat ...
GTCTGCCGAATCCTCCACGGCCGCAGAAATACCCCAAGCTAACTGGCGAGCTGTTGGCGAGATAGGTGTTGCGGTTGGCTAAACGAGAGTGGGGTGGGTGCAGGGTGGTGCACGCAGCTGGCGAAGACGAGGAACGGGGCACGGTCTCCCGCTCCTCACCCGTGGAGTTCGAGTCCTACTCCTCCTGCGATTTCATCGCCATCGTCCGCAGCGCCGTGTCGCTCCGGTCGCGATTGACCTTGCCGCGAGCCACTCGGACCGAGGTGAGGGCCGGGACCTTGGTGGGTTCGCGATAGTATCAGTCGTCCGCGAGCCCGCCGTTCGGTCCGAGCCGCACCATCAGGCTGGGACCTTCGCCGCCCGCGTTCAGGCCAATGGCCAGTACCCAGTGCTCCTTAGACGGCCACTGCTGTTTCACCGCGTACACTCCTGGTCGTGACGTCTCGGTGAACTCCGGTGGTATCGACTGGCGCTGGCCATCCACCAGCCCTTCAGCGATCCCGACCGACTTGGCCCATTGCGTTTCTCGTGCGTTCTTACCGCTCAGCCGCGCGTCTCTACGACGCCGCCCGGGCCAGCAAGGTTTGAACCCGGTCGTCCCGCTACCCCTTGCACTCTGGCGGGAAAGGGCGGAGTTTAAGCCGATCCTGTGCCTTTCTGAAGGGTGGTGTCCGTGCAACGGCTGCGAATCGGCATTCTTGACCTCGTTACCAAGGCTCCCACCAAGGCACTCTACAGCCGGGTAATGAACCCCAACCTGGCGAGCATCATGCCTCAGGCGGTTGGAGTCTGGTGCGAGGAGGCCGGCCATGACGTCACCTTTCTCTGCTTTACGGGGTCGGAGGATCTGATCAGTGAGCTTCCCTCGGACATGGACCTCCTCTTCGTGGGTGCGTTCTCGCAGGGCGCGCAGCTGGCCTACGCCGTCAGCAACTTGTTCCGCCAGCGCGGCGCTGCGACAGTGCTCGGCGGTCCCCACGCCCGCTGCTATCCGGACGATGCACGCAAGTACTTCGACTATGTCGTGGGGTTCACAGACAAGAGTGTGATCGACGAGATCTTGCGCGACTGCAGTTTGCACCGGCCCGTCGGCATCCACCTAACTGCCAAGAGCCAGCCGGCATACATCCCCGGCGTCCGGGAGCGGTGGAAGTTCATCCAGCCCACCATTGACAAGGCACCCACCCACATCAAGGGGGTGCCGATGATCGCGAGTCTCGGTTGTCCTTACACGTGCGAGTTCTGCATCGACTCGACGGTTCCCTACCAGCCGCTCGACCGCGATCAGATTCGTGAGGACTTGCAGTTCTTGGTCCAGAAGACGCCCACCGCTTGGGTTGGCTGGCACGATCCGAATTTCGGCGTCCGGTTCGACGACTACATGACCGCCATCGAGGAGGCCATCAAGCCCGGTGCCCTCTCGTTTTGCGCGGAGAGTTCCCTGTCGCTCCTCAGCGAAGCCAACCTCAAGCGCCTCAGCGCTGCGGGGTTCAGGGTCATGTTGCCAGGCATTGAGTCGTGGTACAGCCTAGGCGCAAAGTCGAAGACCGGCCGCAAGACAGGGATGGAAAAGGTCAGCCAGGTTTCTGACCATGTGAACCTCATCCTGCGGCACATCCCTTACGTACAGACCAACTTCGTGCTGGGTATGGACATCGATGCGGGTGAGGAGCCGTTCGATCTCACGAAGCGGTTCATCGATCGGACGCCGGCGGCGTTCCCCGGCTACTCCCTGCTGTCGGCCTTCGGGGAGGCGGCCCCGCTGAATCTGGAGTTTCAGCGGGACGGTCGGGTGCTGCCGTTTCCCTTCCATTTCTTGAACAACAACCAGGCGATGAACGTGAAGCCGAAGAACTACGGCTGGAGGGAGTTCTACGACCACGTGATCGATCTGACGAAGTACTCCTTCTCTTGGAAGAACATCATCCGCCGTGCGCGTGCCACGAAAGGCAGCTTCGCTACCTGGGTGAATGTCATGCGGGCCATCTCGACCGAGGGGTTCGGCCGGATCAAGTACTACAAGACTGTGCGGCGGCTACTAGATACCGACCGCTCGATGCAGCGCTTCTTCGATGGCGACACGCGCGAGCTGCCCGCGTTCTTCGTGGAACGGGTACGCCGCGACCTGGGTCCGCTGTGGGAGTTCCTGCCTCCGGGCGCGCTGTACCACGATCCGAATGCCTACCTCAACAAGACCAACGGCAACCGCGTCACGAGCGGAGAGCTTCCCGTCTTGGGACCGGCTCTCAAGGCGACAGTCACACAGGTCAGGAGTGCAAGCAGGAGCGAGGTTTGAGCGACTCCTGATAGGAGCGGCTGGGACCTCCGAGGTCCCGCACCGCGAATACCGCGTTCCCCGCTGCGCTCTGCTTCTCCTCGCGTTGGTCTCCCCCCGTAGCACCCCCGCCGTGTCGTCGGCTGCTCAGGGGGCGTGACGGTATTGGGCACCGGCTTGAAGCGCCTGATGCCCTGGTGCCCTCAACACTGGCGGTAGGCTCACGTGCGTGTCAGAATAGCGGCGTCTGTGCGTAGAGGAGAGTAGAGGGGATTCTGCCAATGATCCTGCGCGACTCCTTGGCCTCCAGTGGACAAGGCCGGGTGGTGGCGCTCGGCGTCGCCGCTGCGCTCGCAGTCCTGGCCTGTGGCGATGGCGGTCCGGCCTCGCCGACTCGGCTGGATGTTTCACCGAGCGTCGGGCTCCTGACCAGCGTGGGCACAATGCAGAAGTTCACGGCTCAGGTGGTGGACGAGCGTGGCGCGAGCATGGCTGGCGTGTCCGTGGCTTGGAGTAGCAGCAATCCGTCTGTTGCCGCCATCGATGCCTCCACCGGGGTCGCCACCGCGCAGCAGACCGGGGTGACCACGATAACTGCCGCGGTGGGAACGGTCTCGGGTGAAGCGCTCCTCGAGGTGTACCTTCCGCTGGAGCCGAGCTACATCCCAGGGCAGGCGTATTTCGGTAGGCGGCAATATATCGAGTATGTCGCGGGCGACCTTCCCATCATTGTGTCGGCGCCCCACGGGGGATATGAGGAGCCGCTGGAGATTCCCGATCGCACGTGGGGCACTACGAGTCGCGACCGCCAGACCCAGGAGCTCATCCGGGTGATCGGCGCCGCGATTCATGATCGCACCGGACGCCACCCCCATCTCGTCGTCAGTCGGCTCCATCGCTCCAAGCTCGACCCCAACCGTGACATTGATGAAGCGGCCCAGGGAAACCCGTTCGCCGAATGGGCCTGGAACGAGTTCCACGGCTTCATTGAGGCAGCCGAGCAGGCGGTGGAAGAGGAGTACGGGAAGGGCTTCTACATCGACTTGCATGGTCATGGCCACGATATCCAGCGGCTGGAGCTGGGCTATCTGCTGAGCGCGACGGATCTCGCCCGGTCCGATGCAGAGCTGGCACAGCCGGAGTACGTCGACAGGAGCAGCATCCACACGCTCGCCGGGGAGGCAGCTTCCGGGTTCGTTGCGCTACTGCGCGGGCCGACGAGCCTAGGCGGGCTGCTGGCCGAGCGGGGCTTCCCGTCAGTTCCGAGTCCTGCGCAGCCGGATCCGGGGTGGCAGCCGTACTTCAGCGGCGGGTACAACACACGGCGCCACGGCTCCCGGGACGGCGGTGCCGTGAGCGGTGTGCAGCTCGAGGCGAACTGGCAAGGCGTGCGCGATAGCGCGGGGAGTCGGGACACGTTCGCTGCCGCGCTCGCCGAGGTGCTGGCCATCTTTTTCAGCGCGCACATCGGCGTGGAGCTCACCTACGCCGCGCCGATGGCAACCCATTCCGAGTGGGGGCGGTTCCACGGGACGGAATCTGCTCTGCATATTGGTCGATAGGACGAACACCGCGGTGGTGGATGACATGACGCGGATCTTGCTGGCACTACAGGTGGCTGACACGGCAGCGGCAGGCGATCGGCAGTCGATCGTGGGGTGGTTGGCGGAGCCGACACTCGCGGCCCAGGCGACCGGGCTTCTGCTAGTCGCCCTCGCCGCGTACGTGGCCGACAAGCTCGCTAGAAAGCTTCTCTTGACGACCGTCGGGAGGCTGGTGCGGGGGACAACCTTTAGATGGGACGATGTGCTCCACGAGTTCAGGGTGTTCCAGCGACTCGCTCACCTGGCACCCGCCGCCGCGGTCTACTACGGCGTCAAGTTCCTGCCCTCCCTGCCGGAAGCGGTGAGCGATTTCGTGGCGAACGTTGCCGCCGCTACGATGGTCATGATCGGCGTGCTGGCGGCTGGATCGGTCCTGTCGGCCGTCAACGAGATCTACGCTACCACGCCGAGCTTCCGCGGCCGCCCCATCAAGGGCTACGTCCAGATCGCCAAGATCCTGCTCTACATACTGGGCGCAGTGTTGGCTGTTGCCACCCTGATCGGTGAGTCGCCGCTGCTCTTCCTGAGTGGTATCGGGGCGATGACCGCCGTCCTGTTGTTGATCTTCCGGGACACCATTCTGTCGTTCGTAGCGAGCCTGCAGATGGCGAGCTACGACCTGGTGCGCGTGGGCGACTGGATCGAGGTGCCACAATACGGCGCCGACGGTGACGTAGTCGACATCGCCTTGCACACCATCAAGGTGCAGAATTGGGACAAGACCATCACCACGATTCCCACGCATCGGCTCATCGACGGCTCGTTCAAGAACTGGCGGGGTATGTCGGAATCTGGAGGGCGCCGGATCAAACGCGCCCTCTACATCGATATGAATACGATCCGCTTCCTGGAAGAAGCGGACATCGAGCGATTCGAGAGCTTTGCCCTGCTGCGGGACTACATTAGACGGAAGAAGACGGAGCTGGCAGCGGACGCGGAGGGACGGCGAGCCGACCCCGAACTGGTCGCCAACGCGCGACGCCTCACGAACATCGGCACGTTCCGAGCCTACGTCGTCAACTATCTCAGGCAGCATCCCAAGGTGCACAGGGGGATGACTCTGATGGTGCGCCAGCGGGATCCGACGCCCGATGGCTTGCCGCTCGAAATCTACGCGTTCTCCAACGACACCGAGTGGGTGACCTACGAGGGAATCCAGTCCGACATCTTCGATCACATGCTCGCTGTTGCTGCCGAGTTCGGCCTGCGGGTGTTCCAGCATCCCAGCGGCCGGGACTTCGAAGCCGCGCTGCGAGGGAGGGTGGATGCTAATGCGGCGCCGGTGTAGGTCGCTGGCGGCGGGGAACGGCGTCGCGGCTCGGCGCCACCGGCCCGTCGGCAGATACACGTGCATCTTTCTGGTGGCGGTGGCCGCCTGTGGGTCGCCTACCATACCGATCACCCCTCCTGCTCCGGCCCCGGCGCCGGAAACGATCGAACACACCGTGTTCCTCGTTGGGGACGCGGGCGCTGCCGCCCCAGGGGCTGATCCTGTCCTGGAGGCCCTTGCCGCGGAGCTGTCGAGCCGGCCGTCGGCGAGCACCGTCGTCTATCTCGGGGACAACATCTACCCCCGAGGCATGCCCGACTCCGCGTCCCCTCTGCGGCGCGAGGCGGAGCGTCGGATCGCCGCACAGGCCGATGTCGTGGCCGACGCCGGGGCTCGCGGCATCTTCGTTCCCGGAAATCACGATTGGGCTGCGGGTGGTCGTGATGGGTGGGATGCGGTCCTGCGCCAGGAGCGCTTCATCGCCGACCGAGCAATGCCGAACCTGGTCATGCTTCCGGGGGGTGGCTGCCCCGGTCCGGCGGTGATTGACATCGGCGAACGCCTCCGGCTGGTGATCTTGGACACCCAGTGGTGGCTCCAGTCGGAGCCAAAACCCATGCATCCCACGTCGTCGTGCGCCACCGACTCGCCCGCTGAGGTCACCGACTCCCTGCGGGGCGCCCTGCGCAGCGCCGGAGATCGGTACGTCGGCGTGATCGCGCACCACCCGTTGCTCTCCGGCGGCCTGCATGGCGGTCATTTTGGGCTGCTGGACCACATCTTCCCGCTGCGGGTGCTCAAATCCTGGCTGTGGATTCCGCTGCCGGCGCTGGGCTCGGCGTACCCCCTCGCGCGGGCTTCCGGCATATCCTCGCAGGACCTGTCGGGGCGCCTCAACCGGGAGATGCGCGATTCGCTCACGGTAGCCCTCGCGGTCCGCCCGCCGCTGTTCTTCGCCTCCGGCCATGAACACAACCTTCAGGTACTCGACGGGCTGAGCGCGAGGCACCTTCTTATCAGTGGCGTGGGTTACTTCGGGCACACCAGTCGCGTCGTCTACCTCGAGCAGTCGCGCTACGCAGCAGCCAAGAGTGGGTACATGCGCGTCGAACTGGTGCGGGACGGTCGGGTGCGACTGGCGGTGCTGGTCGTCGATGCCGAGGCCCAAGTCAGTGAGAGTTTCTCCATGTGGCTTGCAGCACGATGAGAATGCGCCAACGTAGAGTGATGAGCCGGCCGATCCTTGCTCGATCTCGATTGCAGGAGGCAACTGTGCGCCATGCGCTCCTTCTCGCCCTCCCGGTGGCGATACTCCCTGTGCCGGCCCTCGCCCAGACCGTGCGTGACACGACGGTCGTCGCCGGGGCGCACTATAGCGCCGGGGGATTCCACCGGTTCTGGTTCGGCAGCCACTATCGCGGCCTGTGGACGGCGCCGCTGAAGGTCGGGTTGCTGGACATGAACACCTTCGCTGGGGGGCTCACACCGACCACCGCAGGCGGTGGGTTCCAAACCAAATCGCTCTGGTTCCGCGGGGGCGACGGTTTCCAGTACGGGTTCCGCTCGGTGGATAAGGATCCGGCGGTGCTCCCGCCGGAGCTGCGGGGGACCGTGGTGGAGGATCTCGTTCGGGATCAGACCAGTTCGGCGCATCCGGCAGCGCCGGCAGTGATAGCGCCACTCCTGGAAGGCGCAGGAATCCTTCACACCAACCCGCGACTCGTAGTGCTCCCCGACGATCCCAAGCTCGGTGAGCACCGCGAGCGGTTCGCCGGCACCCTGGGCTTCATCGAGCGGCGCGCGATCGCCGAGCCGGGAGTCGAACCGTTTGCGGGGGCGGACGAGATCATCGACGGCGATGAGATGTTCGAGCGCATGCAGCGTGGACCGGGAGATCGGATTGACGCCCAGGCGCTGCTGCGGGCCCGCTTGTTCGACCTGCTGATCGGCGACTGGGACCGGCATCGCGGGCAGTGGGGCTGGGCGCGCTTCGGCGAGGGTGCCGTGCGGCGGTGGGTACCCATCCCGGAGGACCGGGATCAGGCGCTGGTCCGGTTCGACGGCTTCATGCTCTTTCTCGCTCGGATCTACGCGCCGCAGCTGGTGAACTTCGGTGAGAAGTACCCCAACACGGAGGGCGTCACGTGGAACGGGCGTGAGCTCGACCGACGGGTCCTCGTCGGTCTCGAGCGGCCGGCGTGGGACTCGGCGGCTGCGGTGTTGAAGTGGCGCCTGACCGATTCGGTCATTGACGCGGCGGTGGCCGCGCTCCCTCCGGAGTACTATGCGATCGACGGTGAGCGCCTCGCCCGGGCGCTCAAGCGACGGCGAGATCAGCTGCCCCAGGCCGCGGATCGGTTTTACCGGTTGCTCGCAAAGCAGGTGGCCATCCACGGTACCGATCAGGCGGATGCGGTCACGGTGGACCGACATGGCGACGGAGTCGTGGAAGTCACCATCACGAGTGGCAGCGGCGCACTGCCCTTCTTCCGTCGACGGTTTCGCCCCGGGGAGACCAAGGAGATCCGCTTCTACCTGTACGACGGCGCGGATCGGGTACTCGTCCGGGGCGACGGGCGAGGTATGACGCTACGCGTCATAGGGAGCGGGGACGACGTGGTGATCGACTCTTCCCGCGCTGGTGGGCTCAAGATGTATGCCAAGGGGAACGATCGGGTAGCTGGTCCCACCCGCGTCACGGTCGATCGTCGGCCGTACACGCCGCCACCGAAGCGGCGCCCCCAAGATCTCCCGCCCCGGGATTGGGGCCGTGGCTGGCGCACGGTGATCTGGACAACCTTTGGGCCGGACGTCGGCCTGTTCATCGGGGGCGGTCGCTACGTGACCACCTATGGATTCCGCAAGCTGCCGTACTCTGCGCGGGTCCGGTTGCGTGCCGGGTTCTCAACCGGCGCGACCACGGGCCGGGCCGACCTGGCCGTGAGGGCCTACCGCTCCAACTCCCGGTTGCACTGGAGGCTCGACGCGCTGGCGTCGGGAATCGAGGTCCTGCGGTTCCACGGCTTCGGCAACGAGATCCCGGAACTCGACGAGGACTCGTCCCGGGTCAATCAGGTGCAGTTCACCTTGGCCCCGTCGTTGGTGGTACCGCTCTGGCCCAATGCCCAGTTCGCCTTCGGCCCGACGGCCAAGTACTCCAGCACGAAAGACCAGGCCGGACGAATCATCGCCGCGACCTCGCCGTATGGCTCCGGCAAGTTTGGTCAGCTTGGCTGGCGGGGACACCTGCTGTTCGACACCAGGGATGTCGCCGCGGCGGCGAGTCGCGGTGTTTATGTCACTGTCGGGGGCAGCGTGTACCCTCCGATTTGGGACGTCGATTCGCTGTTCGGAGAAGTCCATGGCGAGTTCGCGACCTATCTCACCGCCCGGCCGGTGCCCCTCCGCCCGACGCTGGCCCTGCGGGTCGGTGGGAAGAAGGTGTGGGGCCGGTTTCCCTTCCAGGAAGCGGCGTTCATCGGCGATGCGGCCAGCGTCCGGCTGGGTCGCCAGAACCGGTTCGCGGGTGATGCGTCGGTGTACGGCAATGCGGAGCTCCGCCTACGACTGGCACGTATCTTCCTGGTGTTGCCTGGAGACTTCGGCGTGTTCGGGCTCGGCGACGTCGGTCGAGTGTTCTCGGACGGAGAATCGTCCGACAGGTGGCACTGGGCTGCGGGAGGGGGCATCTGGATCTCGTTCCTCAGCGCGGTGAACACGCTGAGCCTTGCCATAGCCAAGAGCGAAGAACGCCTAGGCGTCTATGCGCAGGCGGGGTTTGCGTTCTAGTGTAGCGAGTCAGAAGTCTGTGACTGGAACCACGCGCCGAGTAGTCCCGCAGCGTGGGTGACGCTCCGGCGGTCTCGGCGCGTGTGCTATGCAACGAATCTATGAGTCACGACATTAGTAGACTGCCGGAAAATGCCTGTGACATTGGAGAGGCGTTGCTCGGCATTTATCGGTGGCTTCCTATCTCTCCAGCTTGAGGTACGTTGAACTATGGTGCGGAGAGCGGTTCTCATAGTCGTTCTGCTGGCGGCGATCATCTTTGTCGTCGCCGGCCTGCCCTCCCTGTTCGGCCTGCTGGCCGACTGGTATTGGTACAAGGCGGTCCAATTGCAGGTCGTCTTCCTCAAGGCCCTCGGGACGAAGCTCGTGTTGGGCTCCGTGGTTGGCCTGTTGGTGTTCCCCTTCTTCTTTTTCAATCTGCGTCTCGCACAGCGCGGGCTGGTCCCGAATCCGGTCGTGGTGAACTTGGGCAACCAGCTGCCGCGGCTGGACCTCACCCGGATGCTGCGCCGTCTATCCTGGCCCGTTTCGCTGGTCCTGGCGTTCCTGGTGGGGCTCGCTGCCTCCAGCGCCTGGCTCCAGGTCTTGCGCTACCTCGACCGCACCCCGTTCGGTATCGCCGATCCGGTGTTCGGCAAGGATGTCGGATACTACGTGTTCACCCTACCGGCGGTCTCCGGGGTTATCGGACTCGTGACGACGCTCGCAGTCATCGGCTTGTTCCTCACCGTGCCGCTGTACCTGCTGCGAGGCGACATTCTACTTCAGCGCCGTCGAGTGAGGATCGAGCCGTCTGCCCAGGCACATCTCGGCGGCTTGATCGCCCTGCTCTTCCTCACGACGGCGGCGAACATCTTCCTGGTGGAGCTTCCGTCTCTCACGTATTCCACCACGGGTCCTCTCTTTGGCGCGAGCTACACCGACTTGGCGGTGCAAGCGCCGCTACTCCGTGTCGCCGCGGTGGTGGCCATCCTTGGCGCCGGATTCGTCGTTCTCGGCGCCCGCATGCGTCGGCTCGTGCGCAACACCGTGGCGGCGGTCGTGGTGTACATCGCGGTGTCGGTCGTGAGTCTCCTGGCTGCGTCAGGGGTGCAGAAGCTCGTGGTGGTGCCCAACGAGCTGGTGAAAGAGGCACCCCAGCTCGAGCACCATATCGCCGCCACGCGGCACGCCTGGGGTCTCAACCATGTGGTCGTGCGGGATCTCACGGGGGAGGCCTCCCTCACCCTCGCAGACATACAGGCCAACAGTGGCACGATCAAGAACGTCCGACTGTGGGATCGTGATCCGCTGCTCCAGACGTTCGGTCAGCTCCAGGCGATCCGTACCTACTACGACTTCGTCTCGGTGGACGACGATCGGTACTGGATCGACGGCGAGTATCGTCAAGTGCTGCTCGCGCCGCGGGAGCTGAACTCAGCCGCGCTCCCCACGAGGACCTTCATCAACGAACACCTGACCTTCACGCATGGGATGGGGCTCACGCTGAGCCCGGTGAATCAGGTGACCCAAGAGGGCCTCCCGGTCCTGTTTGTCAAGGACCTCCCGCCCGCATCGAGCGTTTCTCTGGAAGTGGAGCAACCGGAGATCTACTACGGCGAGCTCTCGAGCGACTACGTGTTCGTCAACACACGACAACAGGAGTTCGACTACCCCGCCGGTGACGAGAATGCGTTCACCACCTATGGAGGGACCGGTGGGGTCCGAGTGAAGTCACTGCTCCGCCGCCTGGTTCTCAGCGCCCGGCTCGGGTCGCTCAAGATCCTGCTTTCACAAGACATCACCAACGACAGCAGGGTGCTGTACCACCGCAATATCCGCGAGAGGGCCGCCAAAGCCTTGCCGTTTCTCCAGTGGGATAGCGATCCGTACCTCGTGATCACGGACGAGGGACGACTCAAGTGGATTCTCGACGCCTACACGGCGAGTAGCCGGTACCCCTACTCGCAGCCGCTCACCAACGGCACGAACTACATGCGGAACAGCGTAAAGGTCGTGATTGATGCCTACGACGGCGACGTGAAGGCGTATGTCATGGACCCGGCGGATCCGATTCTCCGAACCTATCAGAAGATCTTTGGGGGCGTCTTCCAGTCGTTGGACGCGATGCCGGCCGATCTCCGGGCGCACATTCGCTACCCGAACGACCTGTTTCGGGTGCAGACGGCGCTCTACACCACCTATCACATGAGCGAGCCGGAGAACTTCTACCACCGTGAGGATCAGTGGCAGATCCCGGTCCTGGCGCGGGGCGAGCAGGCTCGTGATCCGTTCCTGCGGCACATCGTCATGAAGCTGCCCGGGGAAGCCCAGGAGGAGTTCATCTTCATGACCCCCTTCACGCCGCGCCAGAAGGACAACTTGGCTGCCTGGATGGTGGCGCGGAATGACGGCGATCATTACGGGCAGCTCGTCGTCTATCGCTTCCCCCGACAGAGCCTCGTCTTCGGCCCCACCCAGGTCGTGAACCGCATCAACCAGGACACCGAAATCTCACGCCAGATCTCCCTGTGGGATCAGCGGGGCTCGGAGGTAATCCGCGGCAACTTGCTGGTAATCCCCATCGAGGAGTCCCTCATCTTCGTCCAGGCACTCTACCTCCGTGCCGAAGGCGGCCAGATTCCGGAGCTCAAGCGCGTGGTCGTCGCACACCAGAATCAGGTGGTCATGGAAGAGACCCTCGACGAGGGACTGGCGAGCCTATTCGGTGGCGGCCTACCGCTGGAAGCCGTGCCGACCGTGGCGCAAGCGGGCGCGGCAACAGCGGAACCGCAGCCCACCGCCTCGGCAACGGGATCCGTCGCGGAGCTCATAAGGGAAGCTGCGGTGCACTTCGACCGGGCCATGGCCGCTCAGCGGAGCGGTGACTGGGCGCGGTACGGTGAGGAAATGCGTCAGGTGGGCGAGCTGCTGCAGCGGCTGCGGCAGGTGACGGAGGGCGGTTCCAACTAAGGGCGGTCCCCGACCACAGCCCCACACACCGCTTGGCGATCCCCCGCGGCCTACCCCACCTCCCTGGCGGTCGGCTGTTGCAGTTGCCTTCCGTCCCTTTCCTCCTAGGCCCCGATCACCCGCTTCGGCAGCCCCCCACTCAAGTGCATTAGCACGTCGTACACCGAGATCTCCGCTCGCTCCGCCACGGCGTTCGGATGCACAGCCGGATGATCCCAGCCCACGAGCGTCGCCTCGTCGCCAACCTCCACAGTACGATCCTCCCCGACCTCCACAATGGTGTGACTGGCGCTCACCGCACCGATCACCGGGTACACCCGGTCCCGTATGTGGACCATGCATCCATCCACGGCCCGTCTGGGGTAGCCATCGGCATGACCTACGGGGAGCGTGGCGATCCACGTGGGCTTCTTCGCGATGTAGTTGCGACCGTAGCTCACCCCGTCGCCCCGGGCGATCCGCTCGACCCGAACCACGCGAGCCCGGAGGCGGAAGGCCGGTCGCAGCGTGGCCGCCTGGAGCTGACGGGCACCCTCGGGATAGGCGCCGTAGAGCACCAGGCCGGGCCGGACCATGTCCAGCAGAGCGTTCTGGCGGTGGAACACTCCGTGGGAGGAGGCGGCATGCAGGCGGCCCAGGTTGATGCCCCGGTCCCGCGCCGCCTGGGCCACCGCGAGAAAGTGCTCCAACTGCTCCGGGTCGAAGTCGTCCTCCTCGGTGAACGTCATGAACGTCCCAGCGATGCGCACCTCCTTGGTGTTCGCCAGCGACTGGATCCAGGGAAGTGCCCGGCGGTGAGGCATGCCAAGCCGACTCATCCCCGTGTCGAGGTACAGGTGGACGTCGATCCGGCGGCCGAGCTGCTGGCCGAGACGAGCGAGCCGCTCATCGGCGCCGTCACTGAATGGTGCCAGTTGGATGCCTCGCACTACCAGGTCCGGACCGTCCGCTTCGCGGAACAGCCCCATGAGCAGAATGGGTTTGCGGACGCCGGCGTCCCGCAGCGCGATGGCCTGATCGGCTTTCACCACCGCGAGGCCGCATATGGTGTCGAGGCGATCCAGCAGAGGGCCGACGGTGGTGAGACCGAGTCCGTAAGCGTTGTTCTTGACGACGCCGAGAATTGGCCGACCGCCGCAGAGTCGGGAGACCTCTTCCGCGTTGTGCTCGAAGGCGGCGGGGTCGATCTCGAGCCATGGGTCGTAGCCGGCACGGTGTGATCCCGACCTCACCCGAATGCCGTCATCGCGAGGCCGGTTCGAGTCTCGCCTACCAGGTTGCATTGACGCGCCGGCGGCCGGGAGGCCGAGCAGCGCGGCGGATGTCGTCAGGAATGTGCGGCGTGAGTAAGTCATGGGCGACCCCTTGCTGGGGACGTGAGTGGGGCTGGGGGGGCGTACGTGAGCAGGTCAGGCTACCCGAACCGACTGACTACCACGGTGACGTTGTCCGACCCGCCGGCATCCAGCGCTGCCTGGACGAGGTGCTCGCTTGCCTCTTTGGCTGAGCTCGCGGCCCGAACGTAGTCGGCGATCTCGTTGTCCATCACATGCGCCGTGAGCCCATCGGTGCACAGTAGGAGGACGTCGCCTTTCTCGAGCTCGACTCGTGAGATCTCAGGGTGAACCTCCTGTTCGCCGGCGCCGATCGCTTGGGAGAGGATGTTGCCGTACGGCGATTCCGCGGCCTCGTCCGGAGTGAGCGCACCCTCGTCGACCAGGTACTGCACCACGGTCTGATCCTTGGTGACCTGCACGATGGTGGTGTCTCGAATGCGGTAGCAACGGCTGTCGCCGATCTGGACCACGTACGCCCGCGGCCAGAGGATATGCGCCATGGTGAGCGTGGTCGCCATTCCCGCGCGGTCGGGAGCCTGCTCCGCCTGGGACCGTACGGTGGCATGGCTCTGCTGGACCAGTACGGCGAGCTCCTCCAGCAGGTCCTCAGGGATCTGCTCGTCCAGCTTGTAGAAGCACCGCATGGAGTTGGTGACGTAGGTAGTGATAGTGTCCAGCGTGAGGCTGCTGGCTTCTTCACCCCGCGCCGCACCACCCACGCCGTCGGCGACCAGCAGCAACAAGGCCCGGGCGCCGCTGTCGAACAGACGACGGTAGGAACCCGGAATGCTGGTAGCGTGGACCTCGATCACCTTGTGGAGGGAGGCGATCAGATACTGGTCCTGGTTGACCTCCCGCACCTTTCCCACGTCGGTGCTTCCGTGGCAATCCACTTGCACGCCGTCAAACGTCAGCATGGGCGGTCCGGCGAGATCCGTTGAGGCACCTTCGAGGTGTCACCATCGAACATAGGCCGTATCCATGCCGACGGCTAGGTGTCGCTGGCCGCCCACGCCCTCGCTGCGCAGGCGAAGGGCTCACCGACAATTGACCTGGTCAGGCTGGCCCGGTAGGTATCCAGCTGGAGCAAGTGGGGAGGATGTGTGACCATGCGTCTCACACGGATAGCGGGCGTCGGGCACTTCGTTCCTGAGCGGGTCGTGACCAACCATGACCTCGCTGCCCTCATGGATACCTCCGACGAGTGGATTCGGGAGCGGACGGGCATTGAGGAACGGCGGTTTGCGGAGCCGGAGATACGCTGTACGGATCTAGGCTTCATGGCAACTCAGGCTGCCATCGCGGATGCGGGGTGGAGGCCGGACGACATCCAGTTCATCATCTTCGCCACCCTCTCTCCTGACATGTACTTCCCGGGCAACGGGGTGCTGCTCCAGCACGAGCTGGGCTTGCACGGTATCGGCGCGCTGGACGTCCGAAACCAGTGCACCGGGTTCGTCTATGCCCTGTCCGCCGCCGACGCCTATGTCCGGATGGGCATGTTCGATCGTGTGTTGGTCGTGGGAGCGGAGCTGCAGTCGGCCGGCCTGCGCATGACCACCCAGGGTCGCGATACTGCAGTGCTCTTCGGAGACGGCGGCGGAGCAGTCTGCCTCGAGGTCACCGATGGCTCGGAAGGGAGCTACCTGATCTGGCATCACCTGCACGCCGACGGGCGGTTCGCCCGGGATCTGTGCATTGCCAAGCCCGGATCAGCCAACCGACCCTGGATCACGAAGGAGATGCTCGACGAGGGATCAACCGATCCCTACATGAACGGCCGAGAGGTCTTCAAGCACGCCGTAACCAAGTTTCCCGAGGTGATCGCGGAGGCGCTGACGGCACAGGGGATGACGGCGGACGACCTGAAACTCGTGATCCCCCACCAGGCCAATGAGCGTATCACCGAGGCCGTGCGGAAGCGGCTGCGGGTGCCGGAACAGAAGGTGTACAGCAACATCGCGCGCTACGGCAACACGACGGCAGCCAGCATTCCCCTGGCATTGAGCGAAGCCGTCAAGTGCCAGCAGGTGACCCGGGGAGATCTGCTGTGCCTGGTAGCCTTTGGGTCGGGGTTTACCTGGGGGGCGAGCCTGCTGCGGTACTGACGACGGCTATTCTGGGCTGCTCTGGCGCAGCCTCGCAATCCGTTCCAGTGCGTCCGTGACCCAGGGGCGTAACTCAGGGTCTGTGCGGTCCCACGAGGCCACGAACTCCCTATAGGCGGACAACGCTCCCTCCACGTCGCCCGGTGCCTCGAGGGCCTCACCTAGCGCCAGACGGCTGATGGGCAGGAATTCTCGGTCGTGGGGTCCGATTCCGTATCTGAGGCGGCGCACGCCCTCTTCCCGCGTCACCGGGCGGGCAGCAAGCGCCTTGGCCAGTTGGTAGCGCAGTGGTGCCGCGTTCAGGGTCACCCACGGCCAGTACCCTGCATCCTCCAGTCCCGACCGCAACAGCGCGGTTCCCGCGACGGTGTCGCCTTCGATCAGGTGCGCCCAGCCCTGCAGTCCCCTGAACAAGCCGTGGTACGGCGCCGTGCCGTCGGTGGTATCCCGCCCCAGTCCTTCGGCTGCCAGCGCCCGGGCACCTGACACATCACCTTGGCTCAACGCCACGAGCGCCCGCCAATAATCGACTTCCTGTTGTTCTCGAAGATCGATGGGCTGCGCTGCTTCGAGGCGGCGAATCGCCCGTTGGGTCGACGCCCTTGGCACGTAACCGGCGACGACCGGGAGCAGGCTCACCATCCGCGCCAAGGATGGAGACGCCGCCCAGAGTGAGTCCGCCGTCGCGCGGGCTTCGGCCAGCCGCCCATGTCCGTTGAGGGCCCGAACCTTTTCAGCCAAGAGGTCGGCACGCCTGGAATCGCGCTGTGGAGTGGCTTCCAGTACTGCATCGATCGCCCGCACCACCGGCGGTGTTAACCCGGACGGAGCCGGCACCGCCCCCAGCAGAATCTGCAGCAGGTCGACGGCGTCCTGAATCGGGTCGTAGCCGCGTCCCCGCGCCGTGGCGCTGAGGAGTGCCACGGCTGAGTCGGGTGGACTGTGCAGCATCGTGCGTGCCCGCTCGAAGCGCTCGATCTCGGCGGCGACCGAGCCTAGCTGTAGCGCACCGAAGTAGCGTTCGAACCGCACGCTGTCGTGACTCTCCAGGCTCAGCTCGATCGGATGAATCAGGGCTGGTGTGAGGGTCGAGTCGAGCTCGTAGACCCGGTCGAACGGCGCGTACAGCTGCTCCAGGCTGAAGGCCATCAGGTAGCGGGCCCGGTACTGGACGTCCGCATACTGGAACCATCCCTCGGCGTCGTCGGGGTAGCGCTCCACGTACGACCGCAGCGTATCGATGGCGGCCACGTGGCCCTCCTGGAACATCCGATTGGCCAGCACGAGGGTGCGCTCCCGCGGCGGCAAGCGATCTGCCTGCTCGGCGGCGGCTTCGCCCAACTGCACGGCAGACGGTGCGCCGTGCCCTCTGAGCCAGCCAATGGTCTGACCCATGCGGAACAAGGCGAGGGCGAACCTGGGATCTGCTTCGATCGCCATGCCGAAGAACGCGGCTGCCGAGTCCCAGTGTGAACGTCGGTAGTACTGTTCTCCCCGCAAGTGCGAACGGATGGCATTGAGGGAGCCAGTGGTGATGGCGCTCACCCGGAGGTCGGGGATCGGCTGGCGCGAGCGCCACACCTCCCGCAGCAGGCGAAGACTCAGACTGTCAACCAGCGCCAGGACGCTGTCGGCAGGACCGTCTGCGGTGGCCTGCGCGAGACGGTCGCCACTGACCGTGCGAAGCTCTGCCGTGAGTCGCACCTCGGGGCCGGCCTCCACGATGCTGCCCAGGAGCACCGAACCGGCATTCAACTCGCGGCCGATGGCAAGGGACCCCTCCAGATCGACGCCGCCACTGCCAGCGCGCTGGCGCCACCGGTGCAGTATCGTACGGGGGTCGACGGTGCGAATCCCTCCGACGGCGTCCAGGTTGGTGGATAACAGGTCGACCATTCCCTCGCCCAGCACCTGCACGTTCGCCCCCGAGGTGCTGAACGGCACTACGGCGATCACCTGCGCGTCCGGTGCCACCACGCTCTCCAGGCTGGTGGGCCGGAACCACCAGGCGATGGCCAGAAACACCACGAGCGCCGCGGCCACGGCGTAGGTTCCCCGCCGAGTCCACCGCACGCGAGTGCCGACGCCTGCACCTCGGAGCGCCTGGGCAAAGTCGGCGCCCGACGCGAACCGTGCGGTCGGTGCCTTGGCCAGTGACCGGGCGATCACCTGCTCCACGTGGCGCGGGACCTCTGGCCGCGCCTCACGGACTTGCGGTACTTCGCCAGTGACGATCTGCGCGAAGATGGCCTGCACGGTGGGTCCTTCATAAGGGGGCTTGCCGGCCAACATCTCGTACAGCACGCAACCAAGGCTGTAGACGTCCGTCGGGGGGCCCACTTCGTCGGGGTCCGCGGTGGCCTGCTCGGGGCTCATGTACGAGGGTGTGCCGATCGGGGCTCCCTCCTGGGTGATCTCGGGTCCGGCCGCGGCGCTCACGGCCCGGGCTATCCCAAAGTCGGCGACGACCGCATGTCCGCCGGAGAACAGGATGTTCGCTGGCTTGATGTCGCGATGGACAACCCCCTGGCCGTGGGCGTACGCCAGGGCACTGGCCACCTCCTGGGCGATCTCCAAGGCAGCTTCCAGCTCGAGTTTTCCCTCGCGTTGAAGTCGCTCTGCCAGCGACTCACCATCTACGTACGGCATGACATAGTAGAGCAGGTCGTCTGCCGTGCCCGAGTCGTGAAGAGGGAGGATATGGGGGTGCTGCAGGCGCGCCACGATCCCGATTTCCCGAAGAAACCGCTCCGTCCCTAGCGAGGCGGCGAGTTCCGGCCGGAACACCTTGATGGCCACTGGCCGGTCGTGCTTCAGATCCTGGGCGAGGTATACCGTGGCCATGCCGCCACGACCGAGCTCGCGCTGGACAGCGTAGCGATCGGCCAGGGCCGTTCTGACACGGTGGAAGAGGTTGGCCACGGAGCCTCGGTTGGTGGTCGGTGACTTCTGGATGATAGATACCTACACCGGTAGCGACCAGGTGTCACAGACGCGATGCACTCCGCCATTCGCCAATCCCGCGCGGGGGGATGGAACTCTCCCGGCAGCGCTCTGGTTCGATGTAATCGGAGCTATCGCCGGCATCTCCTATGGACGACTTTCGTTGCCGACTGCTTGCCATCATCACGCTGCTAGCGTGCGTGGTCGTGGTGCCGTCTGCTGCGGTGCGTGCTCAGTCTGGCCCTGAGCGAATCTGGCTGCTGAGATCGTTCGAAAAGGGGTGGGACGACGTGTGGCGTGAGCAGCGGCTTGCGGCTCGGGCCACTCGGTACGCGGCGGTGCTCGACGATGGCGAGATGGTGCTCGAGGCAGACAGCCGCAGCGCCGCCTCAGGGCTTTGGCGCAGGGTATCCATCGACGCGCCCGTGGCAGGCCGACTTTCGTGGCGGTGGAAGATCGAGCATGTGATCCCCGGCGGCCGTGACGAGCGGCGGAAGGCTGGCGATGACTACGCGGCTCGCGTCTTCGTGGTGTTCGGCGGGGAGTTTGGGAGCCGCAAGGCTCGCGCCATTTGCTACGTCTGGGCCGCCCGCGAGCCCGTCGGCAGCATGTATCGCTCTCCCTACCTCGAGCAGGTGGCCACGATCGTGGTGCAGAGCGGGAACCAGGGCGCGGGCCGCTGGGCCTCTGTCGAGCGGGATCTCATGGCCGACTACCGCGCGTTCTTTGGCGAGTTGCCGGAGCGGGTGTCGGCCGTGGCGCTCATGGTCGATACCGACAACACGCGGTCGAGGACACGGGCCTACTTCGATGACGTGCTTCTGGAGTTCTGGACCAGTGGTATGAGGCGGTAGCCTCCCTGTGCACGCTTCTAGCTCGCCGTCGCGCCGCTCCGTATCTTCGCACGATCGAACAACCAGGGAGAAGATCGATGGTTTCGGCCATTGTTCTCGTGAACGTCGAGCGGGACCGGATCAGCGAGGTGGCGCAGACACTGGCGGACCTCGAGGGCATCTCGGAGGTCTACTCGGTTGCGGGACGGTATGACCTGGCCGCCATTCTCCGGGTTCGGACCAATGAGGAACTGGCGGATCTGGTCACTGCGCAGATGCTCAAGGTCGGGGGGATCCTTCATACGGAGACGCTGATCGCCTTTCGTGCCTACTCTCGGCACGACCTCGAGGCGGCGTTCTCACTGGGGCCCACGAAGACTTGATACGGTTGGGGAGCTGCTGCCCGAGGTGAGACCTAAGGGAGCTTCTTCACCTTTCGTGCGATCACGCGCTTGATCTTGGTGTAGGCAGGTGGAGGACCCGTTCGCAGCTGCTTGTCGTCTACGAATAGGGCGTCGGCGATCCCCCACTCAAGGAAGGTCCCCCGGTCAAGCGTGTTTATCTCTCGAAACGCCACTTCCTCCCCGAACTCGGAAGCAGCTCTCTTAGCCCTTTCGAACGCCATGTTCTGCGCTGGGCACCACCCATTTAGGAAGCCCGTCACCGTCACTTTCCCGGGGGTCGTTTCCGGTTTCCTTCTTTGCCTCACCCACCTCGGTGGGATGGCATCCACGGTGAACGGCTTCCAGAGGAGAACTCGGATTCCCTGCTTGTCCACCTTCTTGTATCCCTGCCTCCGGAACCATGACGCCTTCATCCAGAAGGGAAGCGCGATTCCCCACGCCGCCATGCCTTTCGCGCCCTTGGCCTCCGCATCCAGCTCGGCGGCCCGGAGCAGGGCCGTTCCCATGCCCTGTTTCTGAAAATTGCCCCGGCCTTTCTTATAGCCGTGCACCCACACGCAGGTGATGAAGTAGAGACCACGGCCTTCCACAAAGGAGTGCTCGACGGGCAGGTACTGAATCATTCCCCCGACTTCGCCGCGGTCGTCCACCGCGAGCTTCACGCGGAGACCCTTGTCCTTCATCCTGTTGTACCAGATCTCTTTGTGGTTTCCGGCTTCTTTGACCTCCTCGGACCAATCCTCCAGGCACACGAAGTAGATCTGAGTGTGTGCGTCGGTGAGATCGATGATCCTCATGTGTAAGCCTGCCGGATCAGCATGCGCTCGGTTGTTGCCGCTTCGCTCTACGGGTTGCGGCGCTGCAGCGAGTCCAAGCGCGCGCGGCGGGCGGCCGCCGTATCGGAGACCTCCAGTGCCTTACGAACGCCCCCGGCCCCCGGGAGGTCCGATGCACCGATGGCACTGTCGCGTTGACGTTGGGTCAGCGTGTCTGCCGGGGTATTGCCACCACCGCCGCCGCTGCAGGCGGCGAAGAGAAGTGCGGCTGCCATCACGGTAAATCGCATCGCGAGCTCCTTGGGTGGTTGGCGTCTACGTCGCGGGTCTGTCAGCCAAGAGCTTCGTGACCAACTGACTCTGTTGCAGCACGCGCTGCCATATTCCGCCACGGATGCGCTCCACGCCACGGGCGAAGTCGGGATCGGCACGAACTCGATCGAACAGTGCCGATTCGAGCACCCGGAGCTCGACGCCGCTCGGCGACAGCTCGAACGCCCGAGTCAGCCAGGTTAGCGACGTCCATGCGTCTCCAATCCAGGCGTAGTAGGAAGCCAGATCCTCGGCCCTGATGACGTCGGTGAAGACCGTGTCGCGGCCACTTCCCGATGCCAGGGTGGCAGCCACCGAGTCGACGATGCTCGTCGCTTCTTCAACGCGCCCGAGCTCGTACAGACAGGTGGCCCGGATCACCTCATGGGGGCCAAGCTCCTCTATGGCACACTCGCCTGCTCGTCCGTCCAGCAGCAGCGCGCGCGCCTCGATGGCGTGTGGCAGCATCAGCTCAGGTTCGAGTTCTGCCGCGATCCGGGCCTCGCGTACGGCGATCTCATAACGTCGGCTGGTGAGCCCTTGGTATGCCAAGGACAGCCTTCGCGCGGCCGACTGGGGGTCTAGTGCGATCCCACGCTCTGCCTCGGCGAACGCAGTCTCGAGACGTCCGGTCTTCGCGTACACGAGTGCGCACCAGCTGGGGCCTTCAGGAGCGTTGGGCTTCAGCTCCATAACGCGGTCGCAATCGGACGCCACCGTTGCTGGTGGGGCAAACGATCGGCTTGCGATATACCCCCGCGCCGCGTACCCGTCGGCAAGACCAGGGTCGAGTTCGATTGCCCGACTGGCCATTGCCAAGGCCAGGCCGGCTGTGCGATACCCATCGCTTCCCGTTTGGTATCGGTATATCAGTGACAGCGCGTACGCGGACGAGAGACCAGCGTATGCGGCCGCGTGGCCGGAATCCGCCGCAAGGGCTTGCTGAAAAGCCGCGATGGCCCGCGTGATACCGTCAGCGGTGCGACGGGCCAGCCAGTGCTTGCCTAGGAGGTACGCCTCACTTCCGCGACTGTGTTGCGTTCGCACCGTGGGCGTCGGCGGCTCGAGTCCATTGACGTGCGCGACCACCCCCTCACCCATCCACCCAACCATTGCCCGTTCCGCCGCGCCGAGATCCGTGAGATCGAGCTCGCGAGTGTCGTTCCACAGGTAGGCGTCAGTGGCGGCGTCCACCAGCCAGGCGTTGGCCAGCGTCGTGTTCCCGCGCCGTCGGAGCTGTGCCTCCAGGAAGAGTCGCACCTTGAGGGACTCGGCGAGCTGGGGCGTCGTGAGCTTCGTGCCGACGAGGGCCTCTACCGAATGCAGCGTGATGACCTTGAGGCCGTCGAGCTGGTGGAGGTGGCTGATGATGTCGTACGTAACCGCTTCAGCGACGTGAGTGAGGACGGTGTCCCCGGTCGGGTTGCGGATGGGGATCACGGCCAGCGAGTCGACGTAGCGGGTCCCTGCGTACGCCGGCGACATCGTCCGGCTCCAAGGCTGCCACCATATCATCGTCACGGCAGCGACCGCGACCGCTACCGTGCCGAGCCTGAGCCAGCGGCGTCGGCGCGCGCTCCGCTGACGTAGCGCTGCACCGGGATGGGACGAGAGGCTCAACCCGACGCCCGCTGCTTCGACGAGTGCCTCGGAGAACTGCCGCGCGGTGGGGAACCGGTCCGCCGGTGCCTTCGCCAGTCCTCTGGTGATGACCTGCTCGAGGGCGACAGGCACCGTGTCCCGTGCGGCCCGCAGGGGTGGGACCGGATCGGTGATCTGCCGCGCCAAGACGACCCGCGCGGTGCGTCCAGTGAACGGCGGATCCCCCGAGAGCATCTCGTACAGCACACACGCGAGCGCATAAACGTCGGTTCGCCCGTCGATGTCACGGTCTGCCGCCACCTGCTCCGGGCTCATGTAGGCCGGCGTACCCAACGTCGCGCCGGTCTCGGTGAGCGAGTCACTGCCCGCCGCGCTGATCGCTCGGGCGACTCCGAAGTCCGCCACCAGCGCGTGGTCGTCGTGGAGCAGGATGTTCTCCGGCTTGATGTCCCGATGGATC
>JABAOF010019934.1_pt2 | contig 22630 bp, 21 predicted proteins | sample 7062171 | NCBI WGS metagenome assembly JABAOF01 (sample SAMN14538628, study PRJNA623070) | marine sediment metagenome | biome: marine biome [ENVO:00000428]; feature: marine pelagic biome [ENVO:01000023]; material: deep marine sediment [ENVO:00002113] | place: India: Gulf of Khambhat ...
GTCGATAAACGCTCTTATCCCAGCGCCCTTGTTGTGCGATTCTATCAATTGCTTTGTTCTTCCGTTGACAGCTCTTATCGTTGTGCCGGTGGTGTCCTCCACGCGAATATCAATGAAATCCACGCCAAGATCAATCCCATATTCTAAAATTGATTCCAACAAGTCCTTCATTTTCAATCCCCAACCAGTGTCAGACGACTTCCCGAAGCGAACGCAGATGCAATATCATGTAGAATTTCCCCAAATGAATTAGGGAGGTAATCTCATTCTTGAGAAGATAAGCATTTCTGAATATTTCATGATCTAGTTCACACCGTAGCTTGCTAAGTGAGTTTCAGGAAATGTTCAGTTTTGGGACTGATCGTAAGCTTTAGCTACTCTTTGAAGTGAGGTATTACGTTCTCTGCAAACAGTCGAAGCGTATCTTTCAACATCTCTGGCCGGACAAAGAAATTCACGACAAAGTGTTGGACGCCTGCTTCAACGTATCGTTCTATGCCCTCAATGATGTCTTCTTCTGTTCCAAAGAAAACCGGCGCTTTATCCAGAATCTCGTCAGGCAACTGCTTCGCTTTCTCCAGCAACGCCATCGTATTCTCCGTTTTCATGACGAGATTGAAGGTCATGTCGAACTCGTCGGTCACATCGAAGCCTAGCTTTCTGGGGATTCGCGGTCTGGTCAAGAAGTAGATTTTCGCGGGCAACCCGATGTTTTTCCGAGCTTCCTCTCGAGTTCCCGCTATAACGGTGAACGTGAAGAGCGCAGGCTCAATCTTCTCCGGATCCCTTCCACCTTTCTTGGCCAAATCTTTGATATTCGCAAGGCCTTGCGCATACTCATCCGGAAACATACTCGCTGGAACCCACCCGTCACCCAAGTCGGCCACCATTTTCATCGTCATCGGAGAGTTCGCGGCTATCCATATGGGCGGATGCGGCTTCTGAACTGGCTGCGGCTGCAGAAATGCTTCCTTGAACTGATAATACTTCCCTTCGTGATCGACGAATTCTTCCGTCCAAAGTCGCCTAAGCAGAGTGACGATTTCACGAGTTCGCCCAACCGGCTTTTTCACGGATATGCCGAACGGACGGAGATTCATGGCCTCGCCTATGCCAACACCCACTGTCGCCCTGCCATTTGATATGATGTCGCAGGTGGTTACCATCTGTGCGAGGGATGCTGGGTGATGCCTGAAGACGTCTCCGACGCAAGTTCCTAAGCGAATTCTGTTGGTTTTTGTGGCGACTGCGGACAAGACTGTCCAGGCCTCCAAGGCGTTCCACCGTTTGATCCCGAATCCCACGGTATGGTCGGGCATCCAAAACGAATCGAATCCAACATCTTCCACATAATTAGCCAGCTCAGATATCAGCTCCCACGGATAGGGGCTGCTTTCAAAGCCAAATCGGATCTCGCGCGTCAACGGGCCTTCATTCCTCCGAATCATCGAGATTAAATTTATATCAGCATTATAATACTTTGGGAGCGACATGTCGGAACAGATGACGGTTCGATGCCTGAACTGCCTGGAGCGAATTTCCATTCAGCCTAACGCGGAAAAAGCAACCTGTCCCAAATGCAAGATCACCTATCGCCTTTCTTGGCCGCGACCGGACCAACCCAAGATTCGAGGACAGGCCTAGATCGGAGAGGAATCCCTGTGCTCAACCGCAAGATGGCCATCATCGACCTCGCAAACGGGAAGATCGTTGTGAAAGTGATTCCTCGGAAAATCCGGCGACTGTATTTAGGCGGAAGAGGAATCGACATGAACCTCCTCTACAACTACATCAAGCCTAGGATCGATCCGCTTGGGCCAGAAAACGTCTTGCTCGTGGGCGCAGGCCTACTCACAGGCATTCCGGCTTTGGGATCTGGAAGATGTGATATTGCGGCGAAATCTCCCCTAACAGGGGCTGTCGGCGACTCGAACATGGGCGGCTTCTTTGCACCCGAACTCAGGCTGGCTGGTTTCGATCATCTAGTTGTCACAGGAAAGGCAGAACGGCCCGTTTATCTCTGGATCCACGATGGCGACGTCGAAATCAAGGATGCCGTTCACCTCTGGGGACACGACACCTTTGAGACCCAGACCGCCATCCAGGAGGCTCATCAGGATGATGAAATCCAGTGCATGGTGATCGGCGTCGCTGGTGAGAATCTCGTCCGATTTGCGAACGTGCGGACGGGGATGAAGAATGCCGGAGGTCGGACGGGCATGGGCTGTGTGATGGGCTCAAAGCAGCTGAAGGCGATAGCGGTCCGAGGAACCATGGACCTGGAATTCGAGCATCCCGATCGCCTTCTGGAATACTGCCGAGAGATGAATGACATGATTATGGGGACACGATGGGCCCGAGCGCAGTCCCGATGGGGCACCATGATCATCTACAGCAACACAAACACAACGGGATTGGTGCGCTGCAGAAACTTCCAGTACAACCGCATGGAGAAAGGCGAGGTTTTAGAATGCGAGAACATGGACAAGTATTCTGTCGGCATGGCGGGATGCTATGGCTGTTCAATAGATTGTCGCCACAGATACCTTTTGAAAGACGGCCCCTACGCACCGCTTTATGGAGAAGGCCCCGAATACACGTCGCAAGGCGCCTTCGGCACGTTGCCCGACTGCCCAAGCCTGGAAACCATTCTCGCCGCCAATCATCTAGTCAACAAGTATGGTTTGGACACGCTGGAGACCGGCAATATCATCGCATGGGCAATGGAACTCTATGAGAAAGGAATCATCAGCGAAAAGGATACGAATGGACTGCAGCTCGAATGGGGAAACAGCGAAGCCCTACTCCAGATGATCCATAAAATCGCAAGGCGCGGAGGATTTGGCAATATACTGGCCGACGGCATGAAACCCGCGATAGCTAAACTCGGAAAAGAATCAGCATACTATGCCATTCAGATCAAAGGGATGGGCAGCCTCCACTCAGATGAGCGGCCCACGCCGAGCTTTGCCCTCGGGATAGCCACCTCCACGCGAGGCGCTGACCATCTTCGAAGTCGTCCAGCCATCGATCTCTACGGCTTGCCGGAGGACGTGTTGAAAGAGATCTATGGAGGCCCAGTGTCCAGCGACTATACCTCCTACGAAACCAAAAGCCGGATGGTCTGGTGGCAGGAACTCCTCTACGCCGTGGTGGATGCGCTGGGCCTCTGCAAGTTTCAAACGGTCTTCTGCGCCGTGCACGCCCCGAAATTCGAGGAGTGGGCAAACCTAATCCAGTTCGCCACCGGCATGCGGCTATCAACGGACGACCTCATGATGATTGGCGAGCGCATCTACACCCTTGAGCGAATGTTCAATATCCGCGAAGGATTATCCCGAAGAGACGACACCCTGCCTGAGCGGTATTTCAAAGAACCGACCCCCGTGGGGCTGCCCATTGTACGCGGGAAGAAGATTGACAAGGACAAATTCGAACGGATGCTGGATGAGTACTATCGGCTCCATGATTGGGACCAAGAAGGCAACCCTACCCTCGAGGCGCTGCAGAAACTAGACTTGGATACGGAACCGTCTCACCTACTCTGAAGATGGAAGTGACAACTGTGCAGAGAATGTTGTTGGTCGATCCCGAAAAATGCACTGGGTGCAACCTGTGCGAAATCGCGTGTTCCATTAAAAACGAAGGCGTCTTTAACCCCACCGCCTCACGAATCCACATTGTGAAGTGGATACGCTCTGGGGTCTACATTCCGATGGTTTGCCAGCAGTGCGAGGAACCTGTATGCCAAACCGTCTGTCCCATGAACTGCATCGAGAAAGATGATACTACAGGGGCACTGCGTATCGACTACGATAGATGCGTCGGATGCAAATTGTGTGCAATCTTCTGCCCCTTCGGCGGCGTGGGAATCGACGCCCAAAGGGGGCACGTGATCAAATGTGAACTCTGTGGCGGTGACCCGGTGTGCGTGAAATTCTGCAGACCAGGAGCGCTCCAATACGTTCCACTGAATCGGGTGAACCTCCTGAAGCAACGGGCCGCCGCAGAAAGATACTCAGAACTAATGAAGAAATTGATGCCTCCGCCCTAAACTAACGTTCCTAAGCCCTCGAGATACGTGCAGTGTTCATGAAATCCTAGTCTTTCATAAATTGCAATGGCTGGGGTGTTCTGACTGCCTACGTTCAAAACGACGTCTTGATGATGGGTTAGAAGTTCTTCTACAACTCGGCTGGTGCAGATCGTGGCATACCCTTTTCCTCGATGCGACGGATGTGTAAAGACATTGCCTAGGCAAGCGATACTATGTGAGGGAGAACACACATGAGTACCTGCGGCGGAAACCAGAACGCCGTGTCTCTTTAATCCGTAATAGACACCAGTGGTCAACATGTATGGCCGAAAGAAGGCCCGAGAATGAACGGCGTACAGCTTCTCTAAATCCCTGAGATCCTCCTTATTTAACCTAGTGGCTTCGCCTGCGACGGGGGTGAAGGCGTCTTCGGCAACAGCCATACGTTTCATCAGCTGAAGTTCACCAAAGGAGTAATATCTCTCCAAAACCTCGCGATGATGAAGAGGAATATGCGCGTATATCTCTCTTAAAACAGCAGCAGCTTTGAGAATCTTCTCTATGCCATAAGGTTCTCCCACGGTGATTTGCGTTGGAGGTTGAAGCCCCTTGTAATACAGACAAAGCGAAATCACGGTGTCATCTATGCAGGCAACATGCCAATCGCACAGTCGAAACAATTCTTGTTCTAAGTCGCAAAGAGCGTAACCTGCCCAAAGGCGGTCTGTTTCCAAAAGAGAACGAATTCTCTCCTTATCCCTTTCTTCGCGAACTAAGATTTCTCCTTTCATGAATTGCCTACCTTTTCAGTGTCCAGTAATAGAGGTTTATTCAGGCCTTAAATTCTAAGCATGCATGGAGACGCCGTTTGCGAAGCTTTAAAATGCTTTACACCTCTAAGACAGACTATAGCTGTTGAGGATTCTTGAAAAGAACGAAGAGCTCGAAAAGAAAGAAAGGAAAGAAAAGAAGAAAGAGAGAACAGCGAAGAGTTGAACAGAGAAAACAGGCGAGGAAAAGCTAGTGCTACAAGCAGAGTGATGCTGCCCTGGAGGCACTTTCTCTATCGCCGGGTCGCGTGCATATTGCGATGTTGAGCGTTTGATGATTTTTTGAGATAGGACGATTGAGATCACATTTACGTGGAGATTGATCTAACGTTTGAAGCTCGTGGACCTTTTGGGCCTTCTGTTATTTCGAATTCCACTTTTTCTCCTACTTCCAAGCTGTTCTTTCCTTGGATGTCGGAGTTGTGAACGAACACGTCTTTGCCGTCCTCGGTGGTTATGAAGCCGTAGCCGCTTCTATCCATCCATCTCTTCACTGTTCCAGTTGTCAAGCGATTCACCTCTTTATCGTGGCTAATTCGGAAATGCAAACGAGCTTTTTAAATCTTGTTATGTAAAGTACTCAGCGTGTGGGGCTTAAATTCTAAGCGGTGCTTTTGAAAAGGCAGTGGTGTCGAATGACGAGAGACGAGGCGATTCCCCGTTTTGTTGACAGAGCTTGTGTACCCAAATTTACCCAAATACACGGCTTGGAGACCACGATCTTGACGGGTCTACACGGCGAGAAAATGATGATGGTTCTGAACACCACCCCGCCTGGACATACTGTGCCGTTGCACTCACATCCTCACGAGCAGATTGGTATGGTCTATGCGGGCAAGGCACTTCGAAAGATCGACGATGAAGAGCGTGTTGTTGAGAAAGGAGACTTCTATTGCATTCCAGCCAACGTGCCACCCAGCGACATAGTCATAGGTGAAGAACCCTTTGTCATGTTGGATATCTTTTATCCCGTGCGCAAAGATTTTGTAGAAAGATGTAAGAAGTCTCCACGGTGACTTGAGGTCCGCTCTCGCAGCTTGCACTCTCAATCTTTCTCTCGTAGTGCCATGTCCAAGATTTCTACAATGTCGTAGATGTTCATTCCAAGCGAGTGCTTGGTTGACGTGTACAGAAAGTTTGTGTAACACAATGGACACGTGGTCGTGAGGCCATCAACATTTAACGGCGCAATATCTTCGAGCAATCTCTGATGGGCGAGGCTCATGCTTGCCTTACTATTGACGCCCCAAAATCCGCCCCCACCGCCACAACACCGCGAATGTTCCCGATTCATGAAAGGTTCGGCAAGCTGCAAATCTGGGATAGCCTGCAGAACGTTGCGCGGTGCATCATAGACGCCGCAGTGCCTTCCCAGGCCGCAGGGGTCATGATACGAAACCTTCATCTTCAATCGATCGGGTACTATCTTCTCTTCTTTTATCAGACGCTCCAGAAGCTGCGAGGTGTGCAACACGTCGCACGGCAATTCGATATCCAGCTTATTCGGATAGAAATTCACAAAGGTCTCGTAGCACCCTGAGCACGACGTCACGAGCGTCTCCATATTTGCACCATGGATTGCTTTGATAACACGCTCCGCATTTCGCGCTGCCTCTTCGAATAAACCTCCGAATATCATAGGAACGCCGCAACAGCCTTCCTTTTCACCGAGCGTCACGACGGGCACGTCTGCTTCATTCAAGACGTTGACCGTAGCTACCGCTGTTTTCCTGATTCCCGAACGCAATGCAGTGTTGCATCCGACCCAATACAAGACGTCTGCCTCTTCCCTCAACGAATTTGAGGGGAGCTTTTTCACCCAATTCGCACGTTGCCTTGCAGAAGCTCCAAGTGGATTCCCACATTCTCTAATATTCTGTGAAGCTACTTGGGCTGACTCGGGAGCCAAGCCAACTTCCGCGACCTTGCCACGGACACCTAGTATGGCCTCGTGAATCTGCGAAGTCGAGATGCATTGCATGTAGCACGATCCACAGAGTGTGCACGAATACAAGACGTCAGCCAATCTCTTCGAGGGTTGCACTTCGCCTTGTACGAAGCCCCGCGTGAGGAGGTATTTTCCTTTGGCTGACCATGTTTCAACATGATCGAAGTAGGGCGCGACGGTACAATATCCAGTGCATACATCACAACTCTCACAGCGAGAAATCATTCCGTCATTCAGGAGCGTCTCTATGAGAGCTGTCAAATTCTTGTAGGATCGCTCTCGAGTGCGCATCAACCTCAATACATTCTGTCGCGTCTCGCGGATCTCTTCCGTACTCTTGCGGCGTCTTTCATCAAACTCGGCAATATCTGGAGGGGGAACCGTGTCTAAGACCACGACCCCGCGGTTCGCCTGTCCGATCTTGACCACATCGGCGTTTCCTCCTCTACGAACCAGAGTGAACGCCTCCGCATCGGCTAATTCCTCGATCTGATCAATCGCAGTTTCAGCTGTCGTCTTGACAACAATCAAGGACTTCGAGTTTCTTCGATCGTCGAAGATTTTTTCGAAGGAATAGACGTAAGCATCTTCAGGGCTCGCGAGAACACATTTCGGGCTCACTATTTCCCTGAGTTTGCTGACGATATCGCTTTTCAACATCATTCATTAACTATCCCCGCAGCTTAAAAGCCATATCTACATTGTACTCGTCCGAAAAGGGTGACTTTCCGACATAAGCGCCGCCTCAAACAACTTTTAAATACGCGCTGAATTAACCAGACTGAAATATGATGTGATGGCAATGTCTGAAAGAGAATACGACTGGTATCCGGCTGAAGATCCCAAAGATTGGCGGACCGTCAACTACGATCCGAACTGGTATGATCACACGGCGTGGGTGGCCATTAACAACCCTCAGGAAATGAACTCCTACGTCCTGGGCACGCTCAAGGAGTTGGGCACTGCCTTTGAGAAGGCTATGGGCGACGACGCGGTCCAAATCATCGTGATGAGCGGCGAGGGCGACCGAGCCTTCTGCACCGGTGGAAACGTGCACGAGTACGCCGAGATATACAACAAGAAGCCGTGGAAGTTCTGGGAGTGGGGAGAATTCTATGGCAGAGTCTTCGATATGATCATGCACTGCGGAAAACCCGTCATCGCCCGAGTCAACGGGGCCGTGGCAGGCGGCGGATGGGAGTTTGTCTCCTGCTGTGATCTCGCAATTGCCGCAGACCACGCCAGATTCATTTCTCCCGGTCCGAGAGTCGGTATGACTTCCATTGGCGGATTGTCGCAATGGCTCCCCCTGCACATGAGCATAAAGAAATCCGCCGAGATGGTTCTCCTGAGTTCACAGATCAATGCGGAAGAGGCGCTCAGGTACGGTGTAGTCAATGACGTTGTCCCTCTAAACGCGTTAGACGATAAAGTGAAAGAATACATTGACAAGATGAAAAAATTGTCCCCGTCCAGCCTTTGGTATTACAAGGTTCACCACAACTGGTGGAAAGAACTGATCTGGCGGGTCACATGGGAACATGGAAAAGCTTGGTTTGCGCTCAACCTCGGCTCGATAGAGCCTACTGAGGGCCTGTGGGCCTTCAAGCAGAAGCGAAAGACCGACATGGGAAAAATTCGGGCTTTCATTGCAGAGGGTGGAGATCCTAGGGTCCCACATGGGCCGTACATGGCAAAATGTAGTAAATGCGGAGCCGAATACCTCCCTCAAGCATCGAAATACTGCTTGAAGTGTGGCGCCAAACTGTCGTGATGACAAACAATGAGCAGAAAGATCGCCGTAGTAGGCGTAGGCCAAACCGCATTCACCCGATCCTGCGGCATTTCCATTCGAGAACTCTGCTTCGAAGCATTCAAGGAAGCCGTCGACGACTGCGAAAACCTGTCTCCCAAAGACGTAGACGCTTCCATCATCTGCTCCGCGCCTGAATACGACAAACAGCGAACACCTGCTGGACTTATCACTGAATACCTCGGACTGAACCCTAAACCCACCTTCTTGGCAGAGGCCATCTGCGCCTCAAGCAGTGTGGGCACCAGACTAGCCTGGTCCTTCATCAAGGCAGGGCTCCACCGAACCGTTGCCGTCATTGGCTTTCAGAAGATGTCTGAACTCGCGTCGGCCGAATCTCAGGAAAGAATGCTCCGAGGAGCGGATGTAATGTGGGAATCCCCGTTTGGATCCATGATGCCCGCCTACTATGCCATGTTTGCCCGCGCGCACATGCACACGTACGGAACCACGGAGGAACAGATGGCTAAGGTTAAGGCAAAGAGCGGCAAGTACAGCGTCCTAAACCCCAAGGCCATGTTCAGAAAAGAAGTCGCTGTCGAGAGCGTGCTGAAGTCACGCGTGATAACAAGCCCTTTGAAGCTCTTCGACTGTTGCGCCAATGCTGATGGGGCATCCTGTCTAATTCTATCCGATGCCGACAGCGCCAAGAAGATGACCGACACACCTGTCTGGATCACAGGCGTAGGACTCGCATCTGGATCCCTCTCGCTCGGTGCCCGAGACACGGTTACGTCTCTTTCGTGTGCGACCGACGCCGCCGACGAAGCCTACAAAATGGCCAACCTTTCGCCAAAGGATATCGATGTCGCAGAGGTACATGACTGCTTCACTATCGCTGAGATCCTGGCCTACGAGGACCTCGGCTTCTGCCCGCGAGGCCAAGGTGGAAAACTGATAGATGAAGAGGAAACGTACATTGGTGGACAGACACCTGTCAATGTGGATGGTGGCTTATTGTCAAAGGGCCATCCAATCGGCGCCACTGGTGGATCACAAATGAGAACCATAGTCATGCAGCTCAGAGGTGACGCTGGAAAGACGCAAGTCGAGGGCGCTGAAACAGGCCTAGTCCATAACATTGGAGGCATAGGTGTATACGGCGCTGTGACCATCTTCAGGAGATGACCCCATGAACTTTGAAAGATTCGGAAAGGTCAGCTACACAAAAGAGACGAAGGTTGCAGACTTTGTGCACCATTTGGAAGAGGGCAAGATCATGGGTACAAGATGCAAAAACTGCGAAGCGCTCAATTTTCCACCTAGAGCAGACTGCGCCAGTTGCCTATCCAGCGACGTAGAATGGGTTGAACTGAGTGGTAAGGGAAAACTAATCACCTACACCACCGCGCACTTCGCCCCGGTGGGCTTCGAAGATGACGCTCCATACACCCTGGCACTAGTGGAGCTTGAAGAAGGTCCACGCGTCCTCGCGCACCTCAGTAAGGAAATCACAAAGGGGGAAACCAAGATCGGCATGGCGCTGGAATTGGTTCCTGTCAATTTGGCTGAAGGCAGAATCAGTTACGAGTTGAGAAAACGCTAGTCCTTCTGTAAAGTGGCAATGCCCCGATCTATAGGCCTATGATTGGAATACCTGGTGAAGTCTCACGAATCAAAATAACCAAGCACGGTTGAGTAATTCCCATTCTGTTCCTACGGAGATACTGCCCGATATGGAAATTGCTCGCCAGTTGCAGCAATCAGATAAATATCGTAGGTTTGCCCATGACTCCAATCCAGAGGCACGATGATATCTGCCCAAGCTCCTTGAGCCACGCTGACACTAGAATCTAGAAAGGTCGGTGTGCTGCGAACACCTATCTTGTACTTGCTAATAGTCAGATCTGTCGTCCCCGTGTTTTCCACGGCTATGGTTGCTGTCCTTGGGGTCACATCATTGAACGTGCATCCCAGGATCTCCAGTTGAGCTGTTTCTGTGAAAGTGAAGGTCAGGGCTCCCATCCAAGCCGCGACTGCTATGGAAACCGCAACAGTTGCTGCCATCAAGATGATTGCCGCAATCACCGGACTCAGAGCTCTTCGATTCTTCATGAGGCTTACCATTGGACTGCCGATCCCTCCTTTTGGGTTAGCCAAAATAAGTAGGGTGAGGGAGACAATTAAATCTTACGACTCAATACATTCGGCGCGCTTTGCACGCGTGTGTTACAGATACAGCGCTTGTTGTCATATAATGATAAAGATCCTTGGAGATTCTGAGGGCCTGACAGGGGAAGTGCTACGCCGTGCTATGCTGGCTGCGAAGTAAAATCGTGCGCGCACGGTTAGATGTAACATGAAACGATGTTGAACTCGCTCAAACTCTCGATCAAAACGCCCTCATTTCCCTTTTTTTCCAGAAACCCTGATTTTCAATCAAAACCTATGTTGAAAAGGTTGTAAAACCTATGTTACTGATCGAGTTTGAAATTGAACATTGTTTTGAGCGCGATTCCTGCGTTTTGGGCTTCTTTTCTGAGTCGAGCTTGAGTCTATACGGTTTAACACGTTTTAACACGCGCTTCTCGAATATTTTTTCAGCAAAATTTTGTAAGTGCACGTTGCAAATAGGCTGAGCCGAGGCGTGAGCGCATGACGAAAAACAGAGGAGAAACGTGCACAACTCAGACGACAACCGCAGGAATCAGCTTTCTGAACTCAACGCTCAAACACCTAGACGACTTTGCTCAACAATACTGTGACATGCATGCATAAACTCGAAGAGTCTGTCAAGAAACTGCATGCATGCACATGCCCCCGCAAATGTTAGCCCGATGTTAGGTCTAAAACTTACATTTCCCATTGTTTTCGTGTCTAAAATCAAGCGCGCGCAGTAAGAAAGTAACGCTTCAACGTGCGTCCGCGCAAAGTTGAGAGCTGCATGGTAGCCGAAAAGTTTTCAGATCTTTATATCAATAGTCGTTCAGCATTTTTATGGAGGCACTAGTAGTTGAACGATGATGATAAATTCCGAGTCTATGATGACGACGTACCCGAGCAGGCTAAGGAAGCCTATGATGAAATTGCGGACTGGTACTCGGCGAGGAAAATGGGTTCCTACGAATTCAAGATGCAGTTGCCAGCCATTTTGAATCTCTTAGGCGACCTTCGTGGGAAGAGCTTGATAGACATTGGTTGCGGTCCAGGCGCCTATTCTGTGGAATTTGCAAAACGAGGAGCCGAGGTTCTCGGGATAGACATCTCACAGAAGATGTTGGACAAAGCGAGGAACAACGCTGAGACTGCAAATGTGAAGTTGACATTGCAGAAGTCAGATGCGCACTCGTTACCTTCCACAAATGAATCATTCGACGTGGCCGTCCTGATCCTCACAATTTTGAATGCGAAAATGGTTGAAGAGGCAGCAAGAGTTCTAAAACTCGGCGGACTGCTTTTGTTCTCAGACACCCATCCGATAATTGAGTCAAAGGGAAGATGGGAAGGTGACGACATCGGCGCGGCGAGAGTCGTTGAAGATTATTTCTTGCAAGATAAAAGACAGTGGCAGATGAAGCCCGGTCCAGGGCGAAGGATCACCCTCAAGTATTATACGCGAACAATTGAACAGTGCGTTGACATGATCGCTGATGCAGGTTTTAGAATTTTGAGGATAGCAGAACCAAAGCCCGGAGAAGACGTCAAAAACAGCGATCCGGTTCATTATGATAGATGTTCAAGAATACCATACTTCATAATCTATCTGGCACAAAGGCATAGGTGACCAGAAGATTGAACAAAATAAAAGCCTGCCCATGCCTCGGTGCAAGTCAGAATTTGTCTTCCTTTTTTACAGTTCTTTCTGCATGCGCGTAAACCCGAAGAATTTTTGGTGACAATTTATCACATGCATGCATGCGCCTCTTCGGTCTTATGTAGATGGTTTTGACTGTAGCGGTTTCATCTTCGAAGTCATAGCACTTTCTGCATTCTTCGAATTCACTAGGTGTCGCGGGTTCGAGGTGAACTTCGTAGCCCAATGATTCGTAGAGTTCTACGCATTCGCTTAGTCTTGGTTCGTCGATGGTGTTCTGCTTCACCCACCCCTGTTCTTTCAGTCTATTGGCTCCATGCCTTTTCTTCCGTGGCAACGCACTTCTCTCCAGAGTACTCTAAAAGAGATCAAACATTTCTTCGTTGAGTTCAGGCATCCGTCCGTGTTCCCTAAGAAATTTTTGGATCAGCTCGCTTTCGCGCATTGTGTACATCGGATTCTCTTCATAACCAAAATAGCGTGCTCTGCCCGTAGTCTTCAGCTTTTCGTCGAGTGCTTGACGCAGATCAGGTGTGCCTGCAATGTAAATTATGGCCTTTTTCTCATCGAGTAGTTGATAAACGCCACTGGTTTCAGGGACTACGCTCACGTTCTGTTGGATAAGCTCCCGCCATTTCTCGGGTGGCAGCCTCGTGGGCGATATCGTGAGTCTTAGGTCGCATCTGAGGCAACGGTTCGCTTCCTTGATGGCTTCTTCTCTATTCAAACCGAGCTCTACTAGAGAAAAGTCTTGAAGCCTCCGCTCCAGAGGCAGTTGGGGCATTTCCACGCGCTTCATATCCGCGAAGCCTTCTTCTCTTCCTAGCCATCTATCCGCTTCTTCAGCCTTGACGAAGGTTTCACGGAGGCTTCCATCTCCGCCAAGGTATTTATCTATAGATGCCGCTGCTTTTCGCGCCATCGCAATAGCATCAATGACTGAAGCTGGACCACTGACAACGTCGCCACAAGCAGAAAGCCCCGGCAGACTTGTTTCTAACGTCGACGGATCAACTACGATGGTGTTCTGTTCGGTAGTTTCGATCTCCTTTGGCCAGCAGAATCGGTCAGGCGTCTCCCCAACAGCTACTACTATGGTATCGGCCCCTATCTCGAATTCTGACCCTTCAACTGAAATAGGGCGTCTTCTGCCTGTCTCATCGAGTTGCCCCAACTCGGTACAAAGGCATTCGAGGCCGGCGACGTGGCCCTCTCTGCCCACGATGCTTTTCGGAACTGCCAAGAACCGGAACTTCACCCCCTCATTTTCTGCCGCTTGAACTTCGCATGGATTTGCTGGCATCTCCTCTCTTGACCTGCGATAGAGAATGGTAACTGCTGTTGCGCCTAGGCGGAGGCCCGTTCTGGCGGCGTCGACTGCAACATTGCCGCCGCCGATTACCAAGACGTGATCCTTGATGTTAACCTCCTGGCCGAGGTTGGCGCTTTTCAGAAAATCCAGCCCCCACAGCACGCCTTTCAACTCTGTCCCAGCAATATCAAACCCTTTGTCCCGACCGGCGCCACCCGCCAATAACGTGGCATCATATTGAGTCCTGAGGTCACGAAATGTCAAGTCCTTGCCGATGGCTGTGCCAGTTTTGATCTCCACTCCCAGCGCTAAAATCTCATCGACATCTTTCTCAAGCATCTCTCTGGGTAGACGGTATGGCGGCACGCCAGCTCGAAGCATTCCTCCATATTTCAGTAATGCCTCAAAAACCGTCACCGCATGGCCCTTCTTCGCTAAGTAGTAAGCCGCAGTGAGGCCAGCGGGACCAGCCCCTACTATGGCGACCTTCTTGCCTGTCGGTGGGGTAACTCTGAGTTTTTTCTTCCAGAGATTTGTATCGTGTTCTGCTGCAAATCGTTTGAGGGCACATATCGAAATGGCTTCGTTCAGTTCTGTCCGGCGACAGACAATTTCACAGGGGTGGTGACAGAGGTAGCCGAGAACGGTGGGAAGCGGAACCTTTTCGCGAATCACGGCTACAGCTTCAGCGAATTTGCCTTTGCTGATAAGACGGATATATCGCGGGACGTCGATACCTGCAGGACATGCGTGCTTACACGGTACAAGGTCCTCTTCAGGCGGGGGCCACCTGAGATTTTTGTCCATCAGTGCCCCAGTTGGACAAACTTCCACACAGGCTCCACAGAACCTGCAGTCAGATTCTTGCAGCGAGGGGGCAACCGTGCCTACGATATAGTCCTCGCCATCAAAGACGATACCGAGGGCTTCCACGCCTCGTACATCCCTACACACCCTCACGCAACGGCCACAGCCTATACAAAGGTTGTAATCTTGAACAAACAAGGGCGTCTTCACAACTGGGAAATTTCTGAAAATGTACCGGGGTACATCTTCCCTGATTCCGATGTATTCTGCGACTTTTTGCAGTTCACAGTTGCCGAACTTATCGCAGCACCGCTCATCAACTGGCACGTTAAGCGAACAAGGCTCCCGACTGCACCCCTCCTTCTCCGCACAGACTAGACAGGCATGCGGATGCTTCGCCAATATCTTCGCCAAGTTCTTACGTCTGAGTTCCTGAACTTGCGGCGTATCTGTATGAACAATCATCCCTTCTCTCACGAGCGTGGCGCAGGCGGTAGGAAAACCTTCCGTTCCATCGACTTCCACAACGCAGAGTTGGCATCCTTCAAACCCTTTCGGATTTGAGTCCAAGCCCACCACAAGTTGACCGCCTCGATAGACTTTGCGGCTAGGTTCGAGTTCTGAAGCTGGAGGCAGGTCCGGGTGATAGCAGAGGGCAGGAATGTAGAGGTTCGCTTGCCGGGCTGCTTCTAATAGCGTTGTGCCTTCTTCCACAGTAACTTCGATGCCGTCTATCGTTAGTGTTGCAGTATGCATTTTTTCCATCTTTCAATTGAAGAAGTGTCTGATTGCTAGGGTTGCTAGGCTATGAGGGTTTCCAGGTATGGACAATTGCGTCTCGGGTACAGGCTTTGATGCATGGAGGTTTCTCCTCCGGTTTGCATGGAGCGCAGCTGTATTTGATTTTCTTGCGGTGTCCCTCGGTTACTGCTGCGACAATTACATCTTCTAGGTCAATCATCATCGTCTTGGTCTCTAGAACACCTTGAGGGCAGACTTCAACGCACGCGCCGCAGCCGTTACATTTGTCTGTATCGATGCTGATGAAGTATTCTCCTGACCCATCTTTGTATCCGTAGTGGATGATCACCTACTTAACCTCGACCTGTTGTTCAAGCAGCTTTTTGCTCTCTTTCATAGAGCGCCTTGGCGAATAGCGCCGCTCCTATTGCGCCTGCGATCATGGGATCCAGTTCTTCTTTCATCGGAAGCGCTTCTATGCCAATTATTCTTTCGACGCGCTTCACAATGCCAATGTTCTTTGCGATGCCCCCCGTGATGACGAAGTCCTTTTCGACCTTAATCTTCTCTAGCAGTTCCGATATTCTACTTGCCATGGCGGAGCAGAAGGCGGCAAGAACCAGTTCTTTCGGCCACCCTTTGCGGAGCAGCCCCACCGCCTCAGACTTAGCAAAGACCACACAAGTGCTACTCACTGGTTTAGGTTCCTTCTCTATTTGGAAGGAGAGCGGTCCAACTTCTTCGATGGGTACGGACAGCAAGTCGGCAAACACTTCCATGCCTCGACCTGTGCCTGCAGCACATTTGTCATTCATCAGAAATGCGGTTACCTTACCTCTCTCATCACAGTGTATCGCTTTACAGTCTTGGCCGCCCATATCTAATACGGTTCTCACGGTAGGCCCCCAAATGTAGTTCGCGCCTCTGGCGTGGCAGGCAATCTCTGTGATTGCTCTCTTGGCGAAGGGAACGTTCACTCGTCCATATCCTGTTCCCACAGTGTACATGATCTTGTCAAGCTTCAGCCCCGTGCCTTCAGAAGCCCAATCCATGACGCGCTGGGCGCTGTCAGGACTGCTCGATCCTGTTCGCTTAATGCTGTAGGCGTATAACTCACCATCTGCCATTATAGCCGCTTTGGAGCTTACTGAACCAACATCGACTCCAGCCGTAATGATTTCAGCATTCTTCCAATCTCGTCCCGGCACCGTTCGGCGGTATTCGGGCCATCTCCAAAATTCTTTACTCATTTTTTGACGCTCCCTTCTTCTGAGGTAGAAGCGCAGCTCCCAATGCGCCCACAAACTCGGGGTCTTCAGGTATTAGCAGCTTGACCCCTAAAGCTTTCTCCAGAGAGTTGACGAATCCAACGTTCTTTGCAACGCCGCCCACCAAGATCACATCCTTCTGGATTCCCAATCGGCGGGTCATAGACGCTATCCGATCCGCTATAGCGTCATGTATCGCCCGAACAATATCTGGTTTCGGCGTCTTCTCATGGATCAGCGTCACCACTTCGGACTCGGCGAAAATTGTGCACTGGGCGTTCATTGGAACGGCCTTCTCCGCTTTGAGGGACAACGGACCCATGTCTTCCAGCTTCATTTCCAGCGCCCGCGCCATTGCCTCCACGAACGTACCTGCTCCAGCGGCGCATCTCTCGTTGATGACGAAATCTACCATCTTCCCTTTCTCATCGCATTTCACGGCGCGGCCTTCTTCAGCGCCAACGTCGATGATTGTTCTCGCCGACGGGACGAGGAAGTTTCCCCCGAGGGCGTCCGCTCCCATCATACTTACTTCGCCGTTGACATGAGGCGCTTGATCTTTACCCGCGCCCGTTGCCACAACGTGATCGATCTCGTCCAAGGACAAGCCGGCTTTGCTCAGTGCTTGGTTGAATATCTTTTCAGCGTCGGCTCGTTGATCGAATCCGCTTGGAATTTGACCTTTGGCCAAGATCTCGCCGTCTTTGAGGATTAGCACTTTGACGTTTTTGGAGCCCATATCTATGCCTGCAGTTATCAACGATCTCACCCACTATTTCGCTCCGATGATCTCCAAGAAGGCATCTATCTCAGTCTTTGTTCTTTCGATGTCGAACTCTCTCTCGTCGCCCATATTTCCTTCAAAGTGCATGACTGGGATACCCGCCTTTTTCAGGGCCAGCTTGTTCTCCGCTATCCCCATGCTTAGACCTTCGCAGCCGCGGTTATAATGCAGCATGACTCCGTCAACCTTCCATTCCTTTGCGATTCGCTTCATCATGTCGCTCTTCAATTTCGGTGAGTAGAAATGTTGCCATTCAGGCCGGCTGAGAGTCCATTCTGCTAGAACTCGTAGCGCCTGCTCTCGCGTCTCGATTTCTATGCCTTTTTCCTGCGGTGTCGCTCTGGCTCCCCAGGTCCCATCTTCTTGCACCTCAAAGATACCGGTGAGCCCGAAGGTGTAGAGCGAACCGATTGAGATAACCCCGTACTTCTGCAGGTACCTCCAGAGTTGTAGGAAGGCCCAAGGGGGTTGGGTGTCTGTCATTACTCGAAACCGCTCGTTGCTGACGGCGGCGATCTGATTCGCGATTCGATCTTTGACCTCGTCTCGGAGTTTCTCGTAGAAGTCCACGCATTCTTTTCTGTGTTTCATGAGGGTACTGATGACGTAGAGGGAGTACATGGTCTTTTCATCTAGCGGCGCAGGCACGGCCTTATTAAGCGTGCATATTTCAGCCCACAAGGACGTCGCGCGGCACTCGTTGTATACCGCTTGGATCAGCTTTTCGTCGTCACACTTTCTTCCTGTAGTTTTCTCCAACCAGTCGATGCCATCCATCATTTGGGAAACTATGTAGTTCAGCCTTCTCTCGTTGAGTTCGTCGTAGGGCCCGACGCTAACGTCGATGCAGAAAAACGGGACGCCGCCCTCAAGTTCGCCCGCCACTTGGTACCATTTGGCGTGGCTGCAGCAAATGTGGGTTGTCCAGAGAAAGTCCGCCTTGGGAAACTTTCCACCCCACGCGTATTCGTCCAGAATAATAGAGCCCCAATAGTTCCTCATGTAGGCGCACAGGTCACGGGCGTATCCCTTTGCTTCGGTCGCATCATGGCATTTTGCCGCGAAGTCTTTGTTGAAAGCTACGGTCGCGCCGTAGGGTTCTCCGGTGAGACTGAACACGTCGTCTCCAAGCCCAGCGGGGATTGCGCTGAATGACCACGCACCACCAGCCCACCGTATTCCACCGATTTCATGAGCGTTTGCATAGTTTTCGTAATATTTTGCTCTCAGCTGCTTCGCGTCATTCCAGCAGTCTAAGAGTCGGGTCTTATACTTGGCCTCAAGCATGTTCATTTCTCCTAAAACAGGTCTGTGGGAAGCTGAAATGTTTCAAGGAAAGCCTCTACACGCGTTTTGAACTGCCCCACAGGGACGGTGACATCGAATTCAAGGAAGTACGTTGAAATACCACTCTTCTCAAGGTGCTGCTTGATAACAGGGATGTCAAGTTCATGAGGATCGCAGAATTTTTGCTGTATCAGCAGGGCTCCTTGCACGTTGAAGTCCTTTGCTAGCTGCAGTATGTGAGGCAATCTTGTTCGTTCCGGCCAATCTTTACTTGGGCATGCAGGGCGGTCGATGTAGCGGGCGGCGACTGCCATAAGTCTATCCTCTTGGGGAACTACCTCGCCCCAGAAGTATCGCGTCCCGGTGCAATGATCGTCAATCACGATAGTTGCCCCTAGCGATTCCACCATGTCCACAAACTCTGTGTCATCATCTTCGCTGCCAAGAATCATCAGCCGTGTGCCTGTTACGCGGTTGAGCTTTCGTTCCGGCAACTCTTCCAAGAGCCCTTCAAGAGCTCGGTTGTGCTCTTCCTTATCAGTCATCTGACTTGAGACCACCATCTCCATTGCTTCCAATCCGGTAAGCGGAGGGTCCTGATTCTTCCGATGTTCGTAGACTTGTTTCATCAAACGGCGGTTTGTGTTGCAGGTCTCAATCGCCTGGTCCAATTTTTCGTTTGTGATGGGGTTTCCAGTCCACTCTTCTAGAGATCTTTTGAGATCTGCCAGCTCTCCTCGTAAATAGGGATAGGCTCGTGGGGTCTGCACTCCATGCGGCATGTATAGGTAATGACTATACTCTGTAGGAATGTGCGTTCTCCAACTGGTGAACGCTTGGCGCATATGTAGACAGCACTGGGCGATCATTATGCCGTCCAAATAGTCATACCTGCCGAGGAGTCCTTGCGCCAAGCAGTCGCGGCACAATGGACAGAACATGGCAAAGATGTGGGGTTCCGTTACGCTCTGTGCTTCGTGGCTACCTAGGATGCGCACTGGCAGAATCCCTGCGGCGTACAGGATTTCTTCAGGCACGTAGGTGCAGAAGTAGCCAATCACCTTGCCTCCCGTCTTGGCTTTCCATTCTTTGGCGTATTCGTGGCGGTTATGATACCACTCATGAAATCTTTTGAAGGCCTGCGTCTTTTAGGCACTCTCCTAATATTTTGTATATAAATTGAATCTTACTAATATAAGATTTCTTCTGCTTATATTCCCTCGCAGATGATCAAGTACTTATTTTCAGTAGTTGCGAAATCTCATCAGGCAGGTGTCAAGATCCTGTTCATCGCGTCGTCTGCGATAGCGACAGAGTATCCTGCAATTCTTCGAAGATCACGGGCGATCATTCCCAGGGTGACAGCGGTGTCCACATCTCGTGTCCTCACGATTTTCGTCAAGAGTTCCTTCTCTGCTTTCCTAATCGTATCCATCTGTTCTACTGTAGCGACTGCCTGTTTGACGTCTTTTTCAAGAAACGCGTGAATCGCTTTTCTTTGCATCTCGTAGCCAACCTTGGACATGTCTGAAAGAAGATCCAGAATCTTCTGATCAACCGGCGCTTTCCTTGAATTGAGAACATGTCTCGCAATTGATGATGCATGATAGACTAGTCGGTTCAAGTCTCGTGCGACCAAGGCGAACGTAATGCACTCTTGGCAATTTTCCACTCCAACTGCATTTGCTATGACCTTGCTTAGACTTGCGAGAGCCACTTGTCGTATGGTCATTCTATAGTGTCTCTGGGCTTCGCGTCCTCTCTCCAGCACTTCTTCAGCTAGTGGAAAATTCTGCCTTATCATGGATCTTACTGCGTCTTCTTGCAGATGAAGCGAAAAGGCCGACGTCTTTTCTATGAGGGATTTGAGCGAGAATGCAGTAGGATCTAACAGGATTTGAAAACTCAGTCTTTCTGCTTCTTCTTCCGCAATTTCGACTCCGGGTAGATCCGTGCGCAGGCGTTTCAGTCTTCGCTTTTGCTCGGCTGGGATAATTTTCTTTGAGGTGATGTTGATCTTGTTGGTCCCTTGGATGTAGTATGTGGCAATGCTATATTCTAGGGCTCTGAAGCTTGGGTAATCTCCAAGTAGCAATTCAACTTCAAGAGGCCGCTCGCTACTCATGCCCACAGGATGTAACCTGAGACTTCCATCTTCCTCCTCGCACACAGCAATTTGCTCCCCGCGGCTGAGTTTTCTTTTTTCCACCCAGTCTTTTGGGAGTGATAAGGTGAAACTGCCGCCTTTGATCTTCTGCAGTTTTCGGATTTCCATTTTCATCCCTTCGAAAGTGAACCTAGATGTCTTGCCCCTTTGTAGTATATATAAATTATATAAAAAGGCATTCGCTTATAGTTGGTTATATTGTTCTACACAAGCAGCGCGCTCAAAAAAGGAGGCGAGGCGCCTCCACAGCGCGGTAACGTATCACGTGGAAAAAAGGGTCACTTTATCGGCGTGAACCGGTAGAATACTCGTCCGTCATCTAGCTCTACGATTTTTAGCTGAACTTTGTCACCTATGTGGAGTTCTTCATAGGTAGTGTCGTCCAAGCGTGTTGACAATAGAAGATCGCCGATCTTGACAAAGCCTATGCAGAAGGGGATATCCTGAACGAAGCCTAGCGGTGCGCCGAGTCTTACTTCCGTAAAGGCGTAGAGTTCTCCTTCAGTACCTAGATCGATCCATTCAAGCTTATCAGATAAGCATTCAGGACAGATGATTCGTGGGGGCCACAGAAGTTTTCGGCATTTCCCGCATTGGGTCGTTGTTAGACGGCCTTCCTTGAGTTTCTTGAAGAACTGGCTGATCCTTGTGTTTTTCTCATCTTGAAGCGGGTAGAAATCCAGCATGAATGGAAGTTCTATCTTCTCTGGACGCTTTATCTTCTCAAACTTCACCCCAGTCACTTCGGTTCCCTCCCGTAAACCATGATTGAGTGTTGATTCGCGGCTCCACTTAAGCTGTGCTGGATTCCGATTTTGGCACCCTTGACGTGCCTTCCCTTGTCGACGTCTCCTCTGAACTGCTTCAGGATTTCAACGGTGTGATAGATCGAAGTGGCACCGAGTGGATGGCCACATCCCATGATTCCTCCACTTGGGTTGACCGCCACTTTTCCCCCAATGTAGGGTTCTCCTTCTTCAATGAACGGGCCACCTTCGCCTTTCTCGCAGAACCCAAGCCCTTCGTACTCCATTATCTCGGATATTGTGAAGCAGTCATGTACTTCGGCGATGTCTACATCATCCTTCGTGATTTTCGCGGTTCTCCACGCCTCTTTTGCCGCGCGTTTGAGTGGGACCCACTCCGTCAAGCTGGCCAGATTGTTGATCACGTTGCCCATAGCACACTGCCCTGAACCGATAGGATACATGGGCGAATCTGTGTATTTCATCGCATCTTCAGCTGGAACCAATATGATGCCAGCTGATCCATCTGTCATTGGACAGCAGTCGAAGAGGTTGAGCGGCGGTGCTACTACCAATGATTTTAGTACCGCCTCGACGGTGACTTCCTTCTGGAAGTGCGCTATTGGGTTCATGGAGGAGTAGTGGTGATTCTTCACGGACACCAACGCCATTTGTTCTTTGGTGGTGCCAAACTCATGCATGTGCCGTTGAGCTGTGACGGCGAAGAATGGAGGCGCCGAGAAAGCGTTTACGCCGTCCCACTCTCGATCCAACACGCAGGCCATAGTGGTCTGTGCTTCTGCCATGTCTGGCGGGTACATCTTTTCCACGCCTATGGCGACAGCGATATCTGACATACCGGTGGCAACACAGTTCCAGGCGTATCTGATGGCTGCTTGACCAGATACGCAAGCGAGTTCGGTTCGGGCGAGCACCTTCCTAGGTGTTATGCCAATATGCTCAGCAACTAGGGGCGCTACGTAGGATAGAAATGCAAATCTTTCTGGTTGAGCCGCTCCGACAAAAATAGAGTCGACATCTTTTGGCGATAGATTCTTGGCGTCCTCGAACATGGCTTTTGCTGCTTCTTGCACCAAATCTCTCCAACTGGCCATTCTCTTGCCAGCCTTCGCCGCT
>JABAOF010004391.1_pt4 | contig 22616 bp, 28 predicted proteins | sample 7062171 | NCBI WGS metagenome assembly JABAOF01 (sample SAMN14538628, study PRJNA623070) | marine sediment metagenome | biome: marine biome [ENVO:00000428]; feature: marine pelagic biome [ENVO:01000023]; material: deep marine sediment [ENVO:00002113] | place: India: Gulf of Khambhat ...
GTTATCGCCGCAGCGGAGGCTCCTATTATCATCATCTCCAGCCCACTGCGAACCCAGTTTTTCCTTGAAAAAATGGTTTTCATGGCGCCCACACCGAAGAGGGTGGCCACAGTGGCAGCTGTGGAGGCTACTAGGGCATTCATATAGCTGAGGTTCCAAAAGGCGAATGGTAATATGGGCACCAAGGCCGCAAGGGCGAAAGACACTCCACACAGAGCACCAGCCTTCGCGGGGTTGCCGAGTTCCTCAGGCGCGAGGCCCAACGCTTGGAGGGCGGCTGGTCTTATGGGCAACTCCTTTTCTGTGGCGATTCTGTCGGCTATGGATTCAGCTTCTCCTCTCTTGAAGCCTTCTGCTTGATAGAACTTGACTAGCTCTTCCCTCTCCTCTTCAGGGGTTCTTCCTTTCTTGACTTTCTTTCTCTCGCTTTCCCTCTCCAACACCTCCAACTCAGACTTTGATGATTGGTAGGCACCAGTTGCGATGGCGATGGCTCCTGCGAAGAGTTCTGCTACGGCCGTTAAGAGAACAATGGAGGGGTCTGTGATAGCTCCTGCTACTCCAGCCACGAAGGCCAGGGTTGAAACCAGTCCGTCGTTCGCACCGAAGATCATATCCCTCACTCCTCCACCGCCCCTTATCTCCCAAGCCTCCATACCCAACACCTCCGTCTTCATCCGTTCTAGGTGCATCCTCTCGTCGGAGGCAAGCCTACGCCAGGTTTCAGAAGTAGCTGTGTCCCTGATCTTTTCTGCTTTGATAGCCAGATCTTGGATGGCTTCTTCTTCGCCTACTACGGCCCACTCAAAGAATCCCTTTGTGCCAAGGATGTTCATCATCAACCCCACCTTGCGATCTCTAAGATATGCCTTTATTGCTCCTTCAGGCTCGCTCCCTAATTCCGCGATTCTATCAGACCAGAATTTGGCGTGTTCTTCCTCCTCATCGCTGATGCGAATCAGAAGCTGCCTTATTCTTTCGTCTCCAGCCCGTTCAGCAAGTCTCCGGTATCCTCTAATTTGCACCAGCTTGTGTTGATGAATCTTCTTGGCTGGGTTGAGAAGTCGTCTTCTTTCCTCATCTGTCAGTCCGTTCATTACCATCCTCTCACAAAAGCTATTCGAACGACATTCAAAAAAACTTAATGCTACAGTATTCATATGTCTACACAGTTAAGAGGTATTTGATATGGCGGTAGATCATATTCCTACAGGCATTCCTGGCGTGGATAATATTCTTGCCGAGAAGGGTATTCCAAGGGGTCATACGATTCTGGTAAGCGGTGGACCTGGAAGCGGAAAAACAACATTCGCAATGCAATTTCTACACACAGGAGCAACCCAACACAACGAGTCCGGTGTCTACGTTACCCTTGACGAGGAGCCAAGTGACATAAGGAGAAATATGTTGAAGTATGGATGGGACCTGAAGAAGCTGGAGGATGAGAAGAAGCTTGTGTTCATCAACATCTCTCCGGTTCGTGTTGCGCCTTCGGAGACAGCCGGTCTCATTCAGATCGGGATGAAGGAGTTCAGACTCATCAAGTTGCTGGAAGCGATCAAGCAAGGTGTGAAAGAAGTGGATGCGAAGAGAGTGGTTGTGGATCCAGTGACGATCTTCACGCTTCAGTATCCAGATGAGGTTGAGCGCATATACGCGATGAGAGACTTGATGAGGGAGCTGAGAAAGACCCGCTGCACCAATCTGCTGATCTCAGAGCTGCGCGGCACGGGGTGGGAACGGGAGCATCAGTTTGAGGAGTATCTTGCTCAAGGTGTTATTTTACTTCGCACGTTTCTTAAAGGTAGCAGGCTGGTTCGGGTTTTCCAAGTAGAGAAGATGCGCGGATTGGCCATAGACAATCAGCCGAGACCCTACGAAATATCAGACAAAGGAATAGAAGTATATCCTGGGGCAACAGTCTACAAATAACACTCGACCTCAAGCTTGCGCGCCTTATAGAACCGACAAGTAAAAAAAAGTCTGCCAAATAGAATGTTCTGCTGCGCACACATAGATCTGAAGAGAGCGAAATCTATGCGTGAAATCAAGAAGATGAGGGTTTACTACCACAAAGATCCAGAGATCAAACAATTCATAGAAAAATTCTCCAAGCAAACTCAACGACTTGATGCTCTACGAATGCCTTATTGGGTCTTTGTCCAAGACTCAAATCCAATAGGCCTCGTCGCCATCGGAAAGGAACCAGTACAACTGATAGCGTCCCCAGGGACCCCTATGGCCATAATACACTGGATAGACACAGAACAATCTAGAGAAGATATAGGAAACTTCGCCCGACAAGCGCTGGAACTGGCCACCAGCAAAGAAATCGAATATGCGATATCAGTATTCCCTTCTGGAGAAAAGGATGCTATCAAGCAGTTCAAGGAGATAGGTTTCCAAGACTTAGACGACTCCTATAAAATGGTATGCCGACTAGACAAATCCTTCAAACCCTCACACGAGCTTCGATTTCGCCAAGTCCAGAGAGAAGAGATGCGTCAATTCATTGAAGTCGCAGAAAGGTTCCTCAGCGGTTCTCCAGACATAATGTTGAGAAAGGCACTGGAACACTTCCCTGAACTACCGGACGAATTCCTAAGCTTCCACTATTCTCAAGAAAGATTCTACTTTGCAGACAAAGATCAACAAACAATCGGCGTATTGGACTTCAATCCTAACAAGGGGCTAGTCAGCAACGTAGGGGTTGATCCTCGACAACGAGGAAGAGGCTATGGAAGGCAAATAATGCTATTCGCTCTGCAGCAGCTGAGGAACAGCGGCTGCAAAGAAGCATACCTCAGAGTGCACGTCGAAAACAAACCAGCTATCAACCTATACGAATCCTTAGGCTTCAAGAAGACAGAAGGATTCAGGACCCTAGTCTGGGAAAGAATAGCAAACCACCTAGAAGGTGCGAGCTAAAGCTAGAGAAGAGGCATCCTTCGACAACGAAAGGAATGAAAGGCTCCTGGTTGTTTTGCTTGTTCCAACTCATGAAGAGAGCAATTAGCCTGACAAGAAAGCAGGAAGTTGGGTCCTCTAGGTAGTAAGATACGCGTGCTCTTGAAGCCGCCTAGCGCTTGATATATGGCTTGTCTGGAGCGCCTTATGTCAGTTTGCTGCCCTCAGGCTCTGCAATGACGAAGTCTTAGATGGGGATTTAAATTGACGTTAGACAGTTTACATTTTGAAAACGGTGTTAAGTTTGGCTGTAGTTAAATTGCCTAAAATGGACAAAAGTGAGATCGAGAAACTCATTGGAGAACAAATGCTCTGCCGGATTGCATTCAAGGGAGATGAGTATCCGTATATGGCTCCTTTTCAGTACGTCTTCATGAACGAGACGCTCTATTTTCACTTCACTGATTATGGCAAGAAAATGAGGCTCCTTGAGAAGGATAAGCGGGTCTGTGTCGAGATAGAAAAGTACCAGCCAGACATGAGCGAATACAACTTCGTCGTCCTCAGAGGCAACTTGAAAATCGTCACAGACCCTCAGGAAAAGGCGAAAGCCATCAATACAATGGCGAAGGAGGGGAAGCAAAATCTTTCAACAAATTTCCTTCCTGCTCACGGTTTCAGAAAGGAGGAAGGCTGGTCTTCATTTACGCCAGAAAAATCAGTGGTCATAGTTAAGCTTGAGGAAGTTGCCGAAGAAATAGGCATCAAGTCACCCTAATGAAACAGAACAATGTCCAAGACGAAAACCGATTCCCAGAGTAGGAGGGCGCCATAAGATGAGAATAGGTTATCCATGTATAAACACCACAATAGGATGCAGAAGCAATCGCACATTTCGTCTAAAGTCCTACTCTGAAGAGCGTTTGAAAGAAACGGTTGAAAACAACCTGAATTGCCTAATAAAGATACTACGTTTTAATGCAAGACACAGCTTGTTGTTTTTCAGAGTAACCTCAGACCTGATTCCCTTTGCCTCTCATCCCATTTGCCGGTTTAACTGGCAAGAACACTTCGAAGACCGTTTCAGATCGATTGGAGATGTCATCCAACGCCATAGTATGAGAATTTCTATGCATCCTGACCAGTTCACAATCATCAATTCTGTAGACAGAAAGGTGTTTGAAAATAGCGTTAGAGAACTTGCCTACCATGCACAAGTTCTCGATTCAATGGAACTTGATACTACCGCCAAAGTGCACATACACATCGGCGGCGTTTATGGCAACAAAGAAAAAAGCATGACGAGGTTTGTGGAACGGTTTGAAAAGCTTGATGAGATTATTAGAAGGCGACTTGTGATCGAGAATGATGATAGACTTTATGCATTGGACGATTGTCTTCAAATAAATGAAGAAACGGAAATACCCATCTTGTTTGATGTTTTCCATCATGAAGTCAATAATTCCGGCGAAACGACCAAGAAGGCCTTTGAGCTATTTGCAGAGACTTGGAGAGAGAAGGATGGCTTGCCAATGGTGGATTATAGCTCTCAACAGGAGAATAGCTTGAGAGGCAAACACGCCGAATCTATCAATCTTGAACACTTTAGAAGCTTCTTGGAAGAGACAAAACCCTTTGATTTTGATTTGATGTTAGAGATAAAAGATAAGGAGAAAAGCGCACTTGAAGCGGTTAAAGTCGTATCACAAGACGATCGCTTGGCACTAGCTCGATTCTTCTGATTTGATCTCCCAAATTAGCTCACAAGTGCTAAAGATTTTCGGGAGTCAATTCTTTTGGGGGGATTACTTTGTAACGTTGTAACCTGCGTTTTGCCAGGCTGTCATGCCGCCTAACAAGTTATAGATTTCTCTATATCCTTCTTGGCGAAGAATGCTGGCTGCTAGGCTGGCATGGTTCCCCGCATTGCAGGTTACTACTATGGAGCGATCTTCCGGTATTTCGTCCAAGCGCTGTTGAAGGTGACCCGCGTATATGTGGAGGGCTCCTTTGATATGTCCGTCATGCCATTTGCCTTTCTCTCTTATGTCCAGTACAATCAAATCGTCGCCTCTGTCTAATCGCTTTTTCAGCTCCTGTACCGTAAGGAGGTCTAGATGTTCCACCGGGAAGGCCTTCTTGGACCAAGCCGCTATGCCGTCATGGAGATATCCTGCAATGCGGTCATATCCCAATCTGATGAGATATCGAACTGCAGTCTCTAGATTTCTCATGTCTTCCAGCACAAGTAGGATTGGTTTGTCGTAGGGCAAAATCCAGCCTGCATAAAGTGGTAGTCTGTTTAGCCATATGCTGTATGAGCCCTTGATGTGGGCTCCGCCGAAGGCCGGTGGTGTACGGGTGTCCACAACCAAGGCGCCGAGCTTTATATGTTTCTGAAATTCTGCTGGTAGGAGCGGGCTAGGATTCGGGAGATGTCCTAGAATAGGCGGACCCTCCAAGTTGTATTGTTCCATCTTACCGAAATATGGAGGCCGCTCATGGTGTTCGGAAAGCTTGAATTCTATGAATTCTTTCTTCTTTTTCTGCAAGATAGGATTCAAGCCACGCTCCAAACCTAGCGTACTCTGTTCTCGTTCACTAATGGCGCCGCCGCAAACTGATCCTGCACCGTGAGCAGGGCAGAGGATCACTCCATCTCCTAGGGGGAGGATCTTTTTGAAGATGCTATTATACAAGTTTTCTGCCATCTTGGGGGCTTCCTTGGGCCCGTAAAGATCTGTCCTGCCTACGTCGCCTATGAAGAGGGCGTCGCCGGTAAAAGCAATTACAGGTTCCTCACTTGCGTCGAGGTCAGCTAGGGCATAGGACATGCTTTCGTCTGTGTGGCCTGGCGTGTGGATGGCGGTCAGCTTCAGCTTCCCGAAGTAGAATTCCTGACCTTCTTCCAGCGTTTCTCCATATTTGAAGGCTAGACCAGGTCCATGATGGGTTTTTGCCCCAGTGAAGTGCGAAAGTTCAAGAGAACCGATAACGTAGTCCTCGTTGCGATGTGTTTCAAAGATATTTTTAATTATCATTCCTTCTCGTTGGACAATATCGATGTAAACTTGGCAGTCACGGCGTGGGTCTATGACTATCGCCTCATTGACGGAACCGACAAAATATGAAAAGTGAGCCAAACCTTCTGATTTGATAGTTTCAAAAATCATAATGAATACCTCTTGACAACTATAACAGATATAAACTAGATGTGAGCATGCGTATCATCTCGCGAGTGTGGACATTTAGATGTTATCCGTAGCTCTTTGTTGTAGATGTCTTCAGCGTCCAATTTCTTAAGAATATTGCGGTAAGTCGATAACGTTAAAAAACACGTGAAATACCTTGTGTTAAAGGGTTTAGGTTATTGGTATGGGACGAGCTGAACGATGCCCACGATGTGGAAGTAAAAAGATAAAGCCAGACCGTGATAGCAAGAAGTGTCGGGTCTGTGGGTTTGAATGGACCGGACGGGTCAAAAGGAAGGCTGCAAAGAAGGACAAGGTTCGATTCAGCTAATGGGGGAGTCATGGAATGCCACGTCATGGAGCGATGACAAAGAAGACTAAGAAGAAGAAACAGAAAAGATCGAAAAGAAAGAGACGAAGGCGAAAAAAGTAGTCCAGTTGCTATGGGCGCGTGTTATGCTTCTTCAGGTCTTCTTTCACTTTGTCTGCTAGCGATTTCAGTTTTCCGTGTTCTGCGAAGTGAATCTTAGTGTCTAGTCTGACTCTTAGACCCAGAGTTTTTAGGAAGAGATAAAGTTGTTCTCCCGATACTGCCTTCAACCTTCCAGACAGAGTCAGATTTACAAGTGCCTTCTTGACCTCCTTCATAACATTAGGAAATTGGTAGCTTGCAGCATTGAATACTTCCCAAGCTCTGCCCTTGAAAACCCGGTTGAGAATCTTCTCTGCATCGATTTCTTCAGTCTTCTTCTGTTTTGCTGATAGCCTTCTTTTAAGTTTGCGCAACCTGTTCCGTCGAATGGCTGCCAGTTCACTGTCACTCATACCAATCATCAACCCTAGCCAAAGTCAAAATGATAAACATTACTCTATGGAAACGCCAAAATTAGAAACGAAACGTAACCTATGCGTTCTTCCCCCAGTCTGAGATTCTCTTTTTGACGCAGGCTGTTGCATAGTCCGTGGGAGGATTGATTATCTCCACGTGATGTTTTTCTTTGGAAATGTCATTGACAACCATTTTGGGACCTGAGAAGTTGTAGTTGTGGAAGAAGACCGCTGTGTCAGGGTGCATAAGAGATTTTGAATTTTCCCAATCGCTCTTAACCGTTTCATAAGAATGGCCCCCATCAATGAAAATCAAGTCCATCATGGGCAAGTTCTTCAAGGCTTGTGGGAGCGTCTCCACCGAATCTCCCTTGAAAAGCCTAAACTTGCATCCGGTCTTCTCCAGTTTCCGCCTTACTTCCTCCATCCGAGAATTGTCATTCCATCCAAAAGTGTCGAATCCATAGTATTCCACCTCTTCTGCTAGGAAGTTTTGGCTCGCAGCCCTCACCATGTTCTTCGCGTTTTCCCCATCTGCAACACCGATTTCCATGATCTTCCTACACTTGTTTTTGAAGATATATTCATTGAGAAATACGTGGTATCCATATCCCGATCCGCTGAATCTTGTGATGGGCAATTTTCTTCATGATTTGGAAGGTAATCCGGAAATTTAACGTAATTCGAACGCGCTCGAAGACTGCGAAGATTCTCATGCAATGTTTGCAGAGCTGCTGAAGGTTCAGGACTTGGTGGGGAGCACACTTGTGAGTAGAGCTAGAGCGGGACCGATTAATAGTCCTCCCCAAGTGAACAGACCTGAGAGCCCTAGTACGGCGATGAGAATCCTTACTCTATTCGTCACACTCGTTGGATCCTTGATGGTGAGCCATAGGATGGCGACGCCCAATAATATTGGCAGTAGAGTGAAGATAACAGTCAAGACTGCTGAGAATTCTGGTCCCGTTGCCGCTAAAGCATAGATCATCTGAGTGAGCATCATTGCTCCACTGCTCAAGTACAAGAGACCTGCGGAGACCCCTGTCACGTTGAAGATCTTTCGAAAGATGGCGGGGCGTCTCCAGATGACAAGGCCGAAGCCAACAAGCAGGGTAGCCAGCATAGGAGCAATAATAAAGCCTATGGACTGGCCTTCCCACTGGTGGACGCCTATAACATCTATGGGAATCATAAGCCATTCGTCCAGACCGAACTCCTCTCGGTAGCCGACTGCAAGACCATATCGACCTCCTTGATAGAGTTCATAAACCGCTACGTGATAGGTGCCTGCCACAGAGACGTCTAGATCCACGTCGGCTAGGTAGTAGTAAATGCTTGGAGTGAAAGGTTCATACGTAGGCTTAGCTGAGAGCTGCCCCTCCAACACCATAACACCAACACCACTCACGACCTCTACGAATTCAGGCGGAACATCTTGAGAAGTTATGCCAGGACCCATAAGCACTAGACCAGGCTTGAACGCTTCCTTTTCAGAAACGGGAATGAAAAGCATGAGTCGAAGTTTCTCACCCTGCTCCATATCTAATCGATAATACTGAGCTTCTTCACCTTCATGTAGCTCGGCGTAGATCGCCCAAGACTTGGTGGGATTGGGTACCGCATAGGCGGTCGCAAGACTCTCGTTGTCGAAGGGTGGCTCAAGCGGCGTGTGCGCCAGAACGCCATGTATAGAAGACATTATAAAAATAGGAAGCAGAATGAAGCATGACTTACTCAGGTGCATATACTAGCATCTCGTCATATTCTTATTTAAATATATGTTGCTGTTGTAGCACAGTCACACACACTTAAAAGCAAACTTACCTGTAGAATAGTGACGCTGTGTGTTCACGCGCAAAAATCGGAGAAACGTAAAAATATGAAGAAGCTAATTTTGTCAGTTTTCGATCGGTGGAAACCCATGTTAAAAAGACCGATAGACATTAAAACTACATCCTTACGTGTGCATTCCAGTCTCGGTTTTCACAGGAAAAAGACTTATTTGCGCCAGTATCGAGATGGCTAACCATGTTTCCGTTAGGCATATTTCCTTACATAGTGGGCGGCGTACTCATAGGAATCGGTGTTAGCTTCATATACGTCATAACAGGACTCCACGCAACACAAAGCAGTTTCTTCAGCACAACCCTCTCCTACTTCTCAAAAATTCCATATTTTCAACAAAAGCAGTATCTAAATTCGAGAGGATGGCGTATTACCTTTGCAGTTGGTGTGATCCTTGGGGCGCTCGTCTATACCTTGACTTTGTCTCCTGAAGGCTTCTTCACCACATCGGTGCAATGGTGGAGGCTTGTGCTAGGCGGCTTACTTGTGGGCTTTGGGACACGACTTTCACAAGGATGCACCTCGGGACACGGCATAAGTGGGTTGGGATCTCTATCGACTACGTCCTTGTATGCGGTCATAACCTTTCTAGTCGTCGGAATACTAACAGCCATGATTGTTCAAGCTCTTGGGGTGATTCCATGAGAATGAAGCATCTCATTGTGTTCATAGGCGGTCTACTGTTCGGCTTTGGACTGGCATTCGGTGGCATGTCCAAACAAGAGATAGTTCTAAGCTTCTTGCAGCTCAAAGATCTGGGCTTGCTTCTACTCTTAGGGGGATCCGCCTTTGTGACAGCCCTAACGATTAACCTTGTGCCAAAGATCCTGAAAAGACCATTACTTGGACAAGAATTCAAGAGAAGAAAGCGCACACTGACCAAGAGAACAATCATCGGCGCCATAATATTCGGTATAGGATGGGGTCTCTCTGGTCAATGCCCGGGATCAGCCTGGGCAAGCCTAGGAGTAGGTAACATCCCTGTCATAATTGGAATCGCCTCGATGTTTATAGGCGCTTACATAATGGGTAGGCTCTTTACTTAGCAAAGGCAATTCTGCTCTGGCAAACACAAAAAGCAATGACTTCAACGGTTGATTCGATATGAATCAAATAGCTGAGATTCCGGCTGACTCTTTTGAAAGAGCGATTGAGGGGTCCGACAAGCCTGTAATCATCGAATTCTGGATAAAATCCTGCGAGAAATGCCAAAAGTTCAAACCAGTTTATGCAAAGCTCCCGGAGATTTTCGGCAACAAAATCAAGTTCTTGAAAATGAATATGTTTCTGAGTCTGGAGAACCTGAAGCTAGCTGAAGGTCTAGGTGTAGAAGAGACTCCCACCCTAAAGCTCTTCCGCAAGGGCAGAGAAATCGGTCAAATCATCGGATATAAGCCGTTCGACAAGATTATCGAGGAAATCGAAAAAATCCTTGAACCTGAGGACCGTTGATCGATCGGGAGTCTATGGAGGCCAAGAAAATGGTGGAGACGAGTGAACAGGAAATTCTTGCTGAAATCCGTACTCTGCTGGCTTTGGAGAGAAACTATCTGGCAGAAGAAAGGACAGAACTCGCTGAATTCAGAACGGGTCTAGCGCTTACTGTGATAGCTCCTGCAGCAAGCACTGTTGTCGCATACATCTTTTCCCTTCTGGAAGTAGAGTATGCCCTTCTCTTTGATGCGCTCAATGTCGCTTTTTTCGCCATTCTTACGATTTGGGGAATCTGGACAAGCTTTAATTCACGTTCTAAATTGAAGAGAATAAGGAAGAAGAAAATGATTTTGAAGAATCGTGAATGTGAGATTATGAGGAAGTCAAAAGCCGTTCAAGATCTCCTCCGCGACTGTATAGCTTTAGAAGACGCGAAATCTAGAGAGTAAGTCGTTCTTGTGCATGCATACACGTTATCAACATGGGCAAAAAGAAGCACCTGTTCAGATAACCAAAGCAGATATTGCGCTCGCGGATTTTAATTGCTCTCACATCTTTCATGCTGTCTATCACATAAATTGGTGTCCCCTCTGCTTTCCACAATTTTTACTTGACGTTCTTCTAGTTCAAGTAGGATTTTGTTGAAAAGCCGCTCTTTGGCACCGAGTTTCTCCAGAGGGATTACACCCTTTTCTTCAATGGCTTTGCCGGCTATCAATTGGCCGATGATTGAGGCGGGGTATGCTGTGGTTCTCGCCATAGCTGTTATTCTATTCTCGGTATCATAACGGTCCAGAAGGTGGTAAGAGTAGCGCCTTCGTGATCCTTCAGCTATTCCGCTTACGTCGATCTTCATTGCCAATATGTCCTCAATCTCAGGCCTTTGCAGTTTCTTCTTAAAGAGTTCAATGGTAACTTCTCGCGGTGGCAGGCGAGTGTTTCGAACATCTATTGGATCCTCATCAAAAAAGCCTAGAGCCTCGAGCATCTTTATCTTTTCAGCATGTCCTGGATACCTCAGCGTCTTCTCCCACATGTTTCTGACGCCTTTCACCGTATGAAGTAACGTTCTAAGTCCATCTGTGTAGAAACCTTCAAGTTTGCCAACGCCTGGAAATTCAATCTCTTCCAGCCCTGTCAACGCCTCCACCACCACGACGTCACCATTCTTAACTATCTTTGCCTTTCTACTGTACTCGTCTAGGAGATTCGCTACAGACCACGTCACCACATAACCCAGAGGAGGCACAGGCTCTTCCGGTAGACCGCCGACCATCATGCGAATACTCTCAACTTCGTCGAGCTTGCTGACGGCGTGACCCACCAACAAATTGCTGAGCCCGGGTGCTACTCCACAATCAGGCACAACAGCCACACCAGCTTTGAGGGCATCATCATCCAGCATGAGAGGATTCTCTGGCATGTAGGAGACATCGACCATGTCCACCTTCGCTTCAATAGCAGCCTTGACAGATCGGTAACCAACATCCCCAGGCAGAGCTCCTATCACTAGATCGAACTTCTTCATAGCATCGACGAGTAGATGGTACTTGTCCGCATCCAGTCCAATCCCCGTGACGTTTTTTCTATTGATAGCCGCGGCCGTCTCCTCAGCCATATTTCGGTGCCTACCAGCAATGACAACTTCGGTTGAAGGCATGTTCTCAGCCAGATCTTTTGCCAAGACTGAACCGATATTTCCATAACCTAAAACAAGTATCTCCATGTTAAAATCAACCTTCAAAACTACATGATTTCTTCCGATTCTGAATTTTGCACCAGCGCAATCTCAAAGACGGCGAAATATCGCAAGCGCTCATCTCTCTATCCCAACTGAAAGATTTGTTTGGCGCTTTTGGTAGTTGCTTCAGCCAATTCAGCAAGAGAGATCTTCTTAAGCTCCGCAATTTTTCTAGCTATGGAAGGTAGGAAGGCGGGTTCGTTTCGTTTTCCTCTTACCTCTTGGGGGGCAAGCCAAGGACTGTCGGTTTCGAGGAGAATCTTGTTCAAGTCTACCCATCTGGCAATTGCTTGTAGTTTGCGAGAGTTTGAAAAGGTGACGGGTCCTGCAAATGATATGTAAAAGCCTGACTCGACGCATTGCTCAGCCATTTCTCTACTCCCCGAGAAGCAGTGCATTATACAATTTATTCTCCGTTTAAATTTCGCAAGAATCTCAAGAGTATCCTTATGAGCCTCTCTGTCGTGGATTACAATCGGCAATTCTAGTTCTTCGGCCAAAGCCAGTTGGGCTTCGAAGGCGCTCCTCTGGGCTTTCCTAGGTGACAAGTTTCGATAGTAGTCCAGTCCAATTTCTCCGATGGCTACAACCTTTGGGTGCTCAGAGAGTTTCCTCAGTTCGTCCAAGACGTTTCGGTCAAACTGACTGGCATTGTGAGGATGGATTCCAACAGTTGCATAGAACCCTTCGTGCCTCTCGGCTAATTCAACACCCTTTCTACTGCCAACGACATCAAATCCAATGTTCACTACATAGTCCACCCCGACCTCTCTAGCTCGGCTTATCACTGCCTCCAGGTCTTTATCAAAGCTCGCCCATTGAAGGTGAGCATGAGTATCCACCAACATGTTTAAGCTGCTCAAGGGCCGCGTACTCCCACAACTTTCCTACTCGTCGATCCTGTATTTCGTGTCAAGCGCTCCACGCCCCCAGACAAAACCGTCCTTGATCAAACCAGAAAACGGTTCCACGCTCCACTCCTTAGGATCAGCTGCCACCACATCCAGATGAGAAAGCAACAGCAAACTCAAATTGTCACCATTTCCCTTCAAGCGGGTGATTACGCTGCCTCGTCCATGACTGGACTCTAAAATCTCACAAGCAAACCCTTCCTCCCTGAGCGACTTGGCCAAGTACTTCGCAGCTACAGTTTCATTCCCAGGAGGATTGGTGGTATCAAACTGGATTAGGTCACTGAGAAGACCTGTAACTTCATCTTCAATGTCATACAGCAACTCTGAACCCAACGCTTAGATTCCTCCCCTTTCCGAGTTCAAGCTGAATCATATGAACATCTACATCCATTCCAACACGACATCGTCATATTCTTTTTCAAGCCTATACTTGTGTTTCAACTCTTCTTGTGCGAGTTTGGCGAACATCTTTCCGATTTGCTTGTCTCTATACTTCTTGGCTAGTTCCATGTAGAAGTCGTGGGTTTCTTTCTCCCTTTTCCCGGCGTAGATTAGTATCTGTTGATAGTCCGCATCGGGTGAGAGAGAAACATCCTTGAGAAAGTCTACAATCTTGAGGTCATGGATCCTAGTTTCCAAGGAGCCTATCTTCTTCACTTTCTTGGGATCTCTCATCGCCTCTAGTATCTTGTTCTTGTGCCTCTCTTCTTCCTCCACGAGTTCCTTCAGCAANNATTTTGAGAACATTCTCCAATGTTAACTCAGACAACGGCCACCACGTTTCATTACCATTAATGAGAAGGCATATAAAACTGCTCAACTTTTCGGGGCCCATAATCTCAAGATACGTCTACAGAATATGGGGAAATCATTGCGAAAAATTATAAGACGAAGTTGATTATTGTGAAGAGAGATATGAACTGAAGTATTAATTGAGGAGAACTAAAATGGAAATAAGCAAGAAACTTGTTGACACAATAAATGATCAGATCAACTATGAGCTATACAGCGGCTATATCTATCTGTCAATGGCCGCTTGGTTTGAGAAGCAAAATTTTGACGGCATGGCACAGTGGATGAAGAAACAAGCTAAGGAAGAATACCAGCACGCAATGAAGTTCTGGGATCACGTGGTTGGCCGGGGAGGCAGAGTCATACTCAAAGCCATCGAAGCGCCAAAGACTGAATGGGACTCCCCGCTTGAAGTCTGGGAAGACGCGTATCAGCACGAGATGAACGTGACAAAGAGAATATTCAAGATCGGTAAGATCGCTGAGAAAGAGGGCGACAAATCTGCAACTCCCCTCCTTCAATGGTTCTACGATGAGCAAGTCGAGGAAGAAGAACAGACAATGAAAGTCAGGGACCATCTCAAGATGATCGGAGATTCCACAAACGCCCTGCTAATGCTGGACTCAATGCTCCGGCAGAGAGAGGAATAGCCAGAGGGGCAGAGGCGTCCAAGGATTCAGACCAGAATGACCAAAAATGAGAGAAAGCGGTGGGTGAAATGACTGTTTCCATAAAATGGCTGGCCCATGCCGGTTTCCAGATTAAGACGAAAGGAAGAATCATTTATGTCGATTTGGAGGAACATGGTAAGGCCACTGAAAAGGCTGACTTGATACTTGCTACGCATTCGCACACTGATCATTGTGATCCAGTAAAGATCAAAGAGATTCGCAAGGAAGACACCTTGATAATTGCCCCTGAAGACTGTGTTCCAAGAATAGGTGGAAGTGTCAAGACGCTTAAACCCGGAGAGGAAACAACAGTTGACAACATAAAGGTTAGAGCGGTGGAAGCTTACAATTATAAGCGCTTTAGATCTCCAGGAACCCCTTATCATCCCAAAGGTTTCGGAGTCGGCTACTTGATAGCAGCTGAGGGCAAGACGATTTATCATGCTGGAGACACAGATTTTATCCCTGAAATGAGACAGCTTGGAAAGGTAGATGTGGCACTGCTTCCAAGTGGGGGCACGTACACTATGGATAATGCTGAAGCTGCGGAGGCTGCACTGGCAATCAACCCCACAGTCGCGATACCCATGCACCGTTGGGACACAAACCCTGAACAGTTTAGAAAGAGGGTGGAAACTGAATCAGACATCAGGGTCGTGCTACTAAAGGAGGGCCAAGAATTCAAAGTAGCTTAGATACAGAATTGCTTTTTGTATCTTTCTAACTTTCTGCTAGTCCTCGCGCGCCCGCATTTGTGCTATACGAGACTTGAAAGGAAAAGAACTAGAGGAAGTTCTGAAGACAAAACCAGACCGCGAGTTGGAAAGAACCTGATGAAAATCACCAACTACCTTCATGTAACTAACAGAGATGATTGGCGCAGATGGCTTAGAAAAAACCATGATACAAAGAAAGAGATCTGGTTGATCTACTTCAAGAAACATACTGACAAGCCAAGTATGCCTTATGATGATTCGGTTGAAGAAGCAATATGTTTCGGATGGATAGACAACATCATAAAGAGAATTGATGACGAGAAGTTTGCCAGAAAATTCACGCCCCGCAAGACCAAGAGTAGATGGTCTGAACTGAACAAGAAAAGAGCCAGAAAAATGATAGAAAAAGGAAAGATGACCGAAGCAGGATTGACGAAGATCAGGGAAGCAAAGAAAAGCGGAGAATGGTCTAAGACGGCTAAGCGGAGAAAAGAAATTGTCATTCCTGCATATATGAAGGAAGCACTGGCGAAAAACGAGGAAGCGCTAACTAACTTCAATCACTTGGCTAAGTCCTATAGAAGGCAATACGTTGGGTGGATTACAAGCGCAAAAAGGAAAGAGACGCGCAGAAAGCGTCTCGCAGAGGCTATCAAGCTCTTAGAGAAGAATGAGAAACTGGGAATGAAATAGAGCAGCCTTCTACCATTCTGCCATTCTAAATCGTTTTCGAAAACCGATTCTGAACGGCGGTCTGGAAAGTGAAATAGATTAAATGTGAGCATCAAGCCTCGATAGCGCGAGTGTGCAGAAAGACAGCTCATTATCGACACTACGAAAGGTATCTATGCCTAGAAAATAGTTCCACAACTTTTTAAAGGAAGCAGAAGCATTCATAAAATGGATTCTGGGAATGCGCAGAAGAGAGAAAGGAGATTCAGCAAAATTAGTTTTGTCTGCGCAATCCCTTCATCTGAATGGAAAGTGTCACTTATAACCATTTAAACTTACCCTTGGTCAAGATGCACGCACGCGGAAAAGTAGGGAGAGGCTGACTCATGAAATTTGTTGTAGGTTGTGACCTAGAGGAGTTCAAGAGATACTATGGAACACTCGATGACCTCCATAGCTACTTCAAAACGCTTGGACTTACTGATGTTAGATTCGGAGAACTTGGTGAAATAGAGGCAGGAATCATTAAGAGAGATCCGTCTCACCTCATTGTCTGGAGAGAGAACAGCAGGATCATTGGTCATGCAATCTGGCATGAAACCAATACTGAAGAACATAGGAAGGGAGACCCCAGAGAAAAAGAAGATAGAGAAGCATTGGAGAGGCTTCTTGGCGGAAAGAGGGATTTCGTTGAGCTTCACGAAATCTGGTTGATGACAGAGTACAGAGGAAGGAATTATGGAAAGAATTTCTTTGACTTCTTTGAAGCGTTCCTCAAGAAGAGAAGCCATGACCAAATCGTGTACTATGCCGATCACCCTGCGGCTATAGCCATATGTCGCCAACGCGGATGCAAAGAAGAATACGTAGAAAGCATACGCGAGCATGTCTTCTACCTTCCGCTGAGAAACATGACCAAAAGGAAGATTGTGATAGTTGATTATGATCCTCAGTGGCCGATCTTATATGAGAAAGAAAGAGAAGAGATCCTCAATGTTATAGGACATATAGCCTTGAAAATTGAACACATGGGAAGTACGGCAGTTCAAGGTCTCGGAGCAAAACCAATAATTGACATCATGGTTGCAGTTAGCCATCTCAACGATGCAAAAAAATGCATTGAGCCGCTCAGAAGCATCGGTTATAAGTATGTCCCTGAACATGAAGAAGAGATTCCAGAGAGGCGTTTCTTCAACAAAAGCAGACCTCTAAAAGAACAACACTATCATTTACATATGGTTCAGAAAGGAAGCGGCTTCTGGAAACGCCATCTACTGTTTCGAGATTACTTAAGAATGCATCTAAATGTAGCTCAGCAATACTATCATCTGAAAAAAGAACTAGCTTCCAAATATGGCGTCAGTCGTGAAGCATATACAAGCGCTAAAACTTCATTTATTGAGTCCATTGTCGCCAAGGCAAAGCGAGTTAGGGGCAAAGACAAGTCCTGACTCTTGTTTCTAATCATGTGACTGTTCATTTGTTTCTGGCAAATAGCAGGTCATCAAGCTCTTAGTGATAAAATTGCCTCTGGGCGCGCTTGTGAAACGGCAAAATCATAAAAAGAAATGGAGGGACCGCCTCTATTTCACCAGCTCTGCTAGCAACGGTCCAAATGTTTGTTTGATGCTTTCAGTCAGCTCCTCTGCCCTCATCAGCATTATGCAGCACACCTTTTCTCCTCTCTTCGAAGCCACAATAACCAACTTGTCGCCAGCCGTTATTCCAGCTTTCTCACGTAAGTCCTTAGGCAACACTATTTGCCCACGCTCGTCGATGCTAACCACCGCCTCAAGTCTGCAACATCCGGTCGCAACGACAACTCCACAGCTTCTTTCTTCTCCTTTTTCGTTGCTCAACCCATTCACCATTTATTCCATCTTGATTCAAGTCGAAACCTGTTGATCAAGGCTTTTTGGCCACAAAGAGGGCATACCCAACCCCACCGCTTCGAACGAAGTTGACAATGTCTTGAAAATCCTTTTCTTCCTTTGCCTCTGTTGCGGCCAACAGAATCTGTGAATCTAGAGCCCTCTTTATCGAGATGGAATAATTCTGTGAGGCCGGTGTCTTTGAGTAATCAATAGTCTTTATTTCTGTCAATCCTGCTTGTTTGAGCATTCTCACGTAGTCATCTTGACTAACGGCTCCACCTATGCACCCGCAATAGAGTTCAGGATTCGTTTTAGCAGCTTGCGGCATATTCGCCCTCGAAATCACGTCGTGCATCACCAGTTTGCCATCAGACTTGAGAACTCGAGCTTTCTCATTGAGTGCCTTTTGTTTATTAGGTGCCAGGCATACTACACATTCGCTTATTACAGCATCAAAGTAACTGTCCGCAAAGGGTAGTTTTTCTGCGTCGGCTACTCTGAATTCTGCAACTTCGTCCAGTCCCGATTCAACTGCCTTCTTTCTGGCATTGGCTATTCCTTCAGGCGAGAAGTCAATGCCTACCACTTTCCCTTTTGGACCAACTTGTTTTGCGATTTCTAGAACAGTACTTCCACTTCCGCACCCAACATCAAGAACTCTTTTTCCTTCAAGGGAGCTGATTTCGTTTAGTAAAGCCTCATGAACAGAGTGTTCAGAGAGACGTACAGCTCTCCTTGACGTGGGAGAAGGGCTGCAACATGTCCCTTCTCTTCTCCAAATCTTGCTGTAGGATTCTCTTACTGTGCTCTTTATTTCATCGTTATGCGACATGGAATTCATCCCACAACAGGTTAGGGTGATTGGAATATTTATACTTCTCGGAAAAATCAGGATCTTCAGCCTATTCTGACTCTTTTCCCCACGATTATCAGGAAGAGACAAAGAGTTGCGAAGGCATAGAAACCTCAACAGAGTTGAGCTTCACATTTTGTCTTCAACAAGCGAACGCAAAAATGCTACCCTAAAGTTGGCTTAATAGAAGTTGGAAAAAGAAGGAAAGCTCGTTTTATAGATGGGAAATATCGCGATGACATGAGAATGGACATCTCGGAAGATGAGTGAATAGTCAAATCAGAGATTCATCAATGATAAGCTGTTTGCGTATAGATTCTTGCACGAAAAAAGGCGCGCGCAAAGAAAAACATTTGAGCAGACTAAACTATTTGATTCATGAAAGAGGGACGCTGACATGCAAAACAAGGCGATTTTGCACGTTTATTCTTCTGGAGCAGTAGCTCCACCTATCAAAAAATGTGCTGAAACATTTGAGCCAAAATTCGGAACAGAATTCAAATTCACTATCGGGAAAGCTGAGAAGCTTATCTCAGACATCGATGAATCAAAGGAAGGCGATATACTGACATGCGGAGCAGAATTCATACTTGATGATGCACAAGAAAGAGGATTGATTTTAAGAGATACGAGAAAAAGTGTTGGTTTCAGGAAATCGGCTATTCTTGTGCCAATGGGAAATCCAAAGAAGATAAGGTCAATCGCCGATTTGACTCAAGAAGGAGTAAAAGTTGGAGTTTCAATCAGTGGCTGTCTATTAGGAGTATGGGGCGACATTTCAAGCAAAGCCGGTCTGACAGACCAAATAAGAAGAAATATTACTGATTATGCGGATGGATGCGGGGCAGTTATGGCTTTGATTAATCAGAAGAAAGTTGATGCTGTTTTCGGCTGGGATGCCTTCAAAAGATTATGGATGAAAACTATGCAAGTTGTGGAGTTACCCACAGAACTTCAAGTGTATAGAAGCACCGGGGTTTCCGTAATAAAGTTCTCGAAAAACACAGAATTAGCTATGGGATTCATTGACTTTCTTGTTTCAGAAATCGGCAAGAAGATCTACAGAGAATATGGTTGGTACCATACAATTCCCTAATTCTTTGGGGCGGACAAGGATGAAAAGAATAAGGCTGTTTCTCCATGAACCCACAATCAACAAGGTCATAGGTCGTGAGCTAAACATCTTGCTTGAGGACAACACCAGTCTTGTGGATGCAATCAGAGAAGTGGACGAGATGATAAACCGCCAGGGAGGTTTTCCAGTGTCAGAGTATCGAAGTCTCCTTCATATGGTCTATAATCCTGTTGAGAACAGGTTCTATAAGCAAGTGGCAGTAATTGCCTATGATGAATCAGGACAGTCCCTGAACATGAGAGAAGACCCAAAGAAGCAACTCCCTGCGGGAACAACGGTTACTTTGATTCCAGCAGGTGGATGCATAAGCGAGTGGGAAGAAGCCATAAACCACGAGAATTTCTTGACTGCAATCTCAGAAAGTAGCGTCTAAACTTATTATGTAAAGACTATCTATGTGTTTTACGCTGGGGTTAAGTTGTCCATATTTGACCGATATCTACGAGAAGTAGATTTCAGAAAATTTCTGACCGGGTTAGACTTGCCTTATAGTGAGACGCTTGTCAGGAACGTAATGTATTTTACTGAGAAAGAAGCGGAGAAAAGAGATGCAATAGTAAAAAGCTATCTCGGCGAGATTGGAATTGGCAACATTGTTAATGAAGTTGCAGAAAATTTGCGGAAGCTACCCAAGCGGGCTGCAATTCTTGATGTCGGAGCCGGCACCGGCTTTTTTACCTTTAGAATAGCCGAGAAATTAGCCAATTGTGATTTAAGTTTTTACGCTCTTGACATCACCCCAGCCATGCTATCCATTCTAGCAAAAAAGCTGTCTGAAGTGAAAAACATGTCAATTACGCCAGTATTGGGAATAGCTGAGCGAATCACTGAAAGCCTCAACATATCACGGAAGACGTTTGAATTGCAGGGAATGATTTTGCCTGCGAGTTTCGATGCAGTAATTTCTATATTAATGCTACATCATTGTGTGAATCCTTCTGAAGTCTTCAGCAGCATGAGAAAGGCAATGATGAACAACGGAAGACTAATACTGATTGACCTTTGTAAACACAATTTCGAAGAATTCAAAGAAGAATTGGGGGATGTTCATTTAGGTTTTAAACCAGACTACATAAAATCCGAGTTAGGTAAGATGTTCAGCGTTGAAAGAATGCAAAAAATGCCTCATGCCTGCAAGTGTAAAGAAACAGGCAAGTCAACCGATTTGTTCATTGCAGTAGCAGAAAATAGAGTTGATTGAAAAAATTCTGTGAGAAAGAAAAAGAGAAAGGTTAAGCGCGAATGAACGGCTGAGAAATCTTGCCTTTTCCGGTAGCAACTTATGCGCGAGCAAATCTGAGTTCCACACATTTTATGAGAAACATGGCTAACTCTGGTTCTCTCAGATCAGCCCAGAGTAGGAGTGTATTTCCTGCCTTACGGGAATCTACAAATGCGGGAAGAGCAGGATGTAAAGGAGAAAATTGGAAAGCTAGGCTGCAAAGTAGTCTATGTCCCTCATGAAGTCACAGAAGACTACAATGTTTGCTACAAGTTAAAATACAAAGGTAAGCTAGTACTCCCACCTGCTGCAGATAAATTGGGGATACCCCTTGACGAGATATGGATTTCCAACAAGTGGAAGGAATTTGAAGAGCATATTCTTTACACGAATTGGGGGAAATAGAGTATAAAGCTGACGGTTACAGTGTGGAGCAAGCCCACGAACTGGCATGTAAAGATGTAGAACAAAAATAGAGAGGAGACCCAAGACATGAAAGCCTATGTAGAGAGATTAACGTTGCCTCTAGAGGAACACTAACAGAATTGCTGGGAACAGACGAGACTCTTTTCCAAAAGATTAGGAAGAACCGTCCTTATCACACAATGGACGAGCTCTTAGAAAAGATTCTAACAACAGAAAAACGATTGTTTGAAAGAATAAAGAAGCGCTTTTGGTGTATCAATTAACTTGCGCACGTATGTCTAGACATCAACCCCGTACATCTGGTCAGGTGCAAGAATTTCGGGAAACTTTTTTCTCAAGCTTAGACGGGTGCAGTAACACAGATGACACTCATCCACGTAGCCCTCTTCATGCTCAACATTGTATTTCCTCACCAGTTCAGCTGGGCCGCCCTCAAGTATAGGGCCGCAAATAGGATGGCTGTGTGGATCGAAGTCCTCAATTATCCTGAGCAAGGAAGTCTTCTTCATGTTTCCTATTGTTATGCCTTGACAGACATGAACATATCCAAAGGGATCGATATGGACTCTCTTCTGATTTGAAAAGTCTTCATCAGAGCACTCATCAAATTCTTCCCAGTGCTTTCTCGGCAAACCCTCTACGAGCTTGTCCACAGCTCTTCCCTTAAATAATACTGCACCTTCAGTGACAGGTTTCCCTTTCCACTCCTTTCCGATCAAGTATTCGGCTGGATCATCGATTGTTATCTTCCCGACGGGTAAGCCCAATTCTTTGGCTGCTTGGTATGCATACTTAGCCAAGTTCTCCTCTTCTTCGCCATAGTGGAACGCATCATCGCTGATCGTTAAGTCAGAAACTCCTACATCCCAAATAGGTTTTAGCCATTCTTTTGCATCTTCCACGGAAGTAGCCCAGTAGGTGTTCGTAACAAATCCTGTTTTATATCCCAATCTCTTTGCCTCGCGCAATCCCCATAACATGATAGGATAGTAGAGGACAGGTTCGCCGCCTTCAAAACAAATCCATTCGATGCTTTCGACCTTTTTCGCTTCCTTGAGTATCGTTCTTATGTCTGAGATCTTCATCACTCCCTTCGCATGAGGATGGCTGTAGACAAAGCAGTGGTCGCATTCGAAGTTGCACTTGTAAGTAAGGAGCAGATGCAACCCATTTATTGCCATAGTAATTACTCGGTGAGTGAAGTATACATGTCTAACGGTGAGAAAACGCGCGCATAAAGATGGGAGTTTAGTTCACAGGTGTCTACGGTTTGAGCTCTGTGCTCTTCTTTATGCATTCTTGGTGCTTGTCGATCACATCGTCCACCAGTTGCTTGAGGCTTTCTTTCGGTTGGAAGCCTGCAACCGTCTCTATAGGTCTACCTTCGCAAAAGAA
>JABAOF010005539.1_pt3 | contig 22605 bp, 26 predicted proteins | sample 7062171 | NCBI WGS metagenome assembly JABAOF01 (sample SAMN14538628, study PRJNA623070) | marine sediment metagenome | biome: marine biome [ENVO:00000428]; feature: marine pelagic biome [ENVO:01000023]; material: deep marine sediment [ENVO:00002113] | place: India: Gulf of Khambhat ...
GATCCATCGAGGAACTCATCAAGGAGATTCAACCCCTTTCTCTACAAACATCTGTAGAGGATGAAAAGAGGATTATCGTAGAGTATGATAGTGAGAGGATACTTGAATTAGCGGCTAAACTCAAATCCATGGGTTTCGACCATGTCAAGTCTGTTACGGGTACAGACTACCCTCAAAAAGACGTCATGACGGTCACATATCACTCGTCGTCCTATGGGAATCCAGAATTAGTTGAGGTCATCGTCACCCTCAAAACATCGATAGAGAGGTCACATCCGAAACACCCGTCATTAGTTAATATCTGGCCCAGCGCCGAGTACCTTGAAAGAGAGACATATGAGCTCGTGGGGATCTCCTTTGAAGGACACCCGAGGCTCAGTAGGCTCCTCCTACCTCCTGACTATGAGGGGCCACCGCCTCTACGCAGAGATTTTGAGATTCCAGTGGAAGGGATCGAGGCTTGAGTACAGAGAGATACATCGAGGTATTCATAGGCCCTCAGCATCCAGGCTCTGGGCACATGAGGTTCATAGTCAGCTTAGACGGCGACATAATCCTCGACTTCGAACCCGACATAGGATATGTACACCGGGCTGTAGAGAAGATCGCCGAGACAAAGACCTATATCCAGATCATACCGTTGGTGGAGAGGCCCATCGTCATCGACGCCATAAATGTGAACTTGGCATACGTACTGGCTTTGGAGAGGCTTCTGGACGTAGAGGTACCTCGGAGAGCACGGTATCTCAGAACCTTGATGGCCGAGCTCAACAGGATCGCAAGCCACCTCTACGGCATGGGGATCCACGGCATCATGGTGGGCTCGTCAACCATGTTCATGTGGTGCTTCGCCGACAGAGAGGTCTTAATAGAGCTCATGCAGATGATCACAGGGGCCCGAGTCACATACTCCTACGTCGTGCCAGGAGGAGTTAGGAGAGATCTACCCCAGGGATTCGAAGAGAAGGTTCTGAAGGCCTTCAAGTACCTCGAGAACAGACTCCCCGACTACCACAGGATCTTCATCGAGAACCCTGTGACAGTTAATCGACTCGAAGACGTCGGCGTCATCACAAAGAATAGGGCGATAGAACTGGGAATCACGGGTCCCAACCTAAGAGGCTCTGGGGTTGCCTATGATGCCAGAAAAGCCGAACCCTACGGCGCCTACCCCGAAATCGATTTTGAAATCGCTCTTAGAGAGGAAGGCGACTCCTATGCACGGCTCCTCGTCAGGGTCGAAGAGATAAGGAGAAGCATGGAGATCGTCAAGCAAGTTCTGAAAAAGATGCCTGAGAATCCCATATTACACGAGAGATACCTGAAACTGATCCTTCCAAAATGGAAAGCATATTTCGAGGAGACCGGTTCAATAAGGTTCCCCGGCGTCTACGCCACGCTGAGGCCCCCAGCCGGCGAGGCCATAGCCAGGGTTGAGGGAGGAAGAGGAGAGGTGGTCTGCTACGTTGTCAGCGATGGATCCCCCAGGCCCTACAGACTCCGCCTCATCACCCCCTCCTTCAGAAACGTCATAGCCTTCAGGGAGGCCTTAGTGGGCAACAGAGTCGCCGACATCCCAGCGGTATATGGTAGCTTGGATTATTTTCCTCCGGAGGCCGATAGGTGATGACCCTCCTAGAGAGTTTGATAGACCTAATACTGACGCCTCAGATCTTCGTGCCCCTCATATACCCCGGGTTGGCAACAGTGACCGTTGCGTTGCTGTTCATAATCTGGTTGGAGAGGAAGATCGCAGGTAAAGTGCAGCTGCGCTACGGACCCTTCTACGTCTTAAAACCTCTGGGCGGCGTCATACAGCTCCTGGCCGATGGACTCAAATTCTTCTTTGCAGAAGTGATACTGCCGAAAAACGTAGACAGACTCGCCTTCATCATCGGCCCAATGCTTCTATTCACCTTCTCCTTTCTACCGGTGGTGGCTATTCCTGTCTCCCCATGGTTTATGGCCGTCAACAGCGATTTATCCCTCCTTCTAATAGCGGCGCTCATAACGATTGCACCCATGTTGGTCTTGATTATAGGATGGGCAAGCAACAACAAGTTCTCCTTCATAGGAGGTCTCAGAGAGGGTTACCTCATCATCTCCTATGAAATTCCCTTATTCATCTCAATTCTCTCCATGGCGGTTCTCTACGGAAGCCTCAGCCTCGTCGAGATCGTAGGGAGACAGGCTAACGGACCGTGGGGCCTCATCCTAAATCCAATAGCCGCCCTCACCTTCTTCATCGCCACCATCATGTCATCCTCCATGTTTCCCTTCGAGATAGCTGAGGCTGAAACAGAGCTGGTTTTCGGACCGTTCACCGAGTACTCAGGTCTGCTCTACGCCCTCCTCATGGGGGGCTCCTACCTAAAGCTCTACGTGATGAGCCTCCTCTTTGCTCAACTCTTCCTGGGCGGGTGGAACCCAGTTATTTGGCCCCTAACCCTTCACCCAACCTTTCCTGGATTCCTCGTTGTGGTTAAAGGTGTGATAATCATGTCTCTATCCGTATTCATGAGAACGGTTTACCCGAGATACCGCATAGATCAGGCTCTACGCATAGGGTGGCACGTGTTCTTCACCCTCTCCGTCATATCCTTGGCGCTTTCCATAGGTCTGGTAGGGATGGCGGTGGTAAAATAGTGAAGAGATCAATCCCCGATGTGAAAGGCCACGCCAAGGCCATTCAGACAGGGTTAAAATATCTATTCACGAGGCCCAGGATAACCACGAGATACCCCGAGGAACTGCAGGAGCTGCCTAAGGGTTACAGGGGCATGATGTTGCTAGACACAGAGAAGTGCATCAGCTGCAGCCTCTGTGCAAGGATATGTCCATCGAACGCCATAAAGATGTACATAAGGGAGGAGAAGCGATTCCCCGGGTTAAACTACGTGAGATGCATCTTCTGCGGCTTCTGCGTCGACATCTGCCCGGCAGAGGCCCTGAACTACACAGACGTCCACGACTTGGCTTACTACACCCTCAAGGAACATGTCTTTGAACCCGAGAAGTTCGCGGAAAAAGCATTGTCCATCTTTAAGAAGACACCTAGGCAAGTTAAGGTTGTGATCCACGAGAAGCGGGGTTTAAAATATGAATCTACCTAGCCTGCCGGTTCCGTTGGACCTGACGATGTTCACCGTACTCTCAGCCCTGATCCTGGTCTTCGCCATGCTCGTAGTAGAGCACAAATCCATCGTCTACGCCGCCTTCTTTCTCGGCATGCTTGGATTAGCCAACGCCGTGTTCTTCTCCATGTTAGGATTTGCCTTCATCGCCCTCTTCCACGTAGCGGTCTATGTGGGGGCAGCCGTGATCTTCATCATCTTCGCCGTGACCATGTTCAAGGAGGCCCCCAGCGTCGAGCCACCGGTTAGGAGTCTAGCCCTCATAATGATACTGCTTATAGCAGTCACCTTCTCCCTGGTATTCTCAGTTTATCGGGAAACACCTGTACCTGTCATCGACGCCTCCTATAGATTGTTGTCACGGCTGTTCGTCGACAGATACTGGTTTCCCTTCTTAGTCGCGGCCCTCGCGCTTGTAACGACCCTCATAGAGGCCATAACCCTGGCCCGCAGGGAGGTGGAGGCATGACGCTGACCATCTATCTCTTCATCTTGATATCAGCCCTGATGTTCGGAATCGGCGTCTATGGACTCGCCTCCAAGAGGAACATGTTGAGGATGCTCCTGTCAGCCGAAGTGATGTTTAACGGAGCCCTCCTAGCCCTCCTGACACTCTCCACCACCACCGAGGCCGCGACAGGAGGGGTTATAGCCTTGCTTGCCATAGGGCTGGCGGCAGCCGAAGTTGGAGTTGTCGTTTCAATCGTTGTCCTTATGTTTCAGGTCAAACGTAGCATAGATATCTATGAGATAAGGAAATTGAGAGAGTGATTGGAATGATAGTGTTGGAAGTACCGCTACTGTTGTCCGCAACGATAGTACCCATATTGATCTCCATAGTTTTCCCGATCCTAGGCAGGAAAGTGAAGGAAAGGGTGATGGCATCTGTCAGCGCCCTCTCCCTGCTCTACTCTCTGTTCGTATTAACAATATTCATCCTCCCCACAGGGATCAAGGAAGGCGTGAGAGACCCGGTCTACTTCACCCATCCGTTCGTGGGGTCCTTCACGATGCTCCTCGACCCCCTCAACGCCCCGATAGCCTTCTCAATAGCCCTGGTAACAGCCTTAGTCGCTGTCTACTCGATACGCTACATGAAACACAGGATGGATGAGATGAAAGAGGAGGAGGGAGATCACCAACCCTGGGGTGTCTACTACATGCTATACAACATGTTCTCAGCAGCTATGCTGGGGACCGTCCTCTCCACAAACCTCATAGAGTTCTACGTCTTCTTGGAGCTGACTCTGATACCGAGCTTCCTCCTCATAGCCTTCTACGGATACGGGAACAGGATGAGGATAGCCATCATGTACCTGCTGTGGACCCACATCGGCGCGTTGGTCTTCTTCCTAGGCGTCCTCGTCTTCGGTCTGACCACAGGGGTCTTCGACATACTCAATGTCGAGACCAACCGCTTCTACATGGGGTTGGGTCAGAGCCTCGCCGAGAACGTGAGATGGGTCGTGGCACTCGTAATACTCATAGGCCTATTCGTCAAGATGGCCGTCTTCGGAGTACACATATGGCTGCCCTACGCTCACGCTGAGGCTCCCACACCTGTCTCGGCTCTCCTGTCCCCCAACCTGATCGGAATCGCCGGATACGCCATGATCAGAATCACATACACCCTGTTCCCCCAATTCCTCCAAGATATCTCGATATATCTCTTGGGGTTGGCGCTGTTAACCATGATCTACGGCGGCCTGATGGCTCTGGCCCAAGACGACTTCAAGAGGTTCCTAGCTTATTCAAGCGTCTCTCAGATGGGCTACCTGTTACTAGGTATCTCCACCCTCAACAGCTACGGCATCACCGGAGCTATGCTACACTACACCTCCCACGCCGTCGGAAAAGCCGTCCTCTTCATGGTCGCAGGCGTCTTAATCGTCCAGCTACACGGACTCAGAAGCATCCGCGGAATGGGTGGACTGGCAGCGAAGATGCCCCTGACGACCTCGCTGGCCCTCATAGGGTTCATGCACATCACAGGCGTACCCCCCTCACTGGGGCTATGGAGCGAGATACTGATACTCATCGGAGCCGTTGGCAAGGCTTCAGAGGCAAGCACCCTCTCATTCATAGTCATACTTCTACTGCTAGTCGTGGCCATAGGTCTGTCAACAGCCTACGCCTTCGTAACCGCCAAGAGAATATTCTTCGGTGCAATAACAGAGAAGCTGAGGGAGGAGGCTAAAGAGGCCGGATGGATCCTCGTGGGCACCATCTTGGTCATCGCGGTGGTCGGTGTACTGCTCTTCGTATATCCCACCGTCTTCATCGACTCACTGGTCAATATGATCTCATCCATCTACGGATAAGGGTCCCCCATGTTCGATGAACTCTTCACCCACTTGATCTGGGCTACACCCTATATCGGGGCGCTCATGGTCCTCCCCCTCTTCAAGACCCGTAGGGTGAAGAACTACGTCGGAGTGATCGCCCTCCTCATAAGCGCCCTGGCCTCGACGCTGTCGCTGATGGCGGTTCAGGGGATCCATGAGGGCTATCTCCACTACTCCTATCCCTGGATACCCTCCCTGAAGGTGAACCTCAGCATCTACGCAGACAGCCTCTCCTCTACGATGGCCTTCATAGTGGCCTGGCTGAGCTTCTTCATAGGATTCTACAGCCTCAAGTATCTGGAGGACGATCCTGGCCTCCATAGATACTGGTTCTTCTTCAACTTCTTCGTAGGCAGCATGCTTCTCCTCATCCTCGCCGGCGACCTAATCGTGATGTTCATCGGCTGGGAGGGTACAGGCCTCGCCTCCTACGCCCTCATAGGATACTGGTACCGCGATGATGAGGAGAGGTATGTGGGAGACATGGGCAGAAAGGCCCTCGGGAAGCCGATGTTCTTCGCTCCGAGCCACGCCGGCGTGAGAGCAATAGTCTTCACAAGGATTGGTGACGTGGGCTTCCTAGCTGGCATCGCCATACTGTATCTGCTGACGGGGTCCTTCAGCCTCCCCGTCATCGCCGAGGCATCGGGGGAGTGGGCTCTCCACCTCTACTCTAAGGGTGTCCTCTTCTTCTTCCTCTTCTTCTTCTCCCTGGGAGCCTTCGCCAAGAGCGCCCAGTTCCCCTTCCACGAGTGGCTTGTAAGCGCCATGACAGGTCCAACATCGGTCTCGGCCCTCATCCACGCGGCCACCATGGTCAAGGCGGGGGTCTACTTCATGGTCAGATTCATGCCCATCTTCTACCTCGCCTACACGATGGTGCCCATAGCCTCTGAGAGCTTCAACCTCTTCTTCGTCACGGTGGCCAGCATCGGAGCCTTCACAGCCTTCTTCATGGCGACCCAGGCCGCAGTAGCCAGGGAACTCAAGCTTGTGTTGGCGTTCTCAACGGCATCTCAGCTCGGCTACATGTTCTTAGCCTCTGGAACCGCTGGTCTAGTCCACGAATTTGTCAATGGGTTCCTAGCCATCTTCAATCATCTCATGAGCCACGCCATCTTCAAGGCAAGCCTCTTCCTAGCCGCCGGCGGCATCATCCACGCCATCCATTCACGTTTCATGACGGATGCGGGAGGCCTCTCAAGGCATATGAAGATCACTTTTGCCTCGATGTTTCTGGCCGCCCTGAGCCTGTCAGGGGTTCCACCCTTCATGGGCTTTTGGACCAAGGACAGTCTGCTGGAGGCAGCCTTCGAGGCCCACCTCTACATACCCTTTGCCATCGGCCTCGTGACCGCGGGCTTGACAGCGTTTTACTCTCTGAGGATGATCGCCATGGTCTTCTTCAGAGAGAAGTCAAGCCACACCAAGCATGTGTTGGAAGAACACGGCATCCACCGGGCTCACCCAATAATGTATGTACCCTACTTCATCCTCGCTCTGATATCGCTAGCCGTGGGAGTCGCCTGGCCCTTCATAGCCGGAGACCTCTTCAAAGCAATAACAAGACATGTCTTGGCCATCGAAGAGGCCCACCTAGAGTTCGAAGTCCATTTAGACCCGATGCTGACAGCCCTCTCGCTATGCTTCGTCGCCATCGGATTCCTAGCCGCCTACACGACATATATCTCTCCCAGACTGGAGTTCAGGATGAGGGATATAACCATCAAACCATGGACAGCAATTTACAACTTCTTCTATGACAGATGGTATGTCAACTCAATATATTACATAGTGTTTGTCGGCGGTCTAGGAGTCAAGGCCTCCAAGGCCATCTACAGATGGTTTGACACCCTAATAATCGACGGACTCTACCACCGATTCATTCCAGCGGTGACCGACGTGGCTTCGCGGTACCTCTTCAGGTGGATTGAAACCCCGGTCATCGACGACATCTACCACAGATACATCCCGAAGGCCACCGAGGCATCCTCCAGAAATCTCTTCAGATCCTTTGAGACCCCGGTCATCGACGAGGGTTTCAACGTAAAGACCGTGGAAGGAGCCCTCGGCCTAGCAGGAATATTCAGGAGGATACAGACGGGCAAGATCAACCACTACCTCCTGATGCTCTTCACGGGCTCCCTCATCCTCGTAATAATATTTGTGCTGGTAGTGTAGCCATGACCCAAGTCGAAATTGTACTGAACGCAGTATCCCTGCTGCTAGGAGGTGTAGGCCTCCTCCTCCCCACCTTAGACTACACCATCCTCAAACAAAAGAATAAGAACGTAAGCCCCTACGCCACCATTGCCACGCTGGTCATCTCCCTCATGCTGATAGGCTACCTCTCGAACATAACAATGAGTGGAAGTAGGCACATTATTTACGGTGGATCATTCCAAGTAGACTTTTACGGATGTTTCTTCGCCTTTATCGCCACATCAGGAGCCATACTCATATCCATCGCTTCCCTCGGAGAGGCTTCTTCATGGACGACAGCGCCTAGCTACTACTCCCTGATCTTACTGGCGGTTCTGGGAGTTTACTACCTGGTGTTCGTCAACGACCTAGTTTTACTCTTAACTGCTTGGACCCTGCTCGCCGTCGTCTCCTACGTCTTCGCCGGGGTAAAGAAGGATGAGAACTCTATAGAGGGAGCGGCTAAATACGCCTTGATGGGGATCGCCGCTTCGGCCCTAATGATCTACGCCATCGCCGTCGTGTATGGGTTGGCAGGAATAACGGAGATAAGTCAACCTGCCTCTTACATACCCCTAGCAAGAGAATATACACCCATGTTGTTGGCAGGAGTAATGTTGTTTACCGCAGCCTTCGGCTTTAAGATAGGGGTGGTGCCCTTCCACGGCTGGCTTCCAGACGTCTACGGCGGAATTCATCCCAACCTCGTGGCATTTTTAGCCGGCGTGGTCAAGGTAGCCGGCATAGCCATTCTGATAAGGATCATATACCCGTTGGCCCCTCTTCTAGGAGATAGGTGGCTTATGTTATTCGCACTATTAGCCATAGCCACTATGACCTTCGGAAATATAGTGGCCCTGATTCAGAGGAACATCCAAAGAATGATGGCCTATAGCAGCATAGCCCACGTGGGCTACATACTCGTGGCGTTATCAGCTGCGAACAGCGCTGCCGGAGGCCTCTTCGGCCTGGAAGGTATAGCTCTCCACGTCGCCTCCTACATGTTAGCTAAGGTGGGCATGTTCACCCTCTTAGCCTATATGATGAGGAAGGGCGTATCCCCCTATCTAGACGACATGAGGGGAATGGGTAGATTCATGCCTTTGAACACAGCCGCGATGACCATACTCCTACTCAACCTCATGGGGGTTCCACCTCTTATAGGCTTCTGGAGCAAACTCTACATCTTTATCTCGGTTGTCGATATCGCCCCCTGGCTTACGCTGATAGCCATACTGAACAGTGGTGTATCCATTGGCTACTATGCCCAGATCATCAGATACGCGTACTTCGGCGACTCAAGGAAAGACGTAAAAGAGGATATACATGACGTGGAATCCTTCGTGGTCCTTGTCACCGCCGTTCTCACTGTTATTGTCGGTCTTGGTCCCGCTATACTCGTAGCACCGATTCTTCATCCCTAAAATTAACAGCTTTCACAGGTTGTTCGGTTTATATTGAAAGATAAAGAAAAACTATTTCATATTGAAGTGATCCCTCTTGTCCTTCACCGAGGTATTTGTCAGTCTGGGGCTTCTAGGGGTTTTCATATCCTCTTTAATAGGCCACTTCAGCATAGTGGTGAAGGACATCATCTTTGTTCCTCTCTTTCTCTATATGACGCAGTTTCAAGACCCTATCCCCCTGGGCCTAGCTGGAGGCATCGGAGGAGGGTTGGGTGAACTCAGCACCTACTTAATTGGCCGAGGGATGGGCAGATTCACTCTCAACGAAGAAGACAAGAAGAGGATTCCGGCCTGGGTCAGAAAACTAGGTTTGTTAAGTGTGCTTTTGGTTTCGATAACGCCTCTACCCGACGCCCCAGTCCTCTTGTTCTTGGGCTCCGCCAAGTTCTCCATACTGAAGGTCTTGGCATTGGAGCTCGTCGGGAAGGTCACTTTTTACACAGCCGTGGCCTACGTAGGTGGTTTCTTTTATCCCTTCGTCAGCGGAATCCTTCCTCCCCCATGGAACTCAGTCTTCATCATCGCTGCCTCCATAGTCTTCCTATTCCTTGTAACGTGGAGAAAAACCCGGGAGCCCATCTTCAGGTTGGTCTTCTATCTAGTTGGTAAGGCAACGGCCATCTTCAGAAGATGACGAGAATTCAACCGCTTTACTAAAACAGGGTCCTTTCGATGAGGATCTCCTCTCTCATCTTCCTTTCTTTCACGGTCCTTTGAGCCTCGATGGCTTTGACGAGGCCTGTCAACACCTCGTTTACAGGTGTCTGGATGTTTAGCTCCTTGCCCAGTTTCAAGACCGCGCCGTTTAGGTAGTCGATTTCTGTCTTCTTTCCTCGCTCCAGATCTTGGAGCATCGAAGCCTTGTTTTTGGAGGTTGTCCAAGCCACTTCTTCAACCCTCTGGAGAGGATCCCGGATCTCCAGCTTTACATTCAAGGCTTCAGCCACCTCTACGGCCTCGTAGACTGCCTTGGCCATGAGGTTTCTTAGCCAGGGATATTCCAAGAGTTCTCCGTTTCTCAGCCCCGTAATGGCCGCCAGAGCGTTGATGCCTACATTGACGACGACCTTGGACCAGATCCATCCCGAGAGGTTTGAGGTGACTTGTGTCTTGATACCGGCTTCGTTTAACTCCTGGGCGATCCTTGAGACCCTCTCCGTCAACCTTTCCGAGGCTTCGCCCAACACGGTCTCCCCCCATCCCGTATGGCATATCTCGTTGGGCCTCACCAGGGTAGAGCCCATCGTGGTGGTGCCTCCCAGAGTCCGATCTCGACCAAAAGTCTTCAATGTCTTCTCAACGTTGCCCAGGCCGTTCTGCAGAGTCAGCAGGGCGGTCTTCTCCGATGCCATACGACTAGCACCTGCGAGGGCATCCACGGTATCATAGGACTTCACCGAGAGGATGATGAGGTCAATATCTTGCTCTCTGTAGGCGTCGGATGTCGCCTTGACTCTCACAACGCGATCTCCACTCAGACCTGTGATCCTGAGCCCATCACGGTTAAGGATGTAGGCCTGAGACCTCTTCCTGGTTACAAATACTACATCCTTCCCCGCCTCTGCGAGGAGGCCTCCGAAGAGGTTTCCTATGGCTCCGGCGCCAAAGACAGCGATCCTCAAAACCTTCATCCCCAACAGGTTCCCTTGATTTACCTGGACTCCAACCCTCTCATGGCCACAAGCTTTTTCAGCTCCATCTCTTCCATGGAGAAGCTGTGATCCTCTGAGGGGAAGTCTCCCTCTCTTACCTCTGTCACATAGCTTTTGAGGGCTCCCTCTATGGTTGTGTTTAGGTCGGCGTACCTCTTCACGAACCTCAGTTTGAGGCGGTCGAACATCCCTAGCATATCGTGGAGTACCAGCACCTGTCCATCGCAGTGTGGTCCTGCCCCTATGCCTATGGTGGGTATCGAGAGTTCCCTTGTGATCAGCTCCGCCACCTGGCTGGTGACGCACTCCAGGACGAGGGCGAAGACTCCTGCCTCTTCAAGGGCTTTTGCATCACCGATCAATCTGGAGGCGCCTTCAGCGTCTCTACCTTGAACCCTATATCCGCCGATCAGTGAGATTCTCTGAGGGGTAAGGCCTATGTGTCCCATGACGGCGATTCCTGAACCTACCAGCCTTGAGACGGTGTCCTTTAGCTCCGCTCCACCTTCGATCTTCACCGCGTCGACGCCAGCCTCCTTAAATAGGAGCCCGGCGTTCCTCACAGCCTCCTCTTGGTTGACGTTAAAGGTCATAAACGGCATGTCACCGACGATGAGGGGTCTCTTCGCCGCCCGGGTCACGGCTTTTGCGTGGTGGATGACCTCCTCCAGTGTGACTGGAAGAGTGTTCTCATATCCGAGTACCACCATGCCGAGGCTGTCGCCTACCAAGATCACATCTATCCCAGCCTTGTCGGCGATGAGGGCCGAGGGGTAGTCGTAGGCCGTGACCATCGATATCTTTCGTCCCTCCTCCTTCATCCTCGTCAGATCCAGTGTCGCAACCTTCTCTTCTCCACCCATAGCCTTTCCCTCAGATGTCTTCGCAGACCGACTTTAGGTACCTACAGATCGAACCTATCACAGCTCTGAGGTTCTCCGAATTGTTAAAATTCCTTAGGATCTCAGCTAGCTCTTCCCTATCCTTGGACTTGAGCTTATTAGCCATTGAAATCAGCGCGGGCACGGCCCTGATCACATTGTCAACAACAGTGATAGAGGCGGCTTTGGAGGTCCGAGATATTGGATTCAGATCGATGGCTATGACCTTTTTACCTAGCCTAGTCAGGGCCTCTGTTCTGTCACCGTCCTCTAGTGCCACGAGCACGGTGTCTCCTCTAAGGATTCCCTCTGGGTCGACCTTTCTCCGCTCGCTAGTCAACGCCGGTATCCTGGCTGCATCGCCGAAGCCCAGAACCTCTGTGGCTCCGTGTAGCTCAAGGAGTCTCTTGATGGCTAGCTCCCTCTCCTCGCTTCTATAGAAGAGGTTTACTTCCACCTTGGCGTCGACCATTTTGGAGAGTTCAATCATCTCTTTTGCGCATAGGGCCGCTGCGTTTCCGTTGACAGAGATCACAGGGTACTCGGATGTTAATAGGGCCGCTGCTGCGGCCTCTACGGCCTCGATAGCCTGTCCTTGTGTCTTCTCACCCAGCAGGTAGTCGAAGGCCTCCCCCCTCCCGTGGGCGAAGAGGCCTGCCGTCGCAACGATGCCCTTCTCGTATTGTTCGATAACGCGCTCTCTGAGCATCAGGGATTCGTATCTAGGATGGCGCTCAGGAACTGTGTGTTCTTCGGGGCTCAAAGGAGGTGTGCTCCCTCCATGTCGATCTTACTGACGGCTAGGAATCCCCTGTCTCCGTTACTGTTGAAGATATTTACTACGTCTCTGACCTCGTTCTCTCGGACTACTGTGAAGAGCCCCTCTCCTATCATCATCATTCCCGCAGTGTATCCCTCTCTAGTTAACTTGGAGATATACCGGCGAAGTTTACCGGTCATAAAATCTATCTTTAGGGTGAAACGGTTCGAGAGCCTGAGAAAATTATGTATCGATGGGGTCCTGACCAGTTGATCCACCATGGCCCTCCCCTTGGAGTTGATCCTATCCCTGGCTTCGCCATCAGTCAGGGTGGTCTTGGTCGATATACCGCTCAGGGAGAGGCAGACGACTCTATAACCCCCGTTTAGAGGTATCCTCTCCACCCTTCCAACGCCTGGCGCCCCGGGTTCGGTGCGAATCTCAAAGCCTCCCTCTAGTTCGGCTATGACGGTGCCCAGCCCCGTCTTGCACTCCACTTCGACCTCATGCGCGATCTGAGCTGCTTCCAGGGTTGATAGGCCCACTTCCAAGGCCTTGTTTAAGGAGAGGGAGAGGCTTAAGGCCGCGGCGCCGCTGGATCCGAATCCCGCGCCAATGGGAACATTAACCAAGTGATCTACCTGTATGGAAGGTTGATGTCCTGCCAACTCCAGATACCGTTTGACGACAGCGTCTGAGACCGGGGCTTGTTCAACTCTCCGCCCATTAATCCTGATCTCACAGTGATTTGCCGTCGTCCGCCCAACCTTGACGCAGGTAAGCACCCCCCTTTCAATAGACACCCCTGCTCCTCTAGAGCCAACGTGCAAGGTGTCTGGGTTCTCATCACATATCTCAAAGAAGCCAGTGATATGCGCCGGGGAATATGCCTCGAATGTCATGCTATCACCCCTTAGGATGAACACCGCAAGTCCAATGCTTTACTTAGACTCCGTCTAACTCACACAGAGACGGCCACGTCCCTATCATCTATTTTGAAGTATAGATTTCTTAAACATTATCTTTAGATTTTATAAAGCTCTATATATCTGTTTATAGAGGGATATGTGATGGAGCTAAGGAGGACCCAGGAGACGGGTAAGGGTACGCTCTTCGTTTCCTTGCCTAAGCATTGGGCCCGTCGTCAAAACTTGAGGAAGGGATCTTTCATAGCTATCAGGGAGAGAACTGATGGCTGCCTCGTCTTAGATCCAGCCTACGAGCAGACGGGGGAGATCCAGGAGGCGGTCATCAAGTACCCAGGAAGCAGAATAGACTATGTTGAGTGGGGGATAACGGGAGCCTATCTGCTGGGCTACGATGCCGTGATCATAAAGGCCGAAGAAAGGATTATGCCCAAAGACAGGGAGCGAATCAAAAGGACCATCCAGAGTCTGGTAGGGTTAGAGATACTAGAGGAGCACGCCTACGGGATGCAAGTTCAGTGCCTCATAGATTCAACCCTCCTGATGCCGGAGAGGCTCCTCAAGAGAATGAACTCCATCACAATAAGCATGCAGAACGACGCCCTTACGGCTCTGACGGAAAATGACCTCCACCTAGCAGAGGTCGTAACCAGAAGAGATGATGAGGTCGACCGCCTCTACTTCCTCTTGGTGCGTCTCCTCAGAAGCGCCATAAGGAACCCGAAGTTGGCCGAGAGGTTCAAGATCACCCCCATCGAATGCCTCGATTACAGGGTCACAGGAACCCTGATCGAGTCGATAGGAGACTACGCCGTGGACATCGCATCAGACATACTTAACACCCCACCCTATCGGTATGGAGAAGGTCTCTTATCCTCCATAAAGGATGTGGGTGAGACCCTAGAGGAGATGCAGAACCTAGCGGTCAATGGCTTCCTAACAATGAATGAGAAGACCCTTCTAGAGGTCCACCAGAAACACGACTTGTTGTTAAAGCAGTTGGAGAATTTGGAGGGAGAGGTCGCGAAGCTTCTGCCTTCGAACATCCCCTATCTATCGTCAATCACTTCCTCTCTTGACCAGATAGGTAGGAGCAACCTAGATATCACAGATCTCATTGTTCCCGTTGGCGTTGTAGAGGAGAAAGGGAGTTAATCAGGCTTTAGATGTGACCTCGACAAGTCTTAAATCAGTTTGTTTAGGAGATCTCTCAATCTGCGGTTGCCCTAGATCTCTTCTTGTAGATTACCTTACCGTTATACAGGATCTCTATGACCCTATGATAAGGGATTAAAGCGTACTCTGTCTCGATATAGGATCGTCTTAAGCCTTTGACGTCTTCGCCTCTCAGTTCTTTCTTATTGTTTGCTGCGCCTCTGTGGATGTATCGGATCAATAGCCTCGAGAAGTTTCGGTCTCCTCGCCACCTAAGCTCATTGAGGATCTCCCTTATGGTCATATCAGGTTGCCCGTGGACGCAGAATTACTCAGGGACTTCGCTTTCAATGTCTGCTACTTCTTCATGCCCATCTCTCTCTTCTTCCAGCGGAGGTTCTTGCTCTTGCAGCGTCTGCACTTCACTGCACGTCGACTGTTTCTTACGCCGCAACTCCTACAGATCTTATAAAACAGTCTGTACTCTTGGGCTAGTCTTCTGGCATCCACCTCTTCGAGCGCCATTTGAAACTCCTCTAAAGGCCTTGTATTGAATGTATGGCTTGAGAGTACATTAAATCAATGCCACGTAGTTTCTATTAAGGTTTATATTCTTCACTGCAGTCTATAGCAGCCTCAGTAAGGCCTCTGCGATTCCTGACGGTGTATCAGCCACATGTACATTGGCCTTCCTGAGAGCCTTTATCTTGCCCTCGGCAGTACCTAAGCCCTTTGAAACTATGGCTCCGGCGTGTCCCATCCTCTTTCCTGGGGGTGCCGTCCTGCCGGCGACGAAGGCCACTATGGGTTTGATAATTCCCTGCTCCTTGATGTGGTGAGCCAGTCTCTCCTCCGCGTCTCCTCCGATCTCGCCTATGACAGCGATGGCCTCTGTCTCAGTGTCTTCTTCGAACATCTCTATGACCTCCACCGTGTCCATTCCGGTCACGGGATCTCCGCCGATACCCACGCATGTAGATTGTCCCAATCCCATCCTGGAGATTGCTGCCGATATCTCATAGGTCAGCGTCCCACTTCTAGACACGATGCCAACACTCCCTTTCCTGTAGACTTGTGCTGGCATCACACCCAGCTTACACTCTCCTGGTGTGATTACGCCGGGACAGTTGGGGCCTATGATCTTTATTCCCCTCTCCCTGGCATAGCTGATGAACTTAACCGAGTCCCATATAGGTATGAACTCCGTTATCACGACGATGGGGCATAGATTCGCCTCAACAGCCTCATAAACGGCGTCGGCGGCGTATTGCGCCGGGACAAATATGATCGAGGAGTTGGCCTCCACATGGGCTTCCACAGCCTCCAAGACAGAGTCGTAGACAGGTACGCCTTGCTCTTCTGTTCCTCCCTTGCCCGGTGTCACTCCCGCAACAATCTCTGTTCCATACTTCTTCATCAGCTCGGTGTGAAGGCTGCCTTCACGTCCTGTTATACCCTGAACGACGACCCGAGTATCCTTGTTGACGAGTATCGACAAATCTTTTACACCTTGGCGGCCGCCTCTACTGCCTTGGCGGCTGCTTCATCCATGGATTCATGGAACTCTATGTCGACCTCGTCCAGTATCTTTCTGCCCTCCTCCTCCCTTAGGCCCGTCATCCTCACTACTGTGGGTTTCTTGGTATCGAAGATTTCATGGGCCTCGACGATGCCTTGAGCCACTTCGTCACACCTCGTTATTCCTCCCATGATATTGACAAATATCGTTTTCACCCTCGGATGCGAAAGCTGAATCTCCATCGCATCTTTGACTCTCTCGGCTCTGACACCACCTCCCAAGTCAACAAAGTTAGCGGGTCGGCCGCCGCAGAAAGCCACTATATCCATGCTCGCCATGGTTAACCCTGCCCCGTTTCCCATCACACCTATGTCACCATCGAGCTCCACATAGCTGAAACCGGCCTCAGCGGCCTTGACCTCAAACTCTGTAAGTCTTTGCTCGACTCTGCTCTTCTCTCGAAAGATGGGATGTCTGAAAAGCGCGTTGTCATCCACTATGATGCGGGCATCTAGTGCCATGAATTCTCCTTCTTGAGTGAAGGCGAAGGGGTTGCTCTCAACGAGTTCACAATCGTATTCTTGAGCGATGCCATAGATTTTCTTGACCGTTGAGATAAGCGCCAAAGCCTCGTCGCCCCTGAAGCCCAAGCCTCTAGCTAAGCGTCGAGCCTCAAAGTCCCTGAGGCCGAGGAGTGGGTTAACCTCAAGTCTCACTATTTTCTCGGGTTCTTCAGAGGCCAGTGTCTCTATGTCTATTCCGCCCTCACCTGAAGCCAAGAAAGTGAATCTCCTAGTACCACGACTCAGCGTCAACCCCAGATAAAGTTCTCTGGCTATCGAGGCCTTCTCCTCGACCAGAACCTGCTCAACTCTACAGTTTTTTACCAGGCTTCCCAAGAGATCCCTTGCCTCCGCCTCTGCCTCAGCATAGCTGTTCGCTAGCCTGATGCCTCCAGCCTTACCCCTCCCGGCAACGAGAACCTGAGCTTTAACCACCACGGATCCTCCTATTTGCCTCGTGACTTCCCCGGCCTTTCCGGGGGTGGAGGCGATAGAGCCCCGAGGTACAGGGATTCCGTGGCCGGCAAATATTTGTTTGGCCTCATACTCGTGGAGCTTCATGGGACCTCATCGATGACAAAATGATTTAAGAATATTATAACTTTCTAACCAGGGAGTGATTACGTCAGATTCTACTCTTTTATACAATCTATGTGAGTTCTAGAGTGAAATAGGTCTTCGTTGAAATTACGCCTTTGAGACTACTCACAAAATCTAGAACCTCAGTGGCCTGAGTCCCACCTACCTCAAGGATGAGATCAATGTCCCCAGCTACCCTATTCATCTTTCCCAGCTTCTTGTCTCTCATCATGTTGTAAACCTCATCTCTACTGCTAGGCTCCACTTTCACCAAGATATAGACAGGTTTGGAGTAGTATCCTAGTGCCGAGAGACCCCGGCCTGTGATTTCGATGAAGCCTCTGCCGGTCCTGATATATCCCCTCTCGATGAGAGGGCGTAACTTGACGCTTAGGGCCTGCCTTGAGATATTCAAAGTGTTTGCCAGCTCAGATTGTTTTATATCGACTCTGTAGACGTATTCACCCATGGCTCTATCCTTTAGTATGGCCAGCAATTTGTAGGCTGACTTGGTTAACGGGACAAATTCCTCTTTCGCCATTTTTCTTTACCTATGTCATAAGTTTTCCATTTATGAATTAAAGACACTTTGATTTAATACAATACACCTTAATATAGTTTATTAAATATTATGTAGTGGAGCTACCAGAGGAGTAATAGACTTGAAAACAGCTCTTTGCAGCATATGCCAGCTGACCGGAGTCCTTTGCTCGAGCTGCGAGGAGAAGCTTAGGAGAAACGAAATCTCCCAGCTGGATGCCGATGCATCTATCTTCCTCGGTCAGAGAACCAAAGGTATAAAAGAGTTTGAAAAAATGAGGTTTCTAAGGGCTTATTACATAAACAAACACCTTGTTTTACTCTTCCAGCGAGGTGACCTCTCGAAATTCTTAAAGTCGGGCAAGAAGATCCTCGGCGAAATGACCAAGAAGTTCAGGGCTAACGCGATGCTTGTGGAATATCATCCCAGCCTCAGGGAGTTTGTAGAAGGCCTGTTCTTCCCCATCCCTGTTACAGCCGTAAACATGATCTGGCTACCGGACGGGTCGAAAGAGACCAGGATCATCTTGGGAAGAAGAATGGGTAAGAAGAAGGTGGAGATAATCAAGAAAGTCATCCAGAAAGTGATGGGAGTCGACGTAAAGGTGGAATCCTTAGGGAGACGCTGATTCATACGTAGTCCTGTACAGCCAACAAAATCCTAGTTTAAAATGGAATTGAAGCCTCTGGCGATTAGAAGGCCTTGAATCTCTCTGCCCATGAATCGTAGACTCTCTTTATCTCGCTTGAGACGCTCGGCCTGATCCTTCTTATCGCGTCGCCAACATCCGACATCTGGATTGATCTGGGACGGGAACCTGGGTTTGAGGCCCTCCCACTTTCGAAGAGCTCGGATACGACCTCGATAACGGCTGTTTGACATATTTCCTTGATGTCGCTTGGAGTATAGTTCTCAGTCTGTGTTGCCAGTGCCTCATAGTTCACGTCATCTCCGGTCGGCACGTCCTCTAGGAATTGTTTGAAGAGCATCGTCCTCACCTCTCTGTTGGGCATGGGCATGTAGATCCTTCTCTGGAACCGCCTTATGAAGCCCCAGTCCAGGGCCCACGGTTTGTTTGTGGAGGCTATAACGTAGAGGAGGAGTTTCCTACTCGACTTGTCGCTTATCCCGTCCATTTCCTTGAGAAACTGGTTTCGCATCCTGACCTCGCCTCCCACCTCCTGCTGTCTTATNNGCCACGTTCTTCTCAGCCTCACCAAGCCACTTGGACATTATGGAGGTGGCATCAACGACGAAGAAGTGTCCCTTGACCTCATTTGAAACCGCGGCCGCTGTGGCGGTCTTCCCACATCCCGGGGGGCCGTAGAGGAGGATACCTCTAGGCCAACCCAGGGGGAAGAGGTCGGGTCTCACGCTGGGGTAGACGATGGACTGCTTTATCACTTTCTTGACGTCCTCTAGGTCCACAAGGTCATCCCAATTGATCTGAGACTTATAACTTTGGAGGACCTGGTTTAAAGGTGATGTCTCCTTCCCTAATGAAGGTTTTGCACTGGGCCCTGACGGAAATTGTTTGAAGGATGAGGTAATCCCGTCCTTGGCGTCTTCCGCCATCATGCCCCTGAGGAACTGGACTCTCTCCCTGTACTCCCGGATCTTCTTAATATAGATTTTTCTCATGTGGGAGTCGGGATATTGCTCTATGAGCCTTGCGAGGGCGTCTACGGCCTTCTGATATTTGGTCGTGGCCATAGATCTAAGCCCTTTCCTGTCGAGCTCCACGGCCTCCCGGGCGTACTGAAAGGCTGTGTCGCCGAGTTGTGTGGGCTCCTGTGTCATGGCTTCTCCCTTCCGGCCTTTCAGCCGTTAAACTTCAGCTTTCCGTCTTCGGCTAACTCGTAGAGTGCTCCGATCACCTTTTGCGGTGAGGTCTTCATTTGTCTGGCACATCCGAATACGTCGATGTTACCCTTCATATTCATATAGTAAAGCACCTTGTCCTCGAAGCTCATTTTACGCTTCTTTTTCGTGAACGTTGTCTCTGTCCCACCGTCGGCCAAGAGCATGGTGATGACCTCCTCCATCTTTTCAGCTAGGTTTCCTCCCTTCAGGTTTGTATCGAGGGGTACTTTGGGGTATTGGCTGATAACCTCCTTCTCCAACTCTTTCTCCACTTGGTTGATGATTTTTTGGGCTTCGGGTGTGCCGATGTCGAAAAAGATTTGGGCATCGGGAGGGTGGAGGATCTCCAACAGCTCGCTGTAGGATCCGGCCAGATCGTTCATGACATCCTTGAAGTCCATGGGTAGGAAGGACGAGTGCTGAATCGCTTCATCCACGGTTTTTGCCACAGGCCGAAAGCCCGACAAGGCTTTGAAGAGGATTTTCATGGTGTCGAGTCTCTCGGAGACAGCCGTCAACCCGAGATTGATCAACTTGAGTACCCTCTTTATCAGGACGATTTCTCCCATCTCTTTCAGATACATCTTCGCACGGGTTTCCTCGTCCCTGGTTTTCAAGAAGTCGACTCTTGAGCGGAGCATTTGCTCCCTTGAGTCTATCTTCTGGATAAGCCTAGACATGTGGGCTCTCTGATAGTTCACCTTCCTCATCAAGGAGCTATAAACGATGCTATCAAACCCATTCTTCTTTCTTCGCTTAATGATTGACACTACGAACACTTCCTTAGAGGTTTGGGCGATTTCACTTTCTTAGAGCTTTTTTAGGAAGGTGAAATCTGTTAGGTTTAGCAGAGGGCTTCGATTTGACAAGGGGCTCACCTTTGCCCTTTGTTTTCTATTGATGTTCTTCTAGGGAGATTCTTGTATGCTCTCCAGTTCTGTGTTCGAAGGCTCTGCTTCGCCTTCGTGTTCCCCAGTTGTCTCAGAGGCTACATGTCCGATCTCGACCTCTGGGGAGAGGAGGGGTGCCTCGATTTCATCTTTTACCTCGTCTGCCGTAGATGTCCTTGCCACTCGTATCTCGTTCATCGTTGATGATATATTCTCTGAGAGTCTCTTGATCTCAGCCGACTCTTCTATGATGCGGAACTGTTCCTTCTCTAGCTTCTCGTGTGCCTGATTGTATCCGTTGTCCTTCAGTAGGTTCATGTCTCTGGCCACTTCGAGGTTCATGTAGAGCTTGTAGATCCAGTCTCTCTTCTCGTTTGTGTGGTCGAGCCGCTCCTTGAGCTTCTCTGAGACCTCTTCGGCTCTTCCAGATAAAGCCCTGTAGATAGAGTCGAGCTCTCCACTAACCTCGTCGAAGATCGCTTCGGATACAGCGCCTCTGCTTCTTAGGTTTGTGGCGGCCTGGTGTTGAACACTGAATAAGGTGATCTCCTTGTATAGTTCCTCTGCGGTGAAGAGTATGGGCGGTGCCACAACGACTTTTCCGTCTTCGAGGCGGAAGGATGAGGAGTTGCTCCTAACCAAGACGCCTCCGTTCTCGTAGACGATGGAGTTTATCTCGGTTGCAGGCGTCGTCTCCACAGCTACAACGGTGCCTTCGAACCGTCCGTATCTCTCCATCACCGGTTTCCCTATCAGATCAGAAAAGGAGTAGGGGGACATCTCGATTTCACCTCATGCTAAAAACGGATCTCCTCGTGTCCACTGGTCGGGGTCGGCACGCCCGGGACTGAGGGTAGTTTCTCCTTCAAATCCCTTTCGACTTGTGCCTCGGCTTCGGTCAGAATCTTTTCTGCTTCTTCGTTCGCGGCTGAGAAGTTGAGGGTGATTCCACCCATCTGTCCTGCGTCGACAAGTATGCTGCCAAGCATGTCGGAGATCGAGTTGAACTCTTCGTCGGCCTGTGGCAGTATGTCTGATAGACTCCCTCGCACGGATCTTATGACGGACATCGCCGGGGCGAGAGTCACCACTATGTCTCCCACTTCCTTCACCGTGTTCAGTCTGAGAGATATCTGTTCCATGGCTAGTTTGGCTTGGTTGATCGATCTGAGGGCCTTCCTCACCTCGGTGAGCTCGTTAGCGTAAAGAGCGGCCCTGTTCCTATCATGCAGTCGGAGGGCGTCGATGATCTTAGAGTAGTAGAGCCTATCCTTATCCTTTAAGCTCACCAACGCGATGTCCAGTTTTCTGCTCTGCAGATCTAGGGCTCTAGTAGCTGAGTCGAGTCTACCTCTGAGATGGGTTTGAGGTTTGACGGATTGCTTGAATCTGTCCTTTACACCACTATCTTTCCTTGACCACATCCTCTCAAAATTAACCATCTAGTTCATCACCCTGCGTGCCATCAGCTAGAGGGCCCGAAGAAAATTTGAGTTCTGTGTGACCTCGGTGTTTGTCACCTTTGGTTTACATGTTTTGGGTAACAGTCCTTTGAAATACAACCCATGGCCTATGAATCTTTTTGACACTTTTTCCAGGGTCGACGAAAAAACTTTGAAATCTTGTTGTGATAAGTCAGTAATGGAAACTTTTAGGTGTAATACATGGATTTCGAAAACAGAAGACACATAAAGTTTATTAGGCTAATGCACATCGATTAGCACAGAAATATCTTATTTATTCTTCTTCGAGGGAAGGAAGATGGATGACGAGAGAGTAAGCGGAGCTTTATCTAGTTTGGGTTTGACGAGATATGAAGGTGAGGTTTACAGCTCTCTTGTGGAGTTGGGTGAGGCCAACGCCAGAGAGATCGCTAACAACTGCACCGTCCCTAGAGAGAAGATTTACTACGTGTTGAGGCGGCTTGAGAAGCAGGGGATGGTTAGACTCGTAAGTCGAAACCCCATCAGGTATGTGGCGCTGCAGCCCAAGAACACCTTGAAGAAGAAGATAGACAGGATTAAGAGAGAGCTCGGAAAGATCGAAGAGGCCGTGGACTACCTGGAGGATAAGTACAGCCGAGGAAAGGTGAGGATAGAGAGGAAGACCCTCAACTTCTGGGAGATCGT
>JABAOF010015178.1_pt1 | contig 22605 bp, 4 predicted proteins | sample 7062171 | NCBI WGS metagenome assembly JABAOF01 (sample SAMN14538628, study PRJNA623070) | marine sediment metagenome | biome: marine biome [ENVO:00000428]; feature: marine pelagic biome [ENVO:01000023]; material: deep marine sediment [ENVO:00002113] | place: India: Gulf of Khambhat ...
TATATATAAATCATCGCACCACGATTGCAGAATGTTAGGTCAATTAATTACTGTGGAAATCGAGGCTAGGACAGCCCACAATGATGTCTTCCTGGCGGGTGAGTTTGAACAAAAGTACATTGTACACAGCCAGGAGCAAGATATCCAGGTCAGTGCCCCAGGTACGGGCCACTTGTTTTAATGCCGTTGTCTCTTTTGGCCCTATTTCAAAATTGATTTTGCCACCGTCCCTGTTCTCCCTGGCAGGGGGTTCAAAATCAGCGGTGAGGTTCAGGACGGGTATTTTACCGGAGAGTTCTCGTTTCCAGAACGCTTCCTGTGCCTCCCAATCTCCCTGCTTCGTCTCCCTGTGAAAACTCACGGCGATTCTATCCAGCTCTTTACCGTCGGTCCATGAATAACCCCTGGCAATATAGTCCAGAAGGGTTTGGTGCTCCATCATGATGCCCTGCATCCAGGTTCGGTCACCTTCATCAACCTGTACAACATTAACGCAGGCCAGGTCGATGGGAGAGTGAAGCGGCGGGGGATTACCTGTGGGTTGAAGGGACAGCTGCCGGCTGAACTGATCCCATAAGATGACCTCTCTTACATTGCTGCCGGTGGAGGCAGGGGGGTGAGACCGAAAGACAATACCTTTAATTTCCCTCAAGACCTCCAGGCCGGGGAGAAGGTAATGATTCTCCAGCATCTTGCCGATGACTTCGCCGAAGGTAATTTCCCCTTCTCCCATTACCACCAGGTCGATATTGGGGTCTTGCAGGAGGAGCTTATACGTGCTGGTGGCATAGGGACCGCCGGCAACGATAGGTACCGTAATACCAAATTGGCGTATGGCGGAAACCGTACCGTGGAAGAAATCCCTGTACGTGCTTAAAGAACGTATGCCGATAACATGGGGTTTAAAATCATCCAACAGTAGTTTTAATTCATCATAACTATCAAAATCGATCTTAGATTTGGCGATTTTGCCATTCACCCGGCTGCCGTACGTGTTGTGGATATACGTCAACAGGTACATAAGCCCTAACGGCGCTTCCACCAGGTCGTATAGATGGTACTCTTTATCGGTAAAATTCATGGAGACATCCAGCAGCAGCAGCCTCAAGGCATCTTCATCAGGATGATGGATGGGAAACGAGTTTCTTATCTTTTGATTCAAACGCGGGACACGGACCTTCTCCTCTTCCAGGAAACCGCCGGTCCCTAGTTCTTCGCGGGTAATACCTCCCAGGTGAAGCAAATCGTCAAAGGTTTTAATATCTGCGGGTAAAAAACTATCGTATTTTTTAATGATTTCATCTTCGGTCAGCACTCTCATCTGAAAAGGCAGCCCATGGAGAAGCCGCTCTTTTTTCAAAAAGTAATGATTCAGGAAATTTGCCTGGTATTTAAAAGTAAAGCTTTCATCAAATTGTCCACCACTGGAGACCTGGTAGAAGCGCAGGTTCTCAGACCCCAGGATGTCATCGTAAGAAAAACCGTGCTCAAGGGCGATTTTTTCCATATCGGTGTTGGGAAAGACTTTTAACAGGGAAATAAAGACAAAGTGAGCCCACTTTATATTTTTGATGAAATCCAGTGTCATGTAGGCTTCTTCTTCGGTTTCCGAGGGAAGCCCCAGCATGGAGAAGAGATCTAGAAGCACATGGGGATAGGTACTGCAAAAATACCCGGCCATTTCCCGCAATTTTTCTATATCCATGTTTTTTTGGATCAGTTTTTGCAGCCGTGGTGAAGCGGTTTCCACAGCCAATCCCACATGAATGGTGCCTGCCTCCACCATGAGGTCGATATAGTCTTTGCTCAATAGATCAGCCCGCAGCCCGGAGGGAAACAACAGGTGAATATCCCGGTTTAGGCCGTGTTTGATTACCAGTTCAAAGAATCGGCGGCTGTTTTCAATTTTCAGGTTAAAGATATCGTCGATAAAGGAAAACCGCCGGATTCCCAGGTCATAGTAATGCTTGACTTCTGAGAAGATATTCTCAGCAGTGCGTGCGGTATGGGTTTTGGGCCAGATTTTATGGCAGTAGGCACATTTGTATGGACAGCCCCGTGTGGCCTGCATGGTGATACTGTTTTTTACCAGGGCCAGCCCGATGTGCTGCGCGTATTTGTCATAGTCCACCAGGGTGCGGTCCGGCATGGGCATGGAGTCAAAATCCTTAATAGCAGGCCGCGGCGCTGTAATACAAAGCCCGGCACTATCCACGTCCACCAACCGCAGACGCTGTACGGCAGTAAAGGATTTTTTCATGATTAACCCGGAATCGGCCACCACCAGAAATACCCGCGCCTCTTCCAACACGGCGGCCAGGCGGCTGTTGGAGATCCCGGGATTGATGGGCAGACAGGCAGCACCGGATTTCCATATGCCCAGCAGCACGGCCAGCATCTCTATTGAGGGCTTCAATAAAACCCCCACAACAGTCCCCGGCCTGATACCCCGACTCCTTAACAACCACGCCAGTTGATTGGCTTTTTCATTCAGCTTCTCATATGACAGCTTCCCACCATCCACATCCACTGCCGCGGTATTACGGGGTGTTTTTTTTACCTGTGCTTCAAATAACTCGTGAATAGTGACATTGCCCCGGTTGCCCGGGGGAGGAATTTCAACAATCATTTTCAACTGCCTAATATATTTTTAAAAACCGAAATCCCCTTCCGCTTCCTTGAGAATATGCGTATTCGGCTCCATCAATCGATGGGATATCTCGATGTCCTTTAATCGAATCTCTCTATCGGCGATTACACCATCGATGATCTCCCTGAAAAAACCAGTGAAACGTTCGATGGTCTCTTTTTTAAACAACCGGGTGCTGTAGCCCAACTTGAATGTAAGGCGCTCCTCTTTCTCCTCTGCCACCAGGTATATATCAAATTGGGCAATACCGGGAGTAAAATCGCGAACAGCCAGGGTTAAACCCGGTATGGTAATTTCCGGTATGTCCATGTTTTGCAGCACAAACACGATATCGAAAATAGGATGGCGTCCAGGTTTTCTTTTCTTCATTACTTTTTCTACCAGGTCTTCGAACTGGTATTCCTGGTTTTCATAGGCTTCCTGTGTCTTTTGCCTGACTTCTTTTAGGAAGAATTTAAAACTAATGTCTTGCAATGGGGAGTTTTTTAATGCCAGTGTGTTGACAAACATACCGATAATACCCTCCAGGTCTGCATGAGGACGTCCGGCAATGGGGCTGCCCACCACAATGGCGTCACTGCCGCTGAGTTTCCACAACAATACGTTGAGTACCGCCAGCAGCACTATAAAAAGGGTAACCTCTTCCTCTACAACCAGCGCCTTCAACGCTTTTGTGGTTTTGCCGCTGATTTCAAAGGAGACCCGGGTGCCTTCGAAATTCTGTTTTGAAGGTCGTTCAAAATCCAGGGGTAGGTTCAATTCCGGCAGTTCACCGGAAAATTCTTTTATCCAGTAGGCTTCCTGGCGTTTCAGTGATTCATCCTGTTTGCGGCGGTTTTGCCATTGGGCAAAGTCTTTGTAATGAATTAACAGCGGCGGCAGCGCCTCCTCTTTATACAACGCAGTGAAATCTTTTATAAATACGCCAACAGAGGTACCATCTATAATAATGTGGTGGATTTCCACCACCAACAGGTGTTTTTGCTGGTCCTGTTTTACCAATCCCACCCGCATCAGCGGTACCCGGGACAGGTCAAAGGGTCGAATGAAAGCAGTTGGCAGTTGGCAGTTGGCAGTCGGCAATTTCTTATCCTGTAAAATCTCCTTTGGCTTCTTTTTTCTCTCCTCTGCGGTTAACTCATAATACTCCATCTCAAATTCCACATTGTCATGGATTCTCTGGACCGGTTCGTCATTGATGATGGTAAAAGAGGTTCGCAAACTTTCATGCCTACGGATCAACCGGCGGAAGGTGGTTTCAAACCGACCAATGTCCACCCGGCCTTCCAGGGAAAATACCTCCAACATGTTGTAATTAATGTCCCTCCGCTCCATCTGCCATAATATGTATAACCTTTTTTGTGCCGAGGAGAGGGGATAGTATTCTTTTAATTCTAGAGGTTCTATGGCAGTGCACCAGTCCCTGCGATCCCCGGGAATTCCTTTTGTTTTTATATATTGTGACAGCTTCCGGATTGTGGGAGTTTCAAACATTGCACTCAGCGGGACCTTTATATGCATGGATTTTTGAATCCGGTTCAACAGGATAGTGGCGCTTAACGAATGACCACCGGACTCAAAGAAATTGTCATCGATGCTGATTTTCTCCTTATCTATTTTTAATACTTCGGACCACAGCACGGCCAATTTTTTTTCTATCACATCCCGCGGTACTGCAGTCGTTCCTTCTTTTGCGGCCGTAATTTGAGGGGAAGGCAGTATTTTCCGGTCTATTTTCCCATTGAGAGTTAAAGGCAGCTTCTCTAATGGAACAAAAAATGAGGGAATCATATAATCCGGTAGTATACGGGAAAGGTATTCTCTTAATTCCCTGCTGCCAGGAACATCTTCCAGTGTCACTGATCTTCCCGTAACAATATAAGCGCACAGGTATCTATTGCCATTTTTGTCTTCCCTGTCCACCACACAGGCATCTCGAATCGGTCGAGCAAAATACCCGATTTCTTTAAGAATCCTGTTTATCTTTGGCAGGTCCGGTTCAAATTCAATTTCTTTCAGTGCCTCTTCCCTGGTACTTTTTCCTAAACGGCAGTCCCAGCTTAAAGGGGCTGCATAGTTGTGATAACCGTATGCCCGGGTGAATGCATAAATACCCACGTCATTAATAGTGCAGTTGGTGGAGCAAAACCCCGTATCTCCCGGCTGCTGCCAATAAATATCTTTACTTTCCAGGTAAGACTTGATTTCACTGACAGAGGCATTATCATACCTGAAAAAATCCACGAAATGGATATCCTGGAAAACCCTATCTGTAAAAGATTCAATCGAGATTTCACTATGTTCTTCCTGCTGTTCCCGGTTCCCTTGAGGTCCTGAAAACTTCCGGCAAGTGTAAGTACTCAATAAACGTGAAATCTTATCGCCCCCGGAATGATACATCTTCCTGAATAATACGAGTTTTTCTTCTACTTCATTTACGTCAAATATACCCTGGAGGTAAAGTCCTTGAAGTTTTGTATTGAAAATCTGCCCCCTGGATAACCCTGTAATAACCATATTGATACCTCTCTCTACAGCAACCCGAGTACTAACGGTGGTAAGGGCTTTAAAACACCCATTGCAAACTGTATGGTCATGACTTAAACTTTCAACAAATATTTCCTTCATCTTCGGGGTTCTACAAACGATGCTGTCCACGTACCCCCCCAGGCTAAAGGTTATCCGCCTGATGTTCTCAAACGCAGTATCGGAAATGTAACCGTTATCAAAGGTAAAAGCCAATACGTTTAACCCCATTTCCACCAACCGGGACAATACATAGGAACTGTCTTTACCCCCACTAAAAAGCAGCATGCAATCATATTCGCTTTTCTTCGTGGCCCTTGCCGTTTCCACCAGTCGATGAAAATCATGGATTGTCTTGAAATAGTCTTTGGCATAATGCTCATATTTCTCATACTCCCTGCAAATGTTACAGACACTGTCCCGGTCAAAATGAATCCCCGGGTAATCGGAAGAAAGCACACACCTGGAACAATAAGTGACTTTATTTCTATCACCGGTTTGGCCGACATCAACAGCATGAGAAGAGATATTTTCAGCATGCTCATCCCCTTTTTCATTGTAATCATATGTATATCTTATTAGTTGCTTCTCGATTTCCTCCAATTCGATCCTGAAACCCCTTATTTTTACCTGGTGATCGATGCGCCCCAGGAATTCGATATTCCCATCCGGCAGCCACCGCGCCAAATCACCGGTTCGGTAAAGGCAGCTCATAGCTGATAGCTCATAGCTCATAGGGAGCTCTCCAGAACTGTTTGCTTTCTTTTCCCTCCTATCAGCTATGAGCCATGAGCTATGAGCTAAAACAAACTTTTCCACAGTTAATTCCGGTTGGTTTAAATAGCCTCTGCCTAAGCTGTCACCACTGATGCACAATTCACCAGGAACCCCAATGGGCTGCAACTGCCGCTGCTGATTCACAATATGTATTTGCTGATTGGGCATGGGTTTGCCAATAGGGATAGTATGAAGTTCATTAACGGTTTCTTTTGACATTTCATACCATGTGGAATCCACACAGCACTCGGTGGGACCGTAAACATTGGTAATTTTAGGAATCGGTTCCTCGAATTGATTTAAAAAATCCGCCACCAATGACCGCGGCAGGGCTTCCCCGCCAATAATGAAATGTTTCAAATGAAGCCCAGTAAATCCTTCTATACCTTCCACCATTAAACGCAAGTGGGTGGGAGTTCCATCTGAAATGTCGATACAATATCTTCGGTAAAATTCCTTTAACGCCTCACCATCGATGCGGGTTTCTTCCGGCACGATACATAACGTATGACCCGGCAGCAGCACCCCAAATATCTGCTGCACAGAAGCATCAAACACATACGGAGCGACCAATACAACCTTTAAATTTCCTTGATATCGGCTGTAAATGTTCCGGTTTAACCCAAAAATCAGGTTAATGACATTCCGATGTTTCACCATGACACCTTTGGGATTCCCGGTGGTACCGGAGGTGTAGATGATGTAAGCCAGGTTAGCAGAGCTAACCTGGCAGGTTAAGGTTGAGGTTGAGGTTGAGGGAGACGATTTTTTAGAGATATCGATTATCTCTATTGCTTTCTCCTTAACCTTAACCTCAACCTGAACCTGAACTGCTGGCGCAGCCAGCAATATATTTGCCTTGCTGTCTTTTAACATGTAATTGATGCGTCCTTGTGGATAATTCGGGTCAATGGGCAGGTATGCCCCCCCGGCTTCCAGTATCCCCATTATACCGATCATCATCTCAAGCGAACGTCCTATTGTCAGCCCCACGATGGTATCTGCCCTCACTCCTTTTTTTCGCAATATGAGGGCCAGGCGACCAGCCCTTAAGTGGAGCTCATTATAACTCAAATGCATGTCTTCACAGGAAACGGCTGTATGATCCGGGTTTTTCTCTACCTGTGCCCCGAATAGCTCTGGGATGGTCTTATCCGCCGGATAGTCCAACTGCGTATCGTTAAAATCCTGCAAAATCAGTTTTTTCTCTTCAGAGGATATTATCTCCAGGCGTGAAATCGCTTTACCGGGATTACCCGGGATATCCTCTACAACGGCAGTAAAAAAACGGCCCAATCTCTCTATCGTATTCTCATCAAATACCGCTTTATTATAAATGAACCGTACCTCGAGGCCTGAAACGATGGATATGCCGACTGCCAGGTCATAGTGAGTCATTTCAAACAGCGAATACGAATCGAAAGCGAAGGCACTATTTTTTTCCACTAGGAAGCGGTGGAGAGGGTAATTTTCCAGCACCACAATGGAATCGAAAAGCTCTTCTTGATTACTCACGCCGCTCCACTCCTTTATTTTCACCAAGGAGGTACTCTCATATTCTTCCCTGGCTATTAATGTATCATTGGTTCTCTTTAACAAGCTCAATATCCGTTCATCGGCATGGGATTGCACCCTCAGCGGTATGGTATTAATAAATAACCCCACCACATGTTCGATCCCTTTTATATTTGCCGGTCTCCCGGATACGGTGGTTCCCAGGATAATATCATCGCTGTCGTTGATTTTTTGCAGCAGTATCCCCCAGGCACAGTACAATAAAGAAGCCGATGTCAGGTTGTGGTGTCTTACAAAACGCTCCGCTGTATCTTTTATACCGGGTGCAAGTTTGAAACGGTAATTTCCCGACCCTGCCAACCCTTTTCCCGCTTCTTTTTTTAAAGAAATTCCCGTTCCACTCTCAAAACCCTGTAAATATTCTCTCCAGTACTTCTCCTCTTCCCCAACACCCCGGTTTTGAAGCCACCGGACAAATTCTTTAAATTTAGTCTTAACAGGCGCTATCGCCTTGATTTTCTTATCCGCTTGCCGGTATGCTTCAAGAAACTCTTTCAAAATGATGCCGTTACTCCAGCCGTCATATAAAATATGGTGATTACTTATGATCATTTCATATTTATCGGTTTCGATTTTGCACAGGATTATCCTGAAGGGCACTTCCTTCAAATCGAATTTTTCCCTCCTGTCGCCGGACTTCACCTCTTCGATATCTATCGCTTCACCGTCAGCCGAAAAATCGTGAAAAATGAGCCGGGGAGAATGCTTTTTTAGAATGATCTGCACGGGTTTTTCCAACTTCTCCCAGCTAAACCGGGTCCGCAGCATCTCATTTGTCTCAACCACAACTTCCCATGCTCGCTTAAAACCATTTAAATCGATTCTCCCGGTTATGGTCAAACATAATTGCTCGAAATAGTAATCGCTCCCGGGGTCCTTTAGGTAATGAAAAAGCATCCCCTCCTGCATTGGAGTTAAAGCAATAATATCTTCTATATCTTTGCTGGCCATTTTTTATAGGTAAGCTTCCACCATTGATAATTTAAGACAAATGTTTCGACAGGTTATGGAAATTCACGATACCACCACTGGAGATGAGATGAGAAGATTTAAATATAGCATACAAAAAATATGCTGTAAATCGATAGAAATGTTACATCTTTTCTTGCCTAATCCGCTGCAATAAAAAGGTTTTCCTGGAGTACATATAAAAATGTTACCTAGCAACACTTCTGTATATATATTATGAATTCTGCGATCTTACTTAATTTAGAGAGATGGAAAGATCACATCTTTATGGATTGACAGCCGGTTTTAATTGGGATAGATAATTATTAGTATTATATAATTTATCCACTAAATAGTAGTCACTCTGTTCGCTAATCGAAACATGCCAAATTTTAAAGGCGGAAGCCTAAAAAAAAATAAAACCAGGAGGAGCATCGATGAACAAGCAAATGAAAGGAGTTTGTTTTATTATTGGGATTTTATTTTTATCAATCAATGTAGTCCAGGCTGTGGAACGGCGGCAGCTTCCTGAAGAGAAAGTAATCATCCCTGATCTGACCTCAGAGGCCATTAAAATCGATGGTAAATTGAATGAAAACATATGGACCAGTGTACCAATATCTGAAGAATTTAAGACTTTCTACCCGGTATACGGTAAACCGTTGGGCAAGGAGACAAAGGTCTGGATGGCTTATGATAATAAAAATCTTTACTTTGCGTTTAAGTGTTATGATGAACCCGGCAAGGTGAAGACCTCCATTTGCCAGAGAGACAAGATGATTAATGATGATATGGTGATTGTACTCCTGGATACAATGGGGAATAAACAGAGCTGTTATGAATTTTATGTTAATCCCAGTGGTATTCAAGGAGATTCGTTAAACTCAGCCGTAACCGGTACGAACCTGGCGCCGGATTTTGTCTGGGAAAGTTCCGCCAAACTAACAGAAGATGGTTACCAGGTGGAAATTGGCATTCCCCTGGATACTATTCGCTTCAAGGGTGGTAAAGAGGTGAAAATGGGGGTCCTGTTTGTTAGAAAGATTCTTCATCTTGGGGCCGCCGGCACCTGGCCGGAAGTAGAACCGGGCCAAACCGAATTCAACTTTATGAAGACAGTTATTTACAATGACCTTAAACCCCACCTGGCATTGGAAGTGCTTCCCAATTTTACCTACAATCGAGATACTGAGAGGAAAAATGCGGACGAGTGGGGAGAAAGTGATACTGCCACCAATATCGGTATAGGTTTTAAATATGGTATTGCCACTTCAATCACGACAGAGGCCACTATCAATCCGGATTTCAGCCAGGTGGAAAGTGATGCCTTCCAGATGGAAGTCAATCAACGATACCCGCTATTTTACATTGAAAAGCGGCCATTTTTCATGGAGGGGATGGATACCTTTGACTTTAGCATCGTTTCCCGGATCATGGACTTGGTCAGTTATGGATTAATTTATCAAGGGATGATGATTTCGGCGGTTCATACCCGTCGTATTGTAGACCCCACCTGGGCCGCAAAATTAAGCGGGACTGCGGGTAGAATAGGGTTTGCTGTCCTGGCTGCCAATGACAAAGCCCCGGGCCGACCATGGGAAAATGGAATCAATCCCAATGAAGGAAAAGAGGCTTTCTGGGGAATTGCCCGGGCCAGGTATAGCCTGGGCAGCGATAATTTACTGGGAGTCTTATACTCTGGTCGGCATTTTGCAGGAGGTCAAAATAATGCAGTGGGGTTAGATTTCCAGTATCGCTTTTTTAAAAATGCCAGGTTCACCGGGTCTTACCTTTACAGCCGCACACAGGAAGAAACCAATGCCCCGCTTAAAACCGGCGGCGCTTTTAATGCCATGTTTAAATACCGGGTCCCCAATTTCACGGTAATGGCAGCCTATGAACGATATGACAAGAATTTTATCATGGATTCGGCGTTCCAACAGCGTACCGATATTAGTCGAGGTGTGTTTTATATCGGGCCAAGCCTTTACTTGAAGAACAAAGAAGACTCCTGGCTGAGGATGATCCATCCTTATTTTCAATACTCGAAATTGCATGATATGGGCACCGGTCTGGATGATTCTTACTGGGCCCTGGGGTTAGAATTTTATCTTGCCCGAATGGGGATTCTCAAAATTAAATATCAAAATGGCAAAGAAGCATGGCAAGGACAATTGTTTGACCAATATTTCCTGGAATATTTCGGGAGGCTGCAGATCTTCCAATGGTTATACCTGGAAGCCATCTACAGGCATGGAGATCAAATTTACTACGATCCCGAAGAGCCTTTCCTGGGTACGGGAGATCAATTAAGATTTTTCTCTATCCTGCAACCGGGTCTCAATTTATACATTGAGCTTGAGTTCCTTCATAATGCGCTTCGCAGGAAAGCTGACAAACAAAAAGTCTATACGGTCGATATATATAATCTACTTGCCATCTACCAGTTTAACAGGTATTTCTTTATACGCGGTGCTGTCAGGTACGATAGTTTTCAAAAGAAGCTTTTGACCGATCTACTGGCATCTTTCACGTTAATACCAGGGACAGTCCTGCACCTGGGATACGGTTCACTTTATGAAAGTAGAGAATGGCAAAATAATCAATGGATTCCCGGACAGGGCGATCTGATAAATGTAAGAAACGGTCTGTTTTTTAAAATCAGCTATCTCTGGCAAATTAAATAGAAGTTAGGACTTAGTTCACGTTGCGTTCACAATAACCTGGAATGATGGAATTCCACTAACTGGGTTCCAGCCCCGGGGAGGTCTGCAGCGCGAGTTGTCAAAATGAAAAAAATCGATAAAGACATCATCGAAGATATTCTTGCCTTAACCCCGATGCAGGAAGGGATGCTTTTTCATTATTTGAAGGAGCACCGCAGGGATTTGTATTTTGAGCAATTGAGCCTGGAGTTATCGGGCTTCCTGGCCTGGAACCCCTTTGAAAAGGCCTGGAATAATGTAGTACAGGCCAACCAGATCCTGCGAACCTTTTTCCGCTGGGAAAAACTGGACAAACCGACCCAGGTGGTACTCAAGCAGCACAGCCCGGATATAAGATTTTTCGATCTTTCCACGGTCCAAGACCAGGGGCAGCAGCGTCTATGCCTGGAAAAGATAAAACAGGAAGACCGGGAGAAGGGCTTTGATTTGCGGGAAGTGCCGTTCCGGGTCACTTTATGTAAAATATCGGAAACCGACCATTATATGATTATCAGTAATCACCACATATTGTTTGATGGGTGGAGCACCGGGATTATTTTAAAGGAATTTTTCCAGGCCTATGATAAGCTGTGCCGGGGAGAGCCAGTTATCCCATCAGTAAAGACGAAATTTAAGGAATTTATCAAATGGTCCCAGCAGCGGGAAGCATCCCGGGAGGTGGTTTTCTGGAAAAATCATTTAAAAGGAGTTGACAGGTCCCTGGGATTGCCGGTGAGACCGAAATCGGATGCAAAAGGGGGTGAACGAGAGGTTGGCCCCAGGAAGTACCGGACCAGGTTTGAAAAGGGCACAGTGGATAAATTGATGCAATTTACTGTGCAGCATAAAGTAACGTTGGCCGCGTTGCTGTACAGCGCCTGGGGGGTACTGCTGCAAAGGTACACCAACAGCGATGATGTGCTGTTCGGCACCACCGTGTCCGGGAGGACAGCAGGGATAAAGGGGATTGAGGATATGGTGGGGTTATTTATTAATACAGTGCCTCTGAGGGTGCACAGCATCCAGGGTGAGAACATTACAACATTAATCCGGAGAACCGGGAAAATCCTTCGCCAACGAGAACCCTATTCCGCGGCTTCCCTGGTGGACATAAAAAAATACAGCGAAATCGACAGCAGAGAAACACTTTTCGATACCATCATGGTGTTGGAAAATTACCCTTTGGACAGGAGATTAAAAACAGGAGGGAAACTGGCCGTCCGTTCATACTCCATGGTGGAACAAACCCACTACGATGTAACCGTCGGTATAACGAAAAAAACGGATCATATCGATGTGGTGTTCAATTACAGGGAAGAGTTGTTTGAAAAAGAGGCCCTGGAAGGCATGGCGCATCATTGGGAGTGTATCCTGGGGGATATTATTGAAAATCCTGACCAGGAGGTCCAGGATATAGACATGTTATCCCCTGGGGAGAAAAAACAGGTGTTGTTGGATTTTAATAATACGGAAAGCCACTTTCCCGCAGATAAAACCCTCCATGAATTATTTGAGCAGCAAATGGAAAAGACACCTGACAGTGCTGCTGTTATAGGCAAAGGGCATGGATGCATGGATGCATGGATGCATGGAAATATTTCCATTACTTACAGGGAATTGAACCAAAAATCAAATCAATTGGCATATTTATTGCAGGAAAGAGGTGTCCTGGCGGACGATATTGTCGGAATTATGGTGGAGCGGTCGATAGAAATGATAATTGGAATATTAGGGATATTAAAGGCCGGCGGCGCCTATTTGCCCATTGACCTGGAGTACCCGGCGGAGAGGATCAAATTCATAATGGCCGACAGCGGTGCGAAGATTTTGTTAACAAATTTGTCCGAAGGACACCATATTCATCATTCATCGTTCATCACTCATCATTCAGGCAATCTGGCCTATGTCATTTACACTTCTGGTTCCACCGGCAGTCCCCGGGGTGTATTAGTGGAACATGGGGGTGTAGTCAATACACTGTATTGGCGCACAAACGAATACCGACTGGGTACAGACGATGCTGTGCTTCAGTTATTTTCTTTTTCCTTTGACGGGTTTGTTACCAGTTTCTTTACCCCTATCTTATCCGGTTCCCGGGTGGTACTATTGGCAGAGGGCCAACAGGGGGATGTGTTCCGGATCAAAGACACTGCAATTAAAGAGAAGGTTACCCATTTTATATGTGTGCCGTCTTTATACGCATCACTGCTGGACTTATGTTCCTCCGGGGACCTGGCTGGTATACGGGTGGTGACACTGGCGGGTGAACCGGTGAAACCTGCGTTGGTAAAAAAAAGTAAGGCACTCAACCCGGGGATAGAGATCATCAATGAGTACGGTGCCACAGAAAATACAGTAGTGGCAACCATTTGCAGGAATGTCCGGGAAAAACCGCTTATCCCCATCGGCAAACCCATTGCCAACACTCGCATCTATATCCTGTCCCTCCACGGTAATTTAAATCCCATTGGTATTCCCGGTGAGTTGTGCATTGCCGGACCAGGTGTGGCCCGGGGATACCTGAACAACCCGGAATTGACTGCGCAGAAATTCCAGATTCACAACAATCGCTGGTACTATAGGACCAATAGGACCTATATTCCTTCTAAAAAAATCTACAAAACCGGTGACCTGGCTCGTTGGCTGCCGGATGGAAATATCGAGTTCCTGGGCCGAAAGGATTTCCAGGTAAAGATCAGGGGCTTCAGGATAGAACCCGGAGAGATCGAAAAGCAGTTGTCGGAACACGAAGCCATTAAAGAAGCATTGGTAATCGCCAGGGAATATGAAACCGGTGAAAAATATCTTTGTGCTTACGTGGTTATGAATCCACACTTACCCCACTCACCTAACTTCTTAAAGGAGTATTTGTCCGGTAAATTACCCGATTATATGATACCCGCTAATATTGTCTTGTTGGAACAGATACCCCTGAATCCCAACGGTAAAGTAGATATCAAAGCCTTACCTGAACCGGAGGTAACCTCATTAAAAGAATATATTCCACCCCGTAATGACACGGAAAAAGAATTGGTGAATATTTGGGCCGATGTCCTGGGAATCGATAACCAACGAATAGGAATTGTTGATGATTTCTTTGAGTTGGGAGGTCATTCCTTAAAAGCCACCTTGTTGATATCGAGGATACAAAAGGTCCTAAAGGTGAAGGTCCACCTGGAAGAGATATTTAAGTTACCTACAATAAAGAAGTTGTCCGTGTATATAATGGGATTGACAGAAGAGAAATATGTATCAATATATCCGGCAGAAGAGACTGAATACTATGCGTTATCCTCGTCGCAGCAGCGGATATATTTTTCACACCGAATGGATAGAAAGGCAGTACTCTATAATATGCCATCTGCCTGGGCATTGGAAGGAACAGTTGATATAAATAGACTGGAAAGCACCTTTAAGAAACTAATCTCACGGCAGGAAAGTTTAAGGACCTCTTTTAAGGTGATAGGAGTAGGAGAAGAAGTGGTACAGTGCATTCATGATAAAGTGGAATTTGAGATAGAGTATTATGAGTTAGCCACAGAGGACACAGAGAGAAAAGAAGAAATAATTCATAATTCAAAATTCATAATTCAAAATTCTTTCATCCGTCCTTTTGACCTATCCCAGGCGCCTCTGCTGCGGGTAGGTTTGATAAAATTACCGGCTTCATATTTCTTGTTGGTGGACATGCATCACATCATATCGGATGGAGTTTCTGTCAATATATTTGTGAAAGAATTTACCCTCCTTTATGAAGGTGAGGAATTACCGGCATTGAGAATCCAGTACAAAGATTACTCCCGATGGGAGAAGAAACAGGCCGCAAACGATGAGCAAAGAAAGAAAATAAAAAAACAGGAGTCCTACTGGTTGGACCAGTTTAAAGAAGGAATCCCGTTGTTGGATTTGCGTACCGATTATCCCAGGCCCGCCATCCAGAACTACGAGGGCAAAGTGACTTGTTTTGAAATGACCAGCGACGAAACCCGGGCATTAAAAAAAATGGCTTTAGAACAAGGTACCACGTTATACATGGTACTACTTGCCATATGCACCATAATGTTATCAAAAATAAGCGGTAAGGAAGTGGTGGTAACCGGCACGGCAGTGGCTGGCCGCAGACATGCAGACCTGGAACCGATTATCGGGATATTCATCAACACGTTGGCATTGATTAACTATCCTGCAGATGACAAGACCTTCATTCTCTATCTAAAGGAGGTAAAAAACAGGACACTGGAAGCATTTGACAACCAGGACTATCCCTTTGAAGAACTGGTAAACCAGGTAGTTAAAAACAGGAGGGTCGATCGCCATCCTATATTTGATGTCATGTTTGCCCTACAGGATGTGGTGAAATCGGAACTCACCCTGGAGGGTTTGACTTTAACGCCTTATGAGTCTGATTTCATCACATCAAAATTTGACCTGGCCCTGGTGGCAATGGAAAAGGATAGAAAACTGCGTCTTTTATTCCAATATTGTACAAAACTCTTTAAAGAGGAAACAATAAAACGATATGCCAGGTATTTCAACGAAATTGCAACGGCGGTTACCATCAATAAACATGTCAAATTGAAGGATATCAACATATCGCATCGATTGTTATCCCTGGAGTCAAAAACAACATTTGACCAGTTTGATTTTTAGGAGAAAAAAATGGTGATAACGAAGCCTGGAATCGATAGTTATTCGGAAGAATTAGTAGCGGCTGCCGGGCAGAGGGTAAAAGAAAGGAATTACTGGTTAAACAAATTATCCGGGCTGTCCGGCGAATGGCAAAAAAGCTGTTTTCCTTTTGACAATAAAAAAACAAAACCGGGTGAGTTTCGTCGAGATACACTAAGATACGCCTTCCCCGCCAGGATGTACGAGACCTTGATGCATCTAAGCAAGGAATCGGATGATTTACTGCACATAATCCTGGTGGCCGGGATAGTCGTACTCCTTAATAAATATACGGGCAATAAAGATATTATTGTTGGGGCGCCGATATACAATAAAGGAAGTGATGGTGATTTTATAAATACGGTACTGGCATTACGACTTGTACTCCGGGAACATACCACATTTAAAGAATTACTGCTGCAAACTCGACAAACCGTTATAGAAGCCGATGAACATGCAAATTATCCCTTGCAAATATTAGTCCGGCAACTCCTGGTGACGGAGAATAGAACGACCCTGGAGGATGATTTTCCTTTGTTTGATGCGGCGGTCTTATTGGAAAATATACACCATAAGAGAGACATTAGCCATTTCTCTTTTAACATCATCTTTTGTTTTTTGCGCACAGCCCGGGGAGTAGAAGCCTCAGTGGAATATAACGGTTTACTTTATGATAAGGCTTCTATTGACCAAATCATGAAGCATTTGAGCCATCTATTGGAAATCGCTATTTCCAATATTGATCTTCGATTGGCATGCATAGACGTATTAACCGAAGAAGAAAAAACCTTGCTGCTGGAGGTATTTAATGATACTCAAACCGGGTATCCCAGGGATAAAACCATCCCGCAATTGTTTGCAGAGCAGGTGGTAAAGACCCCGGATAAGGCAGCGCTGGTATTTGAAGATACTACCCTGACCTATAAAGAATTAAACCGGCGATCCGATGGATTAGCCAGGATATTGATCAAAAAAGGAGTTGGTGCAGACAGCATTGTCGGATTGTTGATAGAGCGTTCCCTGGAAATGATGATAGGAATAATGGGAATATTAAAGGCAGGTGGTGCTTATTTGCCCATTGACCTGGTATTTCCTGGGGAACGGGCAGCTTTTATGCTGGAAGACTGCCGTGCCACTGTACTGGTGACCCGAACCCGAGAGGTGGAAAAATATGCCTTTACAGACCTGCAAAATCTCCAACCGGTAAAAGTAGAGCCGGAATTTACCTCTCGCCGGTCCCAGGTTACGGATTTTGATGGGTTACCTCTGCCGGACCGGTCTATGGTCAATTATGAAAAATACACCCAATACATAGGACAGGGCATGGTGAAGAATAGTATTACCCTACAAGCCACTCGCGGATGTCCATATCTTTGTACTTACTGCTGCCGCGTCTGGCCCAGGAAATATGTCACTCGCTCCGCTCGACATATTTTTGAAGAAGTACGGCTTTATTACAATTTGGGCATCCGAAGATTTGTATTCATCGATGATATTTTTAACTTGAATATCCCCAACAGCAAAGAATTTTTTCAATTAATTATTGAAAACGGTTTAACGGTTCAACTCCTTTTTCCCAGTGGTTTAAGGGGAGATATATTAACCAAAGAATACATCGACCTGATGGTAGAAGCCGGGACGATCAGTTTTCCGTTGGCCCTGGAAACTGCTTCTCCCCGCCTGCAGGAACTGATCGGGAAAAACCTGGATATCGAAAAACTCCGGGAAAACATGGTGTATATTATTGAGAAGCATCCCCAGGTGATTTTGGAACTCCACACCATGCACGGGTTTCCCACTGAAACAGAAGAAGAAGCAATGAAAACATTGGATTTCATCAAAAGCCTCAAAGCCATTCATTTTCCTTACATTCATATATTAAAAATATTTTCCCATACCGCGATGGAGAAACTGGCCATTGATAACGGTATACCCGCGGAGGCTATTACCCGCTCAGAGAACCTGGCCTATCACCAACTCCCTGAAACACTCCCCTTTGACAAAAGCTTTACATTACGATACCAGGCTGATTTTCTTAATAATTATTTCCTGTCCCGGCAGCGACTGGTCCAGGTCCTGCCCTACCAGATGAAAATTCTAACCGAAGATGAAATCGTACAGAAATACAACAGTTATTTGCCCGTTAATATTACCAGCCTTGAAGATTTGCTGGAATTTACCGGGATTTCCTCCAGTGAATTGGGAGTCGATAACTGTTTACAAGAGGAGATTCTTACTGTTCCCGGTTTAAACCGGGAAATAAGAAAACATTTTCCTGCAAAAGAACCTGCTGAAAATGCGCTGAGGGTTTTACTCCTGGACCTTTCCCAGTTGTTCAGCAGCAGCAACCAGGAGTTGTATGATGTGGTGGAGCAGCCGTTGGGTCTGATGTACTTGATGGCTTATTTGAGCCAACAATTTGGCGATTCTATTTCCGGTAAAATTGCCAAATCCCGGATTGATTTCGACAACTACGCTGAATTAAAGGAACTCTTAAAAGAATTCCAGCCGCATGTAATTGGTCTGCGTACCCTCACTATTTATAAAGACTTCTTTCATAAGACCGCGGTCATGATTCGCCATTGGGGGTTTGATTGTCCTATTATTGCCGGTGGCCCCTATGCCACCACCGATACCTGCACTCTTTTACAGGATGGTAATATTGATACAGCAGTACTGGGCGAAGGGGAAATCACCTTTGCCGAAATCATCCGCAGCATGATCGCTAATAACGGAAAACTCCCTGATCCAGGAGTCTTAAGGGAAATTGCCGGGATTGCCTTTATTCCCCGGGAAACCCCATCACATCAAACCACTCCCAGGGGAGTCGAAATCTTGATGTTAGATGCCCTTGATCTTCAAGATGATTTACCAGGGGCTGGAGAAGCGGGTAAAAAATTAGAACCTGTGAATAATCCTGCCAGCCTGGCTTATGTTATCTTCACCTCTGGTTCTACCGGCAAACCCAAAGGAATCTTCACCACCCATACCAATGCCGTACGGGTAGTCAAGAATACCAACTATATCGATTTAACAGGAAAAGATAGGGTTTTACAATTATCTAATTATGCGTTTGATGGTTCGGTATTTGATATTTACGGTGCCCTGCTCAATGGTGCGGAGTTGGTAATGATAAAGCGGGAGACCATCTTGATGATAGACCACCTGTTAGAGGTGATCAAAAGAGAACATATCAGCGTATTCTTCGTGACCACGGCAATGTTCAATACCCTGGTAGATATTGGTATTGAGTGTTTAAGACATGTACGGAAAGTGCTTTTCGGGGGAGAACGGGTATCCGTGGAACATGTAAAAAAAGCCTTTCAATATATGGGAAAGAACCGGATCATCCACATGTATGGCCCCACAGAAACCACTGTATATGCCACCTATTACGACATAGATGAAATCCCGGGAGACATTGGTACAATCCCCATCGGAAAACCTTTAGCCAACACCACGATTTACGTGCTGGATAAGAATCTGCACCTCGTACCTATTGGGGTTGCAGGTGAAATATACGTTGGCGGAGAAGGCCTGGCCAGGGGATATTTAAACAGCCCAGAATTAACAACAGAGAAGTTCTTAGTTTGCTATAGGTCCTATAGGACCAATAGGACCTATATTCCTTCTAAAAAAATCTACAAAACCGGTGACCTGGGCAGGTGGCTGCCAGGGGGTAATATCGAGTTTTTGCACCGCATCGATCAACAGGTAAAAATCAGGGGATTCCGCATCGAACCCGGGGAGATTGAAAACCTGCTTTTGAATCATCATCACATCAAAGAAACAGTAGTATTACCCAAAAGGGACAAAAAAGGTGACACCTATCTATGTGCTTATATCGCTGCCGACAAAGAACTACAGGCATCGGAATTGAAAGAATTTTTATCAAAGGATTTACCCGGTTACATGATTCCTTCCTATTTTGTACCTATAGAAAAGATACCCTTAAATCCTAATGGAAAGATCAATTGGCGGGTTTTGCCAACACCGAAAATAGAAACCGAAGAAAATTACGCGGCCCCCAGAAATAAAATAGAAAAAAAATTGGCTGCCATATGGGGAGAGGTATTATTGGGTAAAGAAGCATCGAGTGCTTTACCTGATCCAGACATAAGTATTGATGCTGATTTCTTTGAAATGGGCGGGCATTCACTTAAAGCGACCTTACTTTTAGCAAAAATTCATAAAGCATTTAATGTCAGCGTACCCTTAACCCAAATATTCGCTGCCCCCACTATCCGAGGATTATCCACATATTTAAAAGAAGCAGCAAAAAATGAATATAGTTCGATAAAACCATCGGAATTGAAAGAGTATTACGTTTTATCCTCCGCACAAAAACGATTATACCTTTTGCAGCAGATGGACGATCATGATGCGGGAATGGGAACGGTGTACAACATACCGGCTGTGTGGACACTGGAAGGTGATGTGAATAAAGAAAAATTGAAAGAAACCTTCAACCAAGTGATCCATAGACATGAAAGTCTAAGGACATCATTCCATTTAGTGAACAATGAACCAATTCAAAAGATACATAAGGAAGTGGAGTTGGTCATTGGTGAAGAAAAATCAATGAAAACAATTATACAGAATTTTGTGCATCCCTTTGATTTGAGCCGGGCACCGCTGCTGCGGGTGGGATTAATAGAACTTCTACACACACCAGAGAACAAGTATATCCTTATGGTGGACATGCATCACATTATTTCGGACGGTACCTCAATGGGCGTATTGGTAAGCGAATTTATGTCTCTTCATAAAGGTGAAGAGCTGCCTGCCATGGGGATACAGTATAAAGACTTCGCAGCGTGGCAAAACAGCCGGCAAGTAAAAGAATCCTTAAAACCCCAGCAAGAGTACTGGCAAAACCAATTTAAAGGAGAAACTCCGGTTTTAAACTTGCCCACCGATTATGTGAGACCTGTGGTCCAGAGTTTTGCCGGGAACTCGTTAGAGTTTGAAATCAACCTTAAAGATACCCGCGCATTAAAAAGCTGTGCTCATGAACAAGGCACCACCTTATACATGGTCCTGCTGGCAGCCTTTAACCTGTTTTTAGCAAAAATTACCAACCAGGAATCCATTATCGTGGGAACAGTGGTGGCGGCCCGCCGGCATGCCGACCTGGAACCCATTATCGGGATGTTTGTCAATACCCTGGGATTAATCAACTTTCCCCAAAACCAGATGCATTTCCATGAATTCCTGGAACTAGTCAATGAACGAACATTGGCGGCTTTTGAAAACCAGGATTATCCCTTTGAAGAACTGGTGGAACAAGCAGGATTAACCAGGGATACCAGCCGCAATCCCCTATTTGATGTCATGTTTGTATTTCAAAATTTAGAAATGAAGGACATTGAAATACCCGGTCTAAAATTGAAACCCTGGAAATATGAGAATCCCACTTCAAAATTTGATTTGACCCTGAATGGCGAAGAAAAACAGGAGGGACTCCATTTTATTGTTGAATACTGTACCGCATTATTTAAAAAAACTACGATTCAACGATTTATAAACTATTTTAAAACCATTATTTCCATTCTGGCTGCGAATCTCAAGAAACCCATTAAAATCTGTGATATTGAAATCCTTTCCCGGGAAGAGAAACAGCGACTATTGATTGATTTTAACCGTACCGAAGCCGGTTACCCGGAAGGAAAGACCATCCATGAACTATTTGCAGAACAAGTGGAAAAAACACCGGACCATGTGGCCCTTATCGGGCAAATTCCAAATCCCAAATCCCAAATAACAAACAAAATCACTTACAGCGAATTAAATCGAAAATCAAACCAACTGTCCCATTTGTTAATGCAAAAAGGTGTCAAACCCGATACCATTGTTGCCCTGTCAATAAATCGTTCCATCGAAATGATCATAGGCATCATGGCTGTATTAAAAGCCGGCGGGGCCTATTTGCCCATCGACCCGGATTACCCGGAAGAACGAATAAAATACATGTTAAAAGACAGTGGAGCCAGGGTTTTGTTGAGTGAGGTGAGTGAGGTAAGTAAGGTAAGTGGGGGAATTGATGTGGTAAAAATCAATGAATTGAGCGAGCTACTCCCTACTCACCTTACTTACCCTACTTACCCTACTCACCTATGCTACATCATCTACACCTCCGGCACTACGGGGCGTCCCAAAGGCGTGATGGTGAACCACCCCCATGCGATCAATACCCTTCTATACCGAAAAGAAGAGTATAAAATGAACCCCGCAGATAAAGCACTGCAATTGTTTTCTTATGCTTTTGATGGGTTTGTCACCAGTTTCTTCACTCCTGTTATTTCAGGGGCGGCAGTGGTGCTGTTAAATAAAGAGGAAACCAGGGAAATTGCCAGGATAAGGGAGGCGATTGTAAGGCACGGGGTGACCCATTTCATCTGCGTACCTGCATTGTACCATGCCATTGTCCAGGGAATGACTAAAAAGGAATTTTGTGCGTTAAAAGTGGTTACCCTTGCCGGCGATACATTATTGCCGGAATTGGTAGAAATCACAAAACAGAAGAATGAGAACCTGGAACTGGTCCATGAGTATGGGGTGACTGAAGCGGCGGTCATGAGTACTATATTCAGGCACCAGGAAAAAAGCCGCCGGATTGTAATAGGAAAACCCATTGCCAATACGCAAATATATATCATGGACCACAGCAGCCGGTTGCAAGCGATGGGTGCGGCTGGTGAACTGTGCATTTCCGGTGCCGGGGTAGCCAGGGGATATGTGAATTTACCGGAGTTA